>Ga0247776_10000056_pt1 | contig 32259 bp, 25 predicted proteins | sample UWRJL199509C5_FD_179912 | JGI IMG/M metagenome (GOLD analysis project Ga0247776, IMG submission 179912) | Plant litter microbial communities from Arlington Agricultural Research Station in Wisconsin, United States - UWRJ-L199-509C-5 | ecosystem: Environmental > Terrestrial > Plant litter >...
AGCAATCGTCGAATCAGCGCCTGCGTCGCGTCCTCCGATCCGGTATCGACGATGGCCCAGCATTGGATGTGCGGCAGCATCGAGCCGATGCAGCGCTCGATCACGGCCGCTTCGTTCCTGACGATCATGTTGAGGCACAGACGCATCCGAATCCCTTCATCGATCGGCATCATAGGATACGGCATGACTTACGCAGAGCAGTCAACCCGCGAATTGCCCGGCCTCGCCAGTGTCCGAGTTGCACGAATGCCGCGCCGCCCGACCGGCCGCTCGCGCCCACGGGATCGATGCGACACGAATCAGCTCGACGTAGAGTCCGGCGAACGAGTCGAAGCGACTTTTCGCGGGGATAGCACGCGGCCCGCGCTCTTTTCGGCGGGCGCCGCAGACGACGACGCGCGCTAAGCGCTACCGCTCAAAGCTCGATGAATCCACGCGACAATGCGATCGTGACCGCGTGCGTCCGATCACTCGCGTTGAGCTTCGCCAGGATGTTGCGGGCGATAGCGCCGAGCCCCGCTTGCGCAGCCCGCCGCGCGCTGTAACGACGCGGACACCGCCAAGATTCTCCGGACTCCGAAAACCGCTCGGCCGTCGAAATTCAGGCCGCGACGTGCCTGGTCCGACTTCGGTGAGCCGCCACCTTCGCCCGATTGCCGCAGACCGACATGCCGCACCAGCGGCGAGCATGGGCACGCGCGTGATCGGCAAACAGCAAGGTGCACGTCGTGCCTTCGCAGGCTTTCACCTGCGCGAAGTCCTGCTCGCAGACGAACTTCGCGAGGATTTCGCCGATCGGCAGCAGCAGCGATTCGGGCGAGCGCCAGCGCCGTGTCGTCTCGAACTCGAGGGCGGCCATCGAGCTTTTACGAAGCGCGACGATCCGGCCGAAACCTTCGTCGCGCTCCAGCAATCGGTTGAGCGGTTCCAGTTCGCGCAGATGCTTTGCTTCCAGCGGCTTGCCCTGGTGGCTTCGCACAAAACCGCGGAACCATTCTCGCAACGTGCGCGCCTGCGCCGCAACGCCGTCGAGTTCGCCCGGCATCGACTGCCGGCGAAAGCGTGCGAGCACGTCGCCCGGCACGAGCTCCGCCTGCTCCAGCCAGGCGAGCAAGCCGGCGCCACCGTCGATCCACTCCACCGGCGTGTCCACCGGCGTCGCTATCGAATTGAGGAAGTCGAGCGCCGCAGCGTCGGCAATGAAGATCGCGGGAGGGCGTTTATCCATGGAGCGATGCTAACCACGCAGTCAATTGCCGACGTCGTCGATCGGTTTACCGAGGCCGTGGGATTCGACCGCTACGCCGTCTATGTCTTCGACTACGGCGCGCCGACCGGATTTCGTCTTGCCGTGCGGCATCCCGAGCGCATCGACGCGCATTTCGCAGAACGGCAATGCCTACGAAGAAGGACTCAGCGACGGCTGGAATCCGATTCGCGCCTATTGGCAAGCGCCTTCGCTCCAGCATCGAGGCGCACTGCGTGCCCTGCTCACGCCGCAAGCGACGCTGTGGCAATACACGCACGGCGTCGTCGACGCGGCCGCCGTTTCGACCGATGGCTACAGCCTCGATGATTTTTATTTGGCCCGGCCCGTCGCGCACGATATCCAGCTCGACCTGATGGGCGACTACCAGAGCAATATCGCGCTGTATCCAGCCTTTCAAGCGTATTTTCGGCAGTATCAGCCGCCGTTCCTGGCGGTGTGGGGCAGGAACGACCCGTTTTTCCGGCCGGCCGATGCCGAAGCGTTCAAGCGCGACCTGCCGCAGGCCCGGGTGCAGTTTTTCGATACCGGACACTTCGCGCTGGAGACCCATGCTGGCGAGATTGCCGCGTCGATCCGCACCTTTCTCGCGCCATGAGTCGACGACCCGCCTTGATGAGAATCGAGACATCGAAGTCCGTCGCCATCGTCACCGGCGCGAGCTAAGGTATCGGCACGTCGAGCACAATTCGCCCCGCCCGGGATTTTCCCGCGCTCGCGCTCGTCGCGCGCGATCGCGGCCATCTCAAGGAGACCGCGGCCGCCGTGACGGCGGCCGGCGCGCAGCCGCCCATCGTTTCTGCCGATCTTGCCGAACCTTCGGCAGCGCAATCGATCGTCGAGCAAACGCTGGCGGCGTTTGGCCGCATCGATGCATTGCTAATATCGCCGGCGCCGTCCCGCAAGTCGATCTTTTCGAAATGACCGACGAGCAATGGGAAAGTGGCCTCGCGCTCCATTGCATGGGGCGCGCCGATTGACCCTCGCTGCGTGGCCGGCGTTGAGTGAAAACAAGGGTGCCGTCGTCCTGATGTCCGGCAACTCGGCCTCGTTTCCAACAGCGCCGACCGCGGCAGTCGGTACGATCAACGCGGCGATCGTCGCGCTCGCCGAGGCGTTCTCGGATCGGGGCATTGCCGATGGCGTGCAGGTCGATAGCGTACTGCCGGGTCCGGTCATGATCGGCCGCCGCCGTTCTTACGTGGAGCACTGGGCGCCCGCGCATGGCATGAGCGTCGAGGAGGCCACCCTGCGTTTTCCCCGGGTAGCGGGCATCGCGCGCTACGGCCAACCTGAAGAGATCGCAGAGCTGATGGCGTTCCTGGTCTTGCCCGCAGCACGATGGATGACCGGCTCGGCGCTGCGCATGGATGGCGGCGAACTCAAGTCGGTCTGAGACGCGAGCGATTCAACGAGCCGGCAGACACGCTCCGAGCAAGCAGCACGGTCAGGCGCGAATCAGTCGGCCAATCCGAGCTGCGCGGTCATGTCCTTGCGTAGAATGAATTTCTGGATCTTGCCCGTCACCGTCATCGGGAACTGCTCGACGAAGGTGAAGTAGCCCGGCACTTTGTAGTAGGCGATCTCGCCTTCGCAGAACGCGCGCAGATCCGCCTCGGCGATCTGCGCACCGGGCCGCGGGATGATGCAGGCGCAGACGACTTCGCCGAACTTCGCATCGGGTACGCCGACGCATTGCACGTCCTGCACCAACGGATGGCGGTGCAGGAATTCCTCGATCTCGCGCGGATAGACGTTCTCGCCGCCACGGATCACCACATCCTTGGAACGTCCGACGATCCGGCAGTAGCCGTCGTCGTCGATCGTTGCGAGGTCGCCGGTATGCATCCAGCGCGCGGCGTCGATGACTTCGCTGGTTTTCTCGGCATCGTTCCAGTAGCCGCGCATGACCGCGTAGCCGCGTACGCAGAGTTCGCCCGGCTGGTTGCGAGCGACGACGCGGCCTTCGCTGTCGACGATCTTGATTTCAAGATGCGGATGCACGCGGCCGACCGTCGAGATGCGCCGCTCGAACGAATCGGAAAGCGCCGTCTGGAAACTGACAGGCGACGTCTCGGTCATGCCGTAGCCGATCATCATCTGCGGCAGGTGCATGCGTTCGGCGACCTGGCGCATCACTTCCAGCGGACACGGCGAGCCGCCCATGATGCCGGTGCGCAGACTCGCGAGATCGTAGCGTGCGAACTCGGGATGGGCGAGTTCGGCGATGAACATCGTCGGCACGCCATACAGCACGCTGCAGCGCTCGGCATGGATGGCTTCGAGCACGCATTGCGCGTCGAACCCTTCCGATGGATACACGATCGTGGCTCGATGCGTCAGGCAGGCAAGGTTGCCGGCGACCATGCCGAACACATGGTAGAGCGGCAGCGGTATGCAGACGCGGTCGCGCTCGCTGAATCCCAGTGCCACGCCGGTGAAGTAGGCGTTGTTGAGGATATTGTGGTGCGTCAGCGTCGCCCCCTTGGGCTCGCCGGTCGTGCCCGAGGTGAAGAGGATGTTCACCGCGTCGTCGAACTGCAGTGTTGCGGCGATCGCCGCAAGCCATTCCCGCTCGGCTGTCTGCGGCTGAGCCAGCAGTGCATCGAAGTTGGCCATGCCCGGCGTCTCGCCGCTGCCGAGCCGGATCACCGTACGCAGATGCGGCAGCCGCGCCGAGTGCAGCGCACCGGGCGCGCAGCCGGCGAGTTCCGGCGCGAGGTCGTTGACGATCGCGAGGTAGTCGCTTGATTTGAAGCTCGCCGCCATGACCAGCGCCTTGCATGCAACCTTGTTCAGCGCGACCTCGACTTCGCTGCGCCGATATGCCGGATTGATCGTGACCAGAATCACGCCGGCCTTGGCCGCCCCGAGCTGCATGAGCAGCCACTCGGCGCAATTCGGCGCCCAGATGCCGACGCGGTCGCCGACATCGAGACCGCTGCGCAGCAAGCCGCAGGCGACGCGTTCGGCGCGCTCGTTCAACTCCTGCCAGGTCCAGCGGACGTTCTGATGGCACGAGACCAGCGCCTCGCCGTGCGGATGATCCCGCGCGATGCGATCGAGGCACGCGCCGAGGGTTTCCCCCACCAATGCGGAGTCGCTCGTTCCGCTGACGTAGCTCGGTGCGCTATGCATGACGGCCCATCACGACAAGCCGAGGACTTTGCGGTTGAACGCGCGATCGGCGCCTTGGCCTGCGAAATCGTCGAACGCATGTTCGGTCACGCGAATGATGTGGTCGCGCACGAACGGCGCCCCCTCCTTCGCGCCGTCTTGTGGATGCTTGAGCGCGCATTCCCATTCGACGACCGCCCAGCCGGGAAAATCGTACTGCGCGAATTTCGAGAAGATGCCCTTGAAATCGACCTGGCCGTCGCCGAGCGAACGGAAGCGCCCCGGACGATCGACCCAGTCCTGATAGCCGCCGTACACACCCGACTTGCCAGAAGGACGAAACTCCGCATCCTTCACATGGAAGATGCGGATGAACTCGTGGTAGTGATCGATGTAGCGAAGATAGTCGAGCTGCTGCAGTACGAAGTGGCTCGGGTCGTACAGCATATTGCAGCGGCGATGGCGACCGGTCGCTTCGAGAAAGCGTTCGAAGGTGACGCCGTCGTGCAGATCTTCGCCAGGATGGATTTCGTAGCAGAGGTCGACGCCGGCTTCGTCGAACGCATCGAGAATCGGCCGCCAGCGTTGCGCGAGTTCCTTGAAACCTTCTGCGACCAATCCCGCCGGGCGCGGCGGCCACGGATAGAACGTATGCCACTGCAGCGCGCCGGAGAATGTCGCGTGCGCAGCGAGTCCGAGGTGGCGGCTCGCGCGCGCAGCCAGATGCAGCTGGTCGACGGCCCAGGCCGTGCGCCTGCCCGCATCGCCGCGCACCGATTCCGGCGCGAAGCCGTCGAACTGCGCATCGTAGGCGGGGTGCACGGCGACGAGCTGCCCCTGCAGATGCGTCGACAGCTCGGTGATCTGCAGGCCGCAGGATTCGACCAGGCCTTTGATCTCGTCGCAATAGGTCTTGCTCTGCGCCGCGCGCGCCAGATCGATGCAGCGGCTGTCCCAGCTCGGAATCTGCACGCCGACATAGCCGAGCGACGCCATCCAGCGGCAGATGTTTTCCAAGGTATCGAACGGCGGCTGCGCGCCCATGAACTGCGCGAGGAAAATCGCCGGGCCTTTGATCGTCTTCATGAGAACCGAGTCCATTTCGTGTCGGAATGTGCGGAGCGGATGACGGTGTCGACGAACGCCATGCCGCGCACGCCGTCGTCGATCGACGGGAAATCGTGGCGGCCGACATCGATGCCGGGATCGCCGGCATGCTCGCGCAGCGCCGCGTAGAACGCGCGGTAGATGTTCGCGAACGCTTCGAGATAGCCTTCCGGATGGCCGGGGGGCGTTCGCGTATTGGTGACAGCGGCCGCGTCGAGATAGCCCCATCCGGCACGCCAGGTCTGCATCGGTTCGTCGAGCGACCGCACGATCAGCGAGTTCGGCTCGCTCTGCGCCCATTCGATGCCGCCTTTGTCGCCGTAGACGCGGATGCGCAGAGCGTTCTCCTCGCCCGCTGCGACCTGCGTCGCGAACAGCACGCCGCTCGCGCCGCTGTCGAAGCGCAGCAGCATCGCGCTGTCGTCGTCCAGCTGCCGCCCGGCGACGAACGTGCGCAGTTCCGCCGCCACCTCGGCGATGCGCAGGCCGCTGACGTATTCGGCCAGATGCGCCGCATGTGTGCCGATGTCGCCGATTGCACCGCCCGCGCCGGATTTCGCCGGATCGGTACGCCAGCTTGCCTGCTTCTGCCCGGCGTGCTCGATGCCGGTCGACAGCCATCCTTGCGGATATTCGACGTAGATTTTCCGCACGGCACCGAGCCGTCCGGCGGCAATCAGCGCGCGCGCCTGCTTGACCATCGGATAGCCGCTGTAGGTATAGGTGACGGCGACGATGTTGCGCGTCCGCGCAGCAATGTCGCGCAACGAGAGCGCTTCGTCGAGCGAGAAGCACATCGGCTTATCGACGACGACATGGAATCCGTTTTCCAGGCACAGCCGTGCAGGATCGAAATGCAGGTGATTGGGCGTGACGATCGCGGCGAAGTCCATGCGCCGCTCAGGCGCGATCGTTTTCTCCTGTTCGATCATCGCGGCATAGCTGGCGTAGACGCGCTCCGCTGGCAGCCGATAGCTCGCACCGGCTTCGAGCGAACGTTCCGGCGCGCTGCTGAATGCGCCGCAGACCAGCTCCGCTTCGCCATCGAGCTCGGCGGCGATACGATGGATGCGCCCGATGAACGAACCCGGCCCTCCGCCGATCAGACCCATACGCAGTTTTCGAGACATCGACTCCTCGCGGCAGCACGGATGCAGGGTTCAGTGCGCGGTTTGCGGCTGATTCGAACCGCCCCGCCGTACGCGATACAACCACAAGCCGCCGAACGCAATCGCCAACGGCAGCGCCAGCGCCGCGATCATGCGCAAAGCGGCGCCGGGTCCGAACTGATCGATGCGCGCTCCCATCAGCGGCAAGACCACCGCCACCGAGGCCATGCCCGCGCCGCCCATCAGGCTCATCAATAGCGCGCCGCCGCGCGGGTATTGCTGCGAGGTGATGCCGAGCATGGTCGGCCACAGGAACGCCTTGCCCATGCCGAACACCGTCGCCGCAGCGAATGCCACGAACACGCCGCTCTGCTGCGGTTGCAGACTGCCGAGCCAGAACAACCCGGCACCGGCAAGGATCGAACAGACCAGCAGCGTCGCGAGCGGCGAGCGGTGCGCGAGACCGCTGCCGAAGGTGCGTAGCAGAAATACCAGACCCGCGGTGTATACGAGGTACAACACGCCTTGCAGCTGCGGCGCCAACGCTTGCATCACCGATGGAAACCACTGGTCGGGGCCGAGTTCGATCGCAGCGGTGAGCCACATGCAGCAGAACAGCAGCAGGAAACCGGGCTTCAGCACTTCGCGCCACATGTCGGAATTGGAGACGTTGTGCTGCACGCGTTCGGTCGGCGGATAACGCAGCGAGAGCGCCATCACCAGATAGATCGATGCGGGCAGCAGGATCGTCGCCAGCTTGATTTCCCAGCTCGCCGCGAACAGCCGCGTCAGCAAAATCGCGAGTACGCCGCCGATGATCATGCCGCCGGGCCACCAGGCGTGCAGCATGTTCAGGCGCTGAGTCTTGCGATCGCTGTAGACCGTCGCGATGAGCGGATTGATGACGCCTTCGACCAGGCCCTGCGACAGGCCCATGATCATGAAGCCGGCGTAGAGCAGGATCGTGCCGGCGTGGTCGAACAGCGAGACCACCGGTGCGCCGGGCCGCGGCGCGAACACGACGAGTCCGATGCCGACGAAGTAGCCGATCGCCGAAAGGATGTGCAAGCTGCGCATGCCGATGGCGTCGACCAGCGCGCCACTGATGAAGATCGCCACGGTGAAGCACCAGAACGCGGGACTGAAGATCAATCCGAGCTGCTCGTTGCTCAAGTGAAACGCCGCCGACAGATCATTCGCGATGTCGCCGCGGATGGCGAACACCATCGCGGTGGTGATCAGCGACACGCAACTGGCGACGAACAGCTTCGACTTGTCCACGTCCGCTCCCGGTCACTGATCTGTCAGCGGACGAATCCAGATGTTGCGGAACCGCACCGGCAAGTGGTGATCCTGCAGCTTCAGCGGCATGTTCAGATCGTGCGGCTTCCACGTCGGCAAGGCGTGATGCACGGAAGGTCCGAGCAGCGCGGTGTGATTCTGCGTCAGCACGCCGTTGTGGAAGACGGTGACGAAACCGCTGCTGCTCACCTTGCCGTCGGCGAAGCGCGGCGCGCTGAAGACGATGTCGTAGGTCTGCCACTGGCCGGGCGGGCGCGATGCGTTGACCAGCGGCGGCGACTGTCCGTAGATGGCCGAGGCCTGGCCATCGGCATAGGTGAGGTTGTCGTAGCTGTCGAGCACCTGCACCTCGTACAAGCCGGCGAGAAACACGCCGCTGTTGCCGCGCCCCTGGCTGTTGCCGATCGGCGGCGACGGCTCGGCGAATTCGACGTGCAACTGGTAGTCGCCGAAGGTCTGCTTGGTGACGAGATCGCCGGCACCGTCGACGACCTGCATGTAGCCGTGCTCGACCTTCCAGCCGGCCGCCCCGCCCTTGTCCGATTGCCAGGCATCGAGGTTCTTGCCGTCGAACAGGATCGTCGCATCCGATGGCGGCTTGCCCGGATGATCGTCGGAGCTTGGCGTACCCGGTGTGACCACGCGCGGACGCGGACGCGCGTCATCGTGCACGCGCCATGGGCTGTTCGGCAGCTGCGGCGTGTCGGTATAGCCGGTCGGATCCTTTTCCTCGGCCGCGCGCGCGATGCCGCCGAACGCAACCAATGTCGCGACCGCAGCATTGAACAACACAGGTGTGGCGCACTTCATCGTAATTCCTCGCTTGAGTTCGTCAATCGCCTCCATACGCATCCTGCGACTTCGCCGTCGAGCATCATGCCGGCGCATGCCGCGACGACGCGCCGAGCATACGTGACCATCGCCATCAGCAGGACTTCGCCAGCGGCTTGCCGTCCAGGCGATCGTGCAGCCAGTCGAGGATGTGCGATCCATCGAACGTGCCGTGACCCTTGTCCTGCTGGAAATCCGCATCGATCTTCGTGCCGAGCTTGCAGGCGTCCTCGATGGCTTTCCTGGTCCAGACAGGGTTGATGTATTCGTCCTTGCCGACGTAGACGACCAGCATCGGCGCGTCGGCCTTGCGCTGCGGCACGGCCATCTCCTGCAGCAAGCCCTGCAGCTTCAGCGTCGCTGCGTGTGTCGAGGGCTTCAGCTCGCCCGCCTTGATCGCCTGCACGGCGCGATTGCGCTCTTCCAGACGCGGACCGAAACATTGGCCGAGCGCATCCCAGTTCGTGGTCACCGAGCCGCGACGGTATTGATCCATGTCCAGATCTGCATGCGCACGGCTTTGCGTGATCAGAATCGCCGTGTACGCGGCGCTCTGGAACAGCGTCATCGATTCGTCTTCGGCCATCTGCGCATAGCCTGCGATATTGGCTGCCGGCACCGCGTTTGCCGCCGCGACGAGGTTGAGTTCCGGCGCGTATACCGCCGCCTGCTCGGCCGCGGCCCAGGAGGCGCCGCCGCCCTGCGAGCCGCCGACCGCCACCCAGCGTTTGGAGATCAAGCCCGGCTTCGCGTTGCGCAGCGCGCGCACGGAGTCGATGACGTTGTAGCCTTCGGTCTTGTTGTCGAGGTAGACATGCACGCCGCCGCCGCCGAGTCCCTGATAATCGGTGAACGCGACGGCATAGCCTGCCTTCAGATAACCGACCACCATCGTCGACATGCCGAACAGGTTCGGCGAACTCGATGGACCGCAGTCGTTGTTGATGCCGGTGGTGCCGTGCGCGTGCGCGAGCACGACCCAGCCGCCCGGCGGAGGCGTGCCGGCGGGAACGAACAACGCTCCCGTGACGATGCTGCGCTGGCCGTCGCTCGACGTCGAGTGGTAGCGCACGCGCAGCGATTCGGCGCCGGTGTCGCGGATCGACTGGTCGACATCGGCGTAGGGCGTCACCTCGATGATCGCGCCCGGCGCATTGGCGGCGGGTCCGGCTGTCTTGCGCACCGCATCGCTGTGCATGTCGCAGCCGGCAAGAAGCGCGCAGGCCAGCGCGCACGCCGTCATCAGGACTCTACGCATCACGCTGTTTCTCCGTCGAATACGCGGGTCAGGAAGCGGTAGTCGTTTTTCACCGCATCCATCGGCGTGGTCGGAAACGGCGTTTCCTGTTCGACGAACGCATGCGCGACGCGGCTGTGCCGCATCAGTCCGCGCACTTGGTCCCAGCGCACCATGCCGGTGCCGACGTCGGTGGATGCCAGATCCATCACGGCCCTGCCCGGGCGCTTGACGTCCTTCAGATGCAGCAGGGTCAGCCGATCGCCGAGCAGCTTGAACAGCGCAGCCACGTCCTGCTTCTGCGCGACGGCCCAGCCGATGTCGAGTTCGAAATCCAGCACTTTCGGATCCGTGCGTTCGAGCAAGATCCGATATCCATTGCCATTGCCGTCGCCAAGTGGTGCAAAGTCCACGCCATGATTGTGATAGGCGAGGCGCAGGCCGAGTTTGGCCAGCGCCGCGCCTTTCTCGTTGAGGAAATCGGCGGTGCGCTTCCAGTCATCCGCTTCGAGCGTGGAGAACAGCTTCGAGGCTGCCTCTTCGTTGAAACCCGCCGGCGGATGCTGCAGCACGTCGTTGATGCGATCGGGCATGTACGGGATCGGCACGACGGCGTATTTCGCGCCGATGGTCTGCATGTCGTCGGCGAATTTCGGCAGCGCATCGAACGTCCACATGCCGTTGGTCGCGCGCGGCGCGATATGCGCTGCCGGCGCGGTGAGGCCGGCCGCATCGAGCAGCTTGCGCAACTCGGCAGCCGGTTTGTCGTAGTTGCCCGGGAATTCCACTTCGCGATAACCGATCGCGGCGATCTGCCTGAAGGCGGCGGCTAGATCGTCGGTCGGCTTCAGTCCCAGGGTATACAACTGCAACCCGGGTACCCACTTCAGCGGCGCCTGCTTGGCCGGGATCGCCTTCGCAGCCGCCGCCCACGCCGGATGAGTATGCGTCGCTGCCGCCGCGACCGCCGCCCCGGCCATCATCAACCAGCGGCGACGCGAGGCGAGAAATGGATCGCTCATGCAAGACCTGCCTTTTTCAACACTTCGGGTGGAGGACCGTCGAACTGCGTCAGCGGGATGTTGCCGATGTAACGAAGATCCTTGCGACCGTCGGGCGTCGTGTAGAAGCCGCCGGCCGTGAGATCGCGGTAGCGCGCGAAGAATTTCGCGGCATCGACGAAGCCGCTGCGCGCCTTCGGCAGGTAGCAGATGTCGTCGCAGATCGCGTGCAGTTGTCCGGCGTCGAGCGCGATCGCTGTCTTCGTGTAGCGGCGCGACGCTTCGGCATCGAGCCAGACGAATCCATCGAGCACCGTCGACCGATCGCGGCGCTGCTCCGCATACGGCGCGCTGATCCATTCGTCGATGAAATCGACGACGCCGACCGACGAGGCGTTCGGCGATTCGGCGTCGGCTGGAACGATGACGTCGCACAGGACCTTGGCGAGTTCGCGCTGCTGCGGCGTGAAGGTCAGCGGCCACAGGTCGCCGGGACGATACACGTCGAGCAACTCCGGATCGGCGCCATACGGCTGCGCGGTCCGTGCAGCGCCCTCGCCGCCGGCGGCGAACGCGCGTCCGAGCGGCCATGCGGTCGACGCGGCGAAAATCCATTTGAGTGTGGTGCGCCGGTCCATCACAGTTCCTTGCGCTGCATGCGCTCGAGGATATGGTCGGCGACGCGCCAGGCATTGGCCATGATGGTCAAGGTCGGATTCTTGTCGGCGTTCGATGGAAACACGGAACCGTCGGAGAGGAACAGATTCTTGACGTCCCAGGCCTGACACCACTTGTTGACGACCGATTTGTGCGGGTCATCGCCCATCATCGCACCGCCCACCTCGTGAATGATGCTGCCGCCGGGCGCGATCGCCTTGGCGCCGTCCTTCTGCGCAGGCGTCTGCACTTTTCCGCCCATCGCATCGATGAGTTCGGCAAACGTCTGCTGCATGTGCGCGGCCTGGCGCGTCTCGTGTTCCGACCATTGCCAGTGGAAGCGCAGCACCGGAATGCCCCAGCGATCCTTGCTATCCGGATCGATCTCGCAGTACGACTTTTCGTTCGGGATCATTTCGCCGCGACCGGCGAAATAGACCATCGACCCGTAGTAGCGGCGCGCGTCCTGCTTGAGCTTCGCACCATAGCTGCCGCCGGTGAGCCATTCCATGCCGGCAAAGTGGAACGCCTCGGGCATGCGGCGGCCGCCGCCGAACTCGATGTGATAGCCGCGCGGGAATGCGAGCTTGCCCGCTTTCTGCGCCTGATACTGCCACCACGGCACGTACATGTGCGCGCCGGATGCACCTTCCTCGTTGTGCGGCGGCAGATTTTCCAGCAGCGGAATCTGTCCGCCGAAATCGCTGCCGACCGTATCCATGATGTAGCGACCGACCTTGCCGCTGGAGTTGGCCAGGCCCTGCGGAAACAGTGTCGATTTTGAATTCAGCAGCAGGCGCGCCGTTTCGCAGGCGCTCGCCGCCAGCACGACGACGCGCGCCAATACCTGCAGCGAGCGGCCCGACTTCTTGTCGACGAAGCGCACGCCGGAAGCGCGGCCGTCTTTGCCAAGCAGCACTTCGGCGACCATCGCATCGGTGACCACGTCCAGCTTGCCGGTCTCCATCGCGGGCGGCAGATGCACGGTCGTCGACTGGTAGTTGGCGCGGATCGAACAGCCGCGTCCGCACGGCGTGGCCCAGATGCAGGCCGAGCGCCGCCGCATGTCGCGCGCGATGATGTCCTGCGCGTTCGGGTTGCCCGGATGCAGCTTCGCCGGCGAGCTCTTCCAGTCCAAGGGCTGGGTCAGCACCGCGCGGTGGCAGGCGATGGTCGGAATCCCGAGCTGGCCGGAGTATTTGCGGATCAGCAGATCGCTGACGATCGGTTTCGGCGCCGGCAGCAGGCAGCCGGCCGGCGAATTCGGTGTGTTTTCGAGGCCTTCGTTGGAACCGTAGACGCCGATCAGCATCTCGACCTTGTCGTAGTACGGCGCCATGTCCTCGTAGGCGATCGGCCAGTCGAAGCCGAGGCCGTCGCGTGAACGCGGCTTGAAATCATACGGTCCGTTGCGCAGCGCGATGCGGCCCCAATGATTGGTGCGGCCACCGAGCATTCGCGCGCGCCACCATTCGAAGCGGTTCGCCGGATCTGTGCTCGCCTGCATATATGGCTCGCCGGGAACCTGCCAGCCGCCATCGACGGTCGCGTCGTAGAAACCGAATGGTTTTTCCGGCGTGCCGCTGCCGCGCAGCGGCGCCATCTCCGGTGTCTGGAACATCGGCGTTTCGCGGGCCGGATCGTAATGCCGGCCAGCTTCGAGCATCAGCACGCGCGCGCCGTTCATCGTCAATGAATAGGCCATCTGCCCACCGCCGGCGCCGGAGCCGACGACGATGACGTCGTACTCGCGCTTCGCTGCACCCTCGGCATCGACGAAGGCCATGCGTCAGGACCTCGCCGCGCCTTTCAACAGCGGCCGCGTCTCGGCGTGCACGGCCGCGGCCATCTGCGTCAGGCTGTTGAGGAAATGCACCTCGATCGCGGCGCCGGCGAAGCGCAAGGTCACCGTGTCGAAATGCGGCGTCTCGTAGTAGCGCCATTGCATCTCGAAGGTATCGGCATCTTTCCATGCGCCGGCTGCGGCGATCTTCGCCGGACCCTTCGGACTCACATAAGTACCGACCAGCTCGGTGAACTCGGGCGGTGTCCCGGGCAGTTCCGTCTCGCCATCGCGCCAGCGCCCGATGCCGCAGTCGATGACGTGCGAGCGCTCGCCGACGGCGAAGGAGAGACGACACCTCTCGGCTTCGAACGCGACGCGGAGCTGCTGCACGCCGAGCGCGTTCGCTTCGATCGCATACGCTGTATCCGGCGTGTGCTTGGGCGATGCGGCAGCGCCTTGTGGCGGCGGCAAGTTCAGGCCTGCGAGCTGGGTGCGCAGGCGGTTCGATGCAGCGGCATCGGCAGGCAGTGCCGCATCGTGCAGGCCGGGCAGCAGATGCTCCCAGACCAGGTTCAACAAGCCTTGCATATCGAGCGTGCGGCTGGTGATCGCGACCACCGCGTCGAGCTTCGGCAGCATGAGGCAGAACTGCCCGAACGCGCCGTCGCCGCGGAACGCATCGTGACGGCAGCGCCAGAACTGGTAGCCGTAGCCTTGATGCCAGTCGCTCGCCTGCTTGGCCTGCTCGAGCGTCTGGCCCGCTGCGGGCGGCTGCTGGATGTGGAAACGTGTCGCCTCTTCGATCCATGTCGCCGGCAGCAGCTGATGGCCGTTCCACTGTCCTTTCTGCAGACAGAACTGGCCGAAGCGGGCGATCGATTCCGTCGTGGCGCGCAGGCCCCAGCCGCCGGTATTGATGCCGCGCGGACACATCGACCAGCGCATCGCCGGCAGGCCGAGCGGATCGAACAGACGCGGCTTGAGGTAGTCGACGAGCTTCTCGCCGGTGACCTTCTGCAGGATCGCCGACAGCATGTAGGTCGACGCGCTGTTGTAGAGGAACACGCTGCCCGGCGCGAACTCGATCGGCAGCGCGAGGAACGCCTTGACCCAATCCTGTTCGCGCGTCACCAGCGGTGCCGCGTCGCTCGCCTGCCCGACCGACATGGTCAACAGATGTTCGATGCGCAGCGCCGCAAGATGGGCGCTGACCGTCGGCGGCAACTGGTCGGGGAAGAAATCGACGACCTTGTCGGACAGCTTGAGTTTGCCCGCGGTGATCGCGAAGCCGACCGCCGTCGAGGTGAAGCTCTTGCTCAGCGAATACAGCGACTGCGCGGTGTCGGCGCGATACGGCGCCCACCAGCCGCGCGCCGCGATCTGGCCGCGGCGTGCGACGATGAGGCTGTGCATCTCGTACGAGCCGGCCGTGCAGGCATCGATGAACCGGCCGACGGCGGCCGCGGACACACCCCGTGATTCGGGCGCCGCATCGGTCGCTGCGAAGATCGCGTTCGGGAAAGCGCCCTCCCATCCCATCATCAACGCGGTCAGTCCGACCTGGCCAAGGAAACTCCGCCGTCTTTCGTCGACGGCCGCCGCCGTCTGCTGCAACACCTGCGTCTCGGTCACAGCGTGTATTTCGCGGTCAGGTACACCGCCCGCGGCGACTGCGGCTGGAACGCGTTGTTGACGACGTAGCCGCCACGGTCGGTCAGGTTGTCGATGTTCAGGCGGAAGTCGAAATTGTTCCATTTGTAGCCGGCGAACGCCGACACCTGCGCGAGGCCGGGAAGGTGCACATCGTAATGCCAGTCCGCAGCGAGCACGCCGCGCGTCGAGGTCTGCCCGTGCACCCAGCCACCGATGTAGAGGCCGTTGAGCAGGCCTTCGTCGAAGGTGTACTTGGCGGTGACGTTGGCCGCCTGCCGCGGCGCCGACGGAAAGCGCAGGCCGATCTGCTGCGGCACGCCGGGATAGGCGAGGTACTTGGCCACCGCGAGATCGGTGAAGTTCGCCGACAGCTGCAGGTTGCTCATCGGCAGCCAGGTGATCTCCGCTTCCATGCCCTGCGCGCGCCCGACGCCGCCGAGGTTGAACAAGACCAGGTCGCCGCCCTGCCCTTGCTGCGAGTAATCCGGCGTCGCGATGTTCGAAAGGTCATCGCGGAAGAACGAAACGGTGCTGGTCACCGCGCCATCGAGCCAGGCGGTCTTGACGCCGAATTCCTTGCCGGTGCCTTTCGCCGGCGGCACCAGCTGATCGGTACCCGGCTGCACCAGTCCGGACGGCGTGAACGATTTCGAATAGTTGACGAAGAACGCGGTGTCGGCCAGGAACGAGTCCGGCGCGAAGGGTTTGCCGAGCAGGCCGATCTGCGGCGTCGTATCGCTGGACGACAGATTCTCGCCCGCCGAGATTTCGTTGGTGGTCTTGGTGTAGCGCACGCCGAGCAGCGCATGCAGGCGATCGTCGTAGGCCGACATCTGCTCGGCCACGTAGTAGGCGTCGGTGTTCGCGTGGCCGGTGTTCTGTGTATTGATGAAGTTCGGCGTCGGAAAAATCTGCCGCCAAGCGTCGAACTCGTTCTGCAGCATCAGCGGTCCGTCGCGGAAGAAATTCCACGGCTGGCCCGCGCCGTTGACCGGCGGCAACGGATCGACCCAACCGCGAAAGTAGTCGAGCCTCGACTGCGAGCGCTGATAGCCGACCAGCAGCGAGTGGCTGATGATGCCGGTGTCGAAATAGAACGCCGCCTCCAGCTTGTTTTCCCAGCCCGACCCCGCTTCCTTCGCCGCGAGGAAGCCCGAGGTGAACCCGTTCATGCTGACGTTGCCGTCCGGGCCGAGCACCTTGGCGCCGCTCTGCAGCAGCGACAGCAGCCCCCAGGTGAAGTCGGTGTGCCCGAAGTTGTCGCGGATCTGCACGTGATCGTTGATGTTGTAGTTGATTTCCGTACTCCAGAAGCGCGCCAACTCGTTGTTGTAGTTTTGCGGCCCCTGCACGTTGTAGCGCTCGCCGCCGGGCAGGTACTGCGGCACCGTGATCGTCTGCGGCGGTTCGTTCGGACCGAAATTCTGCGTGACCCAGTCGTCGAGCAAGGTGTCCTGCGGCGCGCCCGATCCGATGAAGCCCTCGTGGCTCACCGGCAGCGTCGACAACCGGTCCTTGTCTTTGATGTTGCGGTAATTCAGGTTGATGCTGAGGCCTTCGATCGGTTTCCAGGTCAGACCGAGAATGTAGGCGCGTTCGTCCTGGCCTGTCCATTTGACCCAGCCGTCGCTGTTCTTCGCATAGATGTCGACGAGATAGGCCAGCTGGTCGTTCAGCGGCCCGGTCGAGAAGAACTCGCCGCTGTTGTACGACCAGCTGCCGACCTGCCCTTCGAAATAGGTATTCGGCGTGAACGAGGGCTTCTTGTAGATGATGTTGACCGAACCGCCGGGCGGCACGTTGCCGTTGAAGACCGCCGACGGCCCCTTCAGCACCTCGATGCGGTCCACGCCGGCCGTCGAACCCAGGCCGGACGCCGTACTCAGCGAATCGAAGCCGTCGATCTGCGGGGTGACCGCGTAGCCGCGCACGCCGAAGTTCGTGCCGACTTCGCCGCTGTTGTTCTGGCCGGTGACGCCGGGCAGTGCACCGATCGCCTCCATGATCTGCGATGAGCCGATGTCGGAGAGGAATTGATGATTCAGCGCCGAAATCGAAATCGGCGTATCGATGATGTCGGTGACGACGCCGGTCGCACTGGTTGCCGACTTGGTCTGATAGCCGACGACCTTGATCTCGCCCATCATCGATGGCTTGTCGCTGGTGCTCGTGCTGTTCGGTGCGTCGGTCGCCGGCGTGGTCGGCGCGGCTTGCGCGTCGGCCGCGACCGCATCGCTCGGTTCTACCGGATCGGCCCAGGCCGGAGCCGCCAGCACCAGCGTCGCCAACAAACTTCGGCGAACGGCGATCGACAGCACCGAGCGCGTAAACGGTTGTAACTGCCGCATCATCATCCCATCCCCTTTCTTCTTGTGTCGTGTGTTGCCGCAATCGATCGACCGGTAGCGCGCGCGGCGCGCATGACCATCGGCGGCATCATTTCCGCATGCCGACCCACCTCCGTCTACGCGTCAATTGGCCGTGCGCGAATACATGCTTAATCGCCGCGCGAAACGCGACTCGCGCGGGCGTTGCGTTGCGGCGACGCAGCAAATGCAACACCGGACAACGCGTCGTGATCGCTGGCAGTCGCCACATCCATAAGCCCCGTGCGGCGACACGCGGCACGCCATGGAGCGCGCGTTCACGCGGACAGAGATTCCGCAAAGATGCCCTTGCCGAAGTCGCCAGCGCGCTGCTGCGATCGCAGCTACCGAGTTGAAATCGCGTTGGCATCAAGCACATGGCTGCAGCAGCCGTACAACCCGTTCAGGCTTTCAGCCTTCCATCTGCTCGAGCGCCCTTCCACGCGTTTCGACCACGCAGCGCCGCACGAAGAACGCGGACATCACCGCGGCCGCCGTGTACAGGCCGTAAGTACCGGCGAGGCCGATGCCGCCGAGCAGGATCGGAAACGTCACCGTGATCGCGAAATTCGCGATCCACTGCGCCGCGCCGGCAACCGCGAGCGCCGAACCGCGGATCTGGTTCGGGAACATCTCGCCGAGCATCACCCACATTACCGGACCCCACGAGAGATTGAAGAACACCACATACACATTCGCCGCGACGAGCGCGACGCGTCCACCGGCCGCCGACAGCACGAGCGCGCCGTTCGCATCGAGCGATGCGCTCGCGAACGTGATCGCGACGAGGGCGAGCGATGCGGCCATGCCGAGCGAGCCCACCCACAAGAGCGGCTTGCGTCCGACGCGGTCGATCAGCACGACGGTGAGCAGGCACGCGCAGATGCTGAGCGCGCCGGTCGACACATTGATGAGGAGTGCATCGCCCTCCGAAAAGCCGACCGCCTGCCACAGCACGGCACCGTAGTAGAACACGACGTTGATGCCGACCAGTTGCTGCAACGTCGCCAGGCCGATGCCGACCCAGACGATCGGCCGCACGCGCTTGGTCGCCGTGCCGAGGAGATCGGACAGGCGCGGACGGTGGTGGTCGCGCGCGAGCGAGGCTTCGATGTCGGCGATCGTCGCGCGCGCCGCCGCGGCGCCGTGCAGTCGCGCCAGCACATCGAGTGCGGCGCGCGCTCGGGCAGTCGCGACCAGATAACGCGGACTTTCCGGAATCGGCAGCAACAGCAGCAGGAACGCGAGCGAAGGCAGTGCCTGCATCCAGAACATCCAGCGCCACGCCGCATGCCCCAGCCAGAACGGCGCGGTCGACGTACCCGCGGCGTTCGCGAGCAGGTAGTTGCTCAAAAACGCGCAAAAGAGGCCGCTGATGATCGCGATCTGCTGCAGGGTCGCCAGGCGCCCGCGATAACGTGCCGGCGCAATTTCCGCGATGTAGGCCGGCGACATCACGCTGGCCGCGCCGACCGCGATCCCGCCGAGCACACGCGCGGCGACGAACAGCGCCGAAGTCGTCGCTGCACCGGCGCCGAGCGCCGAGCACAGGAACAGCAACGCCGCGACGATCAGCATCGAACGTCGTCCCCAGCGGTCGGCGAGACGGCCGGCACCGAACGCGCCGGCCGCACAGCCGAGCAGCATCGAAGCGACCTCGAAACCGACACCGGCCGAGCTCGATGCGAACGCGGCGCGCAGACCGTCGACGGTGCCATTGATGACGCCGCTGTCGAAACCGAACAGGAAACCGCCGATCGTCGCAACGGCGGCGATCAGCACGATCAGACGCGTGTTCTCGAGCTGACGCGTGGCGGACTCGCTCGCAGGAACGGCACTCATCGGGACTTCTCTCTCACGGCCGCAGCCGGGCGCCGGCGATTGGCGCATGCGCGGGTGAACGCGACCACGCGCCAATTGGCCGCTGCCGGATACGCGCTTGCGCCGCCCGCTGGGCGCGCCGCGATGCGGCGATGCGGCGATGCGGCACGGCTGATGCCACGCGTTTGTATCGCCGGCCGGATAAATCATGCGTGGCCTTCCCATGGCGCGCGGCACGACCATGAGCGCGACAACGCGTAGCGAGACGATGGCCGACGACACCAACACGAAGCTGCGCAGTGCCGACTGGTTCGACGATGCGACGCATCCGGTCGACACGGCGCTGTACCTCGAGCGCTACATGAATTTCGGGCTCACGCGCGAAGAATTGCAGTCGGGCCGGCCGATCATCGGCATCGCGCAATCGGGCAGTGACCTGGCGCCGTGCAATCGCCATCATCTGGCGCTCGCGGCGCGCGTGCGCGAAGGCATCCGCGCAGCGGGCGGCATCGCGTTCGAATTCCCGGTGCACCCGATCCAGGAAACCGGGCGCCGCCCGACCGCAGCGCTCGACCGCAACCTGTGCACGCTGGCGCTGACCGAGATCCTGCACGGTTATCCGATCGACGGCGTCGTCCTCACCACCGGTTGCGACAAGACGACGCCGGCGCAGCTGATGTCGGTGGCGATGCTCGATCTGCCGGCGATCGTGCTCAGCGGCGGGCCGATGCTGAATGGCTGGCAGGGCGAGCGGCGCCTCGGCTCCGGCACGATCATCTGGGAGGCGCGCGATCGCCTCAGCAGCGGCGAGATCGACGTCGAACAATTCATGGCGGAAGTCGCCGCGTCGGCGCCGAGCATCGGCCATTGCAACACGATGGGCACGGCGCTGACGATGAATTGCCTCGCCGAGGCGCTCGGCATGTCGCTGCCCGGTTGCGCGGCGATTCCGGCGCCCTACCGCGAGCGCGCGCAGATGGCGTATCGCACCGGCCTGCGCATCGTCGAACTCGTGCGCGAGGGCCTGCGTCCTTCGCACATCCTGTCGCGCGCTTCGTTCCTCAACGCGATCAAGGTCTGTTCCGCGATCGGCGGCTCCACCAACGCACCGATTCACCTGCAGGCGATCGCGCAGAGCGCCGGCATCGAACTTTCCCTCGCCGACTGGCAGCGTTTCGGATTCGACATTCCCTTGCTGGTCAACTGCCAGCCGGCGGGCGAATTCCTCGGCGAGGATTTCCATCGGGCCGGTGGCCTGCCCGCGGTGTTCGGCGAACTGCTCCGCGCGGGGCTGGCCGACGGCAGCGCGCGTTCGGTCAGCGGACGCAGCATCGGCGAGGAATATGGCGATCGCAGCGCGACGGACGAGCGCGTGATCCGCCGCGTCCACGCACCGCTGCGCGAGCACGCAGGATTCCGCGTGCTCGGCGGCAACCTGTTCCGCTCGGCGCTGATCAAGACCTCGGTGATCGGCGAGGACTTCCGCGCGCGCTACCTCTCCGATCCGCAGCACCCCGATGTGTTTCGCGTGCGCGCGGTCGTCTTCGAAGGGCCGGAGGACTATCACGCGCGCATCGACGATCCCGCGCTGGCGATCGACGAACTGTGCATCCTGGTCATGCGCAACTGCGGACCGATCGCCTATCCAGGCTCGGCCGAGGTCATCAACATGGCACCGCCGCGCGAACTGATCCGCAAAGGCATCGCGGTGCTGCCATGCATGGGCGACGGCCGGCAGAGCGGCACCTCGGCGAGTCCCTCGATCCTGCATGTCTCGCCCGAGGCCGCCGCCGGCGGCGCGATCGGCCTGCTCCGCGACGGCGACCTCATCGAAATCGACCTGCGCAACGGCACGGTGAACGCGCTGATCGACGACACCGAATTCGAGCGCCGGCGCGCGGAGCTGCCGGCGCCCGCACACGTCGATCAGACGCCGTGGCAGGAGATCTACCGCGAACGCGTGACTGCGCTCGACGAGGGCGCGACGCTGAAAACCGCGGGTCGCTACACGAACATCCTGCAGCGCTTCGGCACACCGCGCGATTCGCATTGATGGGCACGCAGCGCACAAGACACCCCGAAGTGCGCTGCGTGGCGCCGGTGCAGGCCATGCTCGGCGAAGGCCCGCTCTGGATCGCCGAAGACGATGCGGTGTGCTGGGTCGACATCCTGCAGGAGCGCCTTTTTCGCCATGTGCCGGCGCAAGCGCGCACGGACATCTGCGCACTGCCGTGCCGGCTGACGGCGCTCGCGCCGATGGCGAACGCGATGCTGCTCTGCAGCGGCTGGAACGCGCTGTTCCGGTTCGATCTGCGCTCGGGCGAATTCGCGCAGCTGACGCACTCGATGCCGGGCCCGCCGGGCGTGCGCATCAACGACGGCGCCTGCCATCCGGACGGCGCGTTCTGGTTCGGCACGATGGCGCTCGACGAGCATGCAGCGGTCGGCGATTTCCACCGTTTCGCCGAAGACGGTCACTGCGACCGTGTCGCCGCCTCCTTCGCGATCACCAACGGACCCGCGTTTTCCCCTCGCGGCGACCGCGGCTATTTCGTCGATACGCTCGGCCGACGCATCCTGTGCGGCTCGATGCGCGACGGCCGATTGATCGAGCCGTTGCAGCGGTTCGCGCAGATTCCGCAAGGCGACGGCTTTCCGGACGGAATCACCGTCGACGCCGAAGGCGGCGTCTGGTGCGCACACTGGGGCGGCGGCCGCGTCACGCGTTTCGATGCGGACGGCCGCGTCAGCGATGTCATCCGTCTGCCGGTCTCGAACGTGACCAAGTGCATCTTCGGCGGCGCGGAACTGGATCGGCTGTTCATCACGACGGCGCGCAAAGGCCTCGATGACGACGCACTGGCCGGGCAACCGCTCGCCGGCGGTCTGTTCGAAGCGGAGGTGGACTATCGCGGTGTCGCGCCGGCACGCTATCGCGGCGAACCTGCGATCGACGCGCCGACCTGCACTTGCGTTTTCGAATCGTCGTAGCGGATAGTGATTTTACAAAACGAGCGGCCGACTGAACCCAGCGAGCTGCCGAGCAACCGGGAGGTCATCATGGAACCGAGGTTCGAGACGGTGGAAGTCGACGCCGCCAGTTCGTTTCGCAGCATGTGGTTCACCTGCGCGAGCTTTGCCGAAGACCACACCTGGCACTACCACCCGGAGTTCGAGCTGACCTGGGTGATACGCAGCCAGGGCACGCGCTTCATCGGCGACAACATCGAGCCGTACCGGCCCGGCGACCTGGTGCTGGCAGGGCCCGATCTGCCGCACTGCTGGCACGACGAATCCGGCGGGGACTCGCCCGAGGCGGTGGTGGTGCAGTTCCGTCCGGAAACGTTCGGACGCGACTTCCTCGACCTGCCCGAATTCGAACCGATCAAGCGTCTGTTCCGCGCCTCGAAATGCGGCCTGCACATCGAGGGCGAAACCGCCGAGCGCGTGCAGGACCTGCTGCGTGCGTTGTTCGAGAAGAAAGGTATCGCGCGCCTGATCGGCCTGCTCGACATCCTGCGCGTGCTCGCCGAATCCGACAACGACCTGCGTTATCTGGCCAGCGCGGACTACCACATCACCAACGACATCACCGAGATCAACCGCCAGCGCGTGGAGCTGATTCATCGCTACGTGCGCCAGAATCTGGCCAGCGAGATCAACCAGGCCGATGTCGCCAAGCTGGTCGGCCTGACGCCGCCGGCGTTCAGCCGCTTCTTCCGTCGCGCCACCGGCCAGACCTTCGTCGGCTTCGTCAACATCCTGCGCATCAACGAAGTCTGCCGCACGATGACCGACAGCAACGAATGCATCACCAACATCGCGATGAACTGCGGCTACAACAACATCGCGAACTTCAACCGGCAATTCCTCGCCCTGAAGGGCATGAACCCGAGCCAGTTCCGCGAACGCCACCTGCGCCTGAAGCACAACGCGATCCAGTTCTCCGTCGACAACGCTTCGGCGCGGCGCCTGCTCGAACTGCACTGACGAGCTGCACGATCAGTAAGGCCAGTTCGGGACGGTGAACACGCCGCCGTCCACACCGAGCGTCTGGCCGGTGATGAAGCCGGCCTGTTCGCTGCTGAGGAACAGCACGGCGTTCGCCACATCGGCCGGCGTGCCGACGCGACGCAGCGGCGTGATGCGCGCCCACACCTGCGCATAGTCCGGCGCCTCGATGCGCGTGCGCTCGACGTCTATCGCACCGGGTGCGACGCAGTTCACCGTGATGCCATGCGGCCCGAGCTCCATCGCCGCGCTGCGCGTGAGCTGCTCGATCGCGGCCTTGGAAGCCGAATAGTCGACCAGGTTCGGAAACGGGATCTTGCCGCAGCCGGAGCCGATGTTGACGATCGCGCCGCGCCCGCCCGCATCGATCATCAATCGCGCAGCCTTTTGCGTATTGAGAAAACAGCCTTTGAGGTTCGTACGCAAGACACGATCCCAATCGGCTTCGCCGAGGTCGAGCAGCGAACTCCAGGTCTGTACGCCGGCGTTGTTGACCAGCAGCTGCGGAGCCGTGCCGAAATAGGCGTACGCGGCGTCGAAGAACGCATCGACTTCGGCGGCAATGCCGGCGTCGCAGACGGCCACATAGGTGCGGCGCCCGAGTGCTTCGATGTCGCTGGTGACCTGCTCGGGGCGCCCGTTGCCGTCGAGATGGCTCAACGCGATGTCCCAGCCGGCGCGCGCGAGCGACAGCGCGATTTCGCGGCCGATGCCGGAGGCGCCACCGGTTACCGCCGCCCAGCGGCTTCCCGAATTCATCGCAAACCTCGCGACGGATAGCGCGCGACACGCTGGCGCTGCGTTCCCAGTCCGTCGATCGTCAACGCGACTGTATCGCCTTCGGCTAGCCACTGTGGCGGCTGCATCGCCATGCCGACGCCGTGCGGCGTACCGCTGCTGATGATGTCGCCGGGCTGCAGACTCATGAACTGGCTGATGTAGTGCAGCAGGAACGGCACATCGAAGATCATGTCGCGCGTGTTGCCGGACTGGACGACGCGGCCGTTGACTTCGCAGCGCAGCGCCAGCGCGTTGAAATCCGCTACTTCGTCGGTGCTCACCAGATACGGCCCGAGCGGGCAGAACGTGTCGCAGCCCTTGCCCTTGTCCCACTGCCCGCCGCGTTCGAGCTGGTAGCTGCGCTCGGATACGTCGTTGATGACGCAGAAACCGGCAACGTGCGCCATCGCGTCATCGAGCGCGACATAGCGCGAGGTGCGCCCGACAACGATGCCGAGTTCGACCTCCCAGTCGCCTTTTTGCGCGTCGGGCGGCAGCACGATGTCGTCGTTCGGACCGACGATCGACGACGTCGCCTTGAGGAACAGGATCGGCTCCGCCGGGGCCGACTGCCCGGTCTCGCACGCATGGTCGACATAGTTCAAACCGACGCAGATGATCTTGCCAACCCCACGCAGCGGCGGGCCGATGCGCGCGGCCGGGTCGACGAACGGGAGCGATTCGGGCGAGGTCTCCCGCGCGAGCCCCAGCGTCGCCGCGAGCCCGTCGGCGGCGATGTCCTCCACGACGGACGACAGGTCGCGCATGCGACCCGCTGCGTCGAGCATCCCCGGGCGTTCGTGCCCGGGGTTTCCCCAGCGCAGCAATTTCACAAGGCCATCCCGCCGTCGATGATGACATCGGCACCGGTCATGAACAGACTCTCGTCGGACGCGAGCAGCACCGCCGCCGCCGCGATCTCGTGCGGCTGGCCGAGCCGGCCCATCGGCTGCCGCGCGACCAGGTCGGCCCTGGCCTTTTCCGGGTCGGCGAACGCATTGATGCGTCCCGCCAGCGACGGCGAATCGACGGTGCCCGGGCTGATCGAATTGCAGCGGATGCCGTCGGCGACGAAATCGAACGCGATCGAACGCGTCATCGCAATCACCGCACCTTTGGTCGCCGAGTAGGCGAAGCGCCGGCGCGCAGCCATCGTCGTCGATACGACCGATGCGATGTTGATGATCGAGCCGTTGCGCCGTTCGCGCATGCCCGGCAGGACCGCCTTCATCATCAGGTAGATGGATTCGACATTGATGCGAAAGCTGCGTGCGAAGTCTTCGCTGTCGCATTCGAAGATGTCGCCCACCGCGACATAGCCTGCGCAATTGACGAGCACGTCGATGCGCGGGTGCTGTGCGACGAGGGCGTCGATCGCGTTCGCGTCGGTCACATCCAGCCGCACGGCGAGCGCTGCGTCGGGCAGATCGCCGAAGCGGGCGTCACTGATATCGCCGGCGATGACGGTTGCGCTTTCGGCCACGAACCGCTCGACCACTGCGCGACCGATGCCTTGTCCTGCGCCTGTCACCAGGCACGTTTTTCCCACCAGCCTGCCAGCCATAGAGTCTCCTTCTGCAGCGGCGATCCTAGGGTCGGCGTGCGCGCGCCAACAGCTCTCGTTTGACGCGTCTGCAATATCGGTTTGACTTTCGCGTTTCGAATGGCCGTGCCTGCGCCTTCGCGCGCCGAGCTCGCGTGCAAAACGAAAATCGCCGACGGGGTAAAAATCGTGTAGCGCGGCGCCGTACCCGGCGATTAGCTTGGCGGGCGCAGGGAAATGCAGATGCGACGTCGCCGGCACGTGCCGCAAGAACGATGGGATCGCGGTTTCCTGCTTCACAAGATCCACGGGACGGCGAGGAGCTGCGGAATGCCGGTGATACGCAAAGCGTTCGGCCGACTCAGGGATGGCCGGGGCGCGGACAGCATCGTGCTGTCGGATTCGCGCGGCGCATTTTCGGTGGAAGTGCTCGAATACGGTGCGACGATCCGCGCGATCAAGGTCGCCGATCCGAATGGACGGCTGGTCGATACCGTGCTGTCGTATCCGTCGCTGGCCGACTATGAAAACGGAACGGCCTACCTCGGCTCGACGATCGGACGCTGCGCCGGCCGCACCGACGCGCAGGTGCCCGCGACATTGCAGCTGACCCGCAACGAGCAGTCCAATCATTTGCACGGCGGCACGACGGGATTCAGCCATTCGCTGTGGAGCGTGGCCGATATCGATGGCGGCGCGGTACCGAGGGTCCGCTTGCGTCACCGTTCGCCGGCCGGCGAGGACGGCTACCCCGGCGAGGTGACCGTCGAAACCGAATTTTCGCTCGTCGACGGCTGCGCATTGCGCGTGGTCATGCAGGCGCGCAGCGATGCCGATACGCCGCTGAACCTCACGCTGCACCCGTATTTCAATCTCAACGGCGACGCCACGCGCACGATCGAGAATCATCGATTGCGTATCGCTTCCGACCGTATCCTGGTCGTCGGCGCCGCACGCCTGCCGACCGGCGAACTGATGGCGGTGGAACGAACGCCGTTCGACTTCCGCTCGCCGCGCGCGATCGGCACCTCGCTCGACGACCGCCATCCGCAGCTGCGCATTTCCGGCGGCTACGATCATTATTACGTGCTCGACAAACGCGAGCCCATCGGCGCCGACATCTACAGTCCTACTTCTTCGCTCGGCCTGCGCATCAGCACGAACCAGAAGGGCCTGCAGTTTTACTCGGGCAATCAGCTGCACGAGGCTGCGCCGCGCCCATTTCCGGCGCGGGCGGGTTTTTGCCTGGAGCCGCACGCGTTTCCGAATGCGATCAACGAGCCGAGCTTTCCCGACATCACGCTGCGCGCGGGCGAACTCTACCGCTCCGAAACGTCCTACGAGTTCTACACGTATCCGCCACGCGGCTAGCGGCACGCACATCCGCGCCGACGCAGCGCTGCGGCATGCCGGTGCAGGCCACGGATTCGGGCGCAAGCGGCAAAGCGACGATCTGCAGCGCATCAACTGGCGCGTAGTCGCGCATCGGGTCGCGTGGGCTAATTGCGCCCCGCCGCCAAGTCGATTCACCCACGCCCGTAAGGAGTCCCGCATGATTCGTCTTACGCAGTGCGCCGGCGCGTTGTTCGCGCTCGCGATGATCGCAACGAGTGCACCGGTGTGCGCGACGCTCGCGCAATCGCAGGTGTTTCCCAACTGGACGCCGTTCACCACCGGCTCCGACATCACACTGACCGCCGATACGACAAACAAGCACAGCGGCAGCCAGGCGCTGAAGTTCGTCAACGCGACATCGGCCGCGCCGAACAACGGCGGCTTCTTCCAGACGCTCGCCGTGTCGCCCTCGACGCTATACCACCTGTCGGCCTGGGTGAAAGGCTCCAGCGTCGCGGCCGGCGTCACCGATTGCTTCGGCCTCGACCAGAATTTCGCGACGCTGACCTGCCTTCCTTCAGGCACCTACGGCTGGCAGCAGATCAGCTGGAACTACACCACGCCGGCGAATGAAACGGCGATGGCGTTCGCGTTCTACAGCGTGAATACCGGCACGGTGTGGCTCGACGACCTGTCGATCGTCAAGGACGGCACCAGCACGAACCTGCTGCTCAATCCCGGCTTCGAAACCTCGCAGGATTCGATCACCCTGCTGTCGCCGAGCCAGACCGTGCTTTCCGGCGGCGGCGTCTGGCTGCAGGTCACCTCGACCGCGTCGTCGGTCAACTGGAGCGCGGCCGACATCAACGGCGTGCAGGTCGGCAGCGGCAGCGTGAGCACGGCGAGCGGACCGAACTATCTGGTCTTGCCCAACGTCGGACCCGGCTGGTATTCGCTGCACATGACGACGCCGACGAGCGCAGTTGCCGACTCGACCTTTTCGGTGGTCAACAATTCCTGGATCAACAACAGCGCCAAGCCGAATCCGTTCGGTTCGAACATGCACCCCTGGACATCGACGCCCGGACAGATCAGCGCGATCGGCGCCGGCGGCCTCGCCAGCATGCGCATCGATCTGCGCTGGGAACTGGTCGAAACGAGTCCGGGCGTGTACACCTTCGATCCGGCCGAAGACCAGATGCTCGGTTTCCTGATGGGCGGTGGCGTCAAGCCGATGCTGACCATGGGCTATTCCAATCCGTTTCACGACGGTGGCCATGTGCCGAGCACGCCGGCAGGCATCGCGGCCTACGCGGCCTACGCCACCGCGGCGGCGCAACATTACGGCGACCGCGTCGACTACAACGTCTTCAACGAATACAACGTTGTCGGGACCAACGACAGCGCCTGCGGGACGACGGCCGATTGCTATTACGCCCTGCTCGGTCCGGCCGCGACGGCAATCCACACGGCCGCGCCGGCTGCGCGCGTCGTCGGACCGACGCTCGGCGGCTTCACGCAGGACTGGCTCGGCAGCAGTCCGGATTCGTACAACTGGCTGAAGCGCTTCCTCGACCTCGGCGGCCTCGCCTACGTCGACGTCGTCGATATCCACAATTACACCTGGCCGGTCGTGACGGCGCCCGAAGGCAACAACGACGCGGTCATCAGTGCCGTACGCAGCTTGCTGGCGACGTATCCGGGCGGCTCGACGGTGCCGTTGTGGCTTTCCGAAACGGGCTGGCCGACCTACCCCGGCGTCGTCACCGATCTGCAGCAGGCGCAATACGTCGTGCGCGACGCGGCACTTGCCCTGCGCGCCGGACTCTCGCAGTACATGTTCTACGACCTCATCGACGATTGCGCGGATGCGACGAACGGGCAGTGCCGCTTCGGCCTCCTGCACAACATCGCCGAATCGGCAGGCACGGTCGCACCGAAGCCGGGCTTCACCGCGTATGCCGTGCTCGCGCGCAATCTTGCCGGCTACGGCTATGCAAGCAGCGACAGCTGGGGCGGCGGCGTCAACTCGCTCGTGTTCTCGACCGGCTCGGCCAATCGCCGCGTCGTCTGGGCACCGGCCGGCAACGTGACCCTCGCGGTATCGAGCACGTCCGCCGTGACCGTGACGAACTGGGACGGCGCCGGAAGCACGATCACACCGACGAGCGGCATCGCCACGTTCACGGTCGGACCGAACGCGGTCTACGTCGATGGCAGCGGCATCACCGGCGGCGCCATCGCAGCCAGTCCTGCATTCACTGCGACGCCATCCGGTTCGATCACGCACAACCTGCCGGTGTCGATCGCGGTTGCGGTGAACGGCGCCGCCAGCGGTGCGCCGGCGGGCTCGGTCACCTTCCACTCGGCGTATGGCAGCACGACATTGACTGCGGTCGCCGGCAGCACGGTCAACGGGACGCTGACGCTGAGCGGATTTCCCAATGCCGGCGCGGTCAACGTTCCGATCGACGTGATGCAAGGCAGCAGCGTGGTCGGTCGCCTCGTCGTATCGATGACGGTGCTGTGACCGGCAGCGATTGAACGACGACCGGTCCAGCTGCATGCGCCCGCAGCCGCACAACGGCAAATCGCCCGGGTCGAACGATCCGGGCGATGCATCCTTGCGTTCCGTTCGACGAACGCCACTCGATGGCGGTGTTTCCAGCGATATCTGGATAGTGCATGCGCCGCAAGGCGACTACGTCGTCAAGCGTGCGCTCGGCAAACTGAAGGTGCAGGCGGACTGGTTTTCGGATCCCGCGCGGTCGTCGATCGAAGTGCGCGGATTGCGCGCGATGGCGGCGCTGCTCGGCCAGGCGCATGTGCCCGAAGTGCTGTGGGTCGACGAAGCCGGACACGAGTTCGCAATGGCCTTGATCGACGCGCGCTTCAGCAACTGGAAGCAGCAGCTCCTCGACGGCCACGTCGATTTCGCGACCGCCCGCGCGGCGGGTCGGCTGCTCGGCGAGCTTCATTCGCGCTCGTCTGTTGATGCAGAGATTGCCGGGCAATTCGCCGGCACGAGAACATTCGTGGAGCTGCGCATCCAGCCTTATTTCGAACGCGTCGCGCAGAGAAATCCTGCGCTCGCCGCCGCGATCACCAACATCGTCGAGCGCCTCCTCGGCACGCGCATCGCTTTGGTGCACGGCGACTTCAGTCCGAAGAACCTGCTCGTATCGGGCGCCGATGTGGTGGTGCTGGATTGCGAGGTCGCGCATTGGGGCGATGCGCGCTTCGACATCGCGTTCTGCGTCGCGCACCTGCTGCTGAAGTCGTTTCGCCGTGCAGCGCCGTCGGCGTTGCTGCTGTCGGCCACGCTCGCCTTCCTGTCCGAATACCGGCGCGCGGGCCTCGACGTGCTGGACCGCGAATTCACACGTCAATTGGGCTGCCTGCTGCTCGCGCGTCTGCACGGCGATTCGCCGGTCGACTACCTGGGCGATCTCGACATCGACGCCGTCGCGCGATTCGCGGCCGAGCTGATACTGCGGCCACCGCTGTTTGCCGCGAGCGATCTCGTTGCGACGGAAGTGGCGAGCGTATGAACACGGACACCCGCATCACATCGCTGCACGGACGCCAGATTTTCGATTCGCGCGGCCAGCCCACCGTCGAAGTCGACGTGGTATTGAACGGCGGCGTCCGTGCTCGCGCGTCGGCGCCTTCGGGTGCTTCGACCGGTCGGCACGAGGCGCACGAGCTGCGCGACGGCGACCCGTTCGCGTACGCCGGGCGCGGCGTCCTCCAGGCGGTCGGACATGTCGACGGCGAAATCGCACGCGCGCTGAGCGGATGCGATGCAGCGGATCAGGCGATGATCGATGCGCGCATGCGCGAGCTCGATGGCAGCGACAACCTCGCCCGCCTCGGCGCGAACGCCGTGCTCGCGACCTCGCTGGCGGTGTGCCGCGCCGCGGCGCGCGCCCGGCGCATGCCGTTGTATCGCTACATCGCGTCCCTGACCGGCAACGACGACCTCTCGCTGCCGATGCCGATGGTCAACATCCTGAGCGGCGGCGCGCATGCGGGGCGCAGCATGGACCTGCAGGATTTCCTCATCGTCCCGGTCGGCGCCGACACCTACGCCACGGCATTGCAGATGGCGCTGGCCGTCCGGCAATCGGCCAGCCTGCTGCTGGCCGCTCGTGGGCTGCCCACCTTGCTCGCGGACGAGGGCGGACTCAGTCCGGGATGCAAGACGGCCGCTGCAGCGCTGGACATTCTGACCGAAGCGATCGTCGCAGCGGGATTCAAGCCACGGCGCGACATATCGATCGCGCTCGACGTCGCCGCGAGCGAACTTTTCGTGGACGGTGCCTACGAACTGCGCAACGAAGAGCGCCGGCTGTCGAGCCGCGAGATGATGTCGATGGCGACGCACTGGCTGCAGGACTATCCCGTCATCTCGATCGAAGATGCGCTGCATCAGGACGATTGGGAACACTGGACGCAGCTGACCTCCGCGGCGACGAACGCGCAGCTGCTCGGCGACGACTTGTTCGCGACGAAGGTTTCGCGCATCGCGCACGGCATCGACCTCGGCGCCGCCAATGCGGTGCTGATCAAGCTCAACCAGAACGGGACTTTGTCGGGAACGCTCGATGCGCTCGCCGAGGCGCGCCGCGGCGGATTCGCCACGGTCGTTTCGGCGCGCTCGGGCGAGACGGAAGATACGTTCATCGCCGATCTGGCGGTCGGCAGCGGCGCCGGGCAGATAAAAATCGGCTCGGTGCGCACCTCCGAACGGATGTGCAAATACAATCGATTGATCCGCATCGCCGAGGACGCAGCGCTGCCGTTCAGCGGCATGCGGCGCTTCGGCGGAACGTCCACGCGCTGACCGTCGCTCGAACCAGAAACCCCCATGCCATTCTCCGGCGCAGCCTGCGCGGCCAACCGAAGGTCGGCAGCCCGCAAAACGCCGAGGTCGCTGGGATGGCGACGTTGCCGACGTCGAACAACGCGCTGTTGTTACCCGCTACTGCCGCGCCAGCAGGGTGCCCTGGCCCAGCGGTGAAGTGATGTCGCCGACCACCGATCGCGTCGTGCGGCGATGCCCGTCCGACGAGCGCATTCGTGCTTCCGCTTACAGTCCGAGAAATTCCCGCGTCAAAGCAATCGTCACCGCATGCGTGCGGTCGTTCGCAGCGAGCTTGGCCAGGATATTGCGCACATGCCCCTTGACCGTCTCCTCGCTGATCCTCACGCGATCGGCGACCACCTTGTTCGAGCATCCGGCGGCGATCTGCCCGAGTCCTGCGGCACCGATCATCGCAGCCAGGCCTTGCCGCAGCACCGGATGATCGTCGACCGCAAGAACGCGGATGTGT
>Ga0247776_10000058_pt1 | contig 31768 bp, 24 predicted proteins | sample UWRJL199509C5_FD_179912 | JGI IMG/M metagenome (GOLD analysis project Ga0247776, IMG submission 179912) | Plant litter microbial communities from Arlington Agricultural Research Station in Wisconsin, United States - UWRJ-L199-509C-5 | ecosystem: Environmental > Terrestrial > Plant litter >...
GTCACTGGCCGCCGATGCACATAGCCCTGGGCCGTGCACGATCGCGGCGGCGCAGCGCCGCGACCCCTCAGGAATCGATGTCACGCAGCCGCTCGCCATGCAAGGCCAGTCGATCGCGGTGACATCGTGTGCCGACAGCGGCACTGGCAGCTTGCGCGCGGCGGTCTCGTCGGCCGTCAGTGGCGACACCATCGACGCGAGCGGTCTCGCCTGTGGCGCGATCACGCTGAGTACGGCGATCACGATCGGCGCGGACGATCTTGCCATCGTCGGCGCAGGTCCACGCTCGCTGACGATCAGCAACGGCGCGAAGTACGGCCGTGTGTTCACCCACGTCGGCAGCGGAACACTCGAACTGCGTGGCGTGACGATCAGCAGCGGGGTTGTCTCGCCGACCTCGAGCGAGGCGGACACCCGCGGTGGCTGCGTGTTTTCCAACGGCAACGTCGCACTCGGCAACCTCTTCGATCCAGCGGATGCCGCGCAAGGCGTCATCGTGCAGGACTGCACGGCGATCGCGACGCAAGCCGATTCCACTGCGCGCGGCGGCGGCGTGTTCGCGATGCGCGGCCTTTCGCTGGCGAGCAGCATCATCAGCGGCGGCCGTGCCGTCGCGCAGGACGCAGCGACGCATTCGAACGGCGGCGGCGCCGCGGTCAATGCCGGTTCGTTCACGATGAAGTACAGCGAGCTTCGCGACAACGCCGCATCCGGCCCGCTCGGATTCAGTGGCGGTGTGGATGCAGCATTCGTCGACAGCGTGTACCTCAGCCACTCCACCATCGCCGGCAACGACGCCAGTGTGCGCGCAGGCGGCGCCTACCTCGGCACCGACAGCGGCAATGCGGTCTCGATCGACAATACGACGATTTCGGCAAATTCTTCCGACGGCGAAGGCGGTCTCGTCGTCAACGTAATGTCGGGTCCGACGCCGGGCAGCATCCGCATTGCATCGAGCACGTTCAGCGCGAACAGTTCCACCGGCATTACCGGCGGCGCGTTTTTCAGCGGCCCGATCGAGATCGACGGTTCGATTTTCGCCGGCAACGCGGGCACGGACATCAAGCTCACCATGCCCGCGACCGGCGCCGACAACCTCGTCGGCACCTATTCCGGCGCACTGCTGCCACAGGACGGCCTCATCGTCACGAGCAATCCCGGCCTCGCCCCGCTTGCCGGCAATGGCGGTCTCACGCGTACGCACGCGCTGCTCGACGGAAGTCCCGCGATCGACGCGGGCAACGACGCGTTCAACTCCAGCACCGATCAGCGCGGCTTGGCCAGATCACTCGGCAACGCACCGGATATCGGCGCCTACGAGCGCGATCCGGACCTGATCTTCAGCAATGGACTGGAGTGAGGCGGCGGCGAGAACGGAACGAGCAACGAACACTTCGTCAAGACGCCTTGAGCGGCGCGCTCGTGCCTGAGCGTTGATGTGTGCTCGGCAAGGCACCACCGAGCGGATATCCAGGGCGGAACAAGCGGCAGTGGCGAAGGATTCGTCCGCCGCCACGCGCGCAATCAGATCAGGCTGACCAGCGCCTTGCCGGCTTTCGTCTGCAACTCGTCCGCATCGAGTGTTCCGTCGTCGTCGGGATCGGCGTGTTTGAAGCGCGTTTCGACGATCGCCATGTACTCGTCCTTGTCGAGCGTCTTGTCGTGATCCGGATCGGCCTTTGCGAGTTCGGCCTTGGTGATGCCCACGCCGGCCAGTTCCTTCGCATCGAGCGTGCCGTCATGGTCGCGATCGAGATGACCGAAGCGTGCCGACGCAGCCGTTTTCACTTCCACAAGGTCCAAGGTGCCGTCGCGGTCCGGATCCCATTTCTTCAGCAGCGCGCCGCTATCGACGGCGAATGCATTCGCCGAAACGGTTGCAACGGCGCAGATCGCAATCGCGAATGCGCCGCGCCTGCTCGAGGGGTTCGTCATGGCAGTCTTCTCCAGATATCGTTGGATGCGCAACTTCAGCGTCGTTTCCCATCGATTTTCGATCATCCGCGACAATGCCGCGAGCCATCGTCTCAGGGTTGGTACCCGCCGACTTCACACCAATACCCCAGTGGTGAGCGCGTTCGATCCTGCAGCAGGCGTTGAACGTTCGAGCACGCCGCAAGATGACTGGTCGTTTCACGCGCACGACCGTCGAAGGTCGCGACATAATTGCGCACGTCACTGCGGTCGCGGATGCGTTCGCCGCGATAGAGCGTATAGGCCGTCGCGGGCAGTGCAAGCCGATGGCCCGTGTACGCTCGCAGGACGTGCGCCGTGGCGAGCCCAACGATGGGCGCAATCGTCACGCTGGCGAAAAAGCGGCGCGTCATGAATTCGAACGGGAACAGGAACGTCTCACCAGGGTCGCCGCTATTGTGACCCGTAAATCCTGCGCTGAAATCAGGAAGCGCTCCTGATTTCAGCGGTCGCTTTTCTCCCTCTGGATTTGGAAGCACCGGCAGCCCTCGTTGCATCGCCAATCGCCTCGCGTAGAATGGCTGTGGGCGCGCGGAACATTCGCGGTCGGCGCGGCATCCTGCATCGATGCGACGGCCCTGGTGATGGCTGTCGTCTATGCGGCGCTCGCATGCGTCACGCTGCGACGCATGCGCCATGGCGATCCGAACAGCGTCTGGGCGGGATAGCTCCGGCGTGGCGGTGGGTCGAGTGCCCACTCTGCAGAAGACATCCGTCGATCTTCTGCACCCGCCGCGCAAACCAATCGCGAGCGGGTGCAGCAACACCGTCGAACGCCGAAGGCGTCAGACGCGATGTACCGGACTACCCGGCTCGAGCGGCTCGCGATCATACGCATCGCGCATCGCACCACTGGCCGACTCCCAACTGAGTCCGAGCGAATCGGGATGCGCTTCCCACTCGCCGCGCAACTGTTCTTCGGCATCGCGCCACGGCTTGTCGCCCAGCCGCGAACGCGCTTCCCAACCGTGCCGATAGGCCGGCTGGTAGCGCTCGTAGCGCGTACCGGCTTCCACGTACGGACGCGTGTGATAATTCTCGCGCCAGTAGGCGTCTTCCACGGTCGGATCCAAGCCTTCGGCAACGCCCTTGCCGAACAGTCCCCCCGCGACGGCACCGACTGCTGCGCCGACCGCGGTGCCGATGGGTCCCGCGACCGTGCCCGCCGCAGCACCTGCCGCAGCGCCGCCGATGGCAGCGCCTACGCCCGTGCCGACGGGATGCGCGCCGGTAGCGCCGGTCAATGGATCGCGGTTGGAAGAAGCAAGTTTGTCGGAATGGCTCATGGGTTCGCTCCAGCGGTGATGTCGTTCCACTATGCTCGCCGGCGGATTAACGACATCCGAGATCGGGCAGCGGCGCCATGGGTGCGATTCATCTGACGAAGCGGCACTCAGCGGAACAACGGCAGCGCTCGGAGCTGCACCGCGCCGCTTTCAGCACGCCGCGCGCTGCACGAATCTCGAAATCCGTTGCGCGAATTGCGCCGTCGATTCGGCCCGCAGATGCAGCCCGCCGCACACGAGCGGGCCGCCGGGCTGGCTTTCGCGCGGCTCATTCAGGCCTCGCGCCGAGGCGAAACACCGAGCTCGGAAAGCACTCTCGACAGCACGGCCAGCGTATACGGCTTGGTCAGTACCGCCGTCGGTCCCGAGGCGCGCAGGTCGGCCAACTGCAACGACTCCTTGATGAAACCGGTCGAGATGACGATCGGCAGTTGCGCGAAACGCTCGCGCGCCGCGCGCGCGACCGCCTCTCCGCTTCCATCGCCCAGCTGATAGTCGATGACGGCGACGTCCAGCGTGGACGATGCAATCACCTCGGCGGCTTCGACAGCGCCATCGGCTTCCAGGACGGCAAATCCCAGGCTGCGCAGCACCGAGGAAAGCATCTCGCGCAGCAGGGGTTCGTCTTCGACGACCAGCGCCGTCGAAGCGCGCTTGAGCGGCGCCGAAGGCGCGTCGAGAAGTTCGCGCACGCGCGCGACCAGATCCGCCCGCGCGTAGGGTTTGCGCAGCAAGGCTACGCCCGACTCCAGCCGGCCATCGCCGACGATCGCTTCGCGCGCATAGCCGGTGGTGAAAAGAATGCGCAGCGCTGGCCGCACCTCGCGCACCTGATCGGCAAGCTGGCGCCCGTTGAGTCCGCCGGGCAGACCGACATCGGTCAACAGCAAATCGACGTGCGCAAGGTTGCGCAGCTCGGCAAGCGCGCTGGGGCCGTCACCAACCTCGATCACATTGAAGCCGAGTTCGCGCAAAATGTCGGCGGTGAACGTGCGCACGCCTTCTTCGTCCTCGACCAGCAGAATGGTCTCGGTGCCGCGCTGAACAACGCCGTCGGGACTCTGCTCCGGCTCGCTCGGCGCACGGTCACGCGGCAGATAGATCGCAACGCTCGTGCCCGCGCCGACTTCGCTGCTCAGCGTGACGGTTCCGCCGGACTGGCGTGCAAATCCGTACACCTGGGAAAGGCCGAGGCCGGTGCCTTTGCCTTGAGGCTTGGTCGTGTAGAACGGCTCGAACGCGTGCTCGATCACATCGGTGGGCATGCCGGTGCCGCTGTCCGTCACCGCGACCTGGACGTATTCGCCCGGCTGCACATCACTGAGACGCCATTGGCTCAGCGCGGTTGCGTCGACATTGGCGGTACCGATGGTCAGCGTGCCGCCGTCGGGCATCGCATCGCGTGCGTTGACGGCCAGGTTGATCAGCGAGTTTTCCAATTGATGGCTGTCGACATGCGCATGGCCGACGTCCGGATCGAGCCGCGCCTGAACGATGATGGTTTCGCCGAGCAGCCGTTGCAACATCTCGACCGTGCGCGCCACCAGCTTGTTGAGATCGGTCGAGCGCGGATGCAACGGTTGGCGGCGCGAGAATGCAAGCAGCTGCTGGGTCAGGGTCGCCGCCCGCTGCGCTCCCTGCATGGCGTGCTCGGTGGCGCGCTGACGGCGCGATACGTCGTTCGACTCGCGGCTGAGGATGTCGAGGTTGCCGATGATGATGGTCAGCAGGTTGTTGAAATCGTGCGCGACGCCGCCGGTGAGCTGACCGATCGCCTCCATTTTCTGCGCCTGGCGCAGCTGCGCCTCCATTGCCCTGCGCTCGGTCATGTCGCGCGTGATCTTGGCGAAACCGATGAGCTGCCCGCTCGCATCGTGCACCGCGTCGAGGACGACATTGGCGAAGAAACGCGATCCGTCCTTGCGTACGCGCCAGGCCTCCGCCTCGAACTTGCCGAGCACGCGTGCGGTCTCGAGGGCATTGCGCGGCACCTCGGCGGCGCGGTCTTCGGGCGTATAGAAAACGCTGAAATGCCGCCCGACGATCTCGTCCTGGCGGTAGCCTTTGATGCGCTCGGCGCCGACGTTCCACGTCACCACGTAGCCTTCGCGGTCGAGCAGGAAGATCGCGTAGTCGACGATGCCCGCGACGAGCTGATCGAACTGCAACTGTCTCAGCCATTCACGATCGGGCGCCATGATCATCTCCTCGGGGGCAGTAGCTGGATGACGCCGCGCGTCGCGCCCGGTCACCCATGTCCGGCTTGCCTGCGCGGGCAAGCCGGCATGCGTACCGACCCATAGTAGGACCCGGTCGCAGCGATAGCGAGCGCGCAGCCTTTCGCCCTTGATGGGCAGCGAATGCGCGCAGAGGGCACGCGACGCCCGGGCCATCTCAGGCCATGAGACGCACGCAAGCGACAACACGCGCTTGACCCTGGAGATGACTCGTGTCCGATCTTGCAATACGGGCCGCGCAGCGCGCGGATCTCGACGTCCGTTCCGCCGCAGCGCTGGTCGAGCGCCTCGCCGAGAAGTACAGCGACCGCATCACCGGTTTCTTCCGCCTGCCGGCGACGCCGGCAGACTTCAGGTCCCTGCCCGATTCGCTTTCGGACGCCACGCGCCAGGCACTCGGCGCGCGCGGCATCACCCAGCTGTATTCGCACCAGCGCGAGTGCTGGGAAGCCGTCGAAGGCGGCCGCCACGTGGTCGTGGTGACGCCAACCGCGTCCGGCAAATCGCTGTGCTATCACCTGCCGGTGATCGAAGCCGTACGCGCGAGCCGGGCGAAGGCGCTGTACCTGTTCCCGACCAAGGCGCTGGCGCAGGACCAGGTCGCCGAGCTGCTCGAACTCAATCGCGCCGGCGAACTCGGCGTGCGCGCCTATACCTTCGACGGCGACACCCCCGCCGACGCACGCCAGGCGATCCGCGTGCATGGCGACATCGTCGTCAGCAATCCGGACATGCTGCACCAGGCAATCCTTCCGCATCACACGAAATGGGCGCAGTTCTTCGAGAACCTGCGCTACATCGTCATCGACGAGCTGCACACCTATCGCGGCGTGTTCGGCTCGCACGTGGCGAACGTGCTGCGCCGGCTGCAACGCATCTGCGCGTTCTACGGCGTGTCGCCGCAGTTCATCCTGTGCTCGGCGACGATCGGCAATCCGCAGGAACACGCCGAAGCGCTGACCGGCGCGGACGTCCTCGCGATCACCGAAAGCGGCGCGCCGCGCGGCGAACGCAATGTGCTGCTGTGGAATCCGCCGGTCGTCAATCCCGACCTCGGCATCCGCGCGTCGGCGCGCTCGCAGTCGAGCCGCATCGCCCGGCATGCGATCCGCGCCAAGCTGAAGACGATCCTGTTCGCGCACTCGCGCACGATGGTCGAAGTGCTGACCAAGTATCTGAAGGACGTGTTCGATCACGACCCGCGCAAACCGGAGCGCATCCGCGCCTACCGCGGCGGCTACCTGCCCGCGGAACGGCGTGCGACCGAGCGCTCGCTGCGCGCCGGCTGCATCGACGGCGTGGTCAGCACGTCCGCGCTCGAGCTCGGCGTCGATATCGGCGCGCTCGACGTGGCGATCCTCAACGGCTATCCCGGTTCGATCGCGGCAACCTGGCAGCGGCTCGGTCGCGCCGGGCGGCGGCAGCAGCCTTCGCTGGGCGTCCTGGTCGCGTCCAGCCACGCGCTCGACCAGTACGTGATCCGCCATCCGGAGTTCTTCGAAAACGCGACACCGGAGACCGCGCGCATCGCGCCGAACCAGTTGCTGATCCTGCTCGACCACATCCGCTGCGCAGCGTTCGAGCTGCCATTCGCCGCCGGCGACCGTTTCGGCGAGACGCCGGTCGAGGAATTCCTCGACGTGCTCGGCGAAGCCGGCGTGGTGCACAAGGAAGGCGACCGCTGGGATTGGATCGCCGACAGCTATCCCGCCCAGGCCGTGAGCTTGCGCGCGGTCGCCGACGGCAACTTCGTCGTCGTCGACCGCACGGCAGGCCGCCAGACCATCATCGGCGAAGTCGACTATTCGGCGGCCGCGCTGACGTTGTACGAAGGCGCGATCTACATGGTGCAGTCCTCGCCCTATCAGGTCGAGACGCTCGACTGGGAAGGTCGCAAGGCGTTCGTCACCACGACCCGCGTCGACTACTACACCGATGCGATCGATTTCACCAGGCTGAAGGAACTGGAGCGTTTCGACGGCAGCAAAGCGGGCCTCGGCACCTGCCACCACGGCGAAGTGCATGTCGTGCGGCGCGTCTCGGGCTACAAGAAGATCCGCTTCTACAGCCACGAGAACATCGGCTACGGACCGGTCAATCTGCCCGACCAGGAACTGCACACGACGGCGGTCTGGTGGCAGTTGCCGCAGGACGTGCTCGATCAGGTCTTCATGTCGCGCCAGGATGCGCTCGACGGATTTCTCGGCGCGGCGTATGCGCTGCATACGACCGCGATCGTCGGCGTGATGGCCGACGGCCGCGATCTGCAGAAGTCGGTCGGCAGCGGCGACGCGACGGCGGTCGCGACGCAGGATCAGCGTGGCCGTGGGCAATGGCGCGCCGCCGACGGACGGGCCAGCGATCCGGAGCGGCTCGCTGCGTTCAATCCGACCGTCTACCTCTACGACAACTACCCCGGCGGCATCGGGCAGAGCGAGCCTTTGTTCCAGCGCGCAGCCCAGCTCGTCGCCGATGCCTATGCCCTGGTCGCCGAATGCGACTGCACGGCCGGCTGCCCGGCGTGCGTCGGGCCCGTGCTGGCGGGCGATGAAACGAGCGGGCGCTCGGCCAAAGCGCTCGCGCTGGCGGTGCTGGAGCGCTTCGCTTGAGCGTCGCGGAGCGGTTGCGCGCGCTGCAGAAGCAAGCCGGCCGCGCGACGCCGGCCGTGGTCAAGAACACCGGCGACGTCGGCGCCACGCTGCGCCGCCTGCTTGGCACGCGGCGGCGCAGCTTTCCCGCACGCAGCCCGCTGGCGGCGCCGGTCGGCAACGAGATCGGCAAAGGCCTGCATCTGGTCGAGCATGCGTATGCCTGGGATGGGCCACCGACATTCGCGATGCCGTGGGGCGATCCCGCGCCGATCGCGCGCGAACGCATCGTCTGCTTCGATACCGAGACGACCGGACTGGCCGGCGGTGTCGGTACCAAGGCGTTCATGGTCGGCACCACGCACTGGCAGGGCGGCGGCATCCACGTGCGCCAGCTTTATTTGTCGGCGCTCGCGGGCGAGCGCGAAATGCTGCGCCTGTTCGCTTCCTGGCTGGCGCCGGACGCCGTATTGGTCAGCTACAACGGCCGCAGCTACGACGCGCCACTGCTGAAGGGACGCTTCCGCATGCATCGGCACGCGCATCCGTTCGAAGCGCTGCGCCACGTCGACCTGTTGCATCCGGTCCGGCGCGCGTATCGCGGTCGATGGGAGAATTGCCGCCTGCAGACCGTCGAGCGCGAACTGCTCGGCATCGTGCGCGAAGACGACCTGCCGGGCGCGCAGGCACCGGCCGCGTGGTTGGCGTTTCTGCGCGGCGAATCGAGCCACAACCTCGCGCGCGTCGCCGAGCACAACCGGCAGGATGTGCTGACCCTGGCGGTATTGCTGCAACGGCTTAGCGACTCGACCCTGCGTGCGTCGGAGAAGGCGCCGATGGACTAGTCCGCGGCACGCGCACAGCCTGGGAGTAGATTTTGCGGCAGGGCGCTGCGCGCGCCCCGCGTCGCGGCTACACGGTCATTGCGACATCGATCGCCGCCATCAGCTCTTCATGCGTGCACGGCTTGCGGCATACGCCGACGACGCCGATCCTGCGTGCTGCATCGTCGAGGTCGTGCTGATCGAGACCGGACACGATGACGATCGGCGGAAGGTCGACATACAGCGCACGCAGGCGGACGACCAGCTGCTCGGCGTTGGTGGCGCCGAGTTGCAGATCGAGCACGATCGCATCGAAAAAATGGTCCTCGGACAGCAGCTGGAACGCGCGGTCGGCCGTCGCTGCCAGCGCGGCTCGATGTCCGTTCGCACGCAGCCGGTCGACCGTCAATGGCCCCAGCGCGCGATCGTCTTCGATCACGAGGATGGTCAGTATCTTGGTGTCCTGCATGGCTTCAGACAGTAGTCGCGCGTTTGTGAATCGGCCGTAAGCCGAATGCATGGCCGTGCAGCCGCCGCTCAATGCGGCGGGGGCGCGTGACGTGGCCCTCATTTGGAGATCCTGCGGCGTATCGCTCCGCGCGACCCGCGGCTCGCCGAACCCGAAGAGACATCGGCGGCACTTCCATGACGAGTTTCGATCGGATGCCGCCGGCGCTAGCGCCGGCCGACGGATGACCTCTTGCCAGGCAGCGACGAGCGCGAGCGCGTGCAGCCCGGGGCGTGATTTACCGCGCCGTCTCGTCGACCGCGACCCTGTTTCGACCGGCCTGCTTGGCGCGGTACAGCGCCGCGTCGGCTGCCGCGACCAGCGTGCGCATGTCTTCCTGCTCCGACGCCGGCACGCGGCTCGCAGCGCCGATGCTCGCCGTGATCGAAGCAGACACGTTCGAACTCGGATGCGGCAGCGCGAGTGCGACGACCGCCTGACGCAGGCGTTCACCGGTCGCGCGGATCGAATCGGTATCGGCGTCCTCGATCAGCATCGCAAATTCCTCGCCGCCATAGCGCGCGAGAATGGACGCATCGCGCGGCGCTCCGCTGCGCAGCGCGTGCGCGATGTGTCGAAGACAGTCGTCGCCGGCGGGGTGGCCGACGCTGTCGTTGTACGCCTTGAACTGGTCGACGTCGATCATCAGCATAGCCAGCGGGCGCTGCGCGCGAGCCGCCGCGCGCCAGTAGTCGACCAGGTGCTCGTCGAACGCGCGGCGATTCCAGACGCCGGTCAAGCCGTCGCGCAGGGAACGCTCGATCAAGTCCTGCTCGCGCACCTTGCGCACGCTGATGTCGCGGCCGACTGCAACGATATAGGGCGTGCCTTCCTCCTCGATGCGCCGTGCGAGGATCTCGATCGTCGCGGCATTTCCGTGCGCGTCGCGAAAATTCCATTCGTAGCCCGCCGAGCCATTGGCGAGCACGCGGGCGCAGAACTCCTGCCACTGCTTCGCATCGGCGAATGCAGCGGGCTGGCCGATGCTCTTGCCGTCGGACAGGACCAGTTGCAAACGACTGCGCGCCGCCTCGTTGCATTCGGTCACGCGCGCGGTCGCCGCATCGACGATGAACAACGCATCCTCGGTCTGATTGGCGAGGCGATAGAAACGCGTCAGCCGCTGCTCGTTCTCGCGCAGGCGCTGCGCCAGCGCGCCGCGCTCGATGGCGCCCTGGATGGCGCGCAGCAGGCGGTCTTCGTCGATACGGCGCTTCATCAGGTAATCGGCCGCGCCGCGCCGCAGCGCTTCGATCGAGACGGCGGCGTCCTCCTCGCCGGTCAGCATGACCACCGGCGGCGGGTTCGGGCGTTCACGGATGTCTTCGAGCACGTCGAGGCCCTGCAGGTCGGGCAGGTCCTGATCGAGCAGCACGCAGGCGAACGCCGGCTCGGCATCCAGCAGTTGCAAGCCCTGCGTGCCGTCCTCGGCTTCCACGATGTCGTAGTCGCCGGTCACGCGTTGCAGCATGCGCCGATAGCGCACACGATCAGGCAGGTTGTCGTCGATCAACAGAATACGAACAGGCACGGGGTACGTTTTCCCGATGTCGGAGAGGCGAAAGGCTGCGCATGCTTCGCGATCTCGACGCGTGCGCGCAGGGTCGATCGGTCGCGAGCCGCCATTAGTTGCAAACTCTGCGGCGTCGGTCAATGAGGAAAACTCCTCCCCGCTGCTGGTGGCTCGCCAGTCAGCCATGCAGACGCTACGCTTCGACAAAGTGTCGAGTGGGAACACGATGATTTCAGTACGCGCGTCGGTCGCTGCCATGTTCGGCGTGATCGCCATCTTGCTGCTCGCGCTCGGCTATGTTGCGAGCGCGCAGGTCCGCACCGCGACGCAGCAGGCCGAGGCGGAAATCCGCCGACACGATTCGATCCGGCTCGCCGAGGACATGCGCCATAGCACGAACGATCTGACCCGGATGGTGCAGCTGTACGCCGCCACTGGCGAGCCGCGCTACCGCGACTACTACAACGAGATCCTGGCGATTCGCAACGGCACCGCGCCGCGGCCGCTCGATTACGACGGCTCGTTCTGGGATCGCGTACTCGCCCACGGCAAGGCTGATGTCGCTTACGGACCGGCGCGCTCGCTGCCCGCATTGATGCACGACGCCAAGTTCTCGCACGCCGAATTCGATGCACTGGACAGTTCGCGCCAGGCTTCGGATGCGCTGGCGCGTATCGAGATCGAAGTGATGGATGCAGTCGCCGCGCGCGCCGCCGCCGGCGTCGACGCGCACTACTTCGCCGACATCGCGGCGCAGTATCGCCGGCTCGTCGACGCCGCGTACCACGCTCAGAAGAACCTGATCACCTCAGCGATCGGGCGCACCGAGTCGCTCGTCGACGCGCGCACACGCAACGAAGTGGAGCGGCTGCGCGCGCACGCTGGCGAGCTGATGCGCTGGCAGATCGGCTTTCTCGTGCTGATGCTGCTCTCGATAGTCGCTGCGTTCGCCCTTTCCGAGCGCGCCTTGACGCGGCCCTTGCGTCGCCTGATGGAGAGCACGCGGCGCATCGCCGGCGGCGACTATGCGCAGCGCGTCGAGCGCTCCCTGCTGGGTGAACTGCGGCAACTGGGCGACACGTTCAATCACATGGCGACCTCGATCCAGGCCGACATCGCAGCGCGGGAAGCCGCCGAGCGCGATGCGCATCAGGCGCGCGTCGTCGCCGAGTCGGCCAATCGGGCAAAGAGCGATTTCCTGGCGAACATGAGTCACGAGATCCGCACGCCGCTGAATGCCGTGATCGGCATGTCGGAACTGCTCGCCGAAACCTCCCTCGACGACGAACAGCGCGACTCGCTCGGCGTCATCGCCAACAGCGGCAACCATTTGCTCGGCGTGGTGAACGACATCCTCGATTTCTCCAAGATCGAGGCCGGCATGCTCGAACTCGACCTGCAGGTGTTCGACTTGCGCCGCTGCGCCGAAGATGCGCTGGAGCTGGTGGCCGGGCGTGCTTCGGAGAAGCAGCTCGATCTCGCGCTCGAGTTCGCAGCCGATACGCCCGAAGGGCTGCGCGGCGATCCTCTGCGCGTGCGCCAGGTGCTGGTCAACCTGCTCTCCAACGGCGTCAAGTTCACCGCGAGCGGCGAAGTGGTGGTGCGCATCGCTGCGACGCGCGCAGGCGAGAATCGCCATCATTTCGAATTTTCGGTGCGCGACACCGGCATCGGTATTGCGCCCGATCGTCTCGACCGCCTGTTCAAGTCGTTCAGTCAGGTCGACAGCTCGACCACGCGCCACTACGGCGGCACCGGGCTGGGACTTGCGATCTGCAAGCGGCTGGCCGAATTGATGGGCGGCAGCGTCGGCGTCGAAAGCACGCCGGGCAAGGGCTCGACCTTTCGCTTCAGCATCCTTGCCGAAACCCATCCGGACTGGGCGGCGGTGCAGCGCGGCAGCAGTGTCGACTTCGAAGGGCGCCGCGTTCTGATCGTCGACGACAACGACACCAACCGCCGCCTGCTGCGTGCCACGGCCGAATTCTGGGGCATGCAGGTGCGCGACACCGCCTACCCCGCCGAAGCGCTCGCCTGGATCGCGCGCGGCGATCCGTTCGACATCGCCGTGCTCGATTACCTGATGCCGGAAATGGACGGCTGCGAGCTCGGCCGCGCAGTCCGCCGCCATCGCGATGCGCATCGATTGCCGATGATCCTCGCCACGAGTGCGCCGGTGACCCGACGCATGGCGCCCGAGTTCGCACAGATCGTCGCCAAGCCGTTGCGCCGATCGACGCTGTTCGACGCGTTCCAGGATGCGCTCGGCGGCGGCCGCGAGCCGTTGCCGGCGGCCGGCGCCACTGCCGTGGCCGCAACGTCCGATCTGCGCATCCTGCTGGTCGAAGACAACGAAGCGAACCAGAAAGTCGTCCTGCGCATGCTGGCGTCGCTGGGCTACCGCGCCGACTTGGCGGTGAACGGCCTGGCGGCGCTGAAGGCGATCGACGCGACGACCTATGATCTCGTACTGATGGACGTACACATGCCGGAGATGGACGGCCTCGAAGCCACGCGCCGCATCCGCCTGATGGATCCTGCGCGCCAGCCGCGGATTTTCGCGATGACCGCGAGCACGCTCGACAGCGAACGGCAGCAATGTCTCGACGCGGGGATGGAGCAGCACATCGCCAAGCCGATCAAGAAGCCGTTGCTTGCGCAAGCATTGCTAGGCGTGCAGCGGCGCGATGCGCCGGCCGCGGCGCAGTTGCACATCGGCGCGCCCACGTCCGAAAGCCAGGCATCGGCGGCGGTCGGTGCTGGTTGGCCTGCGGCAGGTGACCAGAGCACGCACTCTGACGAGTCACTCGTAAACGCGCTCGATGAGCAAGCCGAGATGCTCGACCGCGAAGGCGTGGTCGAGCTGATCGACGCACTGGTCGGTGGACTGGTGCAATCGACGCGGCGCCTGCGTGAAAGCGTGCCCAACGGCGATGCCGTCGTGTTGAAGCGCATCGCCCATACGATGAAATCGAATGCGGCGATGCTCGGCGCGCAGGCGCTGTCCGACCGGCTGCACACGCTGGAGGCGGCCGCCAAGGCCGGTCTGCTCGACGACACGGTCGCACTCGATGTCGAGGCCATCGCGCGGGACTACGCGCAGGTGATCGAGCAGGCCGGCGCGTTGCGCTCGCGCTATCTCTGAGCCGGCGAAGCGCAGCGCATCACGATGCTGCGAACGCGCCGCCTGCTGCGAGATGATCGTCGATGTCCATGCTCGCGACTGCCGCGCGGCCCGGTCGCTCGTCGCAGAACCTTCGGGTGGCAGCGGTCCAACGCGCACGTCTTCGCTTGGCGGCGGGACGCAGAGACGTAAGCGCCGCGGGTCGGACACATGCGAGGCGCGAAACAGATTTCTGCGCACCCGCGGTGACGGAATCTGCGCAGAAACGGCGTAACACGCAGCAAGCTTCCAACATCCCACTCGAACGCTTGCAAACGGAGACGCCACGTGCGCGACTGTCCAGCCCTCGCTTCAGCACATACCGCCTGCGGCGACGCCGGCGATCGCGGCAGGCGCTGCGCTCAGCCTTCGCTCGAGCGTGACCGCGGTCGATACGCTCGATCCCGCTGGCGGCTTTCATTGAGGATCGCTTCCTTGCTGCTGATCTTTTGCTCGCTCGACGTCGATGCCAAGCAACCGATCACGATAACGGGCGACCCGGCGCCGGGTCTGGAGGCATTCGATGGGGTCATCGAGGACCTGATGCAGGGACCTTTTTCGCGGATTCCGGCCGTGGCGCTGGCGATGACCTATCGCGGGCGCCTCGTGTTCGCGCACGGCTACACCCTCGGCGACACGCAGCCTCTTACGCAGCCACAGTCGCTCTTCCGCATTGCTAGCGTGAGCAAGCAGATCACGTCCACGCTGATCAATCGTCTGATCCAGGAAGGACGGCTCTCGCTCGACGCTACGCTGGGGCAATTCGTCTCGCTGACGCCGCCGCCCGGCCAGACGAACGATCCGCGGCTCGCCTCGATCACGGTACGCAACCTGCTCGAACACCTGGCCGGCCTCGGCGTGCAGACGACGATCGGCTACGACCCGATGTTTCACGATGCCTCGATCGCGCAAGCGCTCGGCATCGCGTTGCCGATCGATCAGGCAGACCTCATCGAATTCATGAACGGGGTGCCGCTCGCCAGCGATCCCGGCACTACCTACAACTACAGCAACTACGGCTACCTGCTGCTCGGGCGCATCATCGAAGCCGTCACCGGTATGCCTTACGCGGACTATGCGGCGTCGGTGCTGTATCCGCTCGGCATCTGCGATCTGTATCAGGGCCATTCGCTGGCAGAACGGCGCTTGCCGGGCGAGGTGGCGTACGACTCCGGCTACACGGCACCCAGCGTGATGGACAATTCCGGCGCGACCGTTCCGCTCGAATACGGCGGCTTCCATCTTGAAAACATGGATAGTCACGGCGGCTGGGTCACGTCGGTCGTCGGGCTGGCACGCTTTCTGAGCGCCCTCGACTTTCCCAATGCGCAGACCGCGCCGCTCGACACGACGTCGCTGGAGCGCATGTTCGCTCTGCCGCAGAACTACCCGCTGCCCTACCAGCGTGGCGATCCTTACTACGCCAAAGGCTGGCTGGTTCGCGATTACGGTGGCGGCCTGCGCAACACCTGGCACGACGGCAGCCTGCCGAGCACCACGGCGTACGTGCTCCGAACCGAATACGGCTGGGATTACGCGGTGTTGCTGAACCGGCGCGACGAAAACGACAGCGGCGCGATATCGGCGTGGCTCGACCAGCACATGTGGGCCGCGTTCAACCAGATCGCCGCGTGGCCCAGCGGCAACCAGTTCCCGACGGCGATGCAGGTGGTCTTCCGCGGCGGGTTCGACGGCGGCCCCAGTGATGGCTGCCGCAACGGCGGCGCGCAGCCGGTCGGCGATCCCAGCTTCGAGGAGACGACCGGCAACGACAGTCCGAACCCGTATTGGCAAAGTGAGGACACCAATGCCAACGGACTCGGCGGAACGGTGTTCTACAACGCGACCTTCCATCACTTCACCACGTACACCGGCGATTGGGTGGCGTGGATCGGCGGCTGGCAGAACGGGTTGCAGGAGAACCAATACTTCGCGCAGACGGTGCCGTTGCCGAGATCGTCGACGCTTTATCTCAACTATCGCCGCTACACCCAGGAGTCGCCCTCGGTGCAAACGTCGCTGGTGGTCACGATCGATGGAACGGTCGTGCAGTCGACCGATCTCAGCGTGGTGCTCGATGCCGACTACGTGCAGCAGTCCGTCGACATCCACGCCTTTGCGGACGGCGCCGCCCACGAAATCCGCTTCGCGTTCGCTTTTGGAGGCAACGGCCAGTCCGACGGCAGCACGTTCATCGACAGCGTGACGGTGGATCCATCGCCGCAGCAGGCCATGGATTTCTAGGCGGTTGCCGCTCGTTGCTCCGATGCGCCTTGCAGCGGCCGTGTCAGTGCGGCGTCGGCAGACCGATCTTGCGCGACAGGTCGACGAAGCGCGGGTCGGTCCGGTACGCGCGCAAGAACGGCTCCCGCAACAACCCGGTCAGCGCGGGATCGCGTGCATCGTAGGCCTGCGTCAGCCAGGTGAACATCGCATCGGGCTGGTTGCGATAGGCGTAGACGAGGGCGATGCGGAACGGCGCTTTGTCCGCGTCGCTCTTCAGCAGGGTTTCGAGGGACTTGGCCGCCGCTGCCTCGTCACCGATTGCCTGCTGCGCCACCGCAGTCGCAAAGCGGCGCCAGTCCGGCGAGACCTCCTTGCCGGCCGAATCCAGCGCCGATTTCGGCTGCCCTTGCATGACTTCGATGCAGACGAGCAATGCGCGATTGCCTTCGGCGGACGGTCGCGCCGCAATCTCCATATCGATCGACCTTTCAGCCTCGGACAGATCGCCGCGGGCGAACAGCAAGGTCGCAAGATCGGCGCGCCATCCCGTACGCAAAGGATCGATGGCCAATGCCTGGCGCACCAGCTCGATCGCCTCGTCGAATTGTCCTAGACAGCCCATCAACTGCCCGAGCGCATTCTTGGCATCGGGATCATTCGGCGCCAGCGCGACCGCTTTGCGCAGTTCACCTTCCGCGGCAACCGGGTTGAAATCGACATCCGTCAGCACCTTGCCCGCAGCGATGTGGGCGAGCGCCAGATCGGGGGCGCGCGACAGCGCGGCGCGTGCCGCCGTGCGTTGCTCCCAGCGCGCGTCGATCGCGTCCTGTCCGGTGAGATACCGACCCGCCAGATGGCTCCACGCCGCGGCCAATTTGGCATAGGCGAACGCATAGCCCGCGTCGATGCGTATCGCCTCGTTGTAGAGGCCGATCGCCTTGCGCAAGTCATCCTGCTCGCCGCGATCGAGCAGGAAATTGGCCTGCAGCAACGCATCGTAGGCCGCCAGATCGCCCCCCGGCGGCTTGTCGTCGTTGTTTGCGACGCGTTCGAGCAGCGAGGCCTTCAGCGCGGTCGCGACGGCCGCGGCGATCTCCGACTGCACGGCGAACGGATCCTGCAGGTCGCGATCGAAGACCTGCGACCACAACTGGCTGCCGTCGTCGGCACGGATCAACGAGGCCGTGATGCGCACCCGGTCGCCCTGCTGCCGTACGGTTCCTTCCAGCAACGCCTGCACGCCGAGCTTCTCGCCGATTCCGGCGAAATCGTCCTGTTCCTTGCCCCTGAAGCGAAACGAGGAGCCGCGGCTCGTCACCTTCAGATCGCGGATTCCCGAAAGCGCCGCGATCAGCTCCTCCGAGATGCCGTCCGAAAAATACTGCTGATCGGGGTCGCTGATTTCGTTGACCAGCGGAAGCACCGCGACCGAACGGATCGGCGCTGCCGCGGTGCGCAGCTCGGACAGCCGGGTGGCAGTCCCCCTGGGAACCAGGAGCGTCGCCAGCAGGATGATCAGACACGACGAAAGGGTCGCGATGATCCAGCGGTCGAAACTCTTGTTCGAAGAGCGTGGCGTCGTGCCGCTGCCCGCAAGATCACGTTCGCGCTCGAAACCCTGCGGCGTCAGTTCGTAGAACCACGAAAAGGCCAGGCAGAACGGGAATCCGACGATGGCGGCGACGACGATCCAGCGGACGATCCATTCCGGGATGTGGAAGAACGGAAGGACCTGCGTCGCGACCTGCACCAGCAGCCAGGACGCTGCCGCATAGAACGCGCCGGCGCGCAGCACGTTGCGTCGCTTCAATTCCGCGATGAGCTTGGCGACGGTCAGGCGAGCGCTCCATCAGATACCCACAGTGCGCGGAAGTTTGGGTGGACGCGGCCTGGCGTGCAAGCGTTCGGCCCGCGCTACCGTGCGGGTGCGCACCGCGCCGCGAACGTGCGCGAGAACGCGGCCGGCAGTTGCGCGACGATTGCTCGACGGGTTCCACGATATCGATGCGTCCGAATTGCGCTTTCGTATCAGTCCCGGCCGCTGCTACGCCCGACGGATGTGCGCCTCAATGGCGTGCCCGATAAACGCTGCCTAACTCGTTCAGCCTGGCCTTCACGCCCTTTCGACGGCGGTCTCTCGTACTGTCGGCGCGTGCTGCCAAAAAGAAAACGACAACGGGGGGACTCGCTTGCATGAAGTTCGAACTGCGATGTCCGGCGTGCGATACGGCCAGCGAATGCGCGCGAGAACGCGACGTGGACACCCGCATCCGCTGTGACGGATGCGGGCAGGAATTCGAATATCGGCAGTTTCGCGAATGCGCCTGCGCCCGCCACCGCGAGACGCTCGAGCGTCTGTGCCCGGAACTGTCGCATCTGTGCAGCCTGCGAGTCGTTCCGCAAGGAAGCTGACGGACGCCGAAGGAGGGCCGCAGGCTGCGCGCGCCTCGACGCGCGCTCGCTCGTCAGTGCTCGTCCGGCGGCTCGAGACCCGCCCGGATCGCTGCCTGCCGCAATGCTTCGCGATCCAGCAGCAGTTCGTCGGTACGCTTGGTGCGTGCTCGCTTTTCGTTGTCGGCGATGATGCGCAGCGCCTGCTCGCGCCGCCGGGTTGCCTCACGCCGTTCGATGTCCTTGCTCATGGTGGTTGAGTGTCCGTACGCCTGCGCCGGAATGATGGGTTCACCATTGTGCAGGAAGCGTGAAACCTGGACCGATCGCGCGCCGCTCGGCGTGACGAACTGGATCGCTGCGCGCGCGATCGCAACTGGCGTTCCGCGGGTGCAACCGAGGTCCTCGTTGCCGTATCAGAGGTAATCGGGCCAACCAGGGGAGTCTATGAAACGTTCCGCCATCTGCATGCTGATCGCGGCAGCACTGCTCTGCATGACTGCGCATTCCGCCGAAAAGCCGCTCCAGACGCGGCCGGCGACCACCTCCGACGAACTCTTCCGCACAGTGGCCGCGCAGGATGCGGCGCTGTTCGATGCGTACAACCGCTGCGAGCTCGAAAAATTCGCGAGCCTTGTCGACGAGAACGTCGAGTTCTTCCACGACAAGGGCGGCGTCACGCGCGGGCGCGACGCGCTGACGGAGAGCGTGCGCAAGAACATCTGCGGCACGACGACGCGCGAGCTCGTCGCCGATTCGCTCGAGGTGTACCCGATGGACAACTACGGAGCGCTCGAGATCGGCACGCACCGTTTCCATCATCCGAAGGCCGACGCGACCGAACCGGTCGGCGAAGGAAAGTTCGCACAGCTCTGGCAGTACGACACGACGAGCGGCAGCTGGAAGCTGACCCGAGTTTTCAGCTTCGACCATCACGCGTTGCCGCTCGGCGAAGGGCACTGAGGCAGTTAGCGGGCGAAGGCGTCGGTTTGCATTGCGGGCGGCACCGTCTGGCACTGGCGGCTGCCGGCGCGTCCGCCAAGCGGTGATCCACCGGCAGCGATGATCGCGCCGAGCTCGATGCTCGCCGGGATCCATGCGGGAACCCTGCGCGGACGCGCAGTGGCCTCAATGAGTGCCGACATCCAGCGGCGGCCGCTTCGCACGCGCGTTGTAGAGTTGCTGGTCCGCTCGCCGCATTGCTTCGCCCAGCGGGGTGTTCTCGCGTCGGACGGCCTGCCCCAGCGTGAAACGGATCGGCGCGAGTGCCGCGTCCGCTTTGATCCGATCCGCAGCGGCAGCGGTGGCTGCCTCACCCGACCCTTTCAGCAGGACCAGGAACTCATCACCGCCGAGGCGCACGACGATGTCTTCGGGCCTTACGTGTTCTGCAAGGAAGCGCCCCATCGCCACCAGCACCTCGTCGCCGCGTTCGTGGCCTTGCGTGTCGTTCACTCGTTTGAAATGGTCCAAGTCCAACGCAATGCAGCCCCACACTTCATCGTCCCGCAAACTCGCGGAAATCTCGCTGAGATAGCGACGGTTGAAGCATCGGGTGAGCGGATCGCGGATGCTCCAGTCGCGCAGCTGGCTGGCCTGTCGCTGGCTTTCGGTGACGTCCTGCGCATGGCCGAGCACGAAACGCTCATCGCCCTCGTCGTCGACGACGTTCTCGTACTGCCACACATGGGTCGAGCCGTCCATCGCCACCACGTGCAGGAAGCCGTTGTCGATCCCCTTGGCGGCGATCCGCTGCAGATACTTCGCGTACGCGCCGTGATAGGCAGGTTCGATGAAGTCGGTCATCGGTCTGCCGAGGATGTCCGTCAGCGGATAGCCGAGCTGATGCGCAGTCGCCGGGTTCACCGAAAGAATCACCCCGTCCATGTCATGCGTGCAGATGAGGCCGAGGCTGCGTTCGAACAGTTTGCGAAAGCGCCGTTCGCTCAACTGCAGGGCATCGACGGCCTTGCGCCGCAACGTCACATCCTGCAAGGCGCCGACCAGCCAGCGCGCCTGGCCATCCTGCAACTCGACGCTGGCGACGGATCGCACCCACAGGTTGCGGCCCGTTCTCGTCACGAACGGCGTCTCCAGGTCCCAGCCGGTTCTCGATCCGATTCCGCTGCGCATCGCGATCCCGACGGCGCCGGCAGAGCCACCCGGAAAATGACCCAGTGCTTCCTCCAGCGTGGGCCGATGCCCGAGGGGCACCTCGTGGATGCGGCAGGTCTCGTCGGACCAGCTGAGGGCATTGCTTTCGAGGTCGATCTCCCAACCGCCGACGCCGGCGACGCGCCCGGTACGGTCGAGGAATGCCTCGCTTTCGCGAAGTCGACGCTCGGTCTCCTTCGGGATCGAGATGTCGAACAGCGTTCCGTACATCCAGAGCGGAGAACCGTCGTCGGCCCATGTCGCCACCCTGCCGCGAATCCTCACCCACACCCAGTGCTGCAGCAAGTGACGCATGCGAATCTCGCAGTCCACGTACTCGCACCGGTTCGACAACTGCGTGTGCATCGCCTCGCGCAGTTGCGTCCAATCGGCCGGATGCGTATGCGCCTTCCACGTCCACAGGGTTATCGGAGCGAGGGCCTCGGGTGTCGTGCCGATCAGGGCCGCCCATCGATCGTTGATGCGCAATTGGTCTGTACGGACGTTCCACTCCCACGTTCCCGCGCGCGCGGCGCTGATGATGTTTGCCAGACGCAGGCGCTCCAGGCCGCGCAGCTCGGCGACCTGCGCAGCGTCTGCCGACGCTGCGTCGCGCGTGCGCTCGTCGGATTGCAGACCGACGATCTCCGCGCAGACCATCGCCAGATCCCTCAGCGCCGCACCTTGTGCGGCGTCGAGCTGACGGGCGTGGTCGTCGAACACGCACAGCGCGCCGACGCATCGATCGCCGTGCACGACGATCGGCGCGCCCGCACAAAATCGGATGTGCGCGACCTTGCCAGGCAGCGCACGAGAGACCATGCGTCCGTCCAGCGTCGCGTCCGGAACGATCAGCAGGGCATGTTCGGCGACGACCAGGTCGACGAACGCCTTCTCCTGCACGATGTCCGGGCTGGGCACGGGCCCGGCGCTGGCACTGTGCCATCGTCCATTGGCATCCAAAAATCCCAGTCGGACCCACGGCACCTCGGCGGCCTGCGCCGCCAGACGAATCAGTGCGGCAAGAGCGGGGCCGGCCGAAGCGTCCACGCCCTCCGGCAGGCTGGCTGAGCGAGCACGCTGGTCGTAAACCGTCATCGAAACGAATCGACGGCAAGCGACAGCGTGATCGTCGACGGCACCCGCGACGCCGAGGCTTGGACGCTGCGACAGGCGATGGAGCTTGCCGCGCGAACACTGCTCGCGCTTGCGGACCAGGCACATGCCTCGTGCACGGTGCATATCGAAGGCGTCTTCATCGATTGCGAAGCTCGTGTCCAAATGCCGCGATCGATTCCACGGTCTGCAGAACCTTTCCTCGAGGCCGCGCCTCCCGTGTTTGCGCGTTCAGAGCCGCAAGCGTCAACGCTTCGTTCGCCTCGCGCAGGTCGCGCAGTTCCTGCTCTTGCGGCGTCACCTGGGAGCGCGGCAACTCGATTTCGCGATGGTCGTCGGCGCTGAAAACGCAGCGCCCGCCGCCCGAGCGCTTGGCGCGGTACATGGCAGCGTCCGCCTTCGCGATCAGCTGGTCGAGATCGCCGCCGTCATCGGGAAACAGAGCGATGCCGAAGCTGATCGAGATGCACACGCCGAAGTCGTTGGCATCGCCGACGGCCGCCAGCATGGCTTCTGCGCGCGCGCCCGCGGCGGCGGCATCCGGTACCTGGCCAAGGACGATCAGGAATTCCTCGCCACCGAAGCGACTGACCGTATCGCTGGAGCGCACGACGGCCTCGAGACGGCGCGCCACCATGATGAGCACCTGATCGCCCACCGCGTGCCCGAGCGAGTCGTTGATCAGTTTGAAATCGTCGATATCCGCAAACACCGCGGCGACCTTCTGCCCTGTCGTCCGTGCGGCGTCCATTTCCTGCTGCATCCGCAGCCGTCCGAGCGCGCGATTGGGCGACGCCGTCAGCACGTCGTGCTGGCTGGCATGAATCAAGTCGGCAATGCCGTCGATCGCCTTGGACGCAATGCGATCGGCGTAAAGCGCGGTCAGCGTGAGATGCTCGTTGACGTCGACGAGCTCCGACGCGGCGCCGGATGTCAGCGTGCCTTGCGCCAGCGCCAGCTCGTCGCGCAACGTGCGCAGTTCGCCGCGCAGGGTCTCGGCTTGCTGATGCAGGCGGGCGATGGTGTCGGTGGGGTTGACCAGCGACGTGTTGAGCGCAGATCGGTCCCTGCCACTGGCACGGCGATCATTCATTCAACGCCCGCGGGAACCAGTCGGCGCGGCCGGCCACCGAGGATTCCTTCGTGGTCGAGAATCATCGCATCGATCTGGATGCCATCGTCGTCGATGTGAAAGAGTCGAAGCTCGTCGGAATGCACGCTCCCCCGTACCTTCACCACGGCCAGTACGCGCTGCAGGCGGCTGTCGATCTCCACGTACCTCTGCACGATGATCGCGTCCGTCATGAACGCCGTGCCATAAGGACTGAAACGCAGGTCGTCGTAGCGGTCCTCCAGCTCCGACGTCATCAGCACGGAAGCGCCGGTATCGGCCAGGGCCGAGACCATTCGCGCCATGGACTCGCGAAAGTCGCGCCGGAAGGTCGGCGCCAGCGACAGCTCGAACCCGGAGAGGGAATCGATCACGACGCGCGTGGCGCCGAGCCGCGTCACTTCGGCTAGCACGAGCCCCGCGATCTCGTCGACGGAGAGGTCCGCCGCACTCGTGTCGACGACGCCGATGCGATCCGCGTCGATCAGATTTGCGACGGCCGCGCCGCGCGAATGGCGAGCGCGTTGTTCGAACGCCGCTATCACCGCGCGTTCGCCGTGCTTCGCACCCTCGGCGAGGAACGCGGATGCAAGGATGCTCTTGCCGGAACCGGACGGTCCGGCCACGAGCAGCGAGTATCCGCGCGGCAGACCTCCACCCATCATCTCGTCGAGTTTGGCGATTCCCATGCCTGCGCGTTCGCGAATCGGCCAGGCGGACACTGTGCGGGCACCCGCAATACTGACCGGCGGAAAGACCGTGATGCCGCTGCGGCTGATTCGATAGGTATGAAGTCCAGGCAGGGACGCCTGCCCGCGCATCTTGGCGACATCGAGCTTGCGCACGACGGAATTTCGCTCGACGCTCCGTCTCAACCAGATCAACCCGTCGGCCACGGTGAACACGGGATCGGGATCGTGCTCGCTGAAGTATTCGCCGATCAGGAACGACGTCGCCTGCCAGGTGGTCATCAGCAGCCCGAGCTCCTGCAGAAACCGCTGCAGACGGGCCGCGCTGCTGTGAATCCCCTTGCCTGCCAGCATGATCGAGCGAAACGAGTCGACGAATACGAAAGCGGGGCCGTGTTCGCGTACTTCGAGCGCGATGCGCTTCAACACGCCCTCGGGGCCGGCGGTCGATGCTTCTTCAGCGACATTGACGAAATGCACGCGCTGCCCTATCGCGGTGCCGTCGAAATAGGCGAACTGCTGCTGGTAGCGCAGCATCTTGAGCGGAGGCTCGCCGAGCACGGTGAAGTACAAGGCCGTCCGTTCCGGCGTCGACATCGAGAACATCAGATGGTGAGCGAGCGTCGATTTGCCGCTGCCGGGCGCGCCCGCAATGATGTTGAATGAAAATTCCGGCAATCCCCCGCCGAGAATGGCGTCGAGCCCGGCGATACCGGTCTCCAGCTGGCGGATCAGGACGGGTTCTGTGCTCATGGGGATTCCTGCTGCGCGGAACGTTCGGTGGGAGCGGCCAATGCGACGTGAGTCAGCAGCCGCGTCGACAGCGCGGAGCCGATCAGACTGACCAGGAGCGCGTTGAACGAGGTCAGTATCGCGGCCGCCACCTGCGCCTTTTCGGCGTCGTCGTGCTCGATGAGGGTCGAGCGCAGACTCTTGCCGCCTTGCACCGACGACTCGCCCTCTTCCGGCAGCCAGCGATAGGTGCGGCGCGCGATGTGCACGCTGCGCGCGTGCAGCGCCGCCACGCCGCGATTCCCGATGACCGGCGCAAGCGCCGCCGTCAGCGCGTCGACGCTCGACAGAATCGCGTCCACGATCGCTGCGGAACCGGACGCCGCGCCGATCCGCATGAAGTGTGCCTCGATGAGCTCGCCGTCAAAGACCATGCAGGTCCCCGACGCGCGCGTTGTCGCTACGTTTCACGGGCTCGCATCGAGCGGCCTTGATGGCGTGGTGCAGCTGTGCCCCGGCGAGATTCATGCATGGCCCTTCAGCCGGCGAGACAAGCCGCGTCCGTCGTCTTGCGCGCACGCAGCCAGCTGGTCGCCGCGGAGCCAGGCAGTGCTTCGGCGTACAAAAAACCTTGGAACTGGTCGCAACCGTCTTCGAGCAGGTGCCTTGCTTGCGCAGTCGTTTCTACGCCTTCGGCCAGGACGGTCATCTCGAGCTCGTGTCCCAGCGATATGATCGCGCGGCAAACGCCGGCGGCTTCACGATCGTCGCAGATGTCGCGCACGAAACTTCGGTCGATCTTCAATCGGTCGAGCGGAAATCGCCGCAGATGACTCAGGCTCGAGTAACCGGTGCCGAAATCGTCGAACGCGAGTCGAACCCCGAGCGCCTTCAACGACCGCATCGTTTCGATCGCGCGTTGAATGTCTCCAATGACCATGCTCTCCGTCAGTTCCAGCTCCACGTATTGCGGTGGGACGGCATGACGTTCGATCGCAGCACGCACGAGGCCGACGTATTCCGGACGCTGAAGTTCGAGGGCCGACGCGTTGACGGAGACCGAGAAGTCCTGCAGACCTTGATCCAGCCATGCGCGGATCTGGCGACACGTGGCGTCCAGAACGATGCTGCCGATATCGACGATCAAACCGAGGTCCTCGGCCACGGCGAGGAAGCGGTTGGGCAGCAGCAAGCCGAACTCCGGACTCTGCCAGCGGACCAGCGCTTCGAAACCGCTGAGCTTTTCGCTGGCCGCGTCGACCTGCGGCTGGTAATACACGACGAACTCGCTCGCTGCGATCGCATCGCTCAGCCGCGCACCGAGCAGCGTGCGGTCCTGCAGGGCCTGCTGATGCTGGCTGGAAAAGGCGCGCACGGTGTTTCGCCCGTCATGCTTCGCATGGCGTACGGCGGCCTCGGCCTGGCGCAACAGTTCGAGCGGACATGAGCCGTATTGCGGGAACAAGCTGATGCCTATGCTGCAAGTGACATAGACACGCTGGCCATCGATGACGATCGGCGCGGCCACTGCCTGCCGGAAACCCTCGGCGCGTTCGATGATGTCGCTTGCTTCGGGCGGCAGGATCAACACCAGCGCGAATTCGTCGGCAGCGACGTGTGCGACATAGCAGCAGGCGTCGCAGCGCGCCTTGAAACGCTCCGCGACGACGCGCAGCACATCGTCTCCGACCGCGTGGCCACGCGTTTCATTGACGACGCGCAGACGGTCGATGTCGACATACAGCACGACCACGAGCGCGTTCGGTATCGTTGCATCGGCGAGTGCGTCGCGCAGGTGCTTCTCGACCAGGGCGAAGCGCGGCAGCCCGGTGGTCTGATCGTGCGTCAGCCGATGCGCGAGGTCCGCCTGCGCTGCGCGCGCCTCGTCGTAGAGCATGAGATTTCCGTACATCACCGACAGTTGCGCGGCGAGCGTGACAGCGAATTGCTCATCCACTTCGTCGAACTGGCCGCCTCCCACTTTGTCCGCAAAATATACCCAGCCGGCGGGCGACGGGGCGATCCGCTGCGGAAGCTGTATTGCCAGCAGCGACGTGATGGCAGGGTGCGATGGCGGAAGCCCGAGCGCCGAGACCGCGAGTTCCTGCCCGAACCGCGACGCCCTGCCGGGCACCGTCGCGCTGCTCAACAGCGCCGTCGGACCGCCCGATGCAGTGAAGACCGCCCATTCGTCGTGCGACAGGCCGCGGGCCGCAACGACGGCACCTGCGCCATCGGCGCGCGCGATGCTGATTCCTGCGTAGCGGCTGTTGAGAATGTCCTGGGCTGCCTGGCAGAAGAGGGCCACCAGCTTCTGCGGATCGCGCTCGCTCGCCAGGGCGATGTCGAGTTCGAGCAGCGTCGCCAGCCGGAGGCTGAGCGCGTGGAACGCGTACGCCGTCGCATCGGAATCCGTCGCGGCGACACGCCGGGATTCCGCGTCCTCGACGGCTTGGTCCAACGTGCGACGAAGTCGCCTCTGCAATCCGGAAAGGTCGTCCAGATGTCCGGGCAGGCGCCCGCCCAGAAAACTGAGTGGATTTTCCGAGTCGGGAGAATCGATCGACACCAGGGCGCTTTCCCCCAGCGCAGCGCGCACGGCATCGAGGATTTCCTTCGGATGCGCAGGCTTCGCCAGCAGGGCAGTGACGCCGCAGGATTTCGCCAGAACGCGCGCTTCGGCCATTCGGTAGCTCGCCGTGTAGAACATCAGCTTGGTGCCGGCCAGCGACGGCTCATCGCGCAGACTATCGGCGAACTCCGCGCCGCTCATGGACTGCATCAGCACATCGGAAATGACCAGATCCGGATGTTCGGACCGCACCGCCTCCAGGGCGTCCTCGGCGCTTTGCGTTTCGAAAACGATGTAGCCGGCCTGTTTGAGAACACGCGCGAGGTACTCGCTCGCTGCCATGCGCTCCTCCACGACGACAATCGACCGTACGGCCGTTGCCGCAGGCGTCACTGCCAAGGTCAGCGGCCGACGACTCATCGACGATCGCAGACGCTGGACGCGGCGACGGGCGTCAGCGCCGCGCAGCAGGACAAGCTTCGCCATGACGAGAAGAGGACGGCGTGGAGCTGCCCGCGTGTCACCCGTTTCCATTCGCACATGTCCGACTTCCCACGGTGAATCGAGGAAGCTGGCGCACCCGCGGGACGGCCGTCGTTTTCATTCGCCATACGTTTCACCTTACTCGCTATTCTTGTTCATTACCGCCTCGTGGAAAACCAAATAAGTCGGAAAACAAACCGATTTCACGCGCGCTTCACATAGCGCCATCGTTCGGCGCTCGACAGTGATCTTGCACATTCCATTCTCGTTGTGATTGCGCACCCGCGTTCCATGATTTTTTATCGCGCCGTGCACTTCAAACGCGCGACTGCTCATCTTCACGTTCACGCCACCTTGCCCGCTCCTGCAAATCGTGGCTGATCGCGCGCTCAGCGCGTCCCTCTCGCTGGGGATTGCGCCGCTCGATGACGTCGCGAGGCGGAATGTGCAGGCACGGCGAAAAAACGCAGGTGTTGACGACGCCGACGGCCCGGCCAACGCTGTAACGCTGCGCACATGCCGACTTGCCGTATCGGAGCGGCGCCGCCGTGCCGGGCACCGAGTCAGGAAATCCGGTCATCATCGTGGCACGCCTTGCGCGAGGTCCTGCAGATCGTGCAGGTCCGCCATACGGCTACCAGGAAACGAAGTGACTGACCGGAAGTGGCCAGTAACGAGCTCCTCGCGATCGAGAGTGCTCGTTGCGTCTGACGGCAGAGCAGCTTGGTATACACGTATACGTATACACCTTTTGTGAAGACTTCGTGCCGGGTCCGGCTTGGAACGAGCGCCCCTCCTTCGAGATTGAAGGCCGAAAGTGCAATGATGGCTCGATTAGTGCTTTGCCTACCGACTCGCGACGTCAGCGTGGCTGCACCTCAGGTAAGCAGCGGACGTGCTCCGGTAAGCGTTTCATTTTCGGGTCGCGAAACTCGCCCGACGCTCGTCAGCTTCTCAAGTTGCGCAAAAACGCGCTCATGCCCGCCGGCGCACGTCCACTCAAGCGAGCGCTCGTCACTACGCACGGGTCGGCATGCCAGGCAATGGAACGCGAAGCCTTCGTCAATGCCGCGATGAGGCCGACGTCTTCGTGCGCGGGGAGCTGTGGAAATCCACCGACGTGCCGATATGCGGACGCGCACACGCCGAGGTTTGCACCGTGGATGTGCCGATGACCGTCCGCATGCACGTAATGATCGTCGTATGCGATCCGCTGTTGCGTGGACAGCCAGCGCGAAGCGCTGAGCTTCACCGTCCCGCACACCGCATCGTGACCACAGTTCACTTGTGCCGACAGCCAATGCGGCGGCACCCGGGAGTCGGCGTCCGTCGATGCGATCCAGCGCGCTCCGCGGTCGAGCACATAGTCGGCAGCAATCGATCGCGCGGCACCTACCGAGCGCACGGTAATCTCGATGACATGACAATCGAAGCGGCGTGCAATGCGTGCGGTCTCGTCCGTGCAGGCGTCGGCGACGACGACCACGCAGACCGGCTCCTGCGACAGTCGCGGATCGGCTGCGGCGATGTCGATCGCACGCAGGCATCGCGCAATACGCTGCGCCTCGTTGTGTGCGGGCACGATCACGCCGATCACGGCACGAGTCCTTCGCCAAAGGCGACGCCGCGGCCTTGCCGGCGCCAGACGCATAGGTCGAAGTCGGGGTCGCTCACGTGGCTGACGCAGGCAAGATCGAGCGCGTCGCCGAAGCGCTCCTGCAGGATGTCTCCGGGAACATCCGACTCGGGAATCGGGTGGCGCCAATGGCAGGCGACGATCTCGCCATCCTCTGCCAGCGCTGCGCGCGCCTTTCGCGCCAGCGTGTCGAGTGCGTCCTTGGGAACGTAGTACAGAAATTCACTGAGCACGATGAGGTCGAACGACGTGCCGTTCGGCCAATCCATCGGCACCTGACCTTCGCGCACCTCCACATGGGCGGCACGTTCGACCGCAGCAATGGTCGATGCGACCGCAGCGCTGTCGCCATCCATCGCCAGCAACGAACGGCAGCGACGGCTCAACTCCGCGGTCAACAAGCCATAGCCGCAGCCCGGCTCGAACCCCGAACGAAACCACGGCCGCGTCAGGCAGGCCAACAGCACCGCGCGCTTGCGGCGCTCGTACCAGCCGCTGTAGTGGGCCGCGTCAAGCAACATGATCGAAGAACGACTCGAAGTCGCGCTGGAAATGCGCCATCACCGCCGCATCTGCAATCGGCGTTCGATCGAGCGATGGGTCCCGCTCGCGCTGGCTGACGAATGCCTGCAATGCACGCGTCTTTCGCGATGCCATCTGCGGCGGCAGGGGAACCCGCAGCAGACGATGCCACTCGATCAGTGCGCAATCAGGCGTTCGCCAGTGCCACATCCAGATCGGCGCTTCGAGAACGCGGCAGCCGATCTCCGCCACTGCGGCGAGCACCGCAGCCGCGGTGGCTTCATGATCGGGATGGCCATCGCGTCGCCATGGACATACCACCACGTCGGAAGCACGCAGCTCCGAACGCAGGCGGCCGGCTACGAGCTCGACCGCATCGCTGACGCTCCCGTCGGGCAAACTCAGGCGCAGAACCGTCGCGTTCGCCGCATCGAGTGCAGCGAGAGCGCAATTCAATTCGTCGATCCGCTGCGCCGCCAGCGCTGCGCGCGTCCAGCGCGCCGATCCGTCGTGACTGGCTTCCCCGTCGGTCACCAGTACCACCACGACCGGACAGCCGCGCCCGGCCGCCGCGGCAATCAAGCCACCCGCACTCAAGGTTTCGTCATCGGGATGCGGCGCCACCACGACCAGACGACCGGCATTCTCTAGCACGCTGTCGCTCGACACTGCGGGTGCGTGGGCCAGCGCGGCACAGCCAGTCCAATCCGCCTCGGGCGTGCCCGGCTCGCTCATAGATGCCATTCATCCGCAGCTGCGATGCAGCACTGGCCGAGCGCTTCCAGATCGCGTTCCGCGTGACTTTGCCGCACGAACACCGTCAGATCCTGCACGCGACGAGCGTGCACCGGGTCGCCGCACAGAGGTCCTGCGCCAAGGGCACGACCGCAGCGCATGATCACGTCGTCGACCGCACGCTCGACGGTCGCCCGTGTCGCCAATGCAAGATGTTGCGCCGATTGCCGCGGATGCGCGTCAATCCACGCGGCCGCCGCCTGCAGTGCGCCGCCGGCAGCCTGCAGCGCAGCGTCGATCGCACCGAGGTGCGCCAGCGCGTGAGCGTCGGCGCGCTGTTCGCAGCGTTGGCGAAACGTGCGCGCAATGGCCGCCGCCGCACCGAACCAGCACGCGGCGACGCCGATCGCGCCCTGCCAGAAGCCCGGCCGATCGAGATAGCTGCGCGCGACGCCGACGAATTCGTAAGCGACGTTTTCGAAGACGACGGTCAGCGTCTCCGTGTCGGCCATGCCCGCGGCGGCCCAGCTCGAGGGCTGCAGCACGAGGCCGGGCTGCTGGACATCCACCCTCGCCAAGCGCCGCTCGCCCGCCTCGTCGATGCACGTCACCAGTGCGGCGTCGATGTGCGCGGCCGCCGAGCACCAGGCTTTCTGACCGCTCAGCCCGCCGGCGCCGCGCCGCGCGCGCAGGAGGGCGCCCGGCGGATCCGCCGCGAACACGGCCCACACACCCGCCTGCCCGTCGGCGCCCAGCTCGCGCAGGATCGCCAGCGCGTCGGCATGCGATTCGTACACCTTGGCCAGCGACAAATCCTCCGCCGCGACCGATGCCAGCATTCGCCAGCGGTCCAGCGTGTGACCCTGACCCGGCAGCGGCAGCGGCGTTTCGATCAGCCCACGCAGACGCGCCCAGCGGTCGTACGCCAGCGGCGCGCCGGGTTCCAGCGGCGTGGCGGGGTGCAGGGCGGGATCTCGATGGTCAGCGCGGCGACTCATCGCAGCAACGCCATGCCGCGACTTGAGTACCGCATCGCAGCGTTCTTCGAAAATAGGTTCTGACGCATGATCGGACGACCTCATTGAGCCGCGTCAGCGTAGGCACCTGGGGGTATGGGGACTCTGAACCCAACTCGATTATGACAGCGGCGGTTCATCTACATGGGCGAGCGCGCATGGGACCCAGCTGAACGTTGGCGAGCAGGCGCAGCTTGGCGCGGCGTCGCTCGTGAGTTGCTTGCGGCGGCACCGCTGCAGCAGATAGGGAGGCGTCTCGCACAGCGCAAGTTGCCAGCGCCGATGCGCACGC
>Ga0247776_10000059_pt1 | contig 31088 bp, 27 predicted proteins | sample UWRJL199509C5_FD_179912 | JGI IMG/M metagenome (GOLD analysis project Ga0247776, IMG submission 179912) | Plant litter microbial communities from Arlington Agricultural Research Station in Wisconsin, United States - UWRJ-L199-509C-5 | ecosystem: Environmental > Terrestrial > Plant litter >...
TTGCCGGCTTCCACGGAGTCATGGACACGGTCGGCAAGCTGATGGGCATGGATCTGCAGGACAAGACGATGGAGTTCACCGCCAACGGCGTCGGCTACCGAGTGGAATTGTGGAAAGGTAGCTATGCCGCCGGCGGCGCCTACGGCGGCGAGATCGGCATCTACACGCGCGACGCCGGCGATCGCGGTGTGCTCGGAAACCTGCTCGAACAGATTCCCGGCTACTACTCGTCGGCCAATGGCGGCAACCAGATCAAGACGACGCAGACGATTACCGACACGCGCTCCGGCGCAAGTTTCACCAACGACGGCCAAGGCGCCGACGGTACCGACGGCAAGCACTTCTGGAACCTTGCCATCCGCACCGACCCGGGCGTGCGCGACGAGGACATCCGGCAGCAGGGCACGCTGGATTTCAGCGGCATGGAATTCAACGGCCACCCGGACGCCGACAAGGCGCGCAACGTGGCGGAGGCGTTGTTTGCCGAGATGCAGAAACAGCAGGTGCCTGGCGCCAGGCTCAGCGACGATCATCTGACGGTCACCTACGACTGGGGCGCTGGCCAGCCTTAAACGGGTTCAAGTTCACTTCGGGTGACCGACCACGAGCGATTCGGCCGATCTCCGACACGTAAATCCTCGACTGCCGGAAACGCAGAAGCGCGCCGACGGCGACGATCGCTGTATGGCTCGCCTGCCCAGACTCGATCTGCCTCGCATCCCGCAGCACGTCGTCCAACGCGGCAACAACCGACTGCCCTGCTCTCTCGACGACGGCGATCACGGTCGCTATGTGCGTCTATTGCGCGAAGCCATGTACTGTCAGACGGCGACCTCCAGGCAACCCGTTCCTATCGGCAACAACAGCGTGCTTTGGGCGAAGACTTTCGCGCGATGGTCGAGGCCAGTACCCGACGGTTTGCGAGGGTCCGCCCCGCTCATCCTCCCCGCCGCGACCCTGGTAGGTAAACCTGACCCCGTTTTCGCGGCCTGATCACGCGCGAGCCGCCCGATTGTCAGCCTGCCGTAAATCAGTGTGTGGCATGCTCGCAGCGCTGAACTCATCCGAAACCCCGCGGTCTGCGTGCGCTCGCGCCCATCGAGCCCGGTCCCGCTCCATCCCCCTGACGATGCCCCATCCCACGCCTCACTGTGCAGAACACCTTTGAAGATCCGCCTCGTCCCTCCCTCGCCGACGGCGTGAGCGGGACACCCGCTCACGCCGTCGATGAGCCGCAGGACTGGAGCGAGCGCCTGCAACGCTGGGCGGCCGCCCTAGTGACGGCGCTGCTGCATCTGCTGCTCCTCCTGCTGGTGATGCAGGAGCCAGCGATCACCCTCACCACGCCGCGGGGTGGGTCGGGCGGCAGCCGAATGGACGTGACGCTCATCGACCAGACGCTTCCGCCGTCGTCGTCGCCGTCGCCGCCCGAGCCGGTGCCTCCCAAGAAGCCCAAGGCACCGCGCGCCATCAAGCGCCCCCCGCCCACGCCGGTCGAGCAGGGCACGGTCCCCATGCCCCCCGTGGCGGCCGACACGGCCAAGACCTCGACCGCACCGCCGGAGCCGCCCGATGCGCAGCGCGACAGGGTAGTTGTCGGTTTCCCTACGCACAGGCGCCCCGATGACGCCTCCCAGGCAAACGCGGAACTGGCCGCCAAACTCGGCATCAACCGCGGGCAAAGCGACACCCCGGCCCCCGCCGGACCCAACATGGGCGTGGATGGCTTCCACGTGTACTACGAACTGGTCAACGAAACCCGCTTGCGCGCCTGGCGCAACCAAGGCATGACCGAACTCTTTCTTCCGATGCCCGGCACGCGGCGGCTGATGGTCTGCCCGCTGGAGGTAGCGCTGCGACGTGGCTACGGCGAGTGCCGCATGGTCGAACAGGACTCACCGCAACTCAAGGTCATCGGCGACGCCCGCGAGGTCATCAACATACAGCGGGTCTACCAGCGGGGCGACGTGGTCTGGAGCGGGCCGGGGCCGTACCGGTAAGCCATGACGCTGCCGCGCTAGACCGAGGTCAGGTTTACTGACCGACAAGCGAGATAGGCAGGCTCCTACGTGGCGGAACGCCCAGGATGCTATCGGTGAGATAGGCCCGCCCCGGGGATCCACCTTCAACAACAACGCGCTCTGGGGCGCGATGACTTACGCGTCGCGGTCGGAGCCGAGACCGAACGCATCGCCAGGGCGCGACCCACGCGTCGACCCGCGTGTGACAAGTCAAATGCATGTAAATGAACCTGACACTGTTTTCCCTGAGCCCGTTTTTCGACCCCGCTTTTGCTCGCTCTTGCTTGTTCGATCATCCAGACAAAAACTCCATTACCGAAGCTTCTGCGGCATTCTTCATCTGTCGAGATCGGGCAGGTCCAACATAGTAGGCCTGCTGTAACCGGCCATCCGTCGCCGCCAATACATCTTTTACCTTAGTTAAACTAAGCTCCTCAAGTTTCTCCTTCTGCCACTCGGTCAAATCGAGTTCGCGAATGCTCGTCGAAAGCTTGCGTTTAAGTGCGTCCGATACACTTGTTTGCTCTTGAGATGATGGTATGAAGTTCAGCGAATGAAACACATCATGGTTTCCGCCAAATTCGACCATCCTTCTCGGATCGCTTGCCCTCACAATCCCGAGAGCAGATTGCGCAGGACTCGACTCAAACGCAAGCACGCAGCCAACATTCACCGCAAACCGCGTACCAACCTCGCCACGAGAGGCCTTTATCCCTAATCCGTACTCTTTCAGTACCCCTGAATATTGCAGAATCCGCAGCGCTTGGACCGCGCGTTTTGGAGCATCTCTGTGTACCCAAATCGCGAGAGACGTGCGCCCGCCAGACGTAAGCGCCGCATCATTTCTAACCTTCATCAGTAGCAACGCGGTCGACTCGATAAACCTACGTCCCCAATCTACTAATTCTCGATGTCCAAGATATACAGAAGCGAGCTGAGAATGCTCACTCCAAATCTGATCTCTGTAAAATTCACGAATTGCTGAGTTGAGCTCTGCTGTCGAAAGATTGGGAGCTCGGGCTATCGACTTCAGCAGAAGGCGAGGATTTCCCGAGCACGCGTAAGCAAGAATCGTAAAGTTCTCGCCTTTATCACGCAGAATCTTGAGCAATCGCGGTTCCGCCTGACCCTCCACCATCGCTTTCATATTTGACACATAGTCTGGCGACCAAATGTCTCTATCTAAGGTGATAAATTCGGCGTCGTGAACAGGCTGAAACGACTCTCCGTAATGCGTAACCCCCGGATAAACCGCCGCATTCATTGTCAGTTTTGGCGAACGAAGATCTCTAAACAATGTAAAAAAAACGCGCTGCTGTTCCGGAACAAAAATATGCGCCGCCTCATCGACAAGCACTGAAATACGAGCAATGTTTAAATCTTCGCAGAGCTCACTCACCGCCTCTTTGAGATCTTCAACACTGGGAACAATAGTCAGGTCCAATTCGTCAATTTCATCCTTCCATCCAGACTCCAGCGCATCCGCTAACTGCTCTATTTTTGTTACACCTATTGATGCAGTTGGCTTGCCACCCGCAAGCATAGTCAAAGCCGCTGAAGATTTATCCAATAAGCCGAATTTTTTTGCCGACCTGATAATAGCTGAAGAAATTTTTGACAGTATCCATGCATTTAGCTTCTTGCTATCATCAGTAGCTAAAAGAGAACTCTTAACCAAGGAAAGATATACAGGAAGAACTCGGTCTTCTTCAAAATTTGCCTTTAGCTCGCCGCTGGCGACTTTCAGTAAAAACGATTTACCGACGCCGCGGCTGCCGACAAGGACTACAGGCTGACGACCTTTCAAGACATCAACAACCTTCCGGTCAATTCCCGTTTCAACAAAAAGGGCACGAATCTCGTCAGCAGCAAGATCTTCGGTTCGAAAAAGAAGGTCCGTCACAACGTTACCCCGGATTCGATCGCTGATGTCAGACCCTCGAAGTGACCGAGCTCCGACTGAAGAATGGAACTTACGTCAACATCGCTGGCAAAACTGGCTCCGACTTCTGAATGATAACGCACAAAGAAAATAAATATGATGCACGTCACGGCGGCGTCCGCAAGTTCAAACCAGGATTTCGATCGCTCTATCTCAATTTCGTTTGAACCGTGAGTTTTCGGATTTCCATGCACATACTCAGAGCATTCCCTATAGGTTCTTGCGGCCAAGCCACTGTAGTGCTTCGTTTCTTTCTTGAGCGCAGGATAGAAAGCCGAAGTAAAAATTGCAGAATAGACACCCGTTTCATCGTTATTTAACGCGCCCCAGAGTATGTCACGACCGCCCTGTTGCCATTGCCGAAGCTCCAACTCGTGCCCGGAAAATTTTATAGCGGCGGACGACAACTCAAGAAAAGAGCGTAAACAATAAAATGCAAGGCGGTAGTTCGCGCATGCGATCTGACAGAGGCCGTCTGCAAAAAGGCTGGTCGCCAGATCGAATATCTGTGCTTCTCGGCGGCCTGATACCTTAGAGTATAGCTTCTCAACATCCAGGAGCCGCGAATGAGCGGCCTGATGAAGAGACACTAGAGTTGCATCGACAAAGTGCTTCTCGAACTGGCCTTGCCTTGAGTCTAGTACCGCCTGGTATTGCGCCTTAAACGCAGGTCCATCTGAAGATGCGCTAGTCACATATTTCTCCGAGCAAAGGGGTCAGAACGATTTGCAGACCGCATGCCTGTCTCTTAGCGTCAACCTCTCCGGCCGCAATGCCCCGCTGCGATAAGCCAACTCCACTATCTCCTCAAAGAAGTCGACCTTCTGCCCGCCGCTAAGCTTCATCCAGGCGCGCAGGTTCGCCATCTCCGCATCACGGAACGCCTCTGCCGTTCGGTCTTTCCCCTCAGCCTTGGTCATCCGCCTCCCCCTTTGTCGCGAATCTGCTGCGGATTGGCAGTGTCACCCAAGCCGCCGTCGAACGATGGCATGCGATCAGGCCGCAGCCGCGCTCTGCTGCAACGCGCCGCCCTCACGCAAACGCTGATGCAACGAACCCGCACTGAGGTCGAAGCCGTTCGGCCACGCAAGCGCGCCCGCTTCGATGAAGTGTTTCGCAAAGAACGCAGGCTCGCGCAAGGGCGCCGTCATCTCGGTCTCCGCGTCTATGAACGGCGCGAAATCGTAGGTCCCCCACGCGCCATCAGAAAAGCGCAGCAGTAATTTGTAGCCGTCCTTCGGCTCGATCGCGATCAGCTTAATCATTGTCGGCTCCCGGGATTTTGCTCAGCGGCAGCAGCGCTTGCGCCTTCGACCAATTCTGCTCCAGTTCCGACCGGTGGTCGACACACCACTGGGCTACGAGCGCACGCGCCCTTCTCGGCAGCTCGCCTCCAAGAACGCGCCCATCGGCAATCGCGATCAGGGCTTCATGGCCTTGGTATTCGACGTGAATGTGCGGAGGGCCGTGGTCGGCGAAGTACATCCGCACGTAGATGCCGAAGAATGTCGAAATGATCGGCACGCTTACATGTTCCTTCTGTACTCCCCACCCACGTCATACAACGCATGACTGATCTGCCCGAGCGAATGCGTCTTCACCGCCTCCATCAACGCCGCAAACACGTTCTTGCGATCGCGCGCCGTGTCCTGCAGATAGCGCAGCCCATGCCCGTCGTGCACTTCGTTGGCTTCGTCTTCGCCGTCGGCGGCATTGAGGTGTGAGGTCTCGCCCGCCGGCGCCAGGCGATTTCGGTTCTGCTGATACGCCAGCACGTTCTCGATTTGCTGGCCCTTCTCTTCTTCGGTCGAACGGATCAGTTCGATCTCGGTGACGATGTCGCCGGCGTGTTCCTTCGGCAGGAAGGTGTTGACGCCGACCAGGGGCAGGCTGCCGTCATGCTTCTTGTGTTCGTAGTACATCGACTCGTCTTGAATCTTGCCGCGCTGGTACATCGTGTCCATCGCGCCGAGCACGCCGCCGCGCTCGCTGATCGCCTCGAATTCCTTATACACGGCTTCCTCGACGATGTCGGTCAGCTTGTCGACGATGAAGCTGCCCTGCCACGGGTTCTCGCAGAAGTTGAGGCCGAGTTCCTTGTTGATGATCATCTGGATCGCGACCGCGCGGCGCACGCTTTCTTCGGTCGGCGTGGTGATGGCTTCGTCGTAGGCGTTGGTGTGCAGCGAATTGCAGTTGTCGAACAGTGCATACAGCGCCTGCAGCGTGGTGCGGATGTCGTTGAACTGGATTTCCTGCGCGTGCAGGGAGCGGCCGCTGGTCTGGATGTGGTACTTCATCATCTGGCTGCGCGGATCGGCGCCGTAGCGCTCGCGCATCGCGCGCGCCCAGATACGCCGCGCGACGCGGCCGATCACGGTGTATTCCGGGTCCATGCCGTTGCTGAAGAAGAAGCTCAGGTTCGGCGCGAAGTCGTCGATCTTCATGCCGCGCGCGAGGTAGTACTCGACGATGGTGAAGCCGTTGCTGAGCGTGAAGGCGAGCTGGCTGATCGGGTTCGCCCCGGCTTCGGCGATGTGGTACCCGCTGATCGATACGGAATAGAAGTTGCGCACCTTCTTGTCGACGAAGTACTGCTGGATGTCGCCCATCATGCGCAGCGCGAATTCGGTCGAGAAGATGCAGGTGTTCTGCGCCTGGTCTTCTTTCAGGATATCCGCCTGCACGGTGCCGCGCACGGTGCTCAGCGTATTGGCCTTGATGCGCGCGTAGGTTTCCGCATCGACGACCTGGTCGCCGGTGATGCCGAGCAACCCCAAGCCGAGACCGTCGTGGCCTTTCGGCAGTTCGCCGCTGTAGGTCGGGCGCACGCGGCCTTCGAAGAGTTTGTCGATGGTCGTGTTCGCTGCGTTCCAGCGGGCGATGTCTTCGCGAAGGTAGCGCTCGACCTGCTGGTCGATCGCGGTGTTCATGAACATCGCAAGGATGATCGGCGCGGGGCCGTTGATCGTCATCGAAACGGACGTGGTCGGCGCGCACAGGTCGAAGCCGGAGTACAGCTTCTTCATGTCGTCCAGCGTCGGCACGTTGACGCCGGAGTTGCCGATCTTGCCGTAGATGTCCGGCCGCGGCGCCGGGTCTTCGCCGTACAGCGTGACACTGTCGAACGCGGTGGACAATCGCGCGGCGGGCAAGCCTTGGCTGAGGTAATGGAAGCGGCGGTTGGTGCGCTCCGGCGTGCCTTCGCCGGCGAACATGCGGATCGGGTCTTCGCCGCTGCGGCGGTACGGATAGACGCCGCCGGTGTACGGGTAGCTGCCGGGGAGGTTTTCTTTCTGCAAAAAGACCAGCAGCTCGCCCCAGCTCTTGTAGGTCGGCGCGGCGATCTTCGGGATCTTCTGGTGGCTGAGCGAGTCGCGATAGTTCTCGACCTTGATCGCCTTGCCGCGCACTTCGTATTCGGTCACGTCGTCGGTGATCGACTTCAGGCGTTGCGGCCAGTCGCGCAAGAGTTTCAATGCATCCGAGGAAAGGGATTGGATGGCGTCGTTGTAGCGTTGGCGCAGGGTGAGCAGTGTGCGATCGATGACCTCGTCATTCCGGCGAACGCCGGAATCCAGCGTCTTCAGGTCTGCCCGTTCGGAAAGGCGCTGGGTCCCGGCGTTCGCCGCGACGACGGAGGTAGGTAGATCTTCGGAAGGATATAAGTCCAGAGCCTTCGGCAAGCTCGAGTCTTCAAGATCGCGCAGCGACTGCCAATACGACTGCGCGCGATCGGCAATCTCCGCCTGCGTCTCGATCGTGCCGTTGATGGCGCGCCCCTGCTCGGCAATTTCGGCGAGGTAGCGCACGCGCTGGCCGGGGATCAGCACGGTCGCGCGCGGTTCCTTCAGCGACGTGTCGAGGTGAGGCTTCCAGTCGACGTGGGTGTTGACGGCGCCATTCACGCCCTGCCCTCCGCTTGAAGGGGAAGGTTCGTGCTTGCGCGATGTGCCTTCGGGGTCCTCTTCCTCGACGGCGTGAAGCGGCGCGTTCGCGGCGCCCTGATCGGCGCGCTGATGAGCGCCCGAAGGCTGCGCTTCGGCAGGGGGCGAAGAGGGCGGCGCATTGTCGTGCTCGCCAAGATGCAGCTTCTCGCGCAGCAGGCGACACAGGTTGGTGAACATCCAGGTGACGCCGGGATCGTTGAACTGGCTGGCGATCGTCGGGTACACCGGCACCTGTTCATCGGTCAGCGCGAACGCGACGCGGTTGCGCTTCCATTGCTTGCGCACGTCGCGCAGCGCGTCCTCGGCGCCGCGCTTGTCGAACTTGTTCAGCACGATCAGCTCGGCGAAATCGATCATGTCGATCTTCTCGAGCTGGCTCGCTGCGCCGTAGTCGCTGGTCATCACGTACATCGGGAAGTCGACGAGGTCGACGATCTCCGAATCGCTCTGGCCGATGCCGGCGGTTTCGACGATGACGAGGTCGTAGCCTTGGCCTTTCAGGAATGCGATGCAGTCCTTCAGGACGATGCTGGTCGCCGCGTGCTGGCGGCGCGTCGCCATCGAGCGCATGAACACGCGCTTGCTGCGCAGCGAATTCATGCGGATGCGGTCGCCGAGCAGCGCGCCGCCGGAACGGCGGCGCGTCGGGTCGACCGCGAGTACGGCAATGCGCATCTCCGGGAAGGCGTGCAGGAAGCGCAGCAGCAGTTCGTCGACCACCGACGACTTGCCGGCGCCGCCGGTGCCGGTGATGCCGACCACCGGCGTGCGGCTGCCGGCGAGGTGCCATTCCTTGCGCAGGCGATCGAGCTGGGCGGCGTCGTGGCGGCTTTCCTCGATCGCGGTCAACGCGTGGCCGACGGCGATCTCGTCGTCGATCGGCACCTGCGCGGCCGGCGCCTCGTGCGCATGGGCCTCGCCGAGTACGCGCGCCTCGGCGGCGCCGCGCGCGCGCGTGACGACGTCTTCGATCATCGCGACGAGGCCGAGGTGCATGCCGTCGTTGGGGTGGTAGATACGTTCGACGCCGTAGGCCTGCAGCTCGCGGATTTCTTCCGGCGTGATGGTGCCGCCGCCGCCGCCGAACACGCGGATATGGCCTGCGCCGCGCTCCTTCAGCATGTCGACCATGTATTTGAAATATTCGACGTGGCCGCCCTGGTACGAAGACAGCGCGATCGCATCGGCGTCTTCCTGCAGCGCGGCGCGCACGACGTCTTCGACCGAGCGGTTGTGGCCGAGATGGATCACCTCGGCGCCTTGCGCCTGGATCAGCCGGCGCATGATGTTGATCGCGGCGTCGTGGCCGTCGAACAGGCTGGCCGCGGTGACGAAACGCAGCGGCGTCTGTTCGGTGCTGCTGGCAGTGGCGACCTGCTGGGCGGGTGTACTCATCGAACACGTTCCAATCGGGTTTGCGAGACGCCGATTGTACTCCGCGTGCCGCGCGAGGCCTGCGTGCGGCCGCTCAGGCTTGGCCGCACTGCAGCTACCGCGTCGACCCTACGCGCATTGCCGATCTCGACACCGCGCAGGCACTGCACTGCGGCATCGATCACGCCCGCATCGCGTGCGCGGCTACGCGGGCGTAACCGTACGGCAGCTCCTGCGTCGATACCACGCGCGTGCCGATGTCGAGGCCGCGCAGAAACCGCACTGCGGCATCAATCACGCCGCATCGCGCGTGCGACCGCTCAGGCGTAGCCGTAGGGCAGCTCCTGCGTCGACACCACGCGAGCGCCGACGTCGCCGCCGCGCAGGAACGCGAGCGCGGCAGCGACCACCGCGGCATCGGCCGCAACGCGGTGGTGGCCGAGCCCGCCGGTGCTGAGCAGGCGCGCGCCGGGCCAGTAGCGCGCATAGCGCTCGCCCTCTTCCCAGGGCACTTCGCGATCGTCGAGGTCGTGCACGATCAGCGCGGGCTGCGCGAGACGGCGCACGCGCGGGTGCATCAGCAGGCTGTCGAAGCGCACTTGGGCTTGCATCTCGATCAGCTCGCGCAAACGCGTCGAAAGGCAACGCGGCAAGCCGATCCCGCGCGTGAAGCGGCGCAGTGCGGCGGCGAGATCCGCCGCCGGCGCAAGCAGCACGGCACGTTCGGCACGCAGGCCGTCGGTCATCGCAATGGCCGCGGCTGCGCCGCCCATCGAATGGCCGATCACCGCGGCGGCCGGGCCGTAGTGCGCGGCGACGCTAGCCAGGTGATGCGCGAATTGCGGCAAGGTCGTGCGCGCGCCACTGCTTTGTCCATGCCCGACCTGATCGAACGCGACAATCGCAAAGCCGGCCGCGCGCAGCGGCGCGATCCACGGCTGGAAGCGCAGCGCGAAGCTCGACCAGCCGTGCGACAGCAGCACGTACGGCTGCGTGTGCGGATCGCCCCATTCGTAGATCGCCAGGCGCTCGCCGTCGACGCACATCACGCCACGCCGCGCATCCGATTCGACGCTGCCGGCGCGCCGGCGTGCGTGCGCGGACGGTGTGGAGAACCAGCGGGCGGCGCGCTCGAGCATCGTGCGCGGCGCGACCGTGCTGCCGATGCGGACCCCAAAACGGAACGCGGCGAGGCGGACCATATTTAGAACGATCGTGCTATTTTTTGGCAACGCAACAGTCATGGCGATACCTCGGCAGGAAACGGGACTCAGGTTCGGGCGAATGCGAGCAGACGATCGAGCGAGCGCAAGCCGCGTGCGACCGCACCGCCCTCGTCGAACAATCGCGAATCGTGATGCACGGCAAGCTCGATCGCGAAGAACTCGAACGCGAGCTGCTCGGCGTCCGTATCGGCGCGCAGCTCCCCGCTGTCGATCGCCATGCGGATCGCCTTGACCAGTTCGCTGCGCAGACGCTTCTGGTAGCCGGCGATCGCGTCGCGGATCGCACCGGGGCGATCGTCGTATTCAATCGCGGCGCTGACCATCGGACAGCCCCCGTTGTTGCCGCTCATCCATTCCAGCGAGCGCCGCATGATCGATTGCAACCGCGGCAGGCCACGGCGTTCGCGCAGCGCCGGCAGGAACACGGTTTGGGTGAAGTGCTGCACCGAGGCTTCGAGTACCGCCAGCTGCAAGTCCTCGCGCGAACCGAAATGCGCGAATACGCCACTCTTGGACATCGACACCGCACTGGCGACGCCGCCGATCGAAAGGCCTTCGAAGCCGCCCTGGCGCACCTGCCGGTACGCACGCTCGACGATCAGGTCGCGCGTGGCGACGCCTTTGGGGGTCGGGGCTAGGGTAGCCATGACGCAGAATATAGCACGATCGTTCGTTCTTTTATCGGTAGGTTCCGGGCCGCATTCGCGCGACGTCAGGAGGCGCTTTTGAAAGCGAAGCGTTGAGTCCCGTTGCGAGGCGCGCGCAAATGCAAACAGATCGACCCGCTTCGCTGTTGCGAAGCGCTTCCGCTTTCGCGGGAACGGCGGCGGCCCTTCCTCGCGCTCAGCCCTGCGGCGGCGACACCTTCAGCGTCTCGTCGTAGCGGATGTCCTGCACCGAGTGCGACTTGTTGCCCATCGCCTCGCCCTCGCTTTCCGAACGCACGAGCTGGCCGGCTTCGTTGATGATGACTTTGTTGTGCGACTTCACGTCGGCACCCATCACCTGCAGTTCGGTGTCGTAGCTGTACGCGTGCGCCGGCTTGCCTTGCCAGGTCGTCGCGCCTTCGTCCTTGATGTTCTTCGAACTCGCCTGCAATTCGGCGGCGGATTTCGGCACGAACTGCTTGACCATCGCCGCCATTTCCGACGGCGGCTGCTGCCAGCCGGCTTCATCGGCCTTGACCCAGGTGCCTTCCGGCGTCGTCACCACTTCCATGCGATCGGTCTTGACGTGGATGCGGCTCAGGCTTTCGTACTCGGCCAGCGCCTGCGACTTGTTGCCTTTGTCGTCGGTGGTGTGCACGTCGACGGCGAATTTCGATTCCAGCATCTTGTTGTACGCGGTGAACACGGCGCCGGCCGCCTTGCGCTCGGCGGCGTCCTGCGCGTCTTCCGCGTGCGAAAGCGGCGGCACGATGGCGAAGCAGGCAGCGAGGATGGCAGACGACAGCGGGCGATACGACATGCAGGCACTCCGTTTCGATGGCGGCAAAGCGCACGATCTTGCGCCGCCGCCGCGCCGACGGCAATCCGCACTGCGGCATCGCCGCCAGCGCGGCCGCTTCGCACTGTCGTGGCCGCGCCGGCGCGGCTACACTACGCGCCTTTTTCCCCTATTGGTTGTCCGCGCCTGGACTTAAACCGTCTGGAAACAATGCATTAGCGCGTTTCCTCAGCGTCGAGTCCACGTGCAGCACCGCCCGCGACCAGCGTGTTCGCGTCCCATCCGGAGTTCCCATGATTTTCGAAACCATCGCCGAGACCAGCCACGAGCAGATCGTGTTCTGCCAGAACAAGGACGCGGGCCTCAAGGCCATCATCGCGATCCACAATTCGGTGCTCGGTCCGTCCCTCGGCGGTTTGCGCATGTGGCCGTACAAGAGCGAAGCCGAAGCGCTCAACGACGTGCTGCGCCTGTCGCGCGGCATGACCTACAAGAACGCGGTGGCCGGACTCAACCTCGGCGGCGGCAAGGCGGTCATCATCGGCGATCCGGCGAAGGACAAGTCCGAAGCGCTGTTCCGTTCGTTCGGGCGCTTCGTCAATTCGCTCAACGGCCGCTACATCACGGCCGAGGACGTCGGCATCGACGTCAACGACATGGAATGGGTGTTCCGCGAAACCGAGTTCGTCACCGGCGTGCACCAGGTGCATGGCGGTTCCGGCGACCCCTCCCCGTTCACCGCCTACGGCACGTTGCAGGGCCTGATGGCTGCGCTGAACCACAAGTTCGGCAACGAGGAAGTCGGCAAGCACGTGTACGCCGTGCAGGGCGCCGGTCATGTCGGCATGGAATTCATCAAGCTGCTGCGCGAACAAGGTGCCAAGGTGTTCGTCACCGACATCAACAAGCAGCTGGTGCAGAAGGCGGTCGACGACTACGGCTGCACCGCGGTCGGCCTCGACGAGATCTACGACACCGACGCCGACGTCTACAGCCCGTGCGCACTCGGCGGCACCGTCAACGAGCAGACCCTGCCGCGCCTGAAGTGCAAGATCATCTGCGGCGCAGCGAACAACCAGCTCGCCAACAACGCGATCGGCGACGACGTGGAGAAGCGCGGCATCCTGTACGCGCCGGACTATGCGGTGAACGCCGGCGGCGTGATGAACATCTCGCTCGAAATCGACGGCTACAACCGCGAGCGCGCGATGCGCATGATGCGCACGATCTACCTCAACGTCGGGCGCATCTTCCAGATCGCCGAGCGCGACAAGATTCCGACCTATCTCGCCGCCGACCGCATGGCCGAAGAGCGCATCAACGCGATCGGCAAGATCAAGCTGCCGACGATGGGCAACAACGGGCCGCGCTTCCTCGGGCGCATGCGCGGGCAGTGACATCGCCGCGCACGGCCATCCCTCGCCGTGCAACGCTGCGCGGACGCCGCTGACCGCGGCGCCCGCGTTGCATCACCGCTGACTTCTCACTGCGCGAATGCCACACCCGGGTCGCCGGCTGCGCGGACGACCTGTCCGCGCAGCAGGTTTTCTTCCGGCCAGCGCGCATCCGCTGCCGGCTGCAGCGCCGCCGGTACGGCGCCCGCGTAACCGGCGCGCGTGACCACCGCGCCGGCCGCCGAATGCACGGCGTGATAGACGCAGCCCGCCTGCACCGGCGCCGACGCATCGCGATCCGGGAGACCCGCATCGTAGTAGCCGCACTCCAGGCGGTTGAGTTCGGCGCCACCGCCGAGATCGACCGTCGCGGCGCCTGCATTCAGCGTGATCGCATTCGCACTCGGCTGACCCGTGCGTGCACCGACCACGCTCTGCACGCGCTGCAGTAGCACGTCGCGCGCAGCCATTGCCGGTGCGCTGCCGCGGATCACGTAGTCGGGCCAGTCGTAGCGGAACGATTCGACCGTCATGTCGTTCAAGAACGTGATCGCGATCTTCGAACCGTTGCCGACCACGGGAATGCCGTCGATCTCGCGCGTGAACACGATGCGCTGCGCGGTCGTGCGTTCCGCTGCGCGATGACCTGCCGCATCGACGCCGCCTTCGTTGCGCGTGTAGGTTGCCTCGGGCACCAGCTGCTCGCCCGGCCGCAGCGCGATGACCCCGCCAAGGCGGCTCGCGATGAAGCGGCGTCCTGCCGCTTCGAGCGTCGCTGCAGGAATCGCAGCAGCCGTGTCGACGCCGAGGTCGTGCGCACGCGCGCGCGCCCGATCGTCGGAGAACTCGGCCATCGCGCCATCGGCGGAGACGTCGAGCTGCCAGCCGTCGCCGCTCACGTGCAGCGCGTCGCCGCGCATCTCGCGTTTGGCCGAATCGCATGCGCTCTTGCAGACCGTCGGCAGCAAGGTCGCGAGCGTCGTTCGCGCGTTGCCGGCAAGGCGCTGCAGCAGCAACGGTTTGGCGTTGCCCATCCCCGCGGCGAGCGACTGCGCGGCGTTGTCGTCGGCGCGCTGGAAGCTGGTGCCGGCCTGTGCCAGCGGAATACCGGCGAAGCACGCGGCGGCCAGCGAGAGAGTCGTCCATTTCAAGGTCATTGCATTCGCTCCGTCAGTTCCAGGTGGACCAGCACATGTAGCCGATCGCGCTGTCGCGCAGGATCGGCGTCGGGAACAGGGTGTTGTAGGACACGCCCTGGCGATTCCAGCAGTCGGTCGAATTGCGCCCGGTCGCGATGACCGCCGGCGCATTGCGGTTGTCGGCGTACCACGCCGATTCGAGCCAGGACTGGCCGATCGTCTCGCCGTTGTTCATGCGGTTCGCAAAATCCGAACCGGTCTGCGGATTGCCCTGATACAGCAGGTCGTGGCCGCCGACCGTCATCACCATGCCGCCGGCGAACACCGGGTACCAGCGCGTCCAGGTGCTGTCGTCGATCCAGTGCGTGTCGCAGGCGAACGAGGCGAGCACCATGTTCTGCCGGCTGGTCGCGCCGAGGCGCATGTTCTGCGTGTAGGCGAAACTGCCCTGGTCCCACATCGCCCAGATCGCCGACGTGGACGTGATGCCGCCGTGCGTGCTCATGTAGAACAGATCGACCGAGTCCGCGTTGCCGCAGCCCCAGCCGCAGGTGTCCGGATCTTCGAGCGCCCAGCGCGCGCCGTGCAGGTTGTAGTAGAACGCGTTGACTTCGGTGGTCGCCGCCGCGCTCTGAAAGCCGCTGCAGCGTGCCCACATGTCGTTGTTGCCGAGACCGGCATCGGCCTGCCAGTTGTTCTGGAAATCCTGCTGGCAGCGCGAGCCGACCTGGATGGAGTGCTGCGATGTCGCGGCATGTGCCGGCGCTGTCGACGCCATAGCGAACGTCGCCGCGATACCGAGCGCGATCGCTGAAACGGGTGATGCTCCTCGCATGAACCTTCTCCTGTGCATGATGCGGATTGGTGCGACACGGCACGACGTGGCCGCGTCGGCGAGAAACCACGTCTTCGCAGCGCAGCGGATGATTCGCCGTACGCGTGTCACTGGAGGGTTACGTGCAAGCGCTTCGGAAGCTGACAGCGTGGGGGTCGCTGCGTTGCATGCTCGCGCGCTCGGGTGTTTGTGAGCACAGATGTTTGTGAGCACGATGCTCGGGGGATCGTTGGTGCGCGAGACCGCAGCGCTCTCGCGGCACGCCGTGCGTCGCCAGCGGCAGCACGAACGTACTGAGGGACGACCGTCCAGGTGCGTGGCCGGTCGAACCGCAGCGCGCAAGACCGCATCACGCTGCACGGACCTTGCTTCGCAGCCGCGCCGCCACGGCCGTATGCAACGCGGCCGAGTCGCATGGCCGGAGGCGCTATGATGCCGTTTCCTCGCAGCCAGAATGGAACCCACGCATGCGTCCTTTCCCCCTCGGTGAAGAACTCGATCTGCTGCGCGAGAGCGTGCGTGCGTTCGCGGACAAGGAAATCGCGCCGCGTGCGGACCTGATCGATCGCGAGAACGCATTTCCCTCCGACCTCTGGCGCAAGCTCGGCGACATGGGCCTGCTTGGCGTGACCGTGCCGGGGACGTATGGCGGTTCGGACCTCGGCTATCTCGCGCATGTCGTCGCGATGGAGGAAATCTCGCGCGCTTCCGGCTCGGTCGGATTGTCCTACGGCGCGCACTCGAACCTGTGCGTGCAGAACATTTCGAACAACGCGAGCGAAGCGCAGAAGGAAAAGTACCTGCCGAAACTGTGCAGCGGCGAATGGGTCGGCGCGCTCGCGATGAGCGAGCCGGGTGCCGGTTCCGATGTCGTCGGCTCGATGACCTGCCGCGCCGAGAAGAAAGGCGATCACTGGGTCGCCAACGGCTCGAAGATGTGGATCACCAACGGGCCGGATGCCGACGTGCTGCTGGTCTACATGCGCACGGCGCATCGTCCGGCCGGCTCGCGCTGCATGACCGCGTTCATCGTCGAGAAGGGCATGCCGGGTTTCTCGACCGCGCAGAAGCTCGACAAGCTCGGCATGCGCGGCTCCAACACCTGCGAGCTGGTGTTCGACAACTGCGAGATTCCCGATGCGAACCGCGTCGGCGAGGTCAACGAAGGCGTGCGCGTGCTGATGAGCGGCCTCGACACCGAACGTCTGGTGCTGTCCGGCGGACCGCTCGGCCTGATGCAGGCCGCACTCGACGCCGCCCTGCCCTACGTGCGCGAGCGCAAGCAGTTCAACGCGCCGATCGGCACGTTCGGCCTGATGCAAGGCAAGATCGCCGACATGTACACGGCGCTGCAGTCTTCGCGTGCGTACGCCTACATGGTCGCGCAGAACTACGATGCCGGCGTGAAGTCGCGCATCGATCCCGCCTCGTGCCTGCTGCACGCCTCGCAAAGCGCGGTACACGTCGCGCTGGAAGCGATCCAGGCGCTCGGCGGCAACGGCTACATCAACGAATACCCGGCCGGCCGCATCCTGCGCGATGCGAAACTCTACGAAATCGGCGCCGGCACCAACGAGATCCGCCGCATGCTGATCGGCCGCGAGTTGTTTCACGGCAAGTCGTAGTACCGATGGCAGAGTCGACCGTCCAGGAGTTATTGCTGGCACTGGCAGCCGCGCTGCGTGATGCGAATATCGATCACGCGCTGATTGGTGGACTCGCGCTGGGTCCGCGCGGCTTCCCGCGCGGCACCAAGGACGTCGATTTCCTGATCGACGATTCGGCGATTCCGCGCGTGCGTGAATTGATGCATGCGCGCGGCGCCGAAACACTGATCGAGGGCGACGAATTCAGCAGTTATCTCGACGATCGGATCCGCGCCGACTTCCAGCACGCGCGCCGACCCATCAGCAAGGAAATGCTCGCGCGTGCGGAAATGGTCGACTTTGCCGGCGCAAGCATTCCTGTGTTGCAAGCCGAGGATCTGATAGGTCTGAAGGTGCAGGCCTACCACAATAATCCGCGCCGGCTGCAGGATCGAGTCGACATACAACAACTGTTGGAAGCTAATTGGGATAAACTGGATCTCGTGCGCATTCGCACCTATTTCGCTCTCTTCGACCGTGAAGCAGACCTCGACATCGCACTCAGACTGGTTCCGCAACGTCGCTGAGGAGGCGCTCTCGGCGGCGCGCGTTCATGCTGCGCCAGCGCTGTCGACGCAACAGCGTGTTGCCGATCTGCTGGACGCGCTTGCGTTGATGGAAGGATTCGGGCGCCCCGAGCCCGACCGTAGGCCGATCGTTTGTTCGGACATGCGTATCTAGGCGCATGCTGCCGCAATCCTTACAGAAGTGGATTGTGTCCTTCCGAGATGGCGCCGCTCGGCGCCGTTGACTGTGTGGGCTCTGCAGGTGCTGCGCGGTGCCGGCCCAGGCAAACTGCCGCGCCTCAACGCGGGCGCGCGCCGTAATCTTGAAGCCGCGCGTGCAATGATGCCGGAACAACGCCTGGTCTTGCTCGATGCGCTGTTGCTGCGCAGGCAAGCGCTGCGGCCGCAGCAACCCGACCTTGAGCCGATTCGCTACTCCGATATACGGATGTAGAGCGCGCGTTTTTTGCGCTTCGGCATGGAAATCCCGCCGAGCGCCCGCATCTGGGCCGAAGCGCGGCACCTCCAAGTGACTGGTTTGCCGCCGCCGGAACCCGCGGCGCATAATTCGCGCCCCAACCGCGCCCGGCGCGATCCCCATTCAGAGGTAGACATGTCAGATATCGTCATCGTCGGTGCCAAGCGCACCGCCATCGGCTCGATGCTCGGCCAGTTCACCGGCGTGCCGACCACCACGCTCGGCGCGACCGCGATCAAGGCGGCGCTGGAACAGTCCGGCCTCGGCGGCGATGACGTTTCCGAAGTCATCATGGGCTGCGTGCTGCCGGCCAATCTCGGCCAGGCACCGGCGCGCCAGGCATCGATCGCCGCCGGTCTGCCGAAGGCGGCGGGCTGCACCACGATCAACAAGGTCTGCGGTTCCGGCATGAAGGCGATCATGCTCGGTCACGACTTGATCAAGGCCGGCTCGGCCAGCGTCGTCGTCGCCGGCGGCATGGAGTCCATGACGAATGCGCCGCACATGGTCTCCGCGCGCGCAGGCCTGCGCTACGGCGATGCCAAGCTGGTCGACCACATGGCATGGGACGGCCTGACCAATCCGTACGACGGCCTCTCGATGGGCGTGTTCGCGGAGGCGACGGCCGACAAGTACGGCTTCACGCGCGAGCAGCAGGATGCCTACACGATCGAATCGGTCAAGCGTGCGCAGGCGGCGATCGCCAGCGGCGCGTTCGCCGACGAGATCGTGCCGGTCAAGGTCGCCACGCGCAAAGGCGACGTGGAATTCGCCACCGACGAGCAGCCGGGCAAGTCCGACATCGCCAAGATCCCGACGCTGAAAGGCGCCTTCCGCAAAGACGGCACCGTCACCGCCGCCAGTTCGTCGAGCATCTCCGACGGCGCTGCGGCGACGATCCTGATCAGCGCCGACGAGGCGAAGAAACGCGGCCTGAAACCGCTCGCGCGCATCGTCGGCCACACGACGTTTTCGCAGGAGCCGGAATGGTTCACCACCTCGCCGGTCAGCGCGATCAAGAACCTGCTGGCCAAGGTGGACTGGAAGGTCGAAGACGTCGACCTGTTCGAAGTCAACGAGGCGTTCGCGGTCGTCGCGATGGCGCCGATCAAGGAACTCGGCATTGCGCACACCAAGATCAACGTCAACGGCGGCGCCACCGCACTCGGCCATCCGATCGGCGCCTCCGGCGCACGACTGGTGGTGACCTTGCTGCATGCGCTGAAGGCGCGCGGCGGCAAGCGCGGGATCGCATCGCTGTGCATCGGCGGCGGCGAAGCGACTGCAATCGCGGTCGAGCTGGTTTGATCGGGCTGGTCGACGCGTCAGGTTTGACGCGATTGCAACGAACGGCCGCGCGCCCGCAACGACGGACACACGGCCTCGACATCGCGGACGCGCTGTCCGCTCATCACGGGGAGGCAACACCGATGAAGTCCACCACGAACGCGCTCGTGCGGCTCGCTTGCTCCGTCACGCTCGCCGGCGTGCTCGCCGCGTGCAGCGATTCCTCGCAGCAGCAGGCTAAGGAAGCCGCCGACAAGACCGCGGCGGCGACCAAACAGGCAGCCGAGGAAACGAAGGCTGCCGCGAGCCGAGTGGGCGACACGATCCAGAGCGCCGCCAACGAAACCCGCCAGGCCGTCGGCGACGCGGCCGCACAGGCGAGCGGCACGACGCAGAGCGCGGCCGACCAAGCCAAGGACGCCGCAAGCGACGCGCTCGATGCGACCAAGGACGCCGCCAGCAGCGCCGGCACGATGATAAAGGAAGACGCCGACGCTGCCGGCCAGGCCGTCAAGGAAGGCGCCGGCAACGCCTGGGATGCCGCCAAAGCCGCCGGCCGCGAAGTCGGCGCAGGCGCGAAGGAAGTCGGCCACGACATCGCCAAGACCGCGAAAGAAACCAAGGACGCGGCAAGCGATGCGGTGAGCGACAAGAACAAGAACAAGCAGTAAGCATTCTTGTGGAACTCCGTTGGGATTTCCGCTGCTGCGACGATCGCTTCGCGCGGTCGTCACAACCCGGAAATGCGCATGCTTGATCGGCTGCTCGCGCGTTACGGAGCGGCCAATATCGCTGGCGCGGCGTTCGTCGGTTTGTTCTCGCTCGTTTTCGTTGGCCTGCAGTCGATCCAATCCGCGAGTCCGGGCATCGAAGTCGGCGCAATCGTAATATCCACCGGCTCCATCGCGCTGGCCGAAGTCCACGGGGGTACGAACGAGTATGCCTCGCTGCAATTGGCTGACGGCCGCAAGGTGGGAGCGCTGGTGCTTCACGGCGGCCCAGTGCAGCCCGGAATGCAGGTCGCCGCCCGGGAGCGCAAGCGATTTTGGGGCGACTCGGTATTCGAGGTGATCGGGCCACAACGTATTCCAGACAAGGGCCGCTAGCACGGTCATTACGCAGATGTTCCAAAAACCGCCCGATTCTTCGACTGAAGCGGCGACACGCCAAGGACACTGAAGATGCCGCTACTGCATACGCAAATCGATTCGCGCAGCGAAGACTTCCGCGCGAACGCCGCGCACCTGCAGACCGCGGTCGACGAGCTGCGCTCCGAGATGGCCAAGAGCGCTCTCGGCGGCGGCGAGAAAGCGCGCGCCAAGCACACCGAGCGCGGCAAGCTGCTGCCGCGCGAACGCATCCGCGCCCTGCTCGATCCGGGCTCGCCGTTCCTCGAGCTGTCGCCGCTCGCGGCGCACGGCATGTACGACGATGCCGCGCCGTGCGCCGGCGTGATCAGCGGCATCGGCCGCGTGCACGGCGGCGAGGTGCTGGTCATCGCGAACGATGCGACGGTCAAGGGCGGCACCTATTTCCCGATGACCGTGAAGAAGCATCTGCGTGCGCAGGAAATCGCGCTGGAGAACCGCCTGCCCTGTATCTACCTGGTCGATTCCGGCGGCGCGTTCCTGCCGCTGCAGGACGAGGTGTTTCCGGACCGCGATCACTTCGGGCGCATCTTCTACAACCAGGCGCGCATGAGCGCGCTCGGCATTCCGCAGATCGCCGTGGTGATGGGTTCGTGTACGGCCGGCGGCGCCTATGTGCCGGCGATGAGCGACGAGACGATCATCGTCAAGGAGCAAGGCACGATCTTCCTCGGCGGTCCGCCGCTGGTGAAGGCGGCGACCGGCGAAGTGGTCGACGCCGAAGCGCTCGGCGGCGCCGACGTGCACACGTCGGTCTCCGGCGTCGCCGATCATTTCGCCGAGAACGACGCGCACGCGCTCAGCATCGCGCGCGACATCGTGGCGAACCTCAATCGCAGGAAGACGATCGCGCTCGCCTTGCGCGAACCGGTCGAGCCGCGCTATCCGACGACGGAACTGTACGGCTGCGTGCCGCGCGACACGCGCATTCCGTTCGACATCCGCGAAGTCATCGCGCGCATCGTCGACGGCTCCGAGCTGCAGGAGTTCAAGGCGCGCTACGGCAAGACCCTGGTCACCGGCTTCGCCCATATCCACGGCTATCCGGTCGGCATCGTCGCCAACAACGGCATCCTGTTCGCCGAATCGGCGTTGAAGGGCGCGCACTTCATCGAGCTGTGCAACCAGCGCAATATTCCGCTGGTGTTCCTGCAGAACATCACCGGCTTCATGGTCGGCAGGAAATACGAGAACGCCGGCATCGCCAAGGACGGTGCGAAGATGGTCACGGCGGTAGCGTGCTCGCACGTGCCGAAATTCACCGTCGTCATCGGCGGCAGCTTCGGCGCCGGCAATTACGCGATGTGCGGCCGCGGTTATCAGCCGCGCTTCCTGTGGATGTGGCCAAACGCGCGCATCAGCGTGATGGGCGGCGAGCAGGCGGCGAGCGTGCTCGCGACCGTGCGCCGCGACGGCCTGGAAGCCGCGGGCAAGTCCTGGTCCAAAGACGACGAGGACGCATTCAAGACACCGATCCGCGAGCAGTACGAACGCCAGGGCCACCCCTACTACGCCAGCGCGCGCCTGTGGGACGACGGCATCATCGATCCGTCCGATACACGACGTGTGCTGGGCCTGGCCATCTCGACATCGTTGAATGCGCCGATCGAGCCTGGCCGTTTCGGCGTATTCCGCATGTAGCGCCTACGCGACGAGGCTGGCCGCACCTCGCGCACGCGTCGTACGTGGGCCGACCGTGCGATGCGTCGTCGCCGTGGCCGACTCCGGATCCCTGCGCTTCGCTGTTCGCGTCGCGATGTTGAATACGTACGAAGAGCGGTGTAGCGTAATCCTGCGTCTTGTCCTTCGTACGGAGAGACATTCATGCACGCATGCCGCTTCATCGCCGTATCCAGGCAATGCACCCGCGTCGTGGTCGGCGGTCGGCGCGGTCAGCGATCGCATGCAGGCGTCAGGGTTCGACATCGCAGGATTCGCTGGCTCCGCCGGCTCGATCGCCGACCGCCCTCTGAACGCGACGCGCACTTCCTACGGTGTAAACCTGATGCAGCCGGCTTGCGCCAGCAAGGTCGCCGATGTCATCGCGGTCGGCGATGCGGGCCGGAGCCTGGTGCGGAACGCCCAAGCAACGACGAACATGCGCGCTATCCATTGACGGCATTCCCATCTCCATTGCGAAGCGACGAGGGCTGGCGCCGCCCCTTTCGACGCCGTGTTGTTCAACCCGGAGATCATCATGCGCACATCCGTTTCTCTGCTGACAATGGCGATGTGTTTCGCCGCCGCCTCCCTCACGGCGCCGTCGAGCTGCAGCGCGGCCGACTCGGATGTCTACTACAGCCCGACGCTGGATACACCGCTGCAGCGATTCACCGCTCCAGAAGACAGCGCACGACCCGGCGAGAGCTTCTTCAACAAGGCCGTTACCGCGCTATCGAAAGAGGATTATGGATTCGCGGTCAACATGTATCGCGTCTCGGCTTCGTGGGCGTTCAAGCCGTCGCAATACAATCTCGGCGTGATGTACTTCAACGGTGAAGGCGTTCCGGCCGATCGCGCGCTCGGCATGGCTTGGCTCGCGTTGGCCGCCGAACGCGACGACAAGGCCTACGCGGCAGCGCGCGATGCCGCCTACACCAAGATGACCAGCGACGAGTTCGAGCGCGCGAATCTGCTCTGGCGCGAGATGCGTGGAACCTACGGCGACGAACGCGCGCTGAAACGCGCACAAGCACGCTGGATGCAGGTGCGCCGCGCAGCGACCGGATCGCATCTCGGCGAGGGAACCGGGCATCTGTCGGTCGGCGGCAAGGGCGGCTCCGGCCGCAATTACAGCGCGCAAGGCAATTCACTGGCCGACAGCAGAAGTGCTTTCGGCATCCTCGGGGGCGGTTCGGTCGACGGGTCCGAGGCTTACAGCCGGCTTCGCGAAACCGACAATCCGTACGACATCAAGTTGAAGCAGTCCAAGGGCACGACGACGGTGGGTGACATCATTCCGATCGGCGAAGACGTGAAGTCCGCGAAATCGACCAGGAAGCCATCGAACTTCTATTGACGCCGCCGAGCGGGCCGAGCATGCGCCGCTTCGTCGAACAGAACGAAGCGGCCTCGGCCGTGCGTATCCCGGCGCGATTCGCGGCGTCACACGTCATCCCGGCGTCACCAAACCTTCATTCACGCCAATTAGTGTGACGGTCTTCGCAGCGAGCACTGGGGCTGGCGGCGAACGACTGGGGAAGTCCGATGGGCAATCGCGCAGCCGTGTTCGCGCGTGCAGTAGCGTCGATCGTACTGATCGCCGCCGTTCCTTTGGCCGCGGCTCACGAGGCGGCGCCGATCAAGCCCATCGCACACGGCGCCACGGTGCCTGCACCGTTGGCCGTCAGCCGGCCGCTCGATGCGTTGCCCAAGGGCGTCGCCGAGCTCAAGTTTCGCGACGTCTTCCAATTGCCGGCCGGCGCGAAAGGTCTGCAGCCGACCGAGACGCTGCGCAAGCTCGACGGCAAGCGCGTGCGCATCGTCGGTTACATGGTGCAGCGGGAGACGCCGCTCCATGCGGGCTTTCTGATCTCGCCGCTGCCGGTCGCCGCCGGCGATGAAGACGAATCGCTCGCCGACGACATTCCGCCGAGCGCGTTGCTCGTGACTCTGCCGAATGCACGCGATGCCGCCGTTCCCAACCTGGCAGGGCTGATCAAGGTCAGCGGGACCTTGCGCGTGGGCAGCTACGAGGCACCCGGTGCGGACCGCGTGGTACCGGCGCGCATCGAACTCGATGGCGAGGCCGAACGTGCCTTGCTGCGCCTCGCCAAGACGCCACCGAAACACGCTGCGAAGCCGCGCTGACGCCGGCTTCGAATCGCACTCGTTTCTTCCGGGCCGCTCGTTGCCTTGCTTGCCGCCCGACCGCCTACCCTCTGCAGGAGAACTTCGATGCACGCTTTCCGATTTGCGCGACGGCCGCTGGCCGCCATGATCGTTGCCGTCTGCACCTGTGTCGCGACCGAAGCCGGTGCCGCCTCGATATCGCGCCTGACGCCGCCGAGCGAGCTGTTTTCTTCCGGCGAATCCGATCCGGTCATCGCCCGCTTCCTGCCCGGTCAGCAGTTCGATCTGCAGGCGACCGTGCAACCGGATGCCGGCCAGACGATCGCGCAGTTCTGGTTCAGCGTCGACGGCAAGTACGTGCGCGAGAGCGCGGCCGGCAGCCTCAGCATCGTCACCGAAAGCGGTGCGGCGCAGACCTGCATCGACGCGGCCAGCGGCAAGACCACGGGCGCGTCGGGTTGCAAACTCGTCGCAGGTCTTCCGGGCAACAGCACGGTGGTCTCGCAGCGGGCTTTTTCGAAGGGAACGCCCGGTATCCACGAACTGAAGGTGGTCGCCAAGCAGAGCGACGGCAAGCTGATCAGCGCCATCGGCAACTTCGAGATCGTCGGCATCGACAAGGATGCGGGCAAGGTCGCCAAGAACATCATCGTGTTTCTGGGCGACGGCATGGGTGCGTCGCAGCGCACCGCCGGCCGCATCATGGCCAAGGGCTATGCGCAGGGCAAAGCCAAGGGCAAGCTGACGATGGATACCTTCCCGTATACGGGCATGGTGATGACCGCGTCGCTGAACTCGATCGTCACCGACTCCGCGCCGGGCATGCAGAACTACGTGACCGGCAACAAGGCCAGCAACAACCAGGAAGGCGTGTTCCCGGACGACACGCTCGACGCGTTCGACAACCCGCGCGTCGAGTACCTCGCCGAATACCTGCACAACCTGCAGGGAAAATCACTCGGCGTGGTCACCACGGCCGACGTGTTCGATGCGACGCCCGCGTCGATGGCCGTGCATACCTCGGCGCGCGGCAATGGCACCGGCATCGTCGACCAGTTTCTCGACGATCGTCATCTGACCGGCCTCAGCGTGTTGATGGGCGGCGGCCGCAAATGGTTCCTGCCGAACGATTCGGACAGCGTCAGCCCCCAAGCGGTGAACGGATCGCAGCGGCGCAAGGCGAACGACTACGTGCTGCCGTCCGATATCGTCGCCGGATGGAATGCGACCCCGGGCACGCTCGACCCGTCGCGCGATCTGATCGCCGATTTTCAAAGCGCGGGCTTCGGCTACGCGCCGGACAAGACGGCGCTCGATGCGCTGTTCCGCAGCGGCCGCGTGCCGGACCGTCTGCTCGGCTTGTTCGCATACTCGAACATGAATGTGTCCTACGACAAGATCGCCGGCCGCCGCGGCGACAGCGCGGTCGTCGATGCATTCGGGTTTCCCGACCAGCCGATGCTGGACGAGATGACCGACAAGGCGCTGCAGGTGCTGGCGAAGAATCGCAACGGCTTCGTCGCGCTGGTGGAAGGCGCCTCGATCGACAAGCAGGCGCATCTGATGGACAGCGACCGCTGGCCGCTCGAGGTCATCGAGTTCGACCGCGCCATCGCCGTCGGCAAGGCATTCGCGGAATCGCACCCGGACACGCTGGTCATCGTCACCGCCGACCACGAATGCTCGGGCGCAGCGATCATCGGTGCGTCGACCGCGACCGCCGAAGATCTGCAGGCCAATCCTGCGGCAGGCCCGAGCGTCGTCGGCACCTACGACGCGGCGAAGTTTCCGAAATACACGATCGCCGAAGACGGCTATCCGGTCACGACCAACATCAATCACAAGATGCTGATCGGCTACGGCGCGAACGCCGACCGCTACGAGACCTGGCTGCCGAGCGCGTTCCCGACCAAGGACACGCAGCAGCCGTTCCCGCCGGCGCAATCGCCGGAAAATCCGAACCTGCGCAACGAGAACGTCGGCTTCCTGATCACCGGTCAAGTGACCGGCGACCAGGCCGTCCACACCGGCACGGATATTCCGCTCTCGGCCTATGGCCAGGGTGCCACCTTGTTCCACGGTGTGTTCGACAACACCGAAGTGATGTTCAAGATCGGCCAGGCCGCGGTCGGCGGCGCCGACTGACGGTCGAGATGGAGTAAGTGCGATTGAAAAGGCCCTCGATTCCTTCGAGGGCCTTTTTTTGGTCGGTAACGACGCGCTGCGCAAGACGGACGCGCCGACGCGCGGCCGACCTTGCGCAACGGCTTCAGTCGGCGGCGCCGACGAACGCGATGCCGGGCTCGTCCATCAGCACGAGTTCTTCAGAGCTGGTCGGATGGATCGCCACCGTGGCCTCGAAATCGGCTTTGCATGCGCCCGCCTTCAGCGCGACGGCGAAGCCCTGCAGCATCTCGTCGGCAGCGGGACCGAGGATGTGGATGCCGACGATCAGTGCGTTGTCGCCGGAACAGATCAGCTTCATCAGCATGCGCTTCTCGCTTCCCGCCAGCGCCGCCCGCATCGGTCGGAAGCGCGTGCGGAATACGCGCACCGAATCGCCGTAGCGTCGCCTCGCCTCCTCCTCGCTGCAGCCGACGGTCGCCAGCGGCGGATGCGAGAACACCACGGTCGGCACGTCGCGGTAGTCGAGCTTCGCGTCCGCCTTGCCGCCGAACAATCGATCGGCGAGGCGCCGCCCGGCAGCGACGGCGACCGGCGTCAACGCGAGGCGGCCGGTGACGTCGCCGAGCGCGTGCACGCCGGCGACGCGCGTGTCCTGCCAGTCATCGGTGACGACGTTGCCGTCGGCGTCGAGCTCGACGCCGACATCGGCCAGGCCGAGGTCTTCGGTATTCGGACGGCGTCCGGTGGCCCAGATCAATTCGTCGAATCCGGCGGCCACCTCGCCGCTGCCCACGATCAGCGCGTAGCCGTCGTCGCGCCGCGTGACGCCGTCGACATGCTGGCGCCGGCGCAGATCGATGCCGTCGGCCTTCATCAGTTGCGCCAGCTCTTCGACCAGTTCCTCGTCGAAGTCGGACAGCAGGCGCCGCGCACGCACGAACAAGCTGACCTCGGCACCGAGGCCGCGCAGCACGCCGGCAAGCTCCGCGGCGATATAGCCGCCGCCGACGATGGCGACACGCCGCGGCGCCGCGCGCAGGTCGAAGAAGCCGTTCGAATCGATGCCGAGTTCCGCGCCCGGGATGGTCGGGCGCTGCGGTCTGGAGCCGGTCGCAACCACGATGTGGCGCGCGACGAATTCGTCGTCGCCGGCGGCAATGCGGTCGGGCGCGAGAAAGCGGCCGTACTCGGCGACGCATTCGACGCCGACCGCATCGAGGCGCCGCCGATAGCTGGCATGAATGTTGTCGATGTAGGCATTGCGCCGTTGCACGAACACCGGCCAGTCGAGCGCGCCCGTCGTTCCGGCGAAGCCGACTTCATGCGCGAGCTTCTGCGCCGCAGCGAGTTCGGCAGCGAGCCACATCGCCTTTTTCGGCACGCACCCGCTGTTGACGCAGGTGCCGCCGATGGGACCGGGTTCGAGCATCGCGACGCGCGCACCGTGCAGCGCGGCGCGCACCGCAGTCGCGATGCCGCCGGAGCCGCCGCCGAGCACGACGAGATCGAACTTGCGCACGGCCATGGCTATTTCCCGGCGGCGGCCGACGACGCTGCCGCGAGCGGCAGCGACAGCGCGCTCGGGTGCGCCGCGTCGTGATACAGAGTGACCGTGACGGTGCGCGCGTCCTTGCCCGATTCCTGTGCGATGGTGCCGCCGGCGTTGTAGTTCTTCTCCGCATACATCGAATTGACCGGCCCGATCGCCAGGCGCAGACGACTGCCCTTGGCGATGCGGCGCGCGACGAAGCTGAAGCGCTGGAAATCGTAACGTTCGACCGCGCCGGGTTTCAGCAGCCGCGCCTCGCGCAAGCTGTGGCGATAGCGCGCCCTGATCGAATCGCTGCTGAGGAAGACGCTGCTGCCGTCGGCCTTGATCTCGTAGACGGCCACCGAGATGTCGGTATCGGGCTGATCCAGCGCGATCCAGGCGGACAGCGTGAAGAAGCCGGCGATATCGGTCGCGTCGGCGAACACCGGCGAGTGATAGAACAGCGCCTTGCCGCCGGCCAGCATCGTGCCGCGCTGATCGGTCAGTCCACTGGAAGATTCCTCCGCTTCCCACGCCGCCGAGCTGGTGTCGAGCGGATCGCTCACGTAACGATCCGGCTTGCCCTTGGCGGGCTTCTCGCGCTTCAGGTCGCCCGCGGCGAACACGTCGTTGGCGCGCGCTTCGACCGAATCCAGATATAGCGCATCGCGGCGCGCGGTGACCGCTTCCAGCGTCGGTGCGTAGCGCCAGGCTTCCTCGCCGGTGACGTAATAGGCGACCTTGTCCTTTAGGAATTCGGGCTTGTCGCCACTCTTCAGCGTCCAGTCGTACCAGGCCTTGTGCAGCGCGTTCATGTCGAGCAGCGCGGCCTGACCGAACTTGAGGCCGCCGACGTCGGCCTTCGGCGTACGCGTTCCGGCGTGGTCCCACGGTCCGATGATCAGATAGTGCCGCGCCTTCGCCGCGTCGGAGCCGTACTGGAAATGTTCGCGGTAAAAATCGAGCGCTCCCGGCTGGTCGCCGTCGTAATGGCCGCAGATGCTGAGGATCGGCAGCGACAGCTTCGCGTACTGCTGCGGGGTCGGACTGAAACTGTCCCAGTAGGCATCCTGCATCGGATGCGCGACCCAGCTCTGGAAGATCGGCGACGGATTGCCGATGTACGCATCGAGTTCTTTGAACGGCGCGTGCGCCTCGTACCAGCGGCGGAACTGCGCGCTCCAGAACGCCTCGTCGCCGAAGATGTTCTCCTGCGACGCGCGACCGCTGACCAGGGTCAGCCACTGCGTGTCGTAGGAATAGAACATGTTGTGCTGCATCGGGTAGTCGACGCCGGGCTTGGGCGATGCGACCGGCACGATCGTGGCCAGGTGCGGCGGAAATTCCTTGGCGCTCGCCCACTGGTCGTAGCCGGCGTAGGAGCCGCCCCACATGGTGATCTTGCCGTCGCAGTAGGGTTGCGTCGCCAGCCACTCGACGATGTCGTGGCCATCCTCGGCTTCCTGCAGCAGCGGCGTGAACGTGCCTTCGGAATTGCCGCGCCCGCGCACGTCGACGGTCAGGAACACGTAGCCGTGCGCGGCGAAATACATGCCGCGGTCGTGGTAGCTCTGCGCGATGTACGGCGTCAGCGTGAACACGCACGGCAGCGCCTGCGTCTGCCGGCGCGGCTTGTACACGGTCGCATTGAGCTCGACGCCGTCGCGCAGCGGAATCTTCACGCCCCATTGAAACTCGACGGGCGCCGGCGTATCCGCGGCCGCTGCGCCGAAAGCCGCCGCGAAAAAGAACATGGCCACGGCAGCGATGAACCGAAAACGTCGATGCATGAATTTTCCTTTCATGGAACGTATGTCATTGAACGGGCTTCATTGAAACGGATTTCATTGAAACCGGCTTCATTGAAACCGTGCCGCGGCAAACGGCGCGAGATCGAACGAAGGCGGCCGTGCCGCAACGACTTCGCTGACCAACAGGCCCGTCACCGCGGAAAGACTGACGCCGAGCATGCCATGACCGGTCGCCAGCACGAGATTGTCGATGCCGGGCACGCGGCCGAGCAGCGGCAGGTCGTCCGGCGTCATCGGCCGCCAGCCATACCATTCCTCGGCGACGGCCGGCCCTTCCGGCTCGTGCAGGAAGGCTGCAGCCCCGCGCTTCAACGCATCCAGCCGCGTGCGATTGAGCGTGCTGTCGTAGCCGGCGAATTCCATCGTGCTGCCGAGGCGGAAACCGGAGCCCCAGGCGGTCACGCACACGCTCGGTTCCTTCAACGTCATGGGGATGCGCGGACAGCGCGCCGGGCGCGAATAGGTGATCGAATAGCCCTTGCCCGGCTGAATCGGGATGCGTAGACCGAGCTGGCGCGCCAGCGCGGGCGACCAGGCGCCGAGTGCGAACACGACCTCGCGTCCGCTGAAGCCGCCTTTCGAGGTCGTCGCCTCGACGAGGCGGCCGCCTTCACGCAGCAAGCCGTCGATACGTGCGCCCTCTTCGATCCGTCCGCCGCGTGCGCGAACACTGCGCGCCAGTTCGGCGACGTACCGATCCGGACGCAGCTGCGCGTCGCCGGGATTGAAGAACGCACCGGCGACGCCGGGCTTGAGCGCCGGTTCACGCGCGAGCGTCTGCGCCGCATCGAGCACGTCGACGCGGATGCCGGCATCGGCGAGCAGCGCCAGGGACTCGCGTGCGCGCTCGAAATTCGACGAATCGCGAAACACGTTCAAGCTGCCGAGTGCCTCGAACTCGCAGGCGAGCTGCTGCGTGCGCACCAGTTCCTCGATCAGCTCGCGCGAACGGATCAGCAGCGGTGCCTTCGCCATCGTCGCGCGCACCGCGTCCTGCCAGTTGCAACGCGCGGCGAAACCGAGCAGCCAGCGCAGCAGCGCCGGATCGAAGCTCGGCTTTATGCGCAACGGCGCATCCGGCCTCAACAGCCAGCGCAGCGCCGTGCCGAGCACGCCCGGCATCGCCAGCGGCGTCGCGTGGCTCGGCGTCAGCGTGCCGCAGTTGCCGTGCGAGCTGCCGCTGCCGACCGTCGATTGCTCGAGCACGGTCACGCTGCGGCCGGCTTCGAGCAGGTAGTGCGCACAGGCGAGACCGATCACGCCGCCGCCGAGAATCAGAACGTCCGACTTTGCTGCTGTCATCCGGACATTGTAAGCGGCGTGCGACGGGCGCAGGCATGCGCGCTGCCGGCAGCGCCATTCGCCTCGGCGCGCCGCTCCCGAGGTCGTGGCTCGGGCGGTTGCAGAAACGCGACGGCAGCTCGATCGGCCAACA
>Ga0247776_10000060_pt1 | contig 31031 bp, 24 predicted proteins | sample UWRJL199509C5_FD_179912 | JGI IMG/M metagenome (GOLD analysis project Ga0247776, IMG submission 179912) | Plant litter microbial communities from Arlington Agricultural Research Station in Wisconsin, United States - UWRJ-L199-509C-5 | ecosystem: Environmental > Terrestrial > Plant litter >...
GCTCGACGCGCGCTTCGGCGCGTTGGCGCTGCCGCAAAGCCTGCAACTGGCGCAACGCATCGCGCAGGCAACGCACGCCGCAGCGGCAGCTTCTGCCGTCTCGCGTTAGGATCTTCGTATGACTTCTGCAGACGTTCCGAATTCCAGCGCCGGCGTACGCCTCGACCTCTGGTTGTGGGCCGCGCGCTTCTTCAAGACGCGATCGCTGGCCAAGCACGCCGTCGAAGGCGGCAAGGTCGAGATCAACGATGTCGTCGGCAAGCCCTCCAAACTAGTGCACGTCGGCGACGTGCTGATGGTCGTGCGCGGCGAGGAGCGCTTTGAAATCGTGGTCGCAGCTCTCAGCGTGCAACGGGGTCCAGCGCCGGCCGCGCGTCGCCTCTACCGCGAGACCGAGCAAGGCCTCGCGGCACGCGAAAAGGCTGCCGAACAGCGCCGTCTGCAGAACGCCGGTTATGCGAAGCCGCCGACCAAGCCCGACAAGCGGGCACGCCGACTGATCCACGCACTCGGCGACATCGACGCGTTCTGAAAAAAGCCGGCGACGCTCGAACTCGCCGGCGGAAGGATACCGCGTCCTCGCAGAAGATGAGCACGCGGCATGGGCAGACTCAGGTGACCTTGTCGACGCTTGCGGCGGTGGCGGCGAGCGCCTGCTTGACGCCTTCCGCATAAGCCGGATCGGCCTTGGCGAAGTGGCCGAGCTGACGCTCGATGATGGCGGGCGGAACGCCTTGCATCGCGGCTGCGATGTTGCCGAACAGCTGGCGCTTCTGATCGTCGTTCATCAGGCGGAACAAATCGCCGGGCTGGCCGTAGTCGTCGTTGCCGGCGCGGTGATCGTAGCGATCGGCAGCGCCGGAAATCTTCAACGGCGGATCCTTCGCCGACGGCTGCTGTACCGGTCCGTTGAATGAATTCGGTTCGTAGTTGACGCTGCCGCCGCCGTTGCCGTCGAAGCGCATCGCGCCGTCACGATAGTAGTTGTGCACCGGCACCTTCGGCGCATTCACCGGTAAGTGCTCGTGATTCGCGCCGAGGCGGTAACGCGCGGCATCGGCGTAGGAGAAGATGCGGAACTGCAGCATCTTGTCCGGGCTGTGGCTGATGCCAGGGACCACGTTTGCCGGCGAGAAGCTCGATTGCTCGACCTGCGCGTGGTAGTTATCCGGATTGCGGTTGAGTTCGAGCACGCCGACCTCGATCAGCGGGTAGTCCTTGTGCGGCCAGACCTTCGTCAGGTCGAACGGGTTGTACGGTGTCGTGTCCGCCTCGGCTTCCGGCATGATCTGCACGTACATGGTCCACTTCGGAAAATCCCTGCGCTCGATCGCCTCGTACAGATCGCGCTGGTGCGATTCGCGGTCCTCGCCGATGACGTTCGCCGCCTGCGCATTGGTCCAGGTGCGAATGCCTTGCTGCGTCTTGAAATGAAACTTGACCCAGAAGCGCTCCTCGGCCGCCTTGATGAAGCTGTAGGTATGGCTGCCGAAGCCGTGCATATGGCGCAGCGAAGCCGGCAGGCCGCGGTCGCTCATCAGCGTCGTCACCTGATGCAGCGATTCGGGCGACAGCGACCAGAAGTCCCACATTGCCGTCGCGCTGCGCATGTTCGTGCGCGGATCGCGTTTCTGCGTATGGATGAAATCGGGGAACTTGTACGGGTCGCGCACGAAGAACACCGGAGTATTGTTGCCGACCAAGTCCCAGTTGCCTTCGTCGGTGTAGAACTTCAGCGCGAAGCCGCGCACATCGCGTTCGGCGTCCGCCGCGCCGCGCTCGCCGGCGACGGTCGAGAAACGCAGGATCAGGTCGGTCTGCTTGCCGATCGCCTCGAAGATCTTCGCTTTGGAAAACCTGGTGATGTCGCGCGTGATCGTCAGCGTGCCGAACGCGGCCGATCCCTTCGCGTGCACGACGCGTTCGGGGATGCGTTCGCGGTTGAAATGCGCGTGCTTCTCGAACAGCTGATGGTCCTGCACCAGCAGCGGTCCGCGTGGACCGGCGGTCAGGCTGTTCTGGTTGTCCGGCACCGGCGCGCCGGCGGCAGTGGTCAACGGGTCGCGTGCCTTGCTCATGGCGGTTTCCTGCGGCGTGGATGGGCTTGCTGCGATGCGATGCGAGGCGCTGGCTGGCGTCGGCTGGCTGGCGCTCGGGGAGTACCCTGGAGCCGCATCGTGGAAGGACTATAGAAAATCCATTTCATATCGGAAATTCGATTGTTCCGATTCGATCGATAGGTTGGGGCTATCGATGGGCGCGTTGCCGCGGCCGTGCCGGCGCAGGCGCAGGCGCGCCGAGGAACCGAACAGCGCTTGCTGCACGCGTTGCGACAGCGCGGCCGGGTCGCTTTCGCCGCGGTCGCCGGCGGCGTCGATGATGCCGCGTGTGATCGCGAGGACGTCGGCGGCCGCGATCTCGGCATCAGCCGCGCTGTTTCCATTTCTCAACGAGAGAACGCAATGACCATCGACACGAACGAACACGATGTCGCCGGCGCCTTCGCATTGACCGTTTTCATGCTGGTCAAGACGGCACCGGAATGGCTTGGCTTCAGCATCGACGAACGCTTCCGCCTGCTCGGCGAACACCTGCAGCCGATCGTGAGCAAGCATCAGGCGGGCGTGCGGCTGCGCTTCTATGACGTGGAGTTCTACAGCGCCCGCGTCACCGATCTGTGGATGTGGGAGGCAAACGATCACCACGCTTATGAATTGCTGGTCGAGGATCTGCGCGAGACGCCGTTCTGGGACCGCTATTTCGACATCGTGGAAATCCTGCCCGGCGTCGAGAATGCCTACGCGCGCAACTACGGCAGGCGGGCGCTCGCGGCCTGACGACGACACGCGTGCGTCCGCTGCGTGTCGTCGTGCGTGCCTGCGTTGCCGGTGAAGGAGGGCTTTGCTATCGAAAGATATATATCGTACGATACATCATACAAGATGAAAGGAGATCCCCATGCATCATCATTTCTTTCGTCGTGGCCCGCGTGACGGCGACGATCACGAGCGTTCGTTCTGGTTCGGCCGCCAGCGTCAGGGCGGCCACGCCTTCGGCCCGTTTGCCGGCGGCTTCATGGGCGGCATGGGCCTCGGCGGCCACGGGTTTCGCAGCGGCCGTAAGCTCGGCTCGAACGAATTACAGATCGTGCTGCTGGCGTTGCTGACGACGCAGCCGAGCCATGGCTACGAACTTATCAAGGCCCTCGAAGAACGCTCCGGTGGCTTCTACAGCCCGAGCCCGGGCATGATCTATCCGGCACTCACCTATCTGGAGGAGGTCGGCTACGCCAGCGTCGAAGTCGACGGCGCCAAGAAGCTCTACAGCGTCACCCCGGCCGGTCGCGACTATCTGCAGAAACACCAGCAGACCGCGGATGCGATCCTCAGTCAGCTCGAGCACATCGGCGCGCGGATGGGCCGCGTGCGCGACGCCTTCTCCGGCGAGGATGAGGGCGATGGCGAGCGCGGCGGCGGCCCGGCCGAGGTGTGGATGGCGCTGCGCGAATTGAAGAGCGCGCTGCGCGGCAAGCGTCATTCCAGCGTTAAGGAGGCGCGTCGCGTCGCCGCAATCCTGCAGCGTGCAGCGGCGGACATCCTCGGAGCCGATTGATGGCCTTTCTCGATGCAGTCGGCGAGGCGCCGCCGCCAGCGGCGCCGAGCGTGCTCAAGGATGCCCGCATCGAAGCGGTCATCGCCGGCATCCGGTCGGCGCAGCGGCGTCCCGCCAACGGTGGACCGTATCAAAGCGCGCAGCACGGTCCGCATGTCTACGCGGACATTGGCTTTTCGATGCACTGCGATCAAGGCGAATTGATCTATCTGCTGTGCCGGGCGCTGCGTGCCCGGCGCGTGGTCGAGTTCGCTACTTCGATCGGTTTCTCGACCTTGTACTTTGCTGCGGCGATGCGGGACAACGGCGGCGGCACGGTGATCGGTTCGGAAATCGTGCCGCAGAAGATCGCGGCGGCGCGGCGCCAGCTGGAGGCGGCAGGATTGTCCGACTACGTCGAAATACGTGCGGGCGATGCGCGCGAAACCTTGCGCGACCTCGGTGGCGACGTCGATTTCGCGCTCGTCGACGGTTGGCCGGGCAGCGAACGTCCGACGCTCGCACTGCAAGTGATGCAGCTGATTGCACCGCAGATGCAGGGCGGCGCAATCGTGTTGAACGACAACGCCGAGGATGACTATCTCGAGTGGATCCGCGATGCCGCCAACGGGTTCCGCACGATGAGTCTGCCGTTGCAGGGCGGCACGGAGTTGTCGGTCAAGGTCTGAAGCGCCGTCGGTGTGTCCCGCAGTCGCATTCGCCTCAGCGGCGCGCGCGGGCAGGATTGCCGACGACGGTCGTGCCGGCGGGCACGTCGCGCGTGACGACGCTGCCTGCGCCGATCAAGGCATCGTCGGCGACGCTGACGCCCGGCAGAATGATCGCGCCGGCGCCGATCCAGACATTGCGCCCGATGCGGATGGGGCGGCCGAATTCCAGTCCGGTCGCACGCGTTGCCGCATCGCGCGGATGGTCGGCGCTGAGGATCTGCACGCCGGGGCCGATCTGCGTGCGGTCGCCGATGACGACGTCGACGACATCGAGGATCACGCAGTTGAAGTTCACGAAGACGCTGGCGCCGAGGTGGATGTTGAAGCCATAGTCGCAATGGAACGGCGGACGAATGACGGCGCCTTCGCCGACGCTCGCAAAACGTTCCAGCAGCAGTGCGCGGCGGTCGGATGGCGACATCGCCAGCGCCGCGTTGTAGCGCACCAGCCACTGCTGCGTCGCGACCTGATCGGCCTGGATCTCATCAGTGCTGGCGTCGTACAACTCGCCGGCCAGCATCTTTTGTTTTTCAGTGCGCGCCATGGGGTTCTCCGTGCGGGCGGTTCGGTGATGTGCGACGACAGCGCCGACCGCGCCGCATGAATCGCGCGACCGGCGATTGACCGCGGCGCATCATTTTCCGGCTTTTTCTTCGGCGATGCGCGCGTCGAGCAGTTTGTCGGCACGTTCGGCGTAGGCACGGCATGCCTGCGCATCGATGAACGGATTGACGGCCGCTTTCGCTGCCAGCTGCTGCAGCTTCTGGTCGACGCCGGCGATATCCGGGTGCACCGAGATCAGGATATCGCACGGCAGGTCGGCGACCGTGCGGATGCTTTTGCGCATGCTCGCGGTCAGATCCGCATGCGTCGCATCGGCGAGAAAATGGAAGCCCGGCGCCGAGATCGGATTGAGGCTGTCGGCATACACGACATCGAGGCAGCGGCCGTGCTCGCACGACTGCCAGGTCCACGTCGTGCTGCCCGGCGTGTGTCCCGGCGTGAAGTGCGCGCTGACGGCGATGTCGCCGAAGCGCACGACCTCGCCGTCATGCACTTCGCGCACTTGCGTCACCGCCGGCCAGCCGGAGTCCTTGGCATAGCCGGCTTGCGGATCGTCATCGACGGCGTGCCCCTGGCGCAGCGCCTGCGCACCCGACGGACTGGCAACGACCGTGGCCCCGCTGTCGTGCTGCAAGACGGCGATGCCGCCAGCGTGATCGAAATGCGCGTGCGAGCTCAGGATCAGTTTGACGTCCTCGAGCCTGAAGCCGAGCTTGCGGATGTTCGCTTCGACCAGCGGTGCAGATTTCTCCAGCGTGCCGTCGAGCAGGATCGCACCGGCGTCGGTGTGGATCAGCACTGAACTCAGGCCGACGGTGCCGACGTAATAGGTGTTGCCGTAGATATGCGCAGGCTCCTGCGGCCGACTCCAGCTTTCCGCGGCGAACGCGCCGAGCGGCTGGGTCAGGCAGAGCGCGAGTACGACGGAAAGCGGATGCCTCATGCGAATCCTTTGATCGTTGTGCGACGGTCAAAGGAGTTTCTTCAACCGATATAGCGCTTCGAGGGCATCGCGTGGCGAAAGCCTGTCCGGATCGAGCGCACGCAGCGCTTCTTCGGCGGGCGAGGGCAGCGGCGGTGCGAACAGGCCGAGCTGCGGCGACGGCGTCGCGCCGGCCGGCGGTTGCTCGACGACGCGCGTCGCCTGCTGCCGCTCGAGTCCTTGCAGGTACGTCTGCGCCTGCGCGATCACCGGCTTCGGCAATCCGGCGAGCGCGGCGACCTGCAAGCCGAAGCTGCGATTGGCCGGGCCTTCCTTGACCGCGTGCATGAAGACGAGCTGGTCGCCGCGTTCCTTGTCGTGGAATTCGACCGCGTCCAGATGCACGTTGGCGATGTCCTCGTAGTCGGCGGCGAGTTCGGTCAGCTCGAAATAATGCGTCGCGAACAGCGCGAACGCGCGATTCGTCGTCGCCAGCCGCACCGCGCACGCGCGGGCGAGCGCGAGGCCGTCGTAGGTGCTGGTGCCGCGGCCGACTTCGTCCATCAGCACCAGGCTCGACGCGGTCGCGTTGTGCAGGATGTTGGCGGTCTCGCTCATCTCGACCATGAAGGTCGACTGCCCGCGCGCCAGATCGTCGCCGGCACCGATGCGCGTGAAGATGCGATCGATCGGACCGATCGTCGCGGCGTCGGCCGGCACGTAGCTGCCGATATGCGCGAGCAGCACGATCAAGGCGGCTTGGCGCATATAGGTCGATTTGCCGCCCATGTTCGGGCCGGTCACGATCAGCATACGGCGGCCATCGTGCAGGGCGAGATCGTTCGGCTCGAACGGATCGGTGCGCACTTGTTCGACCACCGGATGACGGCCGCGCACGATATGGATGCCGTCCGTATCGACGAGGTCGGGGCGGTTCCAGCCGAGCGCATCGGCGCGCTCGGCGAGCGCGGCCAGCACATCGAGTTCGGCGATCGCGGCCGCGGCGACTTTCAGCGGTGCCAGTTGCGCGGTCAGGCGGTCGAGCAGCGCTTCGTACAGCGCGCGCTCGCGCATCAGCGAACGTTCGCGCGCCGACAGCACCTTGTCTTCGAACGACTTCAGTTCCTCGGTGATGTAGCGCTCCGCGCCCTTGAGCGTCTGCCGCCGCGTGTAATGCGTCGGTGCCTTGTCCGCCTGCGCCTTGCTGATTTCGATGTAGTAGCCGTGCACGCTGTTGTAGCCGACCTTCAACGTCGGGATGCCACTCGCGGCCTTCTCGCGTTCTTCGAGATCGATCAGGAACTGGTCCGCATTGTTCGACAGCTGGCGCAGCTCGTCGAGCTCGGCATCGAAGCCTGTGCGGATCACGCCGCCGTCGCGCTGCAACGCCGGCGGCATGTCGACCACGGCCTGCGCCAGATGCGTGGCGGTGTCGGCATGCTCGCCGATGCGCTCGACCAGCTCGTTCAAGAGGGAACTGAGCGTTTCGGAATCGCGGCCAAGAATGGCGGCTTCCTGATTCTCGCGCCCGCAGACGAGTGCAGAAGCCAATCGCGGTGCCAATAGCAAGCCGTCGCGCAGCGTCGACAGATCGCGCGGCCGCGCCGAGCGCAACGCGACGCGTGCGAGGATGCGCTCGAGGTCGCCGATGCCGCGCAGGATTTCACGCACCGGTTCGAAGCGGCGGCGATCGATCAAGGTGTCGATCGATTGCTGGCGCGCACGCAGGGTGTCGCGTGCGCGCAGCGGCCGATTCAGCCAGCGCCGCAGCAGGCGCGCGCCCATCGGCGTGATGCTGCGATCGAGCACGCCGAGCAAGGTGAATTCGACATGGCCGCTCGCATGCGTATCGAGTTCGAGGTTGCGCCGCGTCGCCGCATCCAGCGCAATCGTCTCGTTCGCGCTTTCCACCGCGAGACCGGTCAGGTGCGGCGCGGCCGATTTCTGCGTCTCTTCCACATAGCCGAGCAGCGCACCGGCCGCGGCGGTCGCGAGCGGCAACCCTTCGCAGCCGAAACCGGACAAGTCACGAGTGCCGAAGAAGCGCGCGAGTTCGCGCGTCGCGGTCGCGCCGTCGAAATGCCACGGCGCGCGCTTGCGCAGGCCGGGCAGGGAGCCGACGAATTTCGGCCAGACCACATCCTCGCCGACCAGGGTCTCGGCCGGCGTCAGCCGCGCCAGTTCGGCCGCGAGCGTTTCGGCATCCGCCACTTCGCTGAGCAGGAAGCGACCCGCCGACAGATCGACCCAGGCCAGGCCATACCCACCGGACTTGCCGGCCGCAATCGCCAGTAGCAGATTGTCGCGGCGCTCTTCCAGCAATGCCGCGTCGGTGACCGTGCCCGGCGTGACCACGCGCACGACCTTGCGCTCGACGAGGCCCTTGGCCAGCGCCGGATCGCCGATCTGCTCGCAGATCGCGACCGACTCGCCCAGCTTGACCAGCCGTGCGAGATACCCCTCGACCGCGTGATACGGCACGCCGGCCATCGGTATCGGCGCGCCGGCCGACGCCCCTCGCTGCGTCAGCGTGATGTCGAGCAGGCGCGCCGCCTTGCGCGCGTCGTCGTAGAACAGCTCGTAGAAATCGCCCATGCGGAAGAACACGAGCGTATCGGGGTACTCCGTCTTGGCAGCGAAGTACTGGCGCATCAGCGGGGTGTGTTCGGCGGTATTGATGGCGCGCTTCCGTGTCTTCGCAGGGGTCGTGAGCCGCGAAGTTTAGCCTGCAACGGCGCTTCCGAAGGGGCCCGAATATTTCAATTGCGATTCCACCGAGAAGGGCATATCTTGTGTCGGTCGCAGTCGGCCAGCACAACATCTGGGTGCGCAGCTGAAGAGCTGCGAGAGAATCCGGTGCAACTCCGGAGCTGCCCCGCAGCGGTGATCGGGAACGACCGGCGTCAAGTGCACTGGGCCTCGCGGCTCGGGAAGCGATGTCCAGTAGGTGAGGGGAGTCCTCGCGCCCGAAAGTCCGAATACCTGCCGCGACCGTTGCGCTCTGGGGCGCGGCGAAAGGCTTCAAGCCCTCGCGGGAGGGACCGGCCGGGAATCGCTGCGCTCCGTCCGGAGTTCGCGCGGCTTTCGACCTCCGTTCCGCCAGGTTCTGGATTCGCTCGCAGGGGCGGAGGCCGGCGAATCGCGGTGTCTCGTCCCGTGCGTCGCCGAACCTTTCTACTGCGGGTCGATCCGCTGATGAAACGGAGAACACCGCATGTCCACATCCGAATCCACCGTCGAATCCGCCGCCGCCGGGACGTCGCCTGCAGCGAACGCTGCAGTGCCGGCAGCGGCGCAGGCGGGTTTCCGCCTGACCGCGCCGCACGCAGGCCCCGTCTCGATGCAGGTAACCAAGCGCTCCGGCGCGAAGGAGCCGGTCGATCTCAACAAGATCGTGCGCGCGGTCACGCGCTGCTGCGAAGGGCTCGCCGATGTCGAGCCGATGCGCGTTGCGCTGAAAACCATCGCCGGCCTGTACGACGGCGCCAATACGCGCGAACTCGACGAACTCTCGATCCGCACCGCCGCGTCGTTCATCGCCGAGGAGCCTGAGTATTCCAAGGTCGCCGCGCGCCTGCTCGCCGGCTACATCGACAAAGAAGTGCAGGGCCTTGGCGTGTATTCGTTTTCGCAATCGATCCGCCTCGGTTTCGATGCCGGCCTGATCAATGAGCGCGTGCTCGCGTTCGTCGAGGCGAATGCGCGCAAGCTCAACGACGCGGTCGATCAGCGCCATTCGCTGCGCTTCGAGTATTTCGGTTTGCGCACGCTGTACGACCGCTACCTGTTGAAGCACCCGACTCAGCGCCAGGTGATCGAGACGCCACAGCAGTTCTGGCTGCGCGTCGCCTGTGCGCTCAGCGAGACGGCCGGCGATGCGATCGAGCTGTATCAACAGTTCGCGGCGCTCGATTACGTGCCGAGTTCGCCGACGCTGTTCAATGCCGGCACGCGCCATGAACAGCTGTCGAGCTGCTTCCTGCTCGATTCGCCGGACGATTCGCTCGAATCGATCTACGAGAAATACCGTGACGTCGCGCTCTTGTCGAAGTTCTCCGGCGGCATCGGGCTCGCCTGGCATCGCGTGCGCTCGGAAGGCTCGCTGATCCGCTCGACCAATGGCCTCAGCAACGGCATCGTGCCGTGGCTGAAGACGCTCGATTCCTCGGTTGCCGCGGTCAACCAGGGCGGCAAGCGCAAGGGCGCGGCGTGTGTCTACCTGGAGCCCTGGCATGCGGACGTCGAGGCATTTCTCGAGCTGCGCGAGAACACCGGCGACGATGCACGCCGCACGCATCATTTGAATCTGGCCAACTGGGTGCCGGACCTGTTCATGCGCCGCGTCGATACGGACGGTGCATGGTCGCTGTTCGATCCGAAGGACGTGCCGGATTTTCCCGACCTTTGGGGCGAGGCGTTCGAGAACGCCTACGTGCAGGCCGAGGCGCAGGGCCTGGCGAAGAAGACCGTGCAGGCACGCGACCTCTACGCGCGCATGATGCGCACGTTGGCGCAGACCGGCAATGGCTGGATGACCTTCAAGGACGCCTGCAACCGCGCCTGCAACCAGACCGCGAAATCCGACAACGCGGTCCATCTGTCGAACCTGTGCACCGAGATCATCGAAGTGACCAGCGCCGGCGAGACGGCGGTGTGCAATCTCGGTTCGATCAATCTCGGCCAGCATCACGATGGCGTAGCATTCGATTTCGAAAAGCTCGCGCACACCGTGCGGGTCGCGGTGCGCCAGCTCGATCGCGTGATCGATCTCAATTTCTATCCGATCGATACCGCGCGCAGCTCGAACTTGCGCTGGCGTCCGGTCGGCCTCGGTCTGATGGGGCTGCAGGATCTGTTCTTTGCGCTGCGCCTGCCGTTCGATGGCGAGGCGGCGCGCGATCTCTCGGCGCGCATCTCCGAAGAAATCTACTACTGGGCGCTGCGCACCTCGCTGGAACTCGCGCGCGAGAAGGGCGCACATGCGGCGTTTGCCGAAACGCGTGCGGCGCGCGGCGAGCTGCAATTCGATGCCTGGAACGTGACGCCGCGCGACAGCGCACGTTGGGATGCACTGCGCGAGGAAATCAAGGCACACGGCCTGCGCAACTCGCTGCTGATCGCGATCGCGCCGACCGCGACGATCGCTTCGATCGCCGGCTGCTACGAATGCATCGAGCCGCAGCTGTCGAACCTGTTCAAGCGCGAGACGCTGTCCGGCGATTTCCTGCAGGTCAATCGCTATCTGGTCGAGGAACTGAAGCGCCTCGGCTTGTGGACCGCAGAAATCCGTGATGCGATCAAGCTCGCCGAAGGTTCGGTGCAGACGATCGCCGAACTGCCGGCCGAGCTGAAGACGATCTATCGCACCGTGTGGGAGCTGCCGATGCGTGCGCTGATCGACATGGCGGCCGAGCGCGGCGCGTTCATCGATCAGAGCCAGTCGCTGAACCTGTTCATCGAGAGCCCGAACATCGGCCAGCTGTCGAGCATGTACATGTATGCGTGGAAGAAGGGCTTGAAGACGACCTACTACCTGCGTTCGCGTCCGGCCACGCGGATCGCCAAGGCGACGGTGTCCGCACCCGCCACCGCAGCGAAACCGGTGACCGATGCCGAAGCGGTGTTCTGCTCGCTGGAGAATCCCGAAATGTGCGAGGCGTGTCAGTAGGCGGCGTCTGCGGGCACCGACGTGCAGCCTTATGCGAACCGTAGTGGAAAGTCCGGCGTTGTCGCGTTCGACTGCGGCGACGGTTTCATCGTCGTCGAATTCGTCGCGAAGGACGGCGAGGCCGGCCAGCGCTATCGCTACACCGTGAAGAGTGCGGGCGCAGCCGCGATCGCTGCAATGCAGCGTCTCGCCAAGGCCGGACGCGGTCTCAGTACGTATATCGCGCAGAACGACCCGAACTATGACTAGAGCTGGCGCCGATCCCGCGCCGGCTCATTCTCAACGATCAGGAATATCCGCATGACCCGCTCCGCCAACGCTTCCCATCTGCTCGATCCCGGGTTCGATCTGACCCTGCGGCCAATGCGTTATCCACAGTTCTACGAGATGTATCGCGGCGCGATCAAGAACACCTGGAGCGTGGAGGAGATCGATTTCCAGATCGACCTCGGCCAGCTCAAGCAGCGCATGACGGCGGCCGATCGCCACCTGATCGAGCGCCTGGTCGCGTTCTTCGCGACCGGCGATTCGATCGTCGCGAACAACCTCGTGCTGAACCTGTACAAGCACATCAACGCGCCGGAAGCGCGCATGTATCTGTCGCGCCAGTTGTACGAGGAAGCACTGCACGTGCAGTTCTACCTGACCCTGCTCGACAACTACATTCCGCAGCCGGAACGGCGCGCGCAGGCGTTCGCGGCGGTCGAGAACATTCCGTCGATCCGCGCGAAGGCCGAGTTCTGTCAGCGCTGGATCGATTCGATCCAGCATCTGGACCGTATCGAGAGCGATGCGGACAAGCGCCAGTTCCTGTTGAACCTCACCTGCTTCGCGACCTGCATCGAAGGCCTGTTCTTCTTCGCCGCGTTCGCCTACGTGTATTTCCTGCGCTCGCGCGGCTTGCTGCCGGGTCTCGCAGCCGGGACCGCCTGGGTCTTCCGCGATGAATCCGCGCATATGGGTTTCGCCTTCGAAGTGCTGCGTACGGTACAGAGCGAGCAGCCGGAATTGTTCGACGCCCAATGGGCCGAGCAGGTCGGCACGATGCTCGCCGAAGCGGTCGATTGCGAAACGCTGTTCGCTGAAGACGTACTCGCCGGCGGCGTCGTCGGCATGACGAAGAACGAGATGCGCCAGTATCTCGAATACGTCGCCGACCAGCGCTTGACGATGCTCGGTCTTCCGCGGCGTTACGGCGCGCGCAATCCGTTCCCGTTCATGGAGCTGCAGGATGTGCAGGAGCTCACCAACTTCTTCGAACGGCGCGTGTCGGCCTATCAGGTCGCCGTCGAAGGCGAGGTGAGTTTTGACCACGCGTTCTGAGCGCGCCGAGGGCAGCCGCGACAGCGAAGTCCGCTGCGTCGAGATCGTTTTTCCGGATCATTGCAATCATCTGGGCGGCTTGTTCGGCGGTCAGGCACTGGCCTGGATGGACAAGGCCGCGTTCCTCGCCGCGAGCCGCTTCGCCGGCCGCACCGTCGTCACGGCGCGTTCCGACCGCATCGACTTTCGCGCGGCGGTCAAGCTCGGCGACATCGTCGAACTCGTCGCGACCGTGGTCGGCGTCGGGCGCAGCTCGATGACGGTGCGCGTCTCGCTGTCGCGCGAAGCGACACCGGGCGCGGCGCAGCAGCTCGCGACCTCGGGCGAATTCGTCATGGTGGCGGTGGACGCGGCTGGAAATGCGGTGCCGGTCGGACGTGCGCTTGCTGCAGCGGGGTGAAGGTCGGCAGGCGGATCGATCCCGCCGGCGCTATGCTTGGGCGCTGACGGTTTCGCGGCGTCTGTCCGCGACGTTGCTCGATCGGAAGCGGCCATGACCACCTTCGAACACACCACCGATGCGGCGCTCTATGCACTCTCTGCCGGCGTCGGCGAATTGCTGCAGACGCGCGGTTTCAGCCTGGTCGCTGCGGAATCGTGCACCGGCGGCTGGATCGCCAAGGCGTTGACCGACATCCCGGGCAGTTCCGGGTGGTTCGAGTGCGGCGTGGTCGCCTACAGCTACGAAGCGAAGGAGGCGCTGCTCGGCGTGCGCCCGCAGACCCTGGAGCGCACCGGCGCGGTCAGCCAGGAGACGGTCGTCGAGATGGTGTCCGGCGCGCTCGCGCGCTACGGCGCCAGCGTTGCGGTCGCGGTGACCGGCGTCGCCGGGCCGAGCGGCGGCACGTCCGACAAGCCGGTCGGCAGCGTGTGGATCGGCTGGAAACGGCGCGGCGGCTATGCGCGCTCGGAATTGTTTCATTTCGACGGCGACCGCGAAGCGGTGCGCCGGCAGACCGTCGCCGCCGCGCTCGATGGCGTGCGCCGGATTCTTACGAGCTGAGGCGGCGCTTGCGGATCGCCTTGCGCAAGCGCTGTGGGATAATCACGCACAGCCCTAGTCTTAGACCCTGAGACTTCGCCACGGCACGCTCGCCGCCTGAATCGCATCGAAGAGGATCACCAATGGACGACAACAAGCGCAAGGCGCTCGCATCTGCACTCAGCCAGATCGAAAAGCAGTTCGGCAAGGGCGCGGTCATGCGCATGGGTGATCGCGTCAACGAGGCGATCGAAGTCGTCTCGACCGGTTCGCTCGGGCTCGACATCGCGCTCGGCGTCGGCGGCCTGCCGCGCGGCCGCGTCGTTGAAATCTACGGACCTGAATCCTCCGGCAAGACCACGCTGACCCTGCAGGTCATCGCCAGCTGCCAGCGCAACGGCGGCACGGCGGCGTTCATCGATGCCGAGCATGCGCTCGACCCGACCTATGCGGAGAAACTCGGCGTCAATGTCGATGACCTTCTGGTGTCACAGCCGGACACCGGCGAGCAGGCGCTCGAGATCGCCGACATGCTGGTGCGCTCCAATTCGGTCGACGTCGTCGTCGTCGATTCTGTCGCCGCGCTGACGCCGAAGGCTGAAATCGAGGGCGAGATGGGCGATTCGCACGTCGGCTTGCAGGCGCGTCTGATGAGCCAGGCGCTGCGCAAGCTGACCGCCAACATCAAGAAATCCGGCACCCTGGTCATTTTCATCAACCAGATCCGCATGAAGATCGGCGTGATGTTCGGCAGCCCGGAGACCACCACCGGCGGCAACGCGCTGAAGTTCTATGCATCGGTGCGCCTGGATATCCGCCGCATCGGCAGCGTCAAGCGTGGCGAGGAAGTCATCGGCTCGGAGACGCGCGTCAAGGTCGTCAAGAACAAGGTTGCTCCGCCGTTCCGCCAGGCCGAATTCGAAATCCTCTACGGCGAAGGCTCCTCGCGCGAAGGCGAGCTGATCGAGCTCGGCGTCAACCACAACATCGTCGACAAGTCCGGCGCCTGGTACAGCTACAACGGCGACCGCATCGGCCAGGGCAAGGACAACACGCGCCTGTACCTGAAGGAGCATCCGGAAATCGCCGATGCGATCGATGCGACGCTGCGCGCGAAGCTGCTGGTCAAGGCCGGCGAGTCGCCGCTGCCCGCGGTCGAGATGGAAGAAGCCTGAGTCATGCACGCACGGCGCCTGCGCATCCTGCTGGTGGGCGCCAGCGGCACGCTCGGGCGCGCGATCGCGCTTGAGCTGGCGGCGCGGCATGAGGCGATCGGAGCGGGCCGACGTCGGCCCAGGTTTGTTTGGATCTGACCGACGTTGCGAGCATTCGCCGCGCACTCGATCAGGTCGGCGAGTTGGACGCGGTGATCGGCGCCGCCGGCCGCGTCACGTTTGCGCCGCTGGCGGACTTCCAGGCGGCGCCCTACGGCGAGTCGTTGCATACGCTCGGCGTTACCGACAAGTTGTTCGGCCAGGTCAACCTGGCACTCGCCGCGCGCGATCATCTGCGCGACGGCCGCTCGATCACGCTGACCTCGGGCATTCTTGCCGAGCAGCCGATTCGGCAAGGCGCGTCGGCGAGTCTGGTCAACGGCGCGATCGACGCGTTCGCGCGTGCAGCCGCGATCGAGCTGCCGCGCGGCTCGCGCATCAACGTGGTCAGTCCAACCGTGCTGAGCGAGGCGATGGGCGATTACGCGCCGTATTTTCGTGGTTTCGAGCCCGTGCCTGCGGCGCGCGCTGCGCTTGCGTTCTGCCGCAGCGTCGAAGGCGCCGAAAGCGGCAAAACCTACCGGGTTTTCTGAACTCGGTTCTGAACCCAGCCGCCGTGTTCAAACGACGCCCCGATGCGGCGAAAGCCGGCAAGCCCGAACGCAGCGCGTATGACAAGGCGCTGGGCCTGCTCGCGCGGCGCGAGCATTCGGCGCGCGAACTGAAGACCAAACTGGGCGTGCGCGGGCACGCCGGCGAAGAAGCCGTCGAGGCGATCGATCGCCTCAAGGATCAGGATTACCAGGATGACCAGCGCTTTGCCGCGAGCCTGGCACGCAAGCGCGCTGCGCAAGGCTATGGTCAGCAGCGGATCCAGGCGGAGCTGAAATCGCACGGCCTGAACGATGCCGCGATCCGCGCCGTGCTCGCCGCACTCGATGTCGACTGGACGGCCAGCGCCGCCGCACAACTGCGCCGGCACAGCGGTGCGCGCGCGCCAGCCGATCGAGCTGAGCGCGGCAAGCGCGCCCAGTTTCTCTTGCGCCGCGGCTTCGATGCAGCGACAGTACGTGCCGTCACGCGCGCCGAAATGGATGATCCGACCGCAGATCTTGATTGAGACGTTGCGGCGTTTCGATTGAAAAAGCCGGTTCCGGACTGCATTTCTGTGCGTCCGAATCCCGATCCGTCGATAGTGCGTCCATGAAAACCTCCGACATCCGTTCCGCCTTCCTGGAGTTCTTCCGCTCCAAGGGTCACACGATCGTGCCGTCCAGCTCGCTGGTGCCGGCGAACGATCCAACCCTGCTGTTCACCAATTCCGGCATGGTCCAGTTCAAGAATGTGTTTCTCGGCAGCGAGAAGCTCGGCTACGTGCGCGCCGCCGACGTGCAGCGCTGCCTGCGCGCCGGCGGCAAGCACAACGACCTCGATTCGGTGGGCTACACGGCACGCCATCACACGTTCTTCGAGATGCTCGGCAACTGGTCGTTCGGCGACTACTTCAAGCGCGAGGCGATCGAGTGGGCGTGGCAGTTCCTGACCGGCACGCTGAAGCTCGACAAGGAACGCCTGTGGGTCACCGTCTATCACACCGACGACGAAGCATTCGGCATCTGGAACAAGGACATCGGCGTGCCCGCAGCGCGCATCGTGCGCATCGGCGACAACAAGGGTGCGCCATACGCGTCGGATAATTTCTGGCAGATGGCCGACACCGGGCCGTGCGGTCCCTGCACCGAAATCTTCTACGACCACGGCGCGGAGATCGCCGGCGGTCCGCCGGGTTCGCCCGATGAGGACGGTGACCGCTACATCGAGATCTGGAATCTGGTCTTCATGCAGTTCGATCGCGCGGCCGACGGCACGTTGTCGAAGCTGCCGGCGCCGTGCGTCGACACCGGCATGGGCCTCGAACGCCTCGCCGCCGTGCTGCAGCACGTGCATTCGAACTACGAGATCGATCTGTTCCAGCACCTGATCAAAGTCGCCGCGCGGCTGACGAACACCAGCGACCTCGAGAACAAATCACTGCGTGTGATCGCCGACCATATCCGTGCCTGCTCGTTCCTGATCGTCGACGGCGTGCTGCCGTCGAACGAGGGACGCGGTTACGTGCTGCGCCGGATCATCCGCCGCGCGCTGCGTCACGGCTACATGCTTGGTCAGAAACAGCCGTTCTTCCACGAAATGGTCGGCGCGCTGATCGAGGTCATGGGCGATGCCTATCCGGAACTGACCGCAAAGTGCGATCTGGTGCAGCGTGCATTGAAGGCGGAAGAAGAGCGCTTCGGCGAAACGCTCGAGCAGGGCATGAAGGTGTTCGAAGAGGTCGCGAAGAAGTCGACCCGGGTGATCCCGGGCGATGACGCGTTCCGCCTCTACGACACCTATGGATTCCCGGTCGATCTGACCGCCGACATCGCACGCGAGCGCGGCCTCTCCGTCGACATGGCCGGATTCGAAGCGGCAATGGCGCAGCAGCGCGACACCGCGCGTGCGGCGGGCAAGTTTTCCGGCGGCTTGACCTTGCCGGCCGAACTCGCGTCCAAACTCGCACCGACACAGTTCGTCGGCTACGAGGCCAGCGAAACCGAAAGCTGGGACGCGCACGTCGTCGCGATATTGAAGGACGGCCGTTCGGTTCAATCGGTCGGTGCGGGCGAGGAAGCCGCCGTTCTGCTCGACAAGACGCCGTTCTATGCCGAATCCGGTGGACAGGTCGGCGATGCCGGAGTGGTCGATGCGAACGGCGTGACGTTCGACGTGCTCGATACGCGCAAGCTCGCCGGCCAGTACCACGCGCATGTCGGTCGCGTCCGCGTCGGCACGCTCGCCGTCGGCGATCAGGTGCATGCGGCGATCGAAGCCGAGCGCCGCGCTGCGATCGTGCTCAATCATTCGGCGACCCATCTGCTGCACGCGGCGCTGCGCAAGCTGCTCGGCGAACATGTCACGCAGAAAGGCTCGCTGGTCGCGCCCGATCGTCTGCGCTTCGATTTCTCGCACTTCGCGCCGATCGGCGCCGATGAATTGCGCCGCATCGAAAGCATGGTGAATGCGGAAATCCGCCGCAACGTCGCCGCCGACGTCAATCACATGGGCTACGACGAAGCGATCGCGTCCGGCGCGATGGCTTTGTTCGGTGAGAAGTACGGCGACCACGTGCGCGTATTGCGCATGGGCGATTTCTCTACCGAATTGTGCGGCGGCACGCATGTCGGGCGCACCGGCGACATCGGTTTGTTCAAGATCATCAGCGAGAGTGGCGTCGCTGCCGGAGTGCGCCGTATCGAAGCGGTGACCGGCGCCGCGGCGATCGCGCATGTCGACGAGGAAGAGGCGCGTCTCGACGAGATCGGCGAGCTGCTGTCCGCGCATGGCGCGGAGGTCGTCGACAAGCTGCGCCAGCTGTTCGATCGGCAGAAGAAACTCGAGCGTGAACTTGAATCGTTCAAGGCGAAGGCGGCGAGTTCGGCGACGCAGGATCTGGCCGGCTCGGCGCGAACGATCGGCGGCATCAGTGTCGTCGCCGCACGCGTCGACGGCCTCGATGCGAAGGCGCTGCGCGACGGCGTCGATACGCTGAAGCAGAAGCTGGTCGATTGCGTCGTGCTGCTCGCGTCGGGTGCCGACGGCAAGGTATCCCTGGTCGGCGGCGTGCACGGTGCCGCGCAGGGCAAGCTCAAGGCGGGCGATGTCGTTGCACATGTCGCTGCGCTGATCGGCGGCAAGGGCGGCGGCCGGGCGGACATGGCGCAAGGCGGCGGCATCGATTCGCCGGCACTCGATGCGGCGCTGGCGGCTCTGCCGGATTGGATCGCCGCGCGTCTGGCGTGAACATGGAGAAAATGTGGAACTTTCCAGCCGTGTGTTTCGTTGCACGTGCGGGAGGGCTTGGTTAGTATCGTCGCGGTCCAGATCACGTCGCGCCCGCCGCACTCCGCGGCGGGACAAGAACGGCGGGTCAGATACCAAAAAAGGGGGAGAGGGCAGCGAGGGAGGCTGTCACTGGTCCCCGGAACTTCATCGGCGTACTCGGGTGAGAGGCTGGCTGACGCGGATGAGGCTCATCGGACCGACAAATTGTGTTAAGGAGAGCACCACATGCTTATTTTGACTCGCCGTGTAGGCGAGACGCTGATGATCGGCGACGAGGTGACCGTCACTGTGCTCGGCGTCAAGGGCAACCAGGTCCGCATCGGTATCAATGCGCCGAAGGATGTCGCGGTACATCGCGAAGAAATCTACCAACGCATCAAGCGCGAACTGTCGCCCGGCGAGGAGCCGCCCGAGAGTTCCGGCAGCAGTACAGCAAGTTGAGCTTTACCGGCGCGGCGTAGGCCGCTATTCTCCGCGCCCCTGATCGTCTCGGCATCGCGCGGACCGATCCGGCGGATTAGCGGCAAGGCAAGCCAAGCAAAACACCCGGAGAGATGCCCGAGAGGCCGAAGGGGCTCCCCTGCTAAGGGAGTATAGGGTCAAAAGCTCTATCGAGGGTTCGAATCCCTCTCTCTCCGCCAGTTTTGCAACTTCCTTATCCAAAAGAGGTACGGGGGAAGAGGAGGCGGTTGGCCGGGACGGATCGGGCGCCGTCCGATGTCCATCCATACCCTCTTCATCTGCCTCGTCAGGCCCGTCCGGCACTCTACCGGTGGCAAGGCCGTGTCGAGCTATCGACCCAATCGGTCGCTCGGTACCGAGCCTTCTTATGGCACCTTCTGACGGCCAAGCAATGGGCGTGTGTCTGTCCGCTCAATAGGCCGATCGGTGTGGTTGCGCTCTATGCACCTGCGCCACGATCAAGAAAGCCGCCTGTCTGCGACTCCAGGTCGAAGCTGACGTCAGCTTTGGCCGCCTGCCGCGTACGCGTCGATGTGGGGCCGCTGCAACCGATCGACGATGAGATGCCGCCGGCGGCTCGCCGCGAGTCAGCGCGCGAGTGAATCTTTAGCTTCCTAGTCACCGCCACGGACTTGCGACGGCGAAGCAACCCGGCGTATTGGTCGCCCGTCGCGAAGGCGGCGGCCGTCAAAACGAATCGGGCTGCAGATTTGGGGCAGGCTCCGGCTGATTTCCAGATAAGACTGGACTCGGGTAAAGGGGATTGACCGATCCAGCGAATGGCAGGCTGGGTCAGGCGGCGCGGGAGCGTTCGATGGCGACAGCCGCGCGTTACGGATGCTCGGGCAAGCGGTGCAGATCGCGTGTGTCATCGAAGATTGATCGCTCGAACTCCTTCAGCGAGCAACGACGCCGAGCGTGGCGTACAGCGTGCGCACGGGTCGCGCTGTCCGATCGTGAAGCTCTGCGACAAATTCCCGCGCCGGCGCAAAACACGGCGTCGCAAAAAAAGGTTGACGTCGCCCACCCCGATCAGAATAATCCCGCGCCTCCCGCAGGCAGCGCGGTCGGCATGTGTGGTGATAAACTACATGGCCGCGTTGGCGGAACAGGTTTCAGCGCGCCCGTAGCTCAGCTGGATAGAGCACCAGGCTACGAACTTGGGGGTCGGGAGTTCGAATCTCTCCGGGCGCGCCAGTTGAAGACGAAGGGTGCTGCGGCACCCTTCGTTGTTTGTTGGACGAAGAAGCGTTGGCGTGTCGTGCCGCTCCGGCAGTACGACGTCGTGAAGGATCATGCGATTGACGCGGCAGAGCACGGTTCGTAGTATCTCCGACCCCCTTCGACAGCGGTCGGCGGGTGCAACGACGGGTCATGTCGGGGTATAGCGCAGTCTGGTAGCGCGCCTGCTTTGGGAGCAGGATGTCGGGGGTTCGAATCCCTCTACCCCGACCAATCCGACTCGCGAGGCGGCGATACACGCGTCGCTCTTCTGCGGGACAATGTGGCTGACGATGCGCCCGTAGCTCAACCGGATAGAGCATCGGCCTTCTAAGCCGACGGTTGCAGGTTCGAGTCCTGTCGGGCGTGCCAGTGGATCGAGCGCGACCTTCGGGTCGCGTGTAACAGGTGAGGCAGGACGCCTCGCTGGAAAGTTCTGGAAGATTCGCGGAGCGAGTTCAAGCTTCAGTGGTGGGCGTAGCTCAGCTGGTTAGAGTACCGGATTGTGATTCCGGTTGTCGGGGGTTCGAATCCCCTCGCTCACCCCAACTTGTTACACTTTCAAGTGCGGGCCGTTAGCTCAGTTGGTAGAGCAGGAGACTCTTAATCTCTTGGTCCTAGGTTCGAATCCTAGACGGCCCACCAATTCTTCAAACGCAGCGTGCCGGCACATCGCCGGATACGCTGGCGAAGTCGGTCCGGGCGAAAGTGGCGAAATTGGTAGACGCACCAGATTTAGGTTCTGGCGGGGCAACCCGTGAGAGTTCGAGTCTCTCCTTTCGCATGCCTTCGTACGGATCGCACGTATCGCCGCCGCCGGGTCCGGCTTTCTGAGCGTGACCGGACAACGAGGCAGCGCGGCACCGTAGACCGATTCAGAGGAATGCCATGCAAGTTTCGATTGAAAACGTCGGCTCTCTCGGCCGCAAGCTGACCGTCCGTCTTCCCGCGCAGCGGCTCGAGGACACGGTACGTTCGCGCGTGCAGGAAATGGGTCGCACGGCTCGTCTGAAAGGCTTCCGTCCAGGCAAGGTGCCGACCAAGGTCATCGAGCAGCGCTACGGCAGCCAGATCCGCAACGAGGCGCTGTCCGAGATGATCGGGTCGAGCTTCCAGGAAGCGGTCAGTCAGGAAAAGCTGCGTCCTGCCGTCCAGCCGCAGATCGCGACGACCGGCCGCCCCGACAACGGCGAGATCGAATACACCGCGACGTTCGAAGTGCTGCCCGAGATCGGCGCGCTCGACGTCAGTGGCCTCGAGATCGTCAAGCCGACCGCCGACGTCAGCGATGCCGACATCGACCAGATGATCGAGACGCTGCGCCTGCAGCGCCGCAATTGGAACCAGGTCGAACGCGCGGCGCAGGACGGCGACATGGTGCTGTTCGAGTACGCCGCGCAGGCCGAGGGCGTGCGCCACCCCGAAGCCGGCACCGACCGTGTCGGCGCGATCCTCGGCTCGGCGGCCTATTCGGCCGAACTGGAAACGCAGCTCGTCGGCAAGAAGGCCGGCGATGAGTTTTCGGCGACCGTCGCGTTCGCGCCGGGCTTCCGCATTGCGTCGCTGGCCGGCAAGTCGGCCGAAGTGACCGGCAAACTGGTCCGCGTGCAGGAATCGCAGCTGCCCGAGGTCGACGAAGCGTTCGCCAAGAGTTTCGGCGTGCGTGAAGGCGGCCTGGAGAAGTTCCGCGAAGACGTCCGTGCGAACCTCGAGCGCGAGCTCAAGGGCGTGCTGATGGCGCGCCTGAAGGGCGGCGTGATCGAGAAGCTGATCGATGCGCACCCGGAACTGGACGTGCCGCAGACGATGATCGAAAACGAGGCGCGCCTGCTCGCGCGGCAGGCGAACGCGCCTGCCGAGGATGCGTTCGTCGGCTATCTGCCGACCGCGCGCCGCCGCGTCAGCGCCGGCCTGCTGATCGCCGAACTTGCCCGTCAGAACAACATCCGGCTGGACTCCAAGCGCGTCAGCGAGTCGCTCGCGACGATCGCCTCGACGTACGAGGAACCGGAGAAAGTCGTTGAACTCTACACGCGCGACCCCCAGTTGATGAGCGCGCTGCAGAATCGCGTGATCGAAGACCAGGTCGTCGAGTGGATCGCCGAACACGCCAAGCACAGCGAACAGCAGTTGAGTTTCAACGAAGTGATGCGACCGGGTGTCTGAGCGCCCGGCGCCCAGGAGAGCATCCATGTCCAGTCAGAGCATTCTGTCGATGGCCGGTCCGACCACCGGCCTGAATCTCGTCCCGATGGTCGTCGAGCAGACTTCGCGCGGCGAACGTGCGTACGACATCTATTCGCGCCTGCTGAAGGAGCGCGTCGTTTTCGTGGTCGGCCCGATCGACGACTACATGGCGAACGTGATCGTCGCGCAGTTGCTGTTCCTCGAGTCGGAAAACCCGGACAAGGACATCAACCTCTATATCAACAGTCCGGGCGGTGTCGTGACCGCGGGTCTGGCGATCTACGACACGATGCAGTACATCCGCTGCGACGTCAGCACGATGTGCATCGGCCAGGCGAGCAGCGCGGCATCCCTGCTGCTGATGGCGGGCGCCAAGGGCAAGCGCTATGCGCTGCCGAATTCGCGCGTGATGATCCACCAGCCGTCCGGCGGCGCGCAGGGTCAGGCCACGGATATCGAGATTCAGGCACGTGAAATCCTCTATCTGCGCGGCCGCCTGAACGGTCTTTACGTCAAGCACACCGGTCAGACGCTCGAGCAGATCGAGCGTGACATGGAGCGCGACCGCTTCATGAGCGGCGAGGATGCCAAGGCCTACGGCTTGATCGATCAGGTGCTGGAACGCCGTCCCGGCGACGTGGCGGCGGCCTGAGCCCGCGCCATCCCGCGGGTTTGCAACCTTTCCATGCAGGCGTCGTCCGGGCTGAGCGCCCGGGCGCGCTGTGCTATTCTCGGCCGGCAATGGCGAAAGATCTCCGAGGCGGAGCATGACTGACGAGCGGCAAAGCCGATCGGGTGACAACGGCAAGATTCTCTACTGCTCGTTCTGCGGCAAGAGCCAGCACGAGGTACGCAAGCTGATCGCGGGCCCGTCGGTTTTCATCTGCGACGAGTGCGTGGAGCTGTGCAACGACATCATCCGCGAGGAACTCGAGGAGAAGGCAGCCAGCGCGCGCAGCGATCTGCCCAAGCCCGCCGAGATCCTCGATGTGCTCGATCAATACGTGATCGGGCAGTCGCGTGCGAAGAAAGTGCTCGCGGTCGCGGTGTACAACCATTACAAGCGCCTGGAAACGCGCGGACGCAGCGAGGAAGTCGAGCTGGCGAAGTCGAACATCCTGCTGGTTGGTCCGACCGGCTCCGGCAAGACCCTGCTTGCCGATACGCTGGCGCGGCTGCTGAATGTTCCGTTCACGATCGCGGATGCGACGACATTGACCGAAGCCGGCTATGTCGGCGAAGACGTCGAGAACATCATCCAGAAGCTGCTGCAGAAATGCGACTACGACGTCGAGAAGGCGCAGACGGGCATCGTCTACATCGATGAGATCGACAAGATCTCGCGCAAGAGCGAGAACCCGTCGATCACGCGCGACGTTTCCGGCGAAGGCGTGCAGCAGGCACTGCTCAAGCTGATCGAGGGCACGGTCGCCTCGGTGCCGCCGCAGGGCGGGCGCAAGCATCCGCAGCAGGAATTCCTGCAGGTCGACACGAAGAACATCCTGTTCATCGTCGGTGGCGCGTTTGCGGGCCTGGAAAAAATCATCATGCAGCGTTCGGAAGCGACCGGCATCGGTTTCAACGCCGAAGTGCGCAGCAAGAACCGCTCGGCCGACACCAGCAAGCTGCTCGCCGACACGCAGCCGGAGGATCTGATCAAGTTCGGTCTGATTCCGGAGTTCGTCGGCCGTCTGCCGGTCGTCGCGACCCTGGAAGAGCTCGACGAGAACGCTCTCGTCAAGATCCTGACCGAGCCGAAGAACGCGATCACCAAGCAGTTCAAGCGCCTGTTCGACATGGAAGGCGTCGAACTCGAGTTCCGCCCGGACGCGCTCGTCGCGGTTGCGCGCAAGGCGCTCAAGCGCAAGACCGGTGCGCGCGGCCTGCGTACGATCCTCGAGCAGGTGCTGCTCGATACGATGTTCGACCTGCCTTCGCTCGAACACGTCAGCAAGGTCGTGGTCGATGAGGCGGTCATCAACGGCCAGGCCGAGCCCTACCTGATCTACCGCGGCAACATGCAGACGCGAGCGGCGTCCGAGTAGCGTTCAGGCACCTGTCGGCCTTGTAAAGGCGGCAGAAAACCTCACTTGACGATACGGCAGCGTGAGTCCACGCTGCCGTTTGCATTTTCATTCCGAGCACGCGCTCAACCGCTTATCTTCCCCCAGGCCGATGACCGACAAGCCGAATAAAGCTACGAAACCCTCCGCCGACCTCGTCGAGCTGCCGGTACTGCCGCTGCGCGACGTCGTCGTGTTTCCGCATATGGTGATTCCGCTGTTCGTCGGGCGCGAGAAATCCGTGCGCGCGCTCGATATCGCGATGGAAGGCGGCAAGAAAATCCTGCTGGTCGCGCAGCGCAGTCCCGATGTCGACGAACCGGCCGCGAGCGACCTGTATTCGATCGGCACGATCGCCAGCGTGCTGCAGCTGCTGAAGCTGCCCGACGGCACGATCAAGGTGCTGGTCGAAGGCACCGATCGCGCCGAGATTGCCGCGTTCGGCGAGCGCAACGGCCTGATGGTGGCGCACGCACGCGTGCTCGATGCGGCATATACGCGCAGTGAGCGCGAGATCGACGTGATCGGGCGCCAGTTGAGCAGCCTGTTCGAACAGCTGGTCAAGCTGTCGCGCAAGATTCCGCCGGAGCTGCTGTCGACGCTAGCAGGGATCGACGATCCCTCGCGCCTGGCCGATACGATCGCCTCACACATCGCGGTGCGCGTGCCGGACAAGCAGAAGGTGCTCGAGACCGTCGACGTCGCCGATCGCCAGGAGCTGCTCGTCGGCATGGTCGACGGCGAGATCGATGTGCAGCAGATCGAGAAGCGCATTCGCGGCCGCGTCAAGACGCAGATGGAAAAGAGCCAGCGCGAGTACTACCTCAACGAGCAGATGAAGGCGATCCAGAAGGAGCTCGGCGACATCGAGGATGCGCCGAACGAACTGGAGGAACTGGCGCGCAAGATTTCCGTCGCCGGGATGCCGAAGGCAGTCGAGGCGAAGGCGCGCGCCGAGCTCAACAAGTTGAAGCAGATGTCGCCGATGTCGGCCGAAGCGACCGTCGTGCGCAATTACGTCGACGTGCTGCTCAGCGTGCCGTGGAAGAAGAAGACCAAGGTGCGCCGCGATCTGCAGCGCGCCGAGGAGGTGCTCGATACCGATCATTTCGGCCTCGAGAAGGTCAAGGAACGCATCCTCGAATACCTGGCCGTGCAGCAGCGTGTGAACAAGATGAAGGGACCGATCCTGTGCCTGGTCGGCCCGCCCGGCGTCGGCAAGACCTCGCTCGGCCAGTCGATCGCGAAGGCAACCAACCGCAAGTTCATCCGCATGTCGCTCGGCGGCGTGCGTGACGAGGCGGAAATCCGCGGCCATCGGCGCACCTACATCGGTTCGATGCCGGGACGCATCATCCAGAACCTCGCCAAGGCGGGCACGCGCAATCCGCTGTTCGTGCTCGACGAGATCGACAAGATGTCGATGGACTTCCGCGGCGATCCGTCGGCGGCCTTGCTCGAAGTACTCGATCCGGAGCAGAACCACACGTTCAACGACCACTACCTCGAAGTCGATGTCGACCTGTCCGAGGTGATGTGGATCGCGACAGCGAACTCGCTGAACATTCCGCCGGCGCTGGCCGATCGCATGGAAGTGATCCGTATTCCGGGCTACACCGAGGAGGAAAAGGTCAATATCGCGACGCGCTACCTGGTGCCCAAGCAGCTCAAGGCGAATGGCCTCAAGGCCGCCGAGCTCAGCATCGCCGAGAGCGCGATTCGCGATGTGATCCGCTACTACACGCGCGAATCCGGCGTGCGCAGCCTGGAACGCGAGATGTCGAAGATCTGCCGCAAGGTGGTCAAGGAGATCAGCTTGGCGACCGCCAAGGCCGCGAAGAAGGCCAAGGCCGACGGCGAGCGCAAGCGCGCCAAGGTCAGCGTGACCGCGAAGAATCTCGACGATTATCTCGGCGTGCGCAAGTTCAGCTACGGCCGTGCCGAGCAGCAGAACGAAGTGGGGCTGGTCACCGGCCTTGCATGGACCGAAGTCGGCGGCGATCTGCTCAGCATCGAAGCGACCGTGGTGCCGGGCAAGGGCAAGCTGATCCACACCGGACAGCTCGGCGACGTCATGCAGGAGTCGATCCAGGCGGCGTTGAGTGTCGTACGCGCGCGCGCCGATCGCTTCGGCATCGATGCGGATTTCCACCAGAAATACGACATCCACGTGCACGTGCCGGAAGGCGCCACGCCCAAAGATGGACCGAGTGCCGGTATCGCGATGTGCACGGCGCTGGTGTCGGTGCTGACCAAGGTGCCGGTGCGTTCGGAAGTCGCGATGACCGGCGAGATCACCTTGCGCGGCCGCGTGCTGCCGATCGGCGGACTGAAGGAAAAGCTGCTCGCAGCCCATCGCGGCGGCATCACCACGGTCATCATTCCGGAGGAGAACCGCAAGGACTTGGCGGATATCCCGAAGAACGTGACCGAGTCGCTCGACATCCATCCGGTGCGCTGGATCGATGAAGTGCTCGATCTCGCACTCGAGCGTCCGCTGACGCCGGCAACGCGCGCAGAAGGCGATACACCGCGCGTGCGCGAGGAGTCTGCAGTCGAAACACCTGCGCGGCCGCACTGATGTCGCGCCCACGAAGGGACGATGCCGCGCGTATCGTCCCTTCGCGCCAAGTCGGATGGCGGACTGCACAATGTTGCGAATTTGCTTTCAGCCCATTTTGACATCGTGAAACTGTCAAGGGCGCCTGCGCAATTTTCGCTGCGCCGGACCACGCGAAAACCCCTGCAAGCCGCGCCACGCCTTGTATTGCGCGGCTCTGGAGGCGCTGGTATAAAGAGCGCGCCGTGATCCAGGTCGACGAGAATGTCCGGGCGATCGCGGGGTAACGAGACAGGCGAGTCAGGAGCGAAGCTTCCTCGGAACGCGCGCGTCTCGGCTCAATCAAATTCACTGCGGAGCGACAGCTCCGAGCGGGAGTCCTAAATGAACAAAGGCGATTTCGTGGGAGCCATTGCGGATGCGTCCGGCCTGACCAAGGCTGATGCTGAACGTGCGGTCGAAGGAATGTTCAAGGTCGTCAAGAAGACCTTGAAAGCGGGCGAGTCGATCTCGCTGGTCGGCTTCGGAACGTTTGTCGTGCGCAAGCGCGCCGCGCGTACCGGCCGCAATCCGCGCACCGGCGACGCGATCAAGATCAAGGCTTCCAAGGTTCCTGCGTTCAAGGCCGGCAAGGCGCTGAAGGACGCGCTGGGCTGAGTCGTTGCGGGTCGGCATGAAGCGGGCGGTTCCCGGCGCCGACTTCTTGAAAGATCCGGGTGCTTAGCTCAGCGGTAGAGCGTCGCCCTTACAAGGCGAGGGTCGGGGGTTCGAAACCCTCAGCACCCACCAAGCAGTCCCGCAACGGTTCGTCGGTCCGGCAACGTGTCATCCGGTGCGGACCGATGCGTGAAGCCGGTCGAAACGCCCAGCGTGTTCCGATCGAAGGCCAATCCACCCAGCCAGGGCGCCCGCAAGGCGCCCTTGCTTTTGATGGTTTGCGCGACGCGGGCTGCCGACCGCGTAGAATTCGCGTCCGCCGTGGCGTACTCCCGTGCGGGCAGGCGTCCCACCACCACAGGTTTCCAACTCATGCTGCAACTTCTCCGCGGAAAGAAATCCGATCTGATCGTGAAGATCGCGTTGGTGTTGATCACCATCGGCTTCTCGTTCTTCGGCATCGAGTCGTATTTCATCGCGAACATCGATACCAGCGTGGCCAAGGTCGGCGACACGAAGATCACCCAGGAAGAATTCCGCGAACGCTTCACCCAGTATCGCCAGCGCATGCTGCAGATGATGGGCACGGCAGCGGATCCCGCGTTCCTCGATCGCCCCGAGATCAAGCAGCAGGTGCTCGACCAGCTGGTCGACGAGAAAGTACTGCTCGCCGCGAACGACAAGCTCGGCGTGCAGGTCACGCCGGATCGCATCCGCCAGGAAATTCTCGGCATCCCCGCGTTCCAGAGCGAAGGCAAGTTCGACGCCGACCAGTACAAGGCGTTGCTCGCATCGCAAGGCATGTCGCCGGCCGGTTTCGAGCAGCGCGTGCGCGACGATCTCAGTGTGCGCGAACTGCCGCAGCAGGTCGCTTCGACCGTGCTGATCACCAATGACGAGGTCGATGCGTATCTGCGCCTGAAGGATCAGCGCCGCGATTTCCGCTACGTCAAGCTCGACAAGCCGGCGCCGCAGAGCACCGAGGTCGCCGACGCGGATATCGAGGCGTACTACAAGGCGCATACCGCCGACTTCATGGTGCCCGAGCGCGTCGCACTCGAATTCATCGAACTGGACGGCTCCAAGCTCGAGGTGAACCTGACGCCGGACGACAGCGTGCTGAAGGATCGCTATGAGAAGGAGAAAGCGCGCTTTGTCACCAACGAGCAGCGTCTGGCGTCGCATATCCTGATCAAGGTCGGCGGCAAGGGCGGACCGGACGACCAGAAGCAGGCGCTGGCCAAGGCCGAAGACATCGGGAAGCAGCTCAAGGACGGCAAGAAGTTCGACGAGCTCGCCAAGCAGAATTCCGACGATCTCGGCTCGAAGAATCAAGGCGGCGATCTCGGCTGGCTCGACAAGGGCACCACCGACGAGGCCTTCGAGACGGCCTTGTTCGCACTGCAGAAAGGCGAGATCTCCGCGCCGGTGCTGACCGGCGAGGGTTATCACATCATCGATCTGCGCGATGTCCGCCCGGGCAAGACGCGCACGTTCGACGAGGTCAAGCCGGAGCTCGCCAAACAGTACGCCGATTCCGAGAAGGAACGCGTCTATGCCGAGAAGGCCGGCAAGTTGACCGACCTGGTTTATCAGGACGCCTCTTCGCTCGAGCCGGCGGCAAAAGAGCTCGGCCTGAAGGTCGAGAAGACCGCGCTGTTCGCGCGTACCGGCGGCGACGGCATTGCCGCCAATCCAGGCGTCGCCAAGGCGGCGTTCTCCGACGGCGTGCTGGTGCAGAACAACAACTCCGATCCGATCGAGATCGGCCCGAACCATGTCGTTGCCGTGCGTATCGCCGAGCACAAGCCGTCGACGCCGATCCCACTCGACAGCGTCAAGGACGCGGTGCGCGGCAAGATCCTCGCCGAGCGCGTCGGCAAGGAGGCGAAGGCACGCGCCGACGCGCTGTTCGCCGATCTCGGCAAGGGCCAGAGCCTGGACCAGCTCGCTGCTGCCGACAAGCTCAAGATCGAGGAGCAGAAAGGGATCGGTCGCGACGCCGCCAATGTCGACAGCACCCTGGTCAGAGCCGTGTTCGCGATGCCGCGCCCGCAGCAGGGCAAGCCCGGCGACCAGCTCGTCGAACTTGGCGGCGACAGCTATGCGCTGGTGCAGTTGGACAACGTCGTCGACGGCGACCCGTCGAAGCTCGACGCGAAGACCAAGGATGCCGCACGCAACACGTTGGCGCAGGGCACCGGCTCGGTCGTGTCGCGCGAATTCGTCGCGGCGCTGCGCAAGGACACGAAGATCCAGAAGTCGCCGAATCGACTCGAGGAATAATTCCATCCGGCGCCTGACCGCCGTGGGCGGTCAGGCTCAAACCGTCGCCGCGCACAGCTCCACGGCGACGCGCTCAGCGGGTCTTCGGCTCGAAGCCGTCCGCGAAGATCCGATCGGGTGTCGCCTGCTGGCCGGTTTCGTACGCACCGATATCGGCACGCTCGCCGAATACTCGTGTGTAGCCGTCGCCGCGTTGGTCGGAATCCAGTTCGAAATAGTTGTTGCCCGCGTCGATCGCGGGACTGTCGGCTGCCAGTGCATGCGTGCGCGTCGGACCACCGTTGTCGGCAAGGTCGAGCAGCAGCGGATCGTCGCGCAGCGTGTCGGCGGGCAGCGCAATCGTCGCGCTGGCGTCCATGATCAGATTGTCGGCGCCGTAAACCGCCAACGTCTCGTCCGCATTCAGATCCGATTGCGTTGGTGCCGCGTTGCTCGCGACGATCGCACTCTGTGTGTCGACCAGCACGTAGTCGCGAAAGTGCAGTCCGCCGCCTGAAACGCCGGCGTCATTGCGCGCGATCGTGCTGCTGTGGAGCACGACCGAGCTGAGGTAGGTTCTGAAAAAGCCGCCGACCGACACGCCGCCGCCGGCGTTGCCGGCGGCATTGCCTGAGATCGTGCTGTTGACGATCTCCAGACGGCTGAACTGATGGTCGTGACCGGCGATGAACAGCCCGCCGCCGAATGACGCGCTGGTGTTGCCGTCGATCGTCGACGC
>Ga0247776_10000061_pt1 | contig 30657 bp, 26 predicted proteins | sample UWRJL199509C5_FD_179912 | JGI IMG/M metagenome (GOLD analysis project Ga0247776, IMG submission 179912) | Plant litter microbial communities from Arlington Agricultural Research Station in Wisconsin, United States - UWRJ-L199-509C-5 | ecosystem: Environmental > Terrestrial > Plant litter >...
GCACAAGCCGATCCGCGTGCTGCGCGACAATACGGTGATCTTCCAGGGCGAACTCGAATCGCTGCGGCGCTTCAAGGAAAACGTCGACGAAGTGCGCAACGGCACCGAGTGCGGTATCGGCGTCAAGCAGTACAACGACGTCAAGCCGGGCGACCAGATCGAATGCTTCGAGCGTATCGAGGTGGCGAGGACGCTCTAATCGATGGGCCGGTTCGACTCGACGATGGGGATCAGACGATGAGCGCGGCAGTGTTTTGGAACCGCTTGGGCCGTATCGCGCTGTGCGGCGCGTTCGCCGTCGGCGCGAGCGCATCTGCGCAGGATGCGGCGCCGAAGGTTGCCGTCGCGCCGAAGGTCGATGCCGACGGCGCGGTCGTCGCGGCGGGCGCGCGCTTTCCGTTTTCCGCATTCGCCGCGTCGCCGCAGGCGCTGAAGCGCTTCCAGGAAATTCTCGTCGAAGGCAAGTCGGCGCCGGGCCTGGGTGGTCCGATCGACGCCAGCCGCACGTTCTACGACGCAATCAACAGCGATCGCGCCGGGCGCATGCGCACGCTGTATCCGGTCGAGATCAAGGCCGCGAAGATCGGCGGCGTGGCCGTCGACATCGTCGAGCCTGCCGCAGGCAAGACCGATGGGCGGCGCGTGCTGATCAACCTGCACGGCGGCGCGTTCCTCTGGGGCGCGGGCAGCGGCGGCCTGGTCGAATCGATTCCGGTGGCGAACCTGTCCGGCATCAGGGTCATCAGCGTCGACTATCGCCAAGGCCCCGAGTCGGTGTTCCCGGCTGCCAGCGAAGACGTCGAAAGCGTGTATCGCGCGTTGCTGAAAGAGCATCGCGCGGACGAGATCGGCATCTACGGCTGCTCGGCCGGCGGCATCCTGACCGCCGAATCCGTCGCCTGGCTGGCCAGCAAGCGCCTGCCGACGCCCGGAGCGATCGGCATCTTCTGCGCCGGCGTGGTCGAGATGCAGGGCGATTCCGCCTACGTCGGACCGCTGCTGATGGGCGAGAACGTGCCGGCGGCGCCGGGTAACCTCGGCGCCCTGCCGTATTTCAAAGGCGCCGATGTCGCCAGCCCGCTGGTGATCCCCGGCGTATCGACGGCTGTGCTGGCGCGATTTCCGCCGACTCTGCTGATCTCGGGCACGCGCGATTTCGCGATGAGCTCGGTGCTGCGCAGCGACGACCTGCTGACCCGGGCCGGTGTTTCGACCGAGCTGCACGTCTGGGACGGCATGTGGCATTCGTTTTTTTCCGATCCGGAGTTGCCGGAATCGAAGGCGGCGTATCAGGTGATGGCGCGTTTCTTCCAGCGCCATCTCGGCCAGCGCGCCCGCCACTGACCGGAGGCATCTCGCATGCCGTCGCATTCCTTCAATCGCTCCGATCGCGTCTCGGCTGAACTTCGGCGCGAAATCGCCGTGCTCGTGCACGCCGCCGTGCGCGAGCACGCGCTGCCATCGGTCAGCGTGTCCGACGTCGAGGTCACCAAGGATCTCGATATGGCGACGATCTACGTGACCACCCTGATCGGCGAGGAGAGCAAGGCGGCCGTCGCCGGGCTCAACGAACTGGCCAAGGAATTCCGCCGCGACCTGTCGCGCTCGATGAAGCTGCGCCGCGTGCCGGAACTGCGCTTCCGCTACGACGATTCGGTCGACAAGGGCGAGCGCATCGAGCAGTTGTTGAAGAGCTGACCGTCTTCGGTTCTTCGCGGCCATGTCACGTCCTGCCTGGCGTCCGCTGAGCGGCATCGTCCTGCTCGACAAGCCGCAAGGCCTGAGCTCCAACGCGGCGTTGCAGCGCGTGCGACGAATTTACCGGGCCGAGAAGGCTGGTCATACCGGCAGCCTCGACCCGCTCGCGACCGGCCTGCTGCCGATCTGCTTCGGCGAAGCGACCAAGATCGCCGGATTGCTGCTCGGTTCGCGCAAGGCCTATGAAACCGAAGCTCTGCTCGGTGCGACCACGACCACCGACGATGCAGAAGGCGAGATCGTGCTGCGGCGCGCGGTCGGAGATTTCGACGCGCTGCACATCGACGCCGCGCTGGCGCCGCTGCGCGGCCGCGTCACGCAGATTCCCCCGATCTATTCCGCGCTGAAACAAGCCGGCGTGCCGCTGTACAAGCGCGCGCGCCGCGGCGAAGACGTCAGCGCGCCGCCACGCGACGTCGACGTCTACCGCTTCGAACTGCTCGACCGCGACGGCGCCAGTCTGCGCCTGCTGGTCGAATGCGGCTCCGGTACCTATGTGCGCAGCCTGGTGCGCGATCTGGGCGAGCGCCTCGGCTGTGGCGCCCACGTGACGGCGCTGCGGCGGCTCTGGGCGGAGCCATTCGTGGCCCCGCGAATGCACACACTGGAACAGCTGACGCAGCTCGCCGAGGCCGATCCGGCTGCGCTGGACGCGCTGCTGCTGCCGCTGGAACAGGGCCTGGCCGGCTACCCGCAGCTGCGTATCGATGCCGACCAGGCGGTCCGGCTGCGCCAGGGTCAGGCGATCGAGATGGCGTTGGCGCCGGGACGCTGCGTCGCCCTGGACGCGGCCGGTCACGCGGTTGCGCTGGCCGAAATCGGCAGCGACGGACGCCTGCGTTCGCTGCGCGGCTTCAATCGGCTGTAGGCCGATCCGTGCGCCGGATGCGGGCGGGATCGTTAACTGCTTGTTCCGAGGCCGTTCCGGCAGCTAAAATACCCCGTTCACTTCCCAATGTCCGTCCAACCCTGCGGGGCTTGCGAACGACCACGCGCATCGCCGTGAAACCTGCCCGCCTCGCGGTCCGGCCTTCCGGTGCTTTCCTTGCGATGCGGTCGTTCCCACGAATGCGTGGCCGTTCGCAAGTCTCGCCTCCGTTTCAAGGATTCATTCAGATGTCTCTGTCCAACGAACAAACCACGAAGATCATCACCGACTACGGCCGCGGTGCGAACGATACCGGTTCGCCCGAAGTCCAGGTCGCTCTGCTGTCCGCGCGCATCGATCACCTGAGCAAGCATTTCGCCGATCACGACAAGGATCATCATTCGCGTCGCGGCCTGCTCAAGATGGTCAACCAGCGTCGCCGCCTGCTCGGCTACCTCAAGACCAAGGACGGCGATCGCTACAAGTCGCTGATCGAGCGTCTCGGGCTGCGTAGGTAATTCATACGTTGTCATTCCTGCGTTCATCGATGAACGCAAAAGTCAGTAAGCGCCCGTCCAGGGCGCCCTTCTCAACTAAGAGCGTTCACTCACGAGCGCGAGTCAAGGAGCGCGGCCCAGGGCTTCGCTTCTCAAACAGGACAATCAACGTGGCGAAAGTCAGCAAGTCGTTTCAGTACGGCAACCACCAAGTGACGCTGGAGACGGGCGAAATCGCCCGCCAGGCGTCCGGTGCGGTCGTCGTCAGCATGGGCGGCACCGTCGTGCTGGTCACCGCCGTCGCCGCCGCGAAGGCGCGTGAAGGGCAGGACTTCTTCCCGCTCACGGTCGACTATGTGGAGAAGTTTTATTCCGCCGGTCGCATTCCGGGCGGCTTCTTCAAGCGCGAAGGCCGTCCGACCGAGAAGGAGACGCTGACCTCGCGTCTGATCGATCGCCCGGTGCGTCCGCTGTTCCCGGAAGAATTCAGGAACGAAGTGCAGGTGATCGCGCAGGTCGTTTCGCTCAATCCCGAAGTCGACGGCGACATCCCGGCGCTGCTCGGCGCATCCGCCGCGCTGACTCTCGCCGGCATTCCGTTCAGCGGTCCGATCGGCGCCGCGCGCGTCGGCTACGCCAACGGCCAGTATCTGCTGAATCCGGGTGCGGCCGAGCTGAAGACCTCCGACCTCGACCTCGTCGTCGCCGGTACCGCGAACGCGGTGCTGATGGTCGAATCCGAAGCCAAGCTGCTCAGCGAAGACGTCATGCTCGGCGCCGTCACCTTCGGTCATCGCGAGATGCAGAAGGCGATCACGGCGATCAACGAGTTCGTCGCCGAAGCCGGTCGCAAGACGTTCAAGTGGGAAGCGCCGGTACGCAACGATGCGCTGTTCGACGCGATCAACGGCGTGCTCGGCGACCGTCTGGTGCAGGCGTTCGCGATCCGCGACAAGCTCGAGCGCCGCGATGCGATCAGCGCGATCAAGGCCGATGTCAAGACCGGCATCGCTGCGACCGCCGCGATGCACGGCTGGAGCGACGGCGATTTCGGTGCTGCGTTCGGCGAGATCGAATACCGCACGCTGCGCGACGGCGTGCTGAAGACCAAGGTGCGCATCGACGGCCGCGCGCTCGACACCGTGCGCGGCATCACCGCACGCGTTGGCGTGCTGCCGCGTACGCACGGCTCGGCGCTGTTCACGCGCGGCGAGACGCAGGCGCTGGTCACGGTCACGCTCGGCACCACCCGCGATGCGCAGATCATCGACGCGCCGGAAGGCGAGTCGAAGGATCCGTTCCTGTTCCACTACAACTTCCCGCCGTTCTCGGTCGGTGAAGCCGGCCGCTTCGGTGCACCGAAGCGCCGCGAAATCGGCCACGGCCGTCTCGCCAAGCGCGGCGTGCAGGCGGTCAAGCCGACGATCGAGGCATTCCCGTACGTGCTGCGCGTGGTCTCCGAGATCACCGAGTCGAATGGCTCCTCATCGATGGCGTCGGTGTGCGGTTCCTCGCTGGCGATGATGGACGCCGGCGTGCCGCTGAAGTCGCCGGTCGCCGGTATCGCGATGGGCCTGGTCAAGGAAGGCGCCGATTTCGTCGTGCTGTCGGACATCCTCGGCGACGAGGATCACCTCGGCGACATGGATTTCAAGGTGGCCGGTTCCGCCGACGGCATCAGCGCGCTGCAGATGGACATCAAGATCGACGGCATCACCGAAGAGATCATGAAGGTCGCGCTGGCGCAGGCCAAGCAAGGCCGTCTGCACATCCTCGGCGAGATGGCCAAGGTCATCACGACCTCGCGCACCGAAATGAGCGAGTTCGCGCCGCGACTGATCACGATGAAGATTCATCCGGACAAGATCCGAGAAGTCATCGGCAAGGGCGGCACCACGATCCGTTCGATCACCGAAGAAACCGGCGCGACGATCGACATCAACGACGACGGCACCGTGATCATTGCTTCGGTCAACCGCGAAGCGGGCGACGCGGCGAAGAAGCGCATCGAGCAGATCGTCTCCGACGTCGAGCCGGGCCGCATCTACGAGGGCAAGGTCGCCAAGCTGATGGACTTCGGCGCGTTCGTCACGATCATGCCGGGCAAAGACGGCCTCGTGCACGTTTCGCAGATTTCCAGCGAGCGCGTCGAGAAGGTTTCGGACAAGCTCAAGGAAGGCGACATCGTCAAGGTCAAGGTGCTCGAAGTCGACAAGCAGGGCCGCATCCGCCTGTCGATGAAGGCGGTCGAGGAAGACACCGCCGGCGCTGCCTGATCGAAGGCGCAGGTCCAAAAAAAAAGCGGGCTTCGGCCCGCTTTTCATGTGCGCGTCAGTGAAAAAAGCCGGCGTCAGTTCTTGCCGCTGGCGGACAATTCGCCGAGGCGCACCACACGCTGCAGCGATTCGCCGTTGCGCACCACGGTCACGGTCACATTGCGCCCGGCACTGCGTTTCAAGCGGTCCTGGAAGTCGGCACGATCGGCGATCGGCTTGCCATCTAGGGCAGTCACGTAATCGCCGGCGATCAAGTTGGCGCGCGATGCCGGCGTGCCGCCGACGACCGAGCCGATCTCGACGCCGCCGCCACCCAGGCTGGCGCGCTCGGCCGGTTGCAGGTCGCGGAAGGTCGCCCCGAACGGCAATTTGAAGCGCACGAAATACACGGCGAGCCAATCGCCGTTGGCCGCGGCGGCTGCCGGCGCATATAGCAGCACGCGATCCGCGCCGGCACGCTGGCCCTCATGCAGGGCCTGCTCCTTCGCCGCGCTCTCGTCCAGGCGATAGCGCGCGCTGCCGATCCGCACGAACCCCTGCGCGGCAAGGCTGCTCTGGTCGCCGCCCTGGCTGCGGCCGCTGGCGAGTTCGGGGACTGCCGGGGCCGGCGCTGCGCGCATCGCGGCGATCGTTGCCGCATCACGGCCGGGCTCGGCGACATACGCCGAACCCGGCGCCGCAATCGACGGCTGGGATTCGTAAGGCGTACGGGTGACGCTGGCGCAGCCAGCGAGCAAGGCGAGCAGCGCGAACACGCTGAAGCGGCTCTTCGATGACATCGGATCGGCGTCCACGACGATGAAAGTGTGAACCGAGCATACGCATCCGTCGATGAACGCCGGGCACGCGCGCACGCGTTTGCTAGGATTCGCAGGCATCCTCGAACTGGGAATCTCGTGCCGATACTGCGCATCTATTATCGCGTCATTGCTTTGCTCGCGCCGGAAAAAGGTCTGGCGATCGCGCTCGCGCTGGCGAACCTCGCACTCGCGGGCGTGTTCTTCCTCGAACCCTGGCTGTTCGGCCGCGTGGTCGACGCGCTCGCCGGCAACACGCACGGCAATGCGTGGCGCTTCATCGGCTGGTGGGCCGGCGTCGGCTTTGCCGGGGTCGCCGCGAGCGTGCTCGTCTCGCTGTATTCGGACCGCCTCGCGCACCGGCGCCGGCTCGCGGTGATCGCGCAGTTCTTCGAGCATTCGATCGGCCTGCCGCTCGCGTTCCATGGCGAGCACCACACCGGCCGCCTGCTGCGCATCATGCATGTCGGCAGCAGCAACCTGTTCGGCCTCTGGCTCGGCTTCTTCCGCGAGCATCTGGCGACGGTGCTGTCGATCATCGTGATGGTGCCGCTCGCGCTGCACATGAACTGGAAGCTCGCGGTGCTGATGATCCTGCTGATGATCAGCTTCGCCGTGTTCAACGCGATCGCGATGCGCCGCACGCATGCGGCGCAGGGCCAGGTCGAGCAGCTGCACCACGCGATCTCCGAACGCGTCGGCGACGTTTTCGGCAACGTGATGGTGGTGCAGAGTTTTTCGCGCGTCTCTGCCGAGGTTGCCGAGATCAAGAGCATGGTGCGCCGCGTGCTGACGGCGCAGTATCCGGTACTGCGCGGCTGGGCCTGGCTTTCGGTCGCCAACCGCGCCGCAAGCACGCTGACGATCGTCGCGATCTTCGCCCTCGGCACCTCGTTGAATGGCAAGGGCGAGGTCAGCGTCGGCGCGATCGTCACCTTCGTCGGCTTCTCGATGCAGTTGATCGGGCGCATGGAGCAGTTCGCAAGTTTCATTTCGGGCTTGTTCTTCCAGACCCATTCGCTCGGCGATTTCTTCGCGGTGCTGGACACGCCGGCGGTACTGCACGAGCAGCAGGGCGTACCGGATCTGCCGCCGGCAAAGGGCGAGGTCGTTTTCGACGATGTCTCGTTCGGCTACGACGCGTCGCATCCGGCACTCAAGCATTTGAGCTTCCGCGTGCGCGCCGGCGGCACCGCGGCCATCGTCGGACCGACCGGTGCCGGCAAGACGACCGCGTTGAGCCTGCTTTATCGTGCCTACGATCCGAGTGCCGGGCGCATCACGATCGACGGCGTCGACATCCGCAACGTGAGCCTGCACAGCTTGCGCGAGCAGATCGCGGTGGTGTTCCAGGATCCAGGCCTGTTCTATCGCTCGATCGCCGACAACCTGCGCATCGGCAAGCCGGACGCGACCGACGCCGAACTGCAGGCCGCCGCCGAGGCCGCCGAAGCGCACAGCTTCGTCGTCGTCAAGCCCGACGGCTACGCGACCCTGGTGGCCGAACGCGGACGCTCGCTCTCGGGCGGCGAACGCCAGCGTCTGTCGATCGCGCGTGCGATGCTGAAGAACGCGCCGATCCTGATCCTCGACGAGGCGACCAGCGCGCTGGACAACGCCACCGAAGCGCGCATCCAGCGCGCGCTCAACAAGCTGACGCAGAACCGCACGACTTTCGTCATCGCGCATCGCCTGTCGACCGTGCGCAACGCCGATGTGATCCTCGTGCTGAAAGACGGTCAACTGGTGGAGCAAGGCCGCTACGACGAACTGGTCGCACTCGGCGGCCTGTTCGCAGAACTCGATGGTCAAGGCAAGTTCGTCGCCGACGCCGAGGACGATGGCACGGAAGAACCTGCCGAGACAGAATCCGAGACGGTGTCGGGTTGATGCGATGGTGGCAAGCGCGCGCGGGCGCGTTTCAGTCGCGTGCAGCCATGTCACGTCGGCGCCATTTCCAAGCGCCTTTCCGGACCGACGTCATGCAGCACCGTGGAGGCGCTCTCTTCGCATCGGGCAGCGCCTCGTCGTCGCCAGGACCCGTACTCGCTCAGCAACAGCGCGCAGATCAGCGGCGACTCGGCATCGCGCATCGACCGCAGTGCAAATTGCTGCAGCGTAGCGAAAAGCGCGCTCCCGGTATCCGGGCGCGAGATCGCGCAGGCATGGACTGCCGGGGTTTCGTCCGTCCGATATGCGGCTAGAATGTCTGAGCTGATCGATTCCGCATCACAGGCGGCGCCTCTGATGCTCCCTGCAACGAGGAATGGCGATATGTCGCGTACGGCTTGGCTGGGTCTGGGGTTGCTCGTTTCGATCACGTCCGGCTTCGCGCTGGCAGCTCCCGCCAGCGACAGTACGACCGACGCGCGTTTGCGTGCGTTGGAAAAGCGCGTTTCCGAACTGGAGCAACAGTCCACCCAGTCGCCCTCGGCCGAACTGGAGCGGCGCGTCTCCGCGCTCGAGAAGACGATCGGTGCCAGCGCGCCAGCCACCGCGGCGGTGCCGACCAATACGCTGGAGCAGCGCCTTTCCTCGCTCGAACACCGGAGCGCCGCAGCACCGGCGCCGGTCGTTGCGAGCGCGCCGGGCTTGTTCGCCCCGCCGCCTGCGCCGGCCGGCCCACCGCGTTGGCAGGATCACAACAACTGGTCCGAACTCAGCATCGGCATGACCTGGAGCCAGGTCAAGCAGATTCTCGGCGTGCCCGGCAAGGTCAAGGCCGGCGTCTTCGGCGACGTCATGTACTTCCCCGACAGCAGCGGCGGCAGCGTCGAGTTCGACCGCGACGGGCGCGTGGCCAAATGGAGCGAACAGCCGAGCGAGTAGGCTGCGTGCGGTGCTTGCGAAAGCGCTGGACAACCTCCGCACCCTGGCGCTGATTGCGTCGCGTCTGCACATCGCATCTGGTTCTCTCCTCGCGTGCGCAACAACTCTCACCGACAGGGGGCGAAGCGGCTGCCGACCGGAGGCTGCGGCTCGCTGCTCGATGCCGAGACGGTTTCGCTGCTGTGGTACGGCTGGCTGGCCATCCAGATGCTCGGATTTGCCGGCCTGTTCTTTTTCCTCTGGCCGGCGCGCTGGCTGCTCCTGCTCACATTTGTGCGGCCCTGTGCTGTCGGCGTCTTCGGGCATCGTGGTGCTGTCGCCGGTCGAGAACGCGGCGAATTCGCTGTATCAGATCGCCTACGTCGCGACCATGGGCTTGGCGTTCTTCTCGCCGCCGGTCGCCGCGAAATTTGCGCGCGACGCGCGCGCCTTCGCGGCGGGCGACGATCTCCGCTAGTTGAAGCCGCAGCGCTTTCGTCTCGTATCTCACCGTCGGGAAATTCTTCGGCTTGATCGAAGCAGGCCATGCCCTGCATGACTTCCGGCCCGCTCACTAGTGTCAACTGAACACTATAGTGAACCCCTGCTTATAGCGAGGTGAAGGCGGGGCGATGGGCGACACCGACAGCCATCTATGGAAATTCCACAAGGAGCTCAGCGCCGGCATCGTGTCCCTCGTGCTGCTCGCGGTGCTGGCGCGTGCACGCTCGCCGATGTACGGCTACCAGATCGCCAAGCGCCTGGAGAAGACCGGCGAAGGCGTGCTCAGCGGCAAGCAGAGCGCGCTGTACCCGGTATTGCGCAATCTTAGTGCCGGCGGCCTGCTCGACAGCGAAGTGGAGCCGTCGGTCGCCGGACCGCCGCGGCGCTATTACCGCATCACCCCGCTCGGTCGCCGCGTACTGCGCGACTGGAGCGTGGCCTGGAGCGCGACCCGCACTTTCGTCGATACCGTACTGGAGGAAACCGCGTGATGAACGCCACGATGCCGCGCACGATCGCCGAGTATCTGGAACAACTGCGCGCTGCGCTGCAGGGCGCCGATCCGGCCTTGATCCAGGATGCGTTGTACGACGCGGAAGATCACCTGCGCTCGGAGCTCGCCGAGAATCCGGACAAGTCCGAAGCGCAGATGCTGGCGAAGATCGCCGGCAGCTACGGCGCACCGGACGAAGTCGCGGCGATCTATGTCGACAAGGAATACCAGGTGCAGCAGGCGCTGCGCTCGCCGCCGCCACCGCCGCGCGTCAGTGCGCTGGGCCGTTTCTTCGGCATCGGCGCCGATGCGCGCGCCTATTCCGCGCTGTTCTACATGCTGCTCGCGCTGCCGACCGGCATCTTCTATTTCGTCTGGGCGGTCACCGGCATCTCGCTGTCGATCGGTTTGTCGATCCTGATCTTCGGCATCGCCTTCGCCGTGCTGTTCGTCGCGACGGTGCGTGTGTTGTCGCTGGTCGAAGGACGCATCATCGAAGTCATGCTCGGTGAACGCATGCCGCGCCGGCCGCTGTATTCGAATGCGGCGAAGCCGTTGCGCGCACGCGTGCTCGAAATGTTCACCGATCCGCGCACGTGGTCGACGCTGCTGTACATGCTGCTGCGGCTGCCGCTCGGCATCTTCTATTTCACGATTGCAGTCGCCGGCATCACGACGTCGCTCGCGCTGATCTTCGCTCCGGTCGCGCTGATGCTCGGCCACTTCGGCGTCATCGACGGCGGCCTCACCATCGACAACCAGGAATACCTGCCGCCATTGATCACCGCGCCGCTCGCGTTCCTGCTCGGCGTGATCCTGCTGTTCGGCATGCTGCATCTGGCGCGCGGCATCGGCCACCTGCACGGCAGCCTGGCCAAGCACTTGCTGGTGAAGTCGGCCGTCTGAGAGCGCTGCCGCGCGCTGCCAGAACAAAAAACCCGCCGCCGTAACAGACTCCGGCGGCGGGGTCATGGGGAAGCGGCGAATCAGGGACCGTCGAAACCGTCGACGAAGAGGATGTCGCCGATGTCGTTCACGCAGGTCACCGCGACATCGGTGATGTCGGCACCCGTCACCGTGCCTGCGCCGTCATCGATCGTGCAGGTTTGTGCCGGCGCCGCCGGCTGGGTCAGCACGCTGACCGCGTAGGCGCTGCCGTCGGCCAGCGCGGTCGGGAACACGAACGTTCCATCGGCATCGATGGCCAGATCGTCGCCGCCGCTCTGCTGCAGGACGAGTCCGCTGCCTTTAAGGCCGGTGACCGTACCGCCGATGAGATAGGTCGTCGGTGCGGTGACGCACGTCACGGCCACATTGTTGACATCGGCACCGGCAACCGTTCCCGCGCCGCCTTCGACCGTGCAGGTTTGTGCGGGCGCCGTCGGCTGGGCCAGCACGCTGACCGCATAGGCGCTGCCATCGGCCAGCGCGGTCTGGAACACGAACGCGCCATCGGCAGCGACGGCGAGATCGTCGCCGCCGTTCTGCTGCAGGACGAGTCCGCTGCCTTCAAGACCACTCACCGTGCCGCCGATCAGATAGCGCGCGGGTCCGGCGACGTAGTCGTAGACGCTGACCGACTGCAGGTCCATGTACATGCCCGAAGATCCCTGCGAGACGATCCACGAAATCTTCTTGAAGAACTCCGGCCCGAACGTACGATTGATGCGATCGAGATCGTCCGAATCGAACATGTCGCCGCTGGGATTGAACAGCTCGAATTCCATCGTCTGGCCGGGCGTCACCGTCGGTGTAGTGAACAGGTGGATGCCATCCGACAGCGGATAGTCGTTGACGATCTGCAAGCCCGGGCCGAAATCGGTCGCGGTCAAGCCGTCGCTGGCGTCGCCGGCATGCAGCTGGAAGGTGTCCAGTTCGATCGGATAGCGCGTGTCTTCGCCCGGCTCCAGCTCGAAGGCGTCGTCCGTCGTCACGCGGAAGCTCATCGTGACCTTGGTGCCGAGCGGCACGCCGGCGAACGGGCCGGAGGGCAGGTCGTTCCAGTTGACCGTGCCGTGTGCTTCGATCACCGCTTCGGTCGGCGGCGCGTCGTGCAGATCGATGACCCACGAACTCTGGCTGACCGGGCCGAGCCCCCAGCCACCGATCGTCCGGCCGTCGGCGGAGATGCCGCCGGCGCTGCTCAAGGTCCAGCCGTTCGGAATCGTCAGGCCGTGCGCCGTCGCGTAGTCGGAGACCAGCTGCATGCCTGCGTCCGGCGTCCAGATCGTTGCCAGGCGGCTGAAGCCGAAGCCGCTCGCGCCGACCACCACGTTGCCGTCGTCGCTGACCGCAAGGCCGTAGGCGGGTCCGCAACCGACGTTGTCGACGCAGCCGATGCCTTGCACGCCGGTCGCCGCGGTCCAGCGCCACGCTTCGCTGCCGCCGGTCTCGGGGTTGTAGCCGGAGCCGACGACGACGCTGCCGTCGCTGTTGACGGCGAGCGCCTCGCCGACCGGATTGCCGTCGGCGTCGGCCAGATCCAGCGGCACGCCGTCCTGCCAGATCACACCGGTGCGGGAACCATCGTCCTGGTCGTTCCAGCCGACGATCGTGCTGCCGTCCGTGCTGATCGCATTGGCGCGCGAGGAAGTGGCCGGCCGATTCACGTCGAGACGGGTCATGCCCTCGGCGGCGGTCCAGCGGAACGCGAAGTAGTTGCTGCCGTCGTCGATCGCCAGGCCGACGACGACGCCGTTGTCCGACGCGTCATACGCGCTGCTCAGGAACCCGCCCAGCGCCACCCCACCCGTGTAGCCGCCGACGAGGACCGCTCCGCCGGCCACATCGTAGTTGCTGTAGGCGAGCGCGGCGACGGTGTTGCCATCGCCGTCGAGCGCCGAGCCCGTGACCGGCTGGCCCCAGGAATTCATGCCGTTGGCATCGGCGAACCCATCCAGCAGAACGGCGCCGCGGTCCTTGTTCCAGCGCCACGCGGAGCCGCCGGCGATGCCGGTCGCGACGCGGCCATTGCGCGAAAGGGCGGTCAGCTGGGCGCCGCCGAGTCCGACATCGGTGAAGGTGCCGGCGGCCGTGGCGTAGCCGGCGAACAGAGCAAAAACGATTCCGGAAAACAGCGAAGCACGCATGTGAGTTTCCCCGAGGACAAGATTCGAACGCGCCACACGACAGCCGGTAAACCAGGCCGGCGCGGCGGAAAGCCTGCCGGCGCGCTGCGAACAGGCGTCGCATCGGCGCAGGCGGACCGCTGCCGAGTATCGATGGACACCGCCGGCGCGACCATTCGCGGTGCATTCGCAGCGCATTCGCGCAGCATCAACCGCGCCCGCCGGTCCCGCGTCATCCGCGCCAGCGGCACATGCCGGGACGTTGCAGCTGTTCCAAGTCGTGAACCGGCGTCGTGAACCGGCGCGGCTCTCTCATCGCAAACTGCAGGCTACGCATCGTCGCGGCGGTGTCGACGCGTTTGCTATCGAGGCGCGCGCGGGGTCGCTGCAAGATGAGACCGTCGATTGCGCAAGCGGCAGCCGCGGCTGCAGCGTGCGGGATCGAATCCGCCGTCAGCCGCTGCCGCGGATCGTCTGCTCCAGCGCCGCAGTGACGCTCGTCGGGATCGATCGCTCGCCGGCGAGCCCCCGCACGCGCGTCAACGCCGCCTGCCAGGCATCGGATTCGCCCAGCGCGCGATACAGCCGCGCCTGCAGCAGCGCGCAATCGAAATTCTGTTCGGACCAGCGTGCGACGCGGCCGATCACCGCGCTGGCACGGTCGAGCTCCTTGTCCGCGATCAGCGCGTTTCCGTAGGAGGTGCTCACCCTCACGATATCCTCGGGCACGCCGCGGCGCTCCGCTTGGGCGAGCGCCGTGGCGTACACACGCCAGGCGTCGTCGGCACGATGTTCCGCCCAGGTTTGTTCAGCGTCGGCGAGCGAGGCCAGCAGGCCGACTTGCGCGGCATACGGATACGAGCGCGACCATTGCGCGAATTGAGTGACCTGTTCGCGCGCATCGGTGGTGCGTCCTGCCGCACGCAATGCGCGGCTCAGGGTCAGCCAGGCGTTCGCACGCTCGCCGGCTTGTTCGGCCTGCGGCAGGCCGGCCAGTGCCGTTCGCGCGGAGGCGGCCGCCGCTTCGACATTGCCGCTTTCCAGATCGAGTTTGGCCAACTGGGAGGCCACCACGCCGAGCAGGCCGGCCTGTGTCTGTGCTGCGGGCGCGTGTTCGAGCTCGTAGAGCAACGTGCGCGCACCGGCCAGCCGGCCCGTCGCCGCCAGCGCCCGCGCGCGCCGCAGATCGAAGCTGTTGCGGCCGCGCGGATTGGTCAGCAGTGCGCGCTGCCCCTGGAACGATTCGCTGACCGCCAGCGCGGCGGTGGAATCGAGCAGGGCGAGGTGCGTGTCGATTTGCGCGGCGACGACCAGGCCGAGGTCGTTGACGAGGCCGAAGCGACGCAGCGTATCGGCCGCGCGCTGCAGCGCGGGCAACGCTTCGGCCGGACGTCCGCGTGCGTTGTCGAGCAGGCCTTCGTTGTCGTCGACGCCGGCGAGCGACAGCGCATCGCCGGCGAGCGACAGTGCCACGCGCGCGCGCGCGAGCGCATTGGCCGCTTCATCGAAGCGCTGCATGTCCGTCATCGCGATCGCAAGACCGGTATAGCTCTTGCCGAGCACGTTCGGCTCGCGCCGCGTTTCGGTCAGCGCGATCGCTTCCTCGAACGCGGGAACCGCGTCGGCGTTGCGCGCATCGCGGATGGCGATCGCGCCGAGCGTCTGCAGCACGCGCGCACGCAGGACCGGATCGGTTTCGGCCGACACCTGGTCGCGCAAGGTTTCCAGACGCGCACGCGCCGCTTCCATGTTGCCGAGGCGGAAGTCGATCTGCGCCAAGCGCAGTCGCACGACGGCGGTATCGCGCTGCGCCGGCGGGGCCGATTCGATCAGCCGCCGCGCCGTCGCGAAATCGTCGCCGAGCAGGGCGGCTTCCGTACGCTGCAGCAATTCGGTGAGCGGCAATTCGCCGTTGCCGCCATCTTCGTCCGGGGGCGGCTTGCCGAGCAGCGTCAGCAGTCGATCGCTGGCGGAACGCGCGGTCTCGATCGGATCTGCGCCTTGCGTCTGTACGTCCTGCCGGCTGCCGTCGACGCCGCGCAGTTCGAGCCACACCTGCCAGCGCTGACCCGTGCGCGAGACGCGCGGAACGAGCGCATAGCGCGCGCCGGTGCGCTCGCAGATCAGCATCGGCGCATCGTTGCCCGGCTTGGCCGCATCGGCGCGCGTCAGCGCCACGACGTTGTCGCTGGGGACCACCGTTTGCCCGCCGCGCCGCAGCTGCGTGCCGATCAGATCCATCAAGCCGAGCCGCAGCCAGGCCCACTCTTCGCTGCCGTCGACCACGACCGGCAGAATCGCGATCGCGTCGGTTGTCAGCGGTGCAGCGGCAGGGACGGTGTCGGCAGCGGGCCTGGCCGGCGCTTCCGTCTGTGGCCGGTGCTGCCAGACGATCGCGGCCAGCAACGCGCAGACCGCGCTCGCGCCGACGCCGAGCAGCATGCGGCGCTTCACTGGACGTGTGCGGCGAATCGACCGGGGCGGCTGCTCGGCGCTGGCGGCAGGCGCAGTCGCAGCGGTGTCGCGCGGGGCTGATGACGTGACGCCGCCTTCCGGTGCGGCCGTCTTCGGACCGTCGCTGCTGCGCCGCTCCGCTTCGTCGTCCACGACCAATTCGCCGACCCAGCGATAGCCGAAGCGTGGAATCGTGCGAATCGCATTCTGCTCGTTGCCGGTGTCGCCGACCACGCGGCGTGCTTTCAGCAGGGTCTGGCCGAGCAGCGTATCGCTGACATCGGCCTTGCCCCAGACCGCGGCGATCAGTTCATCGCGACCGACCGCGCGATCGCGATGCGCGATCAGATAAGCCAGGCAATCGAACACCTTCGGCGACAACACGACGAGTTCGCCCGCGTGCTGCAGTTCGCGCGCGGACGAATCGATGCGGTAGGAACCGAAGCGATAGACGGGCTGGCTCATCGGCGCGAGCGTAGCGTGCCGGCGCGGTGGCGGTCACGCGGAATCGCTGTGCGCCGATAACGCGCCTTACGCGGGCGGCGGCATCTGCCACGTCCGCCTCGGTCGGCCGTCCATCCGCATAGAAGGACGACCGGCCGTGATTCAGGGACCGTCGAAGCCGTCCGCGAAAATCGCGTCGGTCACCTCGCTGCCGAGCGTGCCGTCGAAATTCACGTTCTGCGCCGCGATCGTCGACGTCCCCGCGCCGTCGTCGCCGTCCTGCCAGGCGTAGACCGCGAACCCGTTGGCGCCGATGGTACCGACCGTGCGGCCGGTGTAGCCGTTCGTCTTGACCGCGACGGTCTGCTGCGTCCACAGGTAGTCGCCGCTGCTGGCCAGACCGGCCACGGTCAGCGGCTGATCCGCCGCGGGAATCGCGCCGGTGACCCAGCCGGCGAGGAAGCCGCCGGGAGCAGGCAGCGCGATCAGCTGCGAAATCGAAGCGCTGCCGTCGGTCGAATTGGCGGGCGTCACCAGCACCTTGCCGGTGTCGCCCCAGGCCCGATTGCCGGCAGCATCGATGCGCTGCGCCGAGACGCCGTCGTAAGTCTGAAAGTCATCGGAGGTGTAGTTGTCGCGCCAGACGAGATAGATGTCGCCGCTGGCGGAGTCGTATGCCGCACTCGTGTTGGTATGGTCCATCGTGTCGTCGGTCGTTGCGAGCACGCCATTGGCGCCGAGCAGCGGCTGGCCGTTCGCGTCGAGGTGCTGCACGCGCGCGACGAAGCTGACGCCGACGCCATCGTAGTCGTAGAACACGCCGCCGCCGACGCCGTCGGCGATGAACGGCGGGTAGTAGCCGAACTGCAGGTTGCCCTGGCCGCCGAACACCTTCACGGCATTGTCGCCCCACAGCGGCGCACCGTCGGCGGCAGCGAGCTTCTGCGCGGTCAGCACGTGCGCCGAGCCGGACTGGTTGCTCCACGAGACGATCACGTTGCCGTCCTCGGCCGGCTCGACGCCGCCGAGCAGCTTCAGCGCGGCAGTCGGCTGCACCAGGTCGATGCCGCCATCGGCCCATTGCGGCTGGCCGTCTTCGTCGAGCTTCTGCGCGCGCACGCCGCTGTCGGCCGACCAGGCCACGACGAGGGTGCCGTCGGTGGCGGCGGTCACGTAGGCGTTGTAGACGGCCTCGTCCGCAGTCGATACGGCGACGCCGGCCACACCCCACGCCAGCGTGCCGTCCGGCAGCACCTTGCTGATCGCGATGTGCTCGTCGGCCGAGTTGTTGGCGCAGCAGTTGTAGGCGACGAACGCGTTGCCCTCCGCGTCGACGGCGAGGCCGTAGTCGTAGGTGGAGTCGTAGCTGCGATCGGCCACGAGGACGCCGTTGTGCGGCCACAGCGCGTTGCCACTGGCGTCGAGTCGCTGCAGATACACGTCGAAGCCGCCGCTGTCGCTGAACCAGCTGACATAGAAGCCGCCATCGGGGGTCGGCACGATCTTCGGCTGCGTGCTGCCGCCGGCGATGTCCGACACGATGAGGCTGGCGGCCGGATCGGTCGACCATTGCGCCAGCGCCGGCGCGCTGCCGAGCAGGGCGCCGAACACGCACGCGAGGGGCCAGACGCAAGAGCGATTCAGTCGTTTCATGGGTGAGCCTCCGGTAAAGGACGCCGAAGCGTCATGGAGCGAGCGCCGGTGACGGTCGCCGCGGTTTCTGCTGAGGGCAGATCGATGATGAAGGATTGGAAGCGCCCGGCGCGCAGACCGTAGCCGCCGATGCAACTGCCATCGGCGCTGATCGCCGTCGCCGCGATGAGCGTCCAGCCGGGCGGGATCGCGACACCGTTGCGTTCGAGCCAGGCGGTGAGCGGTTCGGCGCCGCGCGCATCCGTCCAGACGACGGCGACGCGCTGCGCTCCATGGCCTGCGCTGCCGACGAGGATGCGCCCGTCGTCGCTGCTGGCGCCGAAGCGGGCCGGTCGCGGCAAGGCGGAGGCCGGCTGCAGCAGCGGCTGTAAGCCCGCTGGCTTCGTCCAGCGGAAGGCTTCTTGCGAAGGCGTCCGCGTCGACAGGCCGAGCAAGGTGCTCGCATCGTGGCTGCCGCCGGTCAGTTCGGCCGATCCTAGCGGCTCGTCCAGCGCACGCACCTCGCCCGCCCGCCAGAGCACGTTGCGGCGAACAGCGTCGCCGTGGCCGCTCCAGCCGAGGACGCGCCCGTCCATGTTGCCGAGGCCGAGCACGCCGCTGCTGTCGTCTGCGTCGAGCGCAGGCAATCGGCGCATGCCTGCGCCGGGACGCCAATCGAAGGCGACGCGATGATCGTCGCGCGTGTTGGCGCTACCGCTGATCTCGAGGTCGTCGTCGACGGTCAAGCCGAGACTCAGCACGCTGGCACGTGCGACGGCGCCGGCGAGTCCGCCGAGTCGATGCACCTCGCCCGCGTCGTCCCAGTAGGCGGCGACTTCGCGCTGTTGCGCGTCGAGCGCGGAACCGACGACATAGCGGCCGGACGCCGAGATGCCTTGCGCGGATACCGCGTCGCGAAGCGCCTGCGCATGGCCGCCTTCGTTCCAGCGAAAGCCGCCGCTGCTGCCGCCGACGACGCTGCCGCTGGCGACGCGGCCGTCAGCCGAGAGGGCGTTGAGTTGAGCGCCGGGAAAGTCGATCGTCACGAAGCCCGCAGCGGAGGCGTGCAGGCAGGCGAAGCAGAGCAGGGCGACGAAGAAGCGGCGCATCCCCGCAGCGTCGGGCCTGCCCACAGGGGGTGCATGAGGCCGCCCTGGCGCGCACCTGAGCGATCTCTGAGCGTGCGCTGATGGATCGCTGATGGCGTCCTGGGATCAATAGCTTACGAGCGCCCATCGACGGTTCGGAACGCCACGCGTCGGACGGCTACAGCGGCAGTTCGGGACGGCGCTCGCCGGCGAGCCGCCGCACTTTCGTTTCGGCATTGGACGCCAGACCGGTATTTCCGAGCGCGCGGTACAGCGCCGCCGTCGCGCGCGCCGCACGATAGTCGCGCTCGGCATACGGTGACAGACGGCCGACCACGGTGGTCGCCTGGTCGAGCGCATGCTGCTGGATCAGATAGGCCGCATAGCCGATGCCTACGCCGACCAGGTTGTCGAGCGACCCGCTGCGGTCGGCGGCGCTGAAAGCGGCCGCGAAATGCACGTCCGCCGTTGCTTCGCCGTGCGCGGCCAGCGTGACGGCCGTGGCAAGTTCCACTGCCAGCGCGTGGTCGCGATTCCTGTTCTCGTTGGGACTTTCATCCGACGCACCTGCATCAGGCGCGATCAGCAATCGGTGGCGAACGCGATCCAGCAGGACGCCGGCATCGGCGCGGCGGCCGGCGACCGCCGCGATCATTGCCACGTCCGCCACCGCGGCGTCCGACCCTGGCGCCGCGCCGGCAGGCAGACTGTCCAGCACCTGCGTCGCCGTTGCGATCGCCGCGACGGCGTCGCCCAGCTCGACTTGCAGACGCGCGCGCAGCACAGCGAACTCGGCTTGTGCGCCGGACGTTTGCGCGGCATCCAGCAGGCGGGCCGCCGCGTCGAGCTGCCCGGCGCCCAGCAAGGTCTGGATACGAGCCTCGACGATGTCCTGGCGCAGGATTGGATTTTCCAGATGCGTCGAAAGATCGAACGCGCTCGCGCTGCTCGCCAGTGCACCCTCGTGGTCGAGCAGGGCGAGCTGCGCACGCGTCTTGCCGAGCATCGCGGCGGCGAGATTGTCGCGCACATCGAAACGGGTGAATGTTGCGATTGCGCGATCGAACGCGGCCACGGCGTCCGCATAGCGCCCTCGGCCCGCTTCGACCAAGGCGAAATTGACCTCGACGCTGCCGATTTCGACATGATCGCCGGCGCGCTCCAGTTCGACGCGCGCACGCCCGAAATCGGCCAGGGCGGCATCGAAGCGCCCGCGCGCGCCGTTGGCCGCGGCGCGGCTGCTGTAGGCCGAGCCGAGCAGATCCGGGTGGTCCTGTCCGGCTGCGCCGGCCAAGGTCGCGATCGCTGCCGAATATTCGTGCTCCGCCGCCGCGAAGTCCTGGCGGCGCACGGCAACTGCACCAAGTCCCATCTGCGCCTGTGCCCGCACGTCGGCCGCCAGCGCCGCAGTGTCCGCGAGAGAGCGGAACTGCTGCTCGGCGGCATCCAGCTGGCCGGCGCGGAACGCGATTTGTGCGGCCCTGACCACGATCGCCGGATCGCTTTTCAGCGCCGCGGGTGTCGCATCGGCGAGTTGCCGTGCGACAGCCAAGTCGCCCGCCAGCATCGCGGCGTCGATGCGCTGGACGCGTTCGGTCGCCGCGGAAACCTTGGCGTCGCTGCCGTCGCCGGCTGCGCCGAGGCTGTCGATGAAACGCGCGATGCTCAATCCGGCGGCGTCGAGCGGATTGCCCGCGCGCGCCGTGTAGCTGCGCACGCCGCCGTCATGATAGATGTCGATGACGAAGTTCCAGGCATCGCCCGACAGCGTCGCCTGCGGCGCCAGGATGTAGCTGGCGCCGCTGGCCAGTTCGAGCCGGTGCAGGGCGCCGGCGTCGGTCGGAGCAGCATCCTGTCCGATCAACAGCAGCACCTGTTCGCTCGGCAGCACCTTGCGCTTCGCCTGGGTGCGCAGCCGCGATGCGATGTAGTCCATCGCGCCGAGGCGGATCCAGGCGAAATCCGTATCGGCTGCGCCGACGGCGACCGGCAGCACGAGCAACAGCGAGTCGGAGCGAACGGCTGCGGGCGGCGTGGCCGGCTCGTGCGACAGTGGCCAGGCCAGCAGCGCCGCCGCGAGCACGAGCACGGCTGCCGCGATCCATGCGGCGTATCGGGATCGCCCAGGTGTCAGCGTGTCCGTTTCCGCATTCGGCGCCGCCATTTCGCCAACGGGGATTTCAGCCGTACGGGTCGTCGAGGGCGCCGGCTCCAAGGCCGTATCGAGCGGCAGGATCCAACGGTACCCGAAGCGCGGCACCGTGCGGATCGCACGCTGTTCGTTGCCGGTGTCGCCGACCGCGCGCCGCGCGCGCAGCAGCGCCTGGGCGAGTACGTCGTCGCTGACGTCCACGCGGCCCCACACGGCGCTGATCAGCTCGTCGCGGCCGACCGCGCGTTCGCGATGTTCGATCAGGTAGGCGATGCAGCCGAATGACTTCGGCGGCAATGCGACCATGCGCTCGCCCAACCACAATTCGCGGGCGGCGGTGTCGAGCCGGTACTCGCCGAAGCGAAAGGAGGAAGCAGCCATCCGGGCAGCGTAGCGTGACGCCGCATGGGACGGAATGCCGTCTCGCATCGCCTGCGTCGTTTCGGCTCAGCCGCTGATCAACCAGGCGGCAAGGCCGAGAAACAATCCCATGCTGACGACGTCGGTGGCGGTGGTCAGGAAGATGCTCGACGCGGTCGCAGGATCGGCACCCAACCGCTTCAGTCCGAGCGGCACGGCGGCGCCGGCGAGGCCGGACAAGGCACAACTGCCCGCCATCGCGACGAACGTGATGCCGGCCAGCGTGAGCGCCTGCGGATGCTGCTGGTGGTGCGCCAGCCAGAACATGCCGGCAGCGGCGACGAGGCCGGTCAATGCACCATTGAGAAAGCCGAGCCAGGCTTCCTTGGCGAGCAGGGCGGGCGCCGTCGACGGCCGGAGTTCGCCGAGCGTCATGCCGCGCAGGGTCACGGCGAGCGCCTGGCAGCCGGTGTTGCTGCACTGGCCGGACAGCACCGGGATGAATACCGCCAACAGCACGATGCGGTTGACGGTGTCTTGGAACGTGCCGACGACGCCGGCAGCGACAAACGCGGTGACCAGGTTCAGTTGCAGCCAGGGATGGCGGAAGCGCAGCGCGCGCTGCCACGGCGTAGCGAGGCGTTCTTCCTTTTCGACGCCGACCATCGCACCCGCTTGCGCGCTGATCTCGAACGCCTGCTCCTCGAACAGCACGGCGCCGCGCACCAGGCCGAGCAGGCGGCCGTCCTCGGCGCAGACCGGATAAACCGGGTAGTGACGCGTCACCACTTCACGCATCGCGTCGATGACGGGGCTGTCCGGCCGCAGGGCGAACGGGCGCGTCAGCATGATGTCGGCCAGCGGCTGGCTCGCTTGCGCGAACGCGAGTTCGCGAAACGCGACGAGGCCGCTCAGACGCTGCGCAGCGTCGACGACGAACACATAGGTGATCAAGGTATGCGAGACGATCGGACGCAACTTCTCGATGACCTCGGCGACCGTCGTTTCGGCGCTGAAGATGGCCGGTGCCGGTTCCATCAGACGGCCGACCGTGCCTTCCGGCCAGTGCTGGCCGGAGAGCCATTGGCCATCGTCGCCCTGGCCGGCCGCGTGGGCGATCAGGCGGCGGCGTTCGGCGCCGAAGCGGTCGAGGATCGCCACTGCGCGGCCAGGGCCGAGCGTGCGCAGGAGTTGGGCGATCGTGGCGTCCGGCAATGCGCCGAGCCGGGCGACTGCTTCATCGGCGTCGAGCGCGCGCAGCGAGTCGGGCGTTACGGAAGTGAACGACATGCCGGTTCCCCAGGGCTGTTGACTGCCCCGCGCCGGTTGCGAAGCGTCCGGAAGTGTAAGCCGATACGCGGCCGGCCGATCACCGCGGCGATCGGCGCGAGTGTCCCTGCGGGAGATCCGGATGGCCGTGCCTGCGAAGACTGGATGGCAAATGTCGGCCGTGCGCGTCAACCCGCGGCCGTCGCGCGCGTTCCGTTCATCCGTTCTTTAGCCTCCGCACGCGAATATGCCGCTTGTGAAAAACCAACCAGGGTACGCTCCGATGACAACTAGATTTCTATCCATTGCGCTTTTGGGTACCGCGATCGTTTCCGCGGCCGGTTGCGTTTCCGCGCCTCCGCGCGTGCGCTACGACGACGATTATTATCAGCGTCGCGCGCAGTACGACTGTTCGCGCTGCGGCGTCATCAAGGACGTGGGTCAGGTTTATGTGCGCGAGAACAGCACGAGCGGCGGGGGCGCCGTACTCGGCGCGATCATCGGCGGCGTGCTCGGCAGCACCGTCGGCAAGGGTGATGGGCGCACCGCGGCAACTGTCGCAGGCGCCGTTGCCGGTGGCTTCGCCGGCAATGCGGTCGAACGCAACAACAACGACGGCGACCGGCCGGCGTGGCAATTCCATGTGCGACTGGACAGCGGGCGCTGGGCGACCGTCACGCAGTGGGACAACGACGACCTGCGTCCGGGTGACCGCGTGATGATTCGCAACGATCGGCTGATGCGTCTGCGCTGATTTCGCAGAAGACTCTGCAATGTAAAAAAAAAGGCCGGCGGAGAAAATCCGCCGGCCTTTTTTTTGTGGCGATGTGAAAGTCGACGCTACGTAGGCGTCGGCTGATGCGATTGCGTCAGTTGATGCGATAGAAGTTGTGCGCACCGATCGTTGCGATCGGCGGTCCCTTGATCCATCCGGGATAAGCGGAATCGGCGGCGACGAAATGATCGGCATCCGGGACGACGAACTTGCGCTTGTCGCGCGGCAGCGACCACATCGCGATCGCGCGGTCCGCGATCTTCCATGCCTTCTGCCAGGCTTCCGGATTATCCAGGACGAAATTCGAATTCGTGGTGGAGAGAGCGAACTGGCCCGGGGCCTGCACCACCTCGCACACCGAGCTTCCCCAATGTTTGTTTTCGCGGCGCCGCATGGCCACTTCGGCAACGGCCATTTGTCCGGTCTGGGATTCGCTGCGGGCTTCGAGATAAACGGTCGTCGCTAGACAGACCTGGTCCGACGAGGGCTGCGGCAACATGGACGCAAGCCAGAGTAGAAAAGCCAATTTCACGTGTTGCTACCTCACTACGCGACGGTTCGTGCAGGGAAGGCGTTGCGATCATGGTGACCGTACGCAGATCCCGTAGTGCGCAGGAGCGCGCACTGTGCATCCACCCTCTGTTGTTGAAGCTGCGGCGCGCGCGCGAATCGGATCGCGCTGATCAACGCCTGTTGGTCACGTCTGCCACCCCGGCAGTCGTTCCAACGTTAGTGCCACGTGTCGACGCGTTCTGCACCGACGCCGACCGCAGTCCAACCATGCGGTCGCTAGTAATTCGTTGCATAAAAAAACGCCCTGACTGAGCAGAGCGTGGTGACGGAGGTTACGCGAAAAGCGGGGCGGATGTCCCTGAACGGGTACCCCTTGTTCAGTTAAGGCTAAGGAAGCATCGGACGCGTCGTCGCGAATTGAAGGGTCGAGAATCCTGCGCGCAATTGCTCGCCCTGCGAAAAGTTACATGGAAGTAATTGCGTATAGACGTATTTATATCTGGACGTCTAATCCAATGTAGGCATCTATTTTAAAACGACGCTGACGATGCTGCCGGAGGCGGTCGCGAGGCGGGCGGATTCCGCATCCGCATCCGCGATGACCGCGAGTGCCTCGCTTGCACGTGTCGATGTGGCGCTGGAATACAGCACGTGGCCTGCGGTGTGCGTGGTATCGGCCATGATCGGCGTGCCCGCCGCCGGCGCTGCGCCGTCGATGGCGAGCCGCAGCAGGTGCCGCTTGTTGCCGCCGCGAAAGTGCAATCGTGCCGCGACTTCCTGGCCCGGATAGCAGCCCTTGTCGAAACGGATCGCGTCGAGGCGTTCGAGGTCGAGCGCCTGGGGCACGAATTGTCCGTTCGATTCGCTCGCCAGCAGCGGCAGCCGCGCAGCGATGTCGTGCGCGCGCCATTCGGACAGTGCTCGCGTCGCGATCGACGTATCTGCGGACGGTGCGAGCCAGGCGATTCGCTGCGTGGAGCCCGGCAGTGCGAGCGCATAGCCTGCGCGATGCGCCGTGACTTCGCGTGCGGAAATCGGCGCAGACAGATCCGAGGGCGGCAACGCGTGCAGCGCCCATTCCCCCGGTGCAGCCAGCGTGAGCTTCGAGCGAAACACGAAGCGCGCGAGTGCGCCGCGCATGTCGGCAGCGTCGCCGAGCGGCAGCCAGGCGAGCAGCTGCGTCGACTCGGTGCGCAGCAGCGCGAAGAAATGGCGTGCGCGACCCTGCGCATCGAGCCACGCACTCCATTGCCACGTGCCCACGGCCAATTCGTTCACGTTGCTGGTGAACTGGGCATGCGCGAACGCCATCGCGTCGATGCCCTCGAGGATGAGTATCCCGGCGGGGCCGAGTCGCGCGGATGTCGACGTCATGGTGTCGACGCTGCAGGGACGGGTGTCATGGATAGCGATGTCTTGCTTCACGCAGGGAATTCAAGACTGTAGCACTCGCGGCGGAGCGGCCAATTCCTCGGATGCGAGCTGCGCAGATGCGCTCGCACGGGTATGTCATGACGTGTTCTTCATGGAGCCGTGGTTGTAAGCGTGCGCGGCTGGGTTTACCCTTCGCGCCGCACTGCACCATGTCGAACCCGAAATCTCCCTCCAGCGAGCCTGCCACGCCTTCGACCAAAGGCAGCGGGACCGGCGTGCCGGAACCGTCGGCACCGCCCGCGGGCGAAGTCGGCGGACGTGAGTCGGGGCTGGACCCGACCCGCTACGGGGATTGGGAAAAGAACGGCCGCTGCATCGATTTCTGATGCGAACTCGCGCGTCGTAGGCGCGGCTTGCGGCTTTTGTACAACGTCAGCACGAGCCAGCCATGCCAGCCACCGCGCGACCCTTATCGCCGCACCTCTCGATCTACCGCTGGCAGATCCAGATGGTTACCTCGATCGTCCACCGTGCGACCGGTATCGCATTGGCGGCCGGCACGATCCTCCTCTGCATCGCCCTGCTTGCACTCGCCGCCGGCCCCGAACCGTACGCGGAGGTGCAGACGTTCTGCGCTTCGTGGATCGGCCTGATCCTGCTGTTCGGCTGGACCTGGTCGCTCGCCTATCACTTGCTCAACGGCGTTCGCCATCTGCTGCAGGACATCGGCCTCGGCTATCTGCCGGCGCAATTCGTGCGCAACAGCTGGCTCGTCGTCGGCGCCAGTCTGGTGCTGACCGCGCTGCTCTGGACTTGCGTGTTCACGCAGCGGGGCGGCGCATGAGCAAGCCGCTGCGTACTCCGTTGAAGACCGCGCTCGGCCTCGGCTCGGCCAGACACGGCGTGCATCATTTCCTCGTGCAGCGCGTGACTGCGGTCGCGCTGCTGTTCCTTTCGTTGTGGTTCGTCTGGACCGTGCTCGCCGTCCTGCGCAGCGACTATGCCGGCGCGCATGCGCTGATCGCGCAACCGTGCAATGCCGTGCTGATGATCGCCTTCGTCGTCGCGATCTTCTGGCATACGCAGCTGGGTCTGCAGGTCGTCGTCGAGGACTACGTGCACACGCGCTGGCTCGAATGGACGCTGCAGATCGCGATCAAGTTCGTTTGTTTCCTCGGCGCCGCCGCGAGCGTGCTGGCCGTCATCCGAATTGCGCTGGGACGCTGAATCACATGGACAGCTACAAGATCCAGGAACACAAGGTCGACATCGTCGTGGTCGGCGCCGGCGGTGCTGGCTTGCGCGCGACATTCGGCCTCGCCGCGACCGGACTTTCGACGGCGTGCATCACCAAGGTGTTTCCGACGCGATCGCATACGGTCGCCGCGCAGGGCGGCATTTCCGCCGCGCTCGGCAACATGGGCGAGGACGACTGGCGCTTCCACTTCTACGACACGATCAAGGGTTCGGACTGGCTCGGCGATCAGGACGCGATCGAATACATGTGCAAGGAAGCGCCGGCGGCGATCATCGAACTCGAACATTACGGCGTGCCGTTCTCGCGCACCGACGAGGGCAAGATTTACCAGCGTCCGTTCGGCGGCATGACCACGCACTACGGCAAGGGCACCGCGCAGCGCACCTGCGCGGCGGCGGACCGCACCGGCCATGCGATCCTGCACACGCTGTATCAGCAGTCGCTGAAGCACGATGCGCGCTTCTTCGTCGAATACTTCGCACTCGACCTGATCTTCGACAGCGAAGGCGTCTGCCGCGGCGTGCTCGCGCTTGACATGGCCGAGGGTACGCTGCATCTGTTCCGCTCGCACGGCGTGGTGCTCGCCACCGGTGGCTATGGGCGCGCGTATTTCAGCGCGACCTCCGCACATACCTGCACCGGCGACGGCGGCGGTCTCGCGCTGCGCGCGGGCCTGCCGCTGCAGGACATGGAATTCGTGCAGTTCCACCCGACCGGCATCTACGGCTCGGGCTGCCTGATCACCGAAGGCTCGCGTGGCGAAGGCGGCTATCTGACGAACTCCAATGGCGAGCGCTTCATGGAGCGCTACGCGCCGAACGCGAAGGACCTCGCTTCACGCGACGTCGTGTCGCGCTCGATGACGGTCGAGATCCGCGAAGGCCGCGGCGTCGGCGAGCACAAGGATCACATCAACCTCAACCTGATGCACCTCGGTCCCGAAGTGCTGCACGAGAAGCTGCCGGGCATTTCCGAAAGCGCGCGCATCTTCGCCGGCGTCGACGTGACCAAGCAGCCGATCCCGGTGATCCCGACCGTGCACTACAACATGGGCGGCGTGCCGACCAACTATCACGGCGAAGTGGTGCGCAAGGTCGGCGGCGATCCGGACGCGGTCGTGCCGGGCCTCTACGCGATCGGCGAAGCGGCCTGCGTGTCGGTGCATGGCGCCAACCGGCTCGGATCGAACTCGCTGCTCGATCTGGTGGTGTTCGGCCGCGCCGTCGCGCAGCGCTGTGCAGCGACGATCAAGCCGGGCCAGGCGCACAAGGATCTGCCGGCCTCGGTATGCGATGCGGCGCTGGCCAATCTCGATCGGCTGCGCAATGCGAACGGCTCGATGCCGACCGCGGAGATCCGCGCAAACATGCAGCGCACGATGCAGTCCGACGCCGCCGTTTTCCGCACCGAGAAGACGCTGCAGGAAGGCGTCGCCAAGATGGCGCAGGTGTTCGATTCCTTCCAGGACGTCAAGGTCGCCGACCGGTCGCTGGTGTGGAATTCCGATCTGATCGAAACCTACGAGCTGCAGAACCTGCTGTACAACGCGGTCGCGACGATCAACTCGGCCGAGCAGCGCCACGAGAGCCGCGGCGCACACGCGCGCGAGGATTTCCCGGATCGCGACGACGTCAACTGGCAAAAGCACACGCTGGTCACGGTCGACGGCAAAGGCGCCTGCGCGTTCGACTTCCGGCCGGTGCATATGAATACGCTGACCAGCGACGTCGAGCCGGTGCCGCCGAAGAAGCGGGTGTACTGACGGCAGGGATTCGGGATCGGGGGTTCGGGGTTCGTTTCCGGACCGCTCTTCCGAATCCCCAATCTCCAATCCCGAATCCCGGAACGAACATGGCCGAATTTACGCTCCCCAAAAACTCCAAGATCAAGGCCGGCAAGCATTTTCCGGCCAAGCCCGGCGCGAAGAAGGTGCGCACGTTCCGTGTCTATCGCTGGACGCCGGAGGACGGCGAGAACCCGCACGTCGACACCTACGATGTCGACCTCGCGACCTGCGGTCCGATGGTTCTCGACGCGCTGATCAAGATCAAGAACGAGATCGACTCGACGCTGACGTTCCGACGCTCGTGCCGCGAAGGCATCTGCGGCTCGTGCGCGATGAACATCGACGGCACGAACACGCTCGCATGCACGAAGGCGATCGAGGATTGCGCGTCGGGCGACGTGAAAGTCTATCCGCTGCCGCACATGCAGGTGGTCAAGGATCTCGTGCCCGATCTCACGCATTTCTACGCGCAGTACGCGTCGATCAAGCCGTGGATTCGCACCGAAACGCCGCCGCCGCCCGATCGCGAGCGTCTTCAGTCGAAGGAGGACCGTGCGAAGCTCGACGGTCTCTACGAATGCATTCTCTGCGCGTGCTGCACGACGTCGTGTCCGAGCTACTGGTGGAACAGCGACAAATACCTCGGCCCCGCGGTGCTGCTGCAGGCGTATCGCTGGATCAGCGATTCGCGCGACGAGGACACCGGCGCGCGTCTCGACGAGCTCGAAGATCCGTTCAAGCTCTATCGCTGCCACACGATCATGAACTGCGCGCGCACGTGCCCGAAAGGACTCAATCCCGCGAAGGCGATCGCCGAGGTCAAGAAATTGATCGTCGAGCGCAACGGCTCCTGAGCGCGGCGCGCGTGAAGCACGCCCGGGCACGCGCGTGATCGACGAGCAGCCGCTGCCGCCGCCGTTGCCGGCGGCGAAGTCGGAGCGCCCGCGGCTGCCGGCGCTCCGGATTCTGATCGGCGGCGCCGCCTACGGGCTCGCGATGCGCGTCATCTTCGGATTCTGGCCGTTCGGCGCGGCCGTTCCGGGCACGGGGCCGATGCTCGTTTCGTTCGCGTTCCTCGTGCCGTGCGTGATCGGCATCTGGTCCGTTTCGCGGCTTCCTGCCGAACAGCGCAACGTCGGCAGCGCGATTCTCGTGCCGTGGGCGCCGTTGTTCCTGTTCCTCGCGGGCACGGCCGCGCTCGCGATCGAAGGCGCGATCTGCATCGCGCTCGCGATTCCGATCTTCATGATGATGGCGTCGTTCGGCGGGCTCATCGCATTGCTCGCGTTCAAGGCGAGCAAGCCCTCGACCGCGACGACGAGCGGCATTCTCGTGCTGCCGCTGCTGCTCGCGCTCGCCGAACGTGGCATGCCGCTGACCGATTCGATCGAGCGCTCGACCGAGTCGGTGCACATCGCGGCGCCGCCCGAGCGCATCTGGCATTTGATCAACGATGCGACCGGCATCGAGCCGCAGGAAATGCAATCCGGCTGGGCATGGCGCATCGGCGTGCCGTATCCGGTGTCGGCGATCACGGTCGACGAAGACGGCGGCCGCGTGCGCAAGCTCGTCTGGCAGAAAGGCGTGCACTTCGACGAGCCGATCCTCGACTGGGACGAGAACCGCTACATCCGCTGGCGCTATCGCTTCGACGCCGACTCGATTCCCGACGGCGCGCTCGACGATCACGTGCGCGTCGGCGGCGCCTATTTCGATCTCATCGACACGTCATACCGGCTCGAACCCGAAGGCGACGGCACGCGGCTCACGATCGACGTCGGCTATCGCGTGAGCACGCACTTCAACTGGTATTCGGCGCGGCTCGGGCGCTTCCTCGTCGACGACGCCGCAAAGACGATCCTCGAGTTCTACCGCCGCCGCACCGAGGCCGAAGGCGATGGGCACGCCTGACGCGATCCCGGGACACCTCCGCTGGCGTTGCCGCCGCGGCACGCGCGAGCTCGACCGGCTCGTGAGCTGGTGGCTGACCGAACGCTGGGAAAATGCCGATGGCGAAGCGCGCGCCGCATTCGCGAACATGCTCGAATGCGCCGACCCCGATCTCTGGAACTGGCTGACCGGCCTCGAAGCGCCGAGCGATCCCGCGATCGCGCGCATCGTCGATGAAATCCGCGCCTTCCATCGCGTTTGACGTGCGGCCGTCGTTCGCGCTCGCGTGCGCGGCGGCGTTTGGCATCGTGGCGGCTTCGTTCGCGCCATGGCAAAGCGCATTGCCGACGAGCGTGCGCCTCGCTGCGTCGATCGCCGCGCTCGCGATGGGCGCATTCGCGCTCGTGCGTTTCGCGCGACCGCGCTTCGAGCGCGTCGCATATGGAGCGATCGGCTGGACGCTCGCAGTCGCAGCGTCCGATGCGAAGCCTGCCGAGCTCGTCGCGCACCGACGCCTCGGGCCATGGCTCGCTCTCGATTTCCGCGACGCCGAACGGCGACGCTTTCGCTTCGTGCTCGGCCCCGACAACAGC
>Ga0247776_10000062_pt1 | contig 30328 bp, 28 predicted proteins | sample UWRJL199509C5_FD_179912 | JGI IMG/M metagenome (GOLD analysis project Ga0247776, IMG submission 179912) | Plant litter microbial communities from Arlington Agricultural Research Station in Wisconsin, United States - UWRJ-L199-509C-5 | ecosystem: Environmental > Terrestrial > Plant litter >...
TTCCATCCATAGCAGGCAGTGATCGTTGTTGCGGAAGATCTGGCCGTACAGTGCGCGCAGTCGCAGGCTCAGTTCATCGATGCTGGCGGCGTCGACGAACAATTCGTTGAAGGTCTGCATCATCTCTGCGTGGTCGTGCCGGAGCAGTTCGATGAACAGGTCGTCCTTGCCCTTGAAGTTCGAGTAGAACGCGCCGCGCGTGTAGCCGGCCTCCGCCGCCACGTGCTCGACGCTGGTGCCGCCGACGCCGCGCTTGGCGATGACCTTCGCCGCCGCAGCCAGCAACGACTGTCGCGTTTGCGCGCGACTTTCCTCTCGATTCAATCGTTTACGTGCCATCGGTGCAGCATAACATGGGGCCTCACTCACGCGGATACAATCCAGAATTGAAATACATACATGTATCCTAATATTATTGTGTATCGATGTTCCGGTGCCCTGCCGCGACGCCGTCCTCTGGAGTGATTGCATGAAAAGCACGCTGTCCGGCCATGGCCGCCCGCTACTCGTCCTAGGCGCCGCAGTACTGGCATTGGGCTTGACCGCCTGCGGCCGCTCGGCGTCCCAGGCGGCCGAAGCGCCACAGGCACGGCCGGTGATCGCACAAGTCGTCGCGCGCGGCGAGAGCGCGGTCGCCGAGTACTACAGCGGCGAGGTGCACGCGCGCTACGAAGCGCCGGCGTCGTTCCGCATCGACGGCAAGATCACGCGTCGCGCCGTCGGCATCGGCGAGCGCGTGAAGGCGGGCCAGCTGTTGGCGACGCTCGATCCGAGCGATGCGGCGATGAACGCGCTCGGTGCGCGCGCGGCGGTCGCCGCGGCCGACAGCCAGCGTCAGCTCGCACAGCTGCAGCGCGATCGCAATGCGAACCTGCGTCAGCGCGGCCTGGTCAGCCAGGCCCAGCTCGATCAAGCCGACGACACGCTGAAGGGCGCAGAGGCCTCGTTGCAGTCGGCGCGCCAGCAGCTCGGCGTGCGCGAGAACCAGGTCAAGTACGCCTCGCTGTATGCCGAACACGACGGCATCGTCACGACACAGGATGCCGAAGCCGGCCAGGTCGTCACCGCCGGCCAGCGCGTGTTCGGACTCGCCTGGTCGGACGAGCGCGAGGTGTATATCGCCGTGCCGGAGAGTCGCGTCGCCGCCTTGCGCGAGAATCCCGCGTTGAAGGTGACCTTGTGGGCCCTGCAGGGGCGCTCGTATACCGGCACGCTGCGCGAATTGTCCGCCGCGGCCGATCCGCAAAGCCGCACCTTCCTCGCTAAGATCAGCATTGTCGATGCCGGCGCCGACGTGCAGCTGCAGATGAGCGCCGATGTCGCGATTGCTTCGGCGTCCGCGGCGCAAGCCGTCGTGCTGCCAGCGAGTGCGCTTTTCCACAAGGATGCACAGGCCGCGGTGTGGGTCATCGACGAGCGCTCGCACCTGCAGCTGCGCGAAGTCGAGGTCGTGCGTTATGTCGACAGCGGCGTCGCCATTGGTGAAGGCCTGCAACCGGGCGAGCGCGTCGTCACGCGCGGCGTGCATACCGTGCATGCGGACGATCTCGTGCGCATCGTCGATCTGCCGAATGCGCCGGCCGCGGTCGCGGCACGATGAGCGGCTTCAATCTGTCGGCGTGGGTGCTGCGCCAGCGCACGCTGGTCGTGTACCTGATGCTCGTGACGGCCGCGCTGGGCTTGTATGGCTATCTCAAGCTGGGACGCTCGGAAGATCCGCCATTCACCTTCAAGGTGATGGTGATCCAGACCTACTGGCCGGGCGCGACCGCGCGCCAGATGCAGGAGCAGATCAGCGACCGCATCGCGCGCAAATTGCAGGAAACCCCGCACGTGGATTTCCTGTCGAGCTATTCGCGCCCGGGCGAATCGGTCGTGCAGTTCAGCATCAAGGATTCGGCAGCGCCGAGCGTGGTGCCGGAAACCTGGTACCAGGTGCGCAAGAAGATCGGCGACATCGCCTCCAGCTTGCCGCAGGGCATCCAGGGACCTTTCTTCAACGATGAGTTCGGCGACGTCTACACCAACATCTATGCGCTCGAAGGCGACGGCTTCGGCTACGCCGAGCTGCGCGACTACGCCGACGCGATCCGCGCCGAGCTGCTGCGCGTACCGGGCGTCGGCAAGGTCGACTACTTCGGCGACCAGGAACAGCGCATCACCGTCGAGATCGACAATGCGCGCCTGGCTACGCTCGGCATCACCCCGGCGCAGCTCGCGCAGGCGATCGGCGCGCAGAACGCCATCGTCGCCGGCGGCGTACTGACCACCGAACAGGACCGCATCTTCGTGCGGCCGAGCGGGCAGTTCGCCGATGTCGACTCGTTGCGCGCAACCAGCTTGCGCATCAACGGCAAACTGTTCCGTCTCGGCGACCTGGCCAGTGTGCAACGCGGCTACGTCGATCCGCCGGTCGAACAAGTGCGTTACATGGGCCGTCCAGCGCTTGGCATCGGCGTCAGCATGCAAGCTGGCGGCGACGTGGTTGAGCTTGGCAAGGTGCTCGAAAGCACGATCAAGCGCGTGCATGGCAGCCTGCCGACGGGACTCGCGCTGACCGAATACAGCAGCATGCCGGCGGCGGTCACGCATTCGCTCGACGACTTCCTCGAGGCGGTCGCCGAAGCGGTGCTGATCGTGCTCGCGGTCAGTCTGATCAGCCTCGGCTTTCGTACCGGCATGGTTGTCGCGATCACGATTCCGTTCGTGTTGGCCGCCACGGCGCTCGGCATGTGGTGGCTCGGCATCGGCCTGCACAAGGTGTCGCTGGGTACGCTGATCCTCGCGCTCGGCCTGCTTGTCGACGACGCGATCATCGCGGTCGAGATGATGGCGGTGAAATTGGAAGAAGGTTGGGATCGCGTGCGCGCGGCCAGCTTCGCCTACACCAGCACGGCGTTTCCGATGCTGACCGGCACGCTGATCACGGTCGCCGGCTTCCTGCCGATCGCGCTCGCCAAGTCCGGCACCGGCGAATACACGCGCTCGATCTTCCAGGTCTCGGCGATCGCGCTGGTCGCCTCGTGGATCGCCGCGGTCGCGGTGATTCCGGTGCTGGGGTATGCCTTGCTGCCGGAGGCGCATCAGGCGCGTCCGAATCCGCTCGTCGCATGGCTGCGCCGCCGGCTCGGAAGGCCCGCGCCGGCGCCTGCCACGCATGCCGGCAATGCCTACGACAGCCCATTCCATCGCCGCTTCCGTACCCTCGTCGCCTGGTGCGTCGATCACCGCTGGCGTGTGCTGCTCGCAACGCTGGCGCTGTGGGTCGTCTCGCTCGCGGCCTTCGGCTTGGTGCCGCAGCAGTTCTTCCCGAGTTCGGACCGTAGCGAATTGCTGGTCGACCTGCGTCTCGGCGAAGGCGCCTCGATCATCGCGACGCGCGCGGTAGCCGAACGCATGGAACATGAGATTGCGGCGCGCCCCGAGGTCGATCACTACGTCAGTTACGTCGGGGCCGGCGCGCCACGTTTTTATCTTCCGCTCGACCAGCAACTGCCGCGGCCGAACTTCGCGCAGATCGTGGTGACCGCGCGCGACGTCGCAGCGCGCAAGCGCCTGGATGCATTCCTGCAAGACGCGTTGCGCGAGCGCTTTCCCGACATCAGCGGACGCGTCAGCGCACTCGAAAACGGCCCGCCGGTCGGCTTTCCGGTGCAGTTCCGCGTCTCCGGCGACGACATCGGCAAGGTGCGCAACATCGCCGAGCAGGTCGAGAAGATCATGCGCGCGGATGCCGGTACGGCCAACGTGCAGTTCGACTGGGACGAACCCTCCACACGCTCGATCCATCTGGAGATCGACCAGGACAAGGCACGCGTGCTCGGTCTCAGTTCGCAGGATGTCGCCAACGCGGTCAACCTCGCGCTCAGCGGCACGCCGGTCACGCAGTATCGCGAGCGCGACAAGCTGATCGAAGTGGATCTGCGCTGGCCGCAGGCGCAACGCGTCGACACCGAGCGTCTGGCCGACCTGGCGATTCCGACCACGGCCGGCGTCAGTGTGCCGCTGACCCAGCTGGCGAAGATCGACTACCGCATGGATTACGGTGTGATCTGGGAGCGCGACCGCCAGCCGACCATCACCGTGCGCTCGGACACCGCGCCCGGCAAGCTCGGCATCGACGTGACCAACGCGGTCGATGCGCGCCTCGGCGATCTACGCGCGGGCCTGCCGATCGGCTATCGCATCGAGATCGGCGGCGCGGTCGAGAACAGCATGAAGGCGCAGTCGTCGATCAATGCGCAGATGCCGGTGATGCTGCTCGCGGTGGTGACCTTGCTGATGCTGCAGCTGCGCAGCTTCTCGCGTACCTTGATGGTGCTGCTGACCGCTCCGCTCGGACTGATCGGCGTGGTCGGCGCGCTGCTGCTGTTCCGCCAGCCGTTCGGCTTCGTCGCGATGCTCGGCACGATCGCGATGTTCGGCATCATCATGCGCAACTCGGTGATCCTGATCGACCAGATCGAGCAGGACATTGCCGCAGGGCACACGCAGCACGAAGCGATCCTCGGCGCGGTGATCCGCCGCTTCCGGCCGATCACGCTGACCGCCGCGGCGGCCGTGCTCGCGTTGATTCCGCTCTTGCGCAGCAACTTCTTCGGACCGATGGCGACCGCGCTGATGGGCGGCATCACGGTGGCGACGGTGCTGACGCTGTTCTATCTGCCGGCGCTGTATGCGGCGTGGTTTCGGGTGCGCGAAGACGCGTCGGCGAAATCGCAGCACGTCACGCCAGCGAAGCGGTTGCAACCGCAGTGAGGCATCGCTGAAATCCCTCCGGCGCGCGTGATCGCGTGCGTCGGAGGGATTTCAGCCGCCGCTTCGTCCACTCGCTCAATGTTTCGGCGGCGTCCACTGATATAGCCATGTCTCGCTCAGCGCACGACCCTTTTCATCGCGCAGGAACAGGCGCAAGTCGATCGGCTCTGGGTTCGCGTCGGGCACCACGTCGAACATCGCGCGCCAGCCGTGGATCGAATCGAGCGGACGCGCCGAGACGATCTCGGTCTTGCCGCGCGAGATCGAGATGACCGGCTCGATCTTCGCATCGCGCGGCAGCCTGGCGAGTTCGCCGCCGGCGAAGTCGATGACGAAGCGCCAGGAAAAATGATCGCGGGTGACGCCGGGCGGGCCGCCGATGCCGGTCCAGGTCGCGTGCGCGGTCGCCAGCGGCGGCGTCGCCGGCATCTTCTCGCCCCAGTACAGGCGATACGAAAACAGCAGTTCCTGGCCCGCTTGCGGCGGCGCGTCCGGTTTCCAGTAAGCGACGATGTTGTCGCGCGTTTCGTCCGGTGCCGGCAGTTCCGCCAGTTGCACGGCGCCCTTGCCGAAGCCGGACAACGGTTCGACCCACAGGCTCGGGCGCTTGTCGTAGAACACGCCATCGTCCTGGTAGTGGTCGAAGTTGCGGTCGCGCTGCAGCAGGCCGAAGCCGCGCGGATTTTCATCCTGGAACGCATTGACGTGCACGTCGGCCGGATTGACCAACGGGCGCCAGATCCATTCGCCGCTGCCGGTCCACAACGCGAGGCCGTCGTTGTCGTGGATCTGCGGACGCCAGTCGTCGCCGATGCGGCGATCGCTCGCGCTGCACAGGAACATGCTGGTCAGCGGCGCGATGCCGAGGCGCTCGATCGGCTTACGCGGGTACAGCGCGGCATCGACATGCATGACCAAGGGCTCGCCCGGCGTGATGTCGAAGCGGTAGGCGCCGGCGATGCTCGGCGAATCGAGCAGCGCGTACACGGTCAAGGTATCGGAATCCGCCTTCGGGCGCTCCAGCCAGAACGTGGTGAAATCCGGGAATTCCTCCGGCCGCGGCAGGCCGGTATCGATCGCCAGGCCGCGCGCGGAAAGTCCGTACTGCAGGCTGCCGCCGACCGCGCGGAAATAGCTCGCGCCGAGGAACACGGCGACGTCGCGCGCGAAATCGCTGTGGAAATGCGCGCGAAATCCGGCGTAGCCGAGATCGTGCGGCAGCTTGCCGCCGTCGACGCCGCTCTGGCTCATGTCGAAACGCGCCGGGCTGTATTCGATTTCGTGCGCGTCGCCGTCGACCAGTTCGTAGATGTGCACCGGACGACGGAACTGCATGCCGAGATGGAAGAACTGCACGCGCAAGCGCGTGTCGCGATCGGCCCACAGCGCATGCTCCGGGCGCGGCCGGATCGCCTGGTAATGGTCCCAATCGAGATGCGTCAGTGTGGCCGGAATCTGTACATCGGGCGCGATATACGGCTGCGTCGCGAGTGCGCGCGCATGGCCTTTCAACGCCGCGTAGTCGAAGCGCTTCGGTGCGAAGCGCGGTGCATGCATGCTGGCTGCCGCACGGCCGAACAGTGGCCAGGCGGTGAGGGCGAAGGCGGTGGCGGTGAGCAGGTCGCGGCGTTTCATGCGGCGGGCTTGCGTTCGGTCGGAAGGGAGGACGGGATCGTTGCCGATGCCGAGCGGGTGACTTGCAGGTCACGCGCGCGGCGGCGCCGCGGCGGCGGCGCGAGGTGGGCATCGAGCCAGCCCCAGTGCGCGGCCTTCGACGCCCACACCGCGAAGTGCAGGCGCGACAGCGCCTGGGCATCGCGCAGCAGCGCATTGCGGTCGGCGTCCGACAATGCAGCGGGACCTTCCTCGAGCGCGCGTTCGGCGACTTCGGCATTGGCGCGATGCACCGCTTCGGAATGTTCGGTACGCGCGACATCGGCGGCGCAGGCGACCGCGTTGCGCAACGGATCGACCACCGCGTCGACGAAACCCGGCGTCGGCGGCGTGCGCAGGAAGTACAGGCGCATGCGGCGCAGCGCGCGCGGCGGGTTGGATTCTTCCGGAATCAGGAACAGCCGATCGGCGCGCGCGCGCCGGCCGAGCGTGACGCGGCTGGACAACACGGAGATCGGAATCGACAGCGCCATCGCACCGGCCACCGGCAGCAGCCACCACAAATACGCGGGATCGAGCCAGCCGACCAGGCCGAGCCAGCCGAGGCCGAGCACGGTCTGGCTGCCGTGCAGGCGCAGCGCTTCGCCCCAGGTGGTCTCGGCGTCCTCGCGCGGCGGCGATTTCCAGCCGACCGCCCAGCCGACGAGCGCGGCAGCGATGAACTTGGTGTGGAACAGCATGCGGATCGGCGCCAGCCAGGCCGAGAAAATGATTTCGATCAGCATGCTCATGCCGAGGCGCGGCACGCCGCCGAACGGCTTGGCGCCCTTGATCGCGATCAAGGCGATGCTGAGAATCTTCGGCAGGAACAGCAAGGTCGCAGTCGCGCCGAACAGGCCGATCGCGCGCGAGGGATGCCACTCCGGCCACAGCGGGAACAACTGGTTCGGCGCGGTGAAATAAGTCGGCTCCGACAACGTGTGCAGGGCGAGCAGCACCGTCGAGAGCACGAGGAACAGGAACCACAGCGGCGCCGACAGATACGCCATCACGCCGGTCACGAACACCGCGCGATGCGCCGGATGCAGCCCCTGCGCGAAAAACAGGCGCGAATTGATCAGGTTGCCCTGGCACCAGCGCCGATCGCGCTTCAGTTCGTCGAGCAGGTTGGGCGGCATTTCCTCGTAGCTGCCGGACAAGTCATACGCGATCCACACCGCCCAGCCGGCGCGGCGCATCAGCGCGGCCTCGACGAAATCGTGCGAGAGGATTTCGCCGCCGAGGCTGCCGCCGCCGGGCAGGCGGCCGAGCGCGCAGTGCTGCATGAACGGCGCGATGCGGATGATCGCGTTGTGGCCCCAGTAATGCGACTCGCCGAGCTGCCAGAAATGCAGGCCAGTGACGAACAGCGGGCCGTACACGCGCGTGGCGAACTGCTGGATGCGCGAGTACAGCGTGTCGCGCCCGGCCGCGCGTGGCGCGGTCTGGATGATGCCGGCGTTCGGATTGGCCTGCATCAGGCGCACCAGTTCGACCAGGCAGCGTCCGCCCATCACGCTGTCGGCATCGAGCACGACCATGTACTCGTAGTCGCGGCCCCAGCGCCGGCAGAAGTCGGCGATGTTGCCGCTCTTGCGCTTGATGCGATGCTGGCGGCGCCGATAGAACACGCGGCCGAAGCCGATCGACTGGCACAGGTCCAGCCATGCCTCGCGCTCGGCGACACGGATATCCGCATCGCTGCTGTCGCTCAGCACGAAGAAATCGAAGCGCTCGATCTCGCCGGTCTGCGCCAGCGAGGCGTAGGTCGCACGCAAGCCGGCGAACACGCGCGCGACGTTCTCGTTGCAGATCGGCATCACGATCGCGGTGCGCGCCTCGGGCGGAATCGGCGTGCCGGCGAGCCCCTTCGCCGAGATCGCGTAGCGGTCGTGGCCGCGCACGAGCAGGATGAAGCCGGCCAGCGCCGTCCAGAATCCCGCCGACACCCAGCAGATCAGGATCGCGAACAGCACCAGCACCGCGATCTCGGCCGGCTTGGTGCCGTGATACGGCAGCACGCCGACCATCGCGCTGGTGGCGAAATACGACTGCAGCAGCACCATGCCGAGCAGCAGGATGCGCCGGACCGCGGCGGCGCGATGCCAGTCGCCCGGTATCGGCGCGCTGGCCGCGCGCGTGTTCTTCGCATCCTTGCGCCGGCGCAGCCACGACACCAGCGGGAACATGCCGGGCGGCGGCCAGATGCCGGGCGTCATCGACGCCCGATGCAGCGGCGGTGCCGACAACAGGCGCAGGCCGCGGCGCGGATCTTCGGCGACCACTTCGTCGACTCCCGCGAGTTCGAGCCGCGCGGTCAGCGATCCGGCTGCGGGATCGCCGACATCGAGAATCGCGTACCCGGCAAGTGCCGCATGCAGGCGCGCCATCGCGTCGGCCGGATCGCCGTCGGCGCACGCACGCGCGACCGCCTCACGCCGTTCGGGCGACAGCCCGAGACGGTCCAGGTAGCGGTCGCAGACATCCGCGCCGGCGGATGCGCGCCGCGTCAGCCCGGCGGCAGCGCGTAGCTCCATGTTTCCGAGGCGGCTTCGCCGCGGCGCAGGAACGCGCGCAGCTCGACCGGCTTGCCGTCGTCGTTGCGATGCAGGCGCACGCTCAGTCGCCAGCCGTCGCCGTTCGCGTTCGTACGCACGCTGTGATCGAGGATCTGCGCATTCGCATCGCCGCTGACCACGGCGCTGACGGAGCCGTCGCCATCGAGCGGGCCGGCGTAGTCGACCACGAAGCCGAGCGAGTTGTCCGGATTGCGCGTGTAGCCTTTGCCTTGCCGCGTCTGCACGATGCGCGCGAACGGCGGCTGCGTCTGCGCATCCTTCTGCCAATGCACGCGGTAGCTGAGTTCGAGCGGCTGCTGCGCCGGCGGCAACTGCGCCGGCACCCAGTAGGCAACGATGTTGTCGTTGGTTTCGTCCGGCGCCGGAATCATCACCAGCTCGACGCGGCCGGCTCCCCAGTTGCCGATCGGCTCGACCCAGGCGCTCGGGTGCAGGTCATAGCGTGTCTGCAGGTCTTCGTAGCGACTGAAGTCGCGTGCGCGCTGCATCAGGCCGAAGCCTTTCGGATCGGTCGCCGCGAACGAGGTGACGAGCAGCCGCTTCGGATTGAGCAACGGGCGCCAGATCCATTCGCCCGAACTCAATTGCACCGACAGGCCGTCGGAGTCGTGCACTTCGGGGCGATAGTCGTCGCTGCCGGCACGCTGGTTGGCGCCGTAGTAGAACATGCTGGTCAGCGGCGCGAGACCGAGTTTGTCGACCTTGTCGCGCAGGTATACGCGCGCGTCGACCTCGACGACGGTCTCGATGCCCGGCGTGATCGTAAAGCGGTAGGCGCCGCTCGCGCGCGGCGAGTCAAGCAGCCCGTATGCCACCAGTTGCGTCGCGTTCGGCTTGGGCCGTTCGATCCAGAACTCGACGAAGCGCGGGAACTCCTCGCCCGAGGCCTGCGCGGTATCGATCGCGAGGCCGCGCGCGGACATGCCGTACAGCTGGCCCTTGCCGATCGCACGGAAGTAGCTCGCGCCGAGGAACGAGACGAACTCGTCGCGATACAGCGGCAAGTTCAGCGCGCCGGTCGCACGGAAACCGGCATAGGCGAGTCCGTCGGCCGGCGGCGGATCGAGCTTGGCGGCGCTGTAGTCGAACTGCTGCGGATCGAAGCTGAGGTCGCGTACGCCGGCCGGCGTGATCTCGTGCAGCGCGACCGGACGGTCGAACGCCCAGCCTTCGTGGAACAGTTCCAGGGTGTAGGGCGACTTCGTCTTGCTCCACGGGCCGCTTTCGGACTTGAAGCGCAGCGCGTGATAGCGATCGTGGTCGAGGTTCTTGAGCGCGGCCGACAGGTTCGGGCCGGGATTGCTGAACGCGACCGCCGCGCGCTGCCTGGCCAGTGCGTCGACGTCCTTAAGGCCGAACGGTGCTGCGCCGACCGCGTACGGCGACGCGATCAGGCACACACCGAGCAGGCAAGCGGGCAGGCGAGAGAAGTTCGGAAGTACGGACATCGTCTGCGGAGTTTACGGAAAGAGGCGGATGCTACGATGACGCGTGTTCATATCGCGCAAAGTCGCCGCCATGCCCGGGCGGACGGCTGCTGCAGGTCCATTGCGCGACTGTCGCACGCCTATCGCAAGTCTATTATCAAGGATCGGCATGCCAAGACACCACGGCGAAGTGCATCGTTCCGGGCGCATCGGCTGGCTGCGCGCGGCGGTGCTCGGTGCGAACGACGGCATCGTCTCGACCGCGAGCCTCGTCGTCGGCGTCGCTGCGTCCGGGTCCGATCGCCAGGCGATCCTGCTCGCCGGCGTCGCCGGCCTGGTCGGCGGCGCGTTGTCGATGGCGGCCGGCGAGTTCGTCTCGGTCAGTTCGCAGGCCGATGCGGAAAAGGCCGATCTGGCGATCGAACGGAACGAACTCGCCGAATTCCCGGACGGCGAGCTGCGCGAGCTGGCCGGCATCTACGTCAAGCGTGGACTCGAACCGCAGCTCGCGATGCAGGTCGCCGAACAGCTGACCGCACACGATGCGCTCGCCTCGCACGCACGCGACGAACTCGGCATCGCACACGAGCTGCGCGCACGCCCGTTGCAGGCCGCGTCGGCCTCGGCGGCGGCCTTTGCCGGCGGCGCGCTGTTGCCGCTCGCGATCACGCTGATCGCACCGATGCACGGCCTCGCGCTCTACGTGATACTGACCTCGCTGGTCGCGCTGGCACTGCTCGGTGCGGCCGCCGCGCGCGCCGGCGGCGCGCCCATGCTGCGCGGTGCCGTGCGCGTGATCGCCTGGAGCGCACTCGCGATGGCGGCGACGGCCGCGATCGGCAGCCTGTTCGACGTTTGACGATCGGACGATCGTTCAAGCCTCTACAGGGTGCCACCGTACAACGCGGTGTCCGAACCGTCGTCCCTGATCTTCAAGGTGGTCTCGAAACGCAGCCCGAGTTTTTCCAGCAGCCTGATCGATGCGCGGTTGTCGGGCGAGACGATCGCGACCAAGCGCGCCAGCTGCAGCACGTCGCGCGCATGCCGCGATGTCGCCTCGGCCGCTTCGAACGCGTAGCCCTGGCCGTTGAAGCCCGGCAGGAACGCATAGCCGATATCGACGTCGTCGAGCGTATCGCGCTTGAGCAGGCCGCACAGGCCGATCGGCCTGGCGCCCTCTTTCAACTCGACGCGCCACAGGCCGAAGCCGAAGCGCGCATAGCTCGCGCGCGGCCCGCTCGCGATGTAGCCGCGTGCGCCGTCCAGATCGCGCACGCCTTTGTCGCCGATATAGCGCAGCCAGGCCGGATCGTTGACCAGTTGGAGGATGAAGGCTGCGTCATCGTCGACCAGTTCGCGCAGCATCAAGCGGGGGGTTTCGATTGGTTGCATGAGTGCTCTTGTCGGCTTCGACGCCAGCGCCGTCACGCCGGAAGGTTGAGCTGCCACGACACGCCGAAGCGGTCGCTGACCCAGCCGAATCGGCGGCTGAAGCCATAGTCGTTCAGCGGCATCAGGACTTTGCCGCCGTCGGCCAGTGCGCCGAAGACACGCTCCAGCTCCGCCTCGTCGTCGCAGTCGACGAACAGCGAGATCGACGGCGTGAACGTGAAGGCGTGATGCATCGGGCTATCCGTGCACTGCAGAGGCTGTCCGCAAACGGTGAAGTACGCGCGTTTGACCGATCCTTCGCGGCCGGGTTCGCCGGCGGCGTAGCGCTCGATCTGCACGATCTCGGCATTGCTGAACACCGCGGTGTAGAGCGTCATCGCCGCTTCGGCGTCGCCTTCGAACATCAGGAATGGGGTGATCGTCTTCGCCATTGCCGCTCCGCCCTGCGATCGAGGAATGCCGAGCGTGTCCGCGCGGCGCGCGCGCGTCAACCCGGACCGCTGGCGCCGATTCAGACGTGCCCGATCCACTGGCGGACCAGTTGCACCAGCGCGGCTCGCTTCGCCTCGATCTCGGCGAGATCGCGAAACTTCAGCGTTGCGCGATCCTTGTCGTGCCATTCGAGCAGCGACGAAGGATCGTTGACGACGCCGCCGGCAATCGAACCTTCGCGCGCCTTCGCGCCCAGGTGCAGGATCACCTGCACGCCGTCCTTCGCGCGCAGATGAAACGTGGCGAAGTAGTCGGTGGTATTGAAAGCTCGGCGCATTCCATTGGATGCCTTCGGCGATCGCGGGCTCGGCATCGAGGATGGCTTGCCGGACGGCGAGGATCGCAGGCTTGCGCGGAGGGTCGAGCGTTGCAAGGAACGTCTCGACGCTGTCCGAGCGCCGGCGCTGCGACGTTTCGATGGCTTCGAAGCGGAGTCTTTCGCGGCCATCTTTCCTCCCCAGAATGGACAGCGTTCGAACCCCTCGGGCACGCGGTCAGCGCCGCGCCGGGCGCAACGATAGCGCTACCCGATCACCGACTGAAACACCGCTTGCGGACAGCTGTTCGTTGTCCAGAACGAGCCAGAAGCGTCCGCCGCGCGGCACGATGACACTGCTGAACTCATCGCCGCCGAGCGAGGCATCGACGAACCAGCCGCGCCGGCCGGGTCGTAGCGGCGATGCGGGCAAGTCCCAGCGCTGCGCTGGATCAAACGGGACCTCGACGGCGGCCTCTTTGCGGCCGGAGCGGATCTCGCCGGTGAATCGCTCGGGTTGCATGGACTGACCTCGCTGATGTCGAGACAGCCGTGTCGCCAGGCGCGTTACGCCGCGCGCGTGGCTTCGATCTTGCCGAGCAGCCATTGCAACCCGGCCAGATGCTGCCGATCGTGGCTGCACAGATAACGCACCAGGCTGCGCAAGGTCAGGGCACCGTAACCTTCGAACACGGCGGTACGTTCGAACTGCGCGGACGTCAGCTCCGCGATCAACGCCACCGTCTGCGCGCGCGGCGCGAAACGCGGCCAGTGCGAGCTGCGCATCCGAGCTGCCGTAGGCGCATTCCCTGGCCAACGCCCCGGTGTCGATCGAGGCCAGCGTTGGATTCGACTCCGACAATGTCCGCTGGAATCGAACCTGATCACCGTCGATCTCGATATCGCGTACGTGGCAGACCTGCTCGATCGCCGTGAGCGGCTCGCTCGGGACGCCATCCCACGACGCCAGTGCCGAGTGCCTGAAGGCGGCGGGAATGGCCGCGTAATGCGCTTCGAGCTGCTGTGGAAACACGGCGAGCGCGTCGAGCGTGATGACGTTCATGGATCGCCGAGGACGTCTGCCGCCGCGGCGCTCAAGCGCGGTTTTTCCATCCGCCGGCGGCACTTCGGCCAGCGAATGGTAGACGCACTTGCCGAGGCTCCGGCTCAGGGAAACCATCTCGTCCGCACCGGCCGATGCGCCACCGATGCGCAGGCAGGCGTCGCATTTCTCGACCAGCCGGCGCGAGATCGGATGAAAGATTTCGTCGAACACCGCATCGCCGATGCCGCGGGAGCCGGCGTGCTCGATCAGCGGCAGCGCGACCCATTCGCCCATCACGGGGAGGTGGCCCGCGCGGAACAGCGCCAGCGATGTCGCGGTCATCGCCTCGACGTTCTTGGCGATCAGCGCCGGATCGTCGTTGGTGCCGGAGCGGTAGGGGCCTGCGACGAGAATGAGTTGTGCGCTCAAGCGAGTTGTCCGAGTAGGTGTGCCTGCGCATGCAGGCTTGCGCTGCCGCGTTCGACGAAGGCGACATCGCCGATCCAGTTGCGTCGCCTTCGCGCGAGGCGCACGTCCTTGTCTTCGCCTTCGACGTTCGAAGGCGCGCGATCGAGCAGGGCCGCATCGATGCCTTCGAGCGCGTTCACGCTGACCACGGCGTACAGGCGATCCTCGATGTGGCTGGTCACGAACGGCACGACACCGCAGCGCGTGCAGAGGTGGAACCGCGCCGTCTCGGTGCCGAACGCGTAACGGGACACCAGCGCGTCATTCTCGAGCGCGATCCTGAGCGCGCCGTGCGGATTGGACGTCCATACGCCGCCGTGCTTGCTGCAGAACGAGCACGTGCAGGCGCGCGCCGGGATCGTCGCGGGATCGGGCTCCCAGGTCAGCGCGAATGCGATGTTGCCGCAATGACAGCCGCCGCGGATCAGCATACGGATGCACTCCGCGGCCGCGATCGGCCCGACCCGGCAGCGGTCATCGGGGCGCCGGAAATCATGATCTGTTCGGGCATGGAATCACGCGCTCTCATTGCAGCGTTCGCTGCGCGGACGAATGCGGCAAGTCTAGCGCGGCCGGCGCGGGTCGCAGAACAACAGATAAGCGGGAGTCGCGCACCGCGTCACTGCGCCTGGAGGCCGCTTCTGGCCTCCGTCAGTGCGGGCTGCCGCGTACCGCCGTGCGCGACGTCGACGAGTTGCCGGTAGGAGCCGCGCGCCGCTGACGCTTGACCGTCGCCACGCGCAGCGCGGGCGGCGCCGAGCAGACTGTTGAATCGCCTGGGATAGTCTTCCAGCGAATGCCGGTATGCCGCGAGGGCTGCGCCCGGTTGCTTCTGCTCCATCAGCAGGTCGCCGAGCAGCTCGTAGGCGGGGAGCGTCGGGCCGGGTGTCACGGCGTGTTTCGGCGTCGAGGTTTCCAATTCGACGGCTTCCTGCATCAGCGCGATGCTGGATGGCGTTTGCGAATCCGCCTGCGCGATCCAGGCGCGCAATTCGAGCCGCAGCAGCTGGATGTTGCGCGCGAACAGGTCCTCGCCGGCATGCCGCGTCGTCGTTTCGAGCGGTTCGAGCTGTGCCAGGGCGGCCCTGGCCGCGTCGAGGTTTCCGACGTGTACCGCCCCGAGACCCTGCGCGAACGCGGTGATCGCTTGCGGCCAGGTGTAGCGCTGCGCCTCCGGCGCTGTGGCCGCAGCGAGTGCTGCAGCCTCGCCCCAGGCGTGACGTTCCAAGGCGTAGCGCGCCTGCGTCGATGCGCGATGGAACGCGGTCTTGAACGTCGGCTCCAGATTTGCGGCCACCTGCAATCGCTTCACTTGTGCGGCCGCGTCCTCGTCCATGCCTTTCTGCAGATAGGCATAGACCAGGTATTCGATCGCATGCGCGAACTCGTCCGAAACGAACTCGCCCTGCTGGCCCGCGCGCTGCGTGGAGGCGGCCTCGGCGGCACGCAGGTTTCCGCGGATCACGCCATCCCAGTCGCCGAGGCGCGTGTAGATGTGCGTCGGCATGTGCAGCGCATGCGCATTGCTCGGCGCAGCGGATTCGTACTTGTGCGTGATGTCGAGCGACTCGTGTTCGCGACCCGGAGCATCGTTGGCGTGCACGAGATAGTGCATCGCGCCCGGATGATCGGGACGTCGCGCATAGATGCGCAGGAGGATCTGCGCGGCCTCGTCGGCGTGCTCGCGCGCAAGGCTGTTCGAGGGGGCGGTTGCCAGCAGCGCCAGGGCATAGAACGTCGCCGCATCGGCGTCGTCCGGAAAAGACGCATAAACTTTCTGCTCGGCCTGTTCCCAGCGGCGGATGCGCAGCCAGTAGTCCGTCCCCGCCGGTTCCAGAAAGAAGGCTTCTGCCGCAGCCAAGAACAGCTGTTCCCGCGGCGTCGGCGGCCGCAGTGCGGTCGCTTTTTGCACTTCGTCCCAGCCCCGCTGCAAGGCGTTGGGTTGCGGTCGCGTCGGCCACAGCGGCTGGAACAGCGTCATCGCGATGCCCCAGTGTGCCATTGCGCAATGCGGGTCGATGGCCGCGACACGCTCGAACGATTCGCGCGCCTGCACATACGTCATGTGATGCAGCAGGGCAACCGCGTGATTGAAGGTCGCTTGCGCCGGTTTCGAACAGGAGATGCGGAAGTCGACGGTGCCGAGCGCGTGCGCGTCGTGCGGCTGTCGTGACGGCTCGGCCGATGAGGCGTCAAATCCAACGATCGCCAGGACGAATCCGAGACATCGGACGATACGGCGAAACGTGAAGGTCGGCTTTCTCTTCATGGGAATCTCCGAGCGGTCGGCAGTCCATTCAATCCTGCCGAGCGATCGCTGCATGATGCACCAAGGCGCGCGATCGAGCAGCTGGTGGCTTGCGCGGGTTGCAACCCGGCGCTCACGCGCAGCTCTGACCGGCGGCGCCGGTTTCCCGGTCGATGCGCAGAAGACGCCGAGCGGCGGCGCCCAACAGAACCCTCGAATACAGCGTGTGGAATCCGAGCAGTCCGCGGAACACGAAGCCGAGCGTGGCGCCATCTGCGGCCGTGCGCCGCCGCGGTATCACGGCGGATCCGAAATAGAGGCGCGCGATCGCTGCATCGGCGACGTCCGCCACCGTCATCAGCCACGCTCGCGTGCTGCCGGCGTCGTCGCACAACAGCAGTTGGTTCGCACCGCGCGCTTCCACGTGCCAGGCTGCGAACGAATAGATCGCACCCTTGGCCAGTTGCCGAGCGTGGAGGTTCGTGGAGGGTTTCGCGGCGAACCACCTCAGCAGCCGTCGTACGAGCCGGAACACCGCCGTCTTGCAAAACGCCTCCACATACCGCGCACGCGATACGCGCCGCGGGAGGTCGATCGCGTAGCAATCGGTGTATGCGCCGTCGCGCCGATAGGCTAGCAGCAGCGCATCGGGTGGCAGCGGACATGTCGTGATCGAAGACACCGTCGTCCGACTCGGAACGGCCGGAGCGTGCTGAAACCTCGTCGCATTCTGGCCGACGCAGCGAAGATCGCACTCACAGATCGCGCGCGTAGACGATGAAGCCCGCGATGGGCAGCGACTTTGTCGTAAAGCCGCCGCCCCGCAGCGTTCGTCTCGTGCGTCTGCCAGTACACGCGCTGGATGCCGACGGACTTCGACTGCGCGTAGACGGCTTCGATCAATGTGCGACCGATAGCGCGTCCGCGTTCGGCGGGCAGCGTGAACAGATCCTGCAAGTAGCACGCCGGTTCGATACGCGTGGTGCCGCGGTGATAAAGGAAGTGCGCGATGCCGACGAGCGTGGCGTGCGTCGTCGCGATCAATGCGAACACCGGCTCTGCCGGGTCGAAGAAGCGCTGCCAGGTCGACCGGGTGATGCCGGTCGGCTACGCGGTTCGTCCTTGCGGCCGTAGAACGCGTCGTAGCCGTTCCAGAGCGGCAGCCATCCGTCGAAATCGGCGGGTTCGATGGGGCGGACGACGATCGAATCGGACATGCGGTACGCCCTGCCGCAGCAACGCGTTGCAGGGAGAATGCGGCAGGGTTCGATGCCCGACAAGAGCCGCATCAAACGCGCTCGTCGGGGCCGATCCGGCCGCGCGTGACTTCACGAGGTACCGCCGCATCTTCCTCGCCGAAAATCAGCAACTCGTTTTCACCCGGTGCGATGCGCAACTCGTCGCGCGCGATACCCACGAACGATTTGAACGCCGCACCGGTGGCGCGGCGGCGGTCCGAGCAATGGCAGTTCAAGGCGTATTCGAACGGTCTTCGGCAGCGTATTGAACGGTGCTGCACAGGCAGCTTCCGGCAAGGCTGTTCGTCGAGTTCATGCGTCGCGATGCGTCGAGGCCTAGCCCGCACTTTTGGCGCCCAGCGTTGTGGGATCGCCAAACGAGGCGTTCAGTGCGACGGCCTGCCTGACCAGTTCACGCACGACGGAAGGCCGCAGCCGCGTTTCCTCGATCAGCGTCATGGTCGCCATTTGGTACTTGCCGCCTGGCTCGAGTCGAGGCTCGATCTGCCGCAGGCGCTGCCCGCGCCAGAATCCGAACAGCACGCGGCGGGGTTCGACGCGAATCAAGAGCACCGGTCCGTTCGAGAAATACACCAGATGACCCCACTTGATCGCCTCGTCGAGCACGGCGGCTTCGAGCACCGCCGCACGCAGCGTCTCCGCGCAGCGGCGCTGCCAGCCGTCAAGCGCTGCGATGTACGCCTGCAGGCTTTCGGCGGCAATGGATTTCATGGGCATAGGGGTGGACCTCTCCGACGCGGATGCGCGTAATGCCCGCTTCAAGCGGATTCGAGGCTGATTCGGTTCGGATCAATCGCCCGGCGACGTGCCGGAGATTCACGGAATTCGATGACGGTCGAATCCACGCGGCGGCGCAACCATCAGCCTTATGCCTTCTTCGCAGATTTCGATTTGCCGGCCACATTGAGCGCGACCGCTTCGCGCACGAGCGCCTTGAATGCGGACGCTTGGATGTTGTCGTCTTCGTGGATGTCGATCGCGCGGCGCGCGTTGCCGTCGAGACTCGAGTTGAACAAATGAGTTGGGTCCTTCAGCGACGCACCTTTGGCGAAGGTCAGCTTCACCTTGTCCTTGTAGGATTCGCCCGTGCAGAGGATACCGTCGTGCGACCACACCGGCGTACCCCTCCACTTCCATTCTTCGATGACCTCGGGGTCTTCTTCCTGGATGAGCTTGCGCATTCTGGCGAGGGCTTCGCCGCGCCAGTCGCCGAGATCGGCTATGCGTTTCGAGATCAGTTCCGACGCCGATGGGTCTGGGCTTACGTCCGGCTTTTTCATGCGCTCACCCTGGAAGTGTGCTGTTGGCAGACGGCGGAAGGTGGTCATGCGCAGTCCAGAATGACGCCACCGATCGCAGCGGTCAAACGCGCCTGACTATGGAAGCGTGAATTTCCGAGTGGCCCGCAACGGCCAGATCGACGTGAACTTCGCGCCGCCGACCAGGCGCGAAGCGGCCGATACACCATGCAGGATGCCGAGGCTCTCCAAGACGTTCTTCGCGCGCCTGAAGGTAGGCCGAGGATCGGTCGTCAGGATGAAGAGGTTGATCTCCTTCGCACTGACGTCGTAGCCGTCGAGTTCGGCGGAGCTGCCGAGTGCCTGCTTCAACTCGTCTTCTATTTTCGTCAGGAAGACTTCGTCTTCGAGCGACTTGCGCCAAAACTTGATGACGAGCTGGTGGTCCATAGCGAGTGGCCTGGCGGGTGAAGCGAGCGGGCCTGCGTTGTAGGCTCCGCTCGAAGAAGGGTCAAGCCGCATTCCTGGGGACGTAGCCGGTGCCGACCAGTGTCTGCAAAGGCCGAAACAGCGGGCTTGGAAGTTTGGACCATGGGAACCAATGCCAGCCGAGGCACTTGTCGGGTTCGAGGATCGCCGGCTTGCCTTCCTGACTCGCCGACACGACAAACAAGGTAACGTAGTGTTTCTGCTCGGAGGCAAATACGTCGTTCGTATACGGCGCGGCTTCGAACTCGTTTAGTTCGAGGCCCGTTTCCTCTCGCACCTCGCGCGCTGCACACTGTTCCACGGTTTCACCAAACTCCAGGTGACCGCCCGGCAGCGCCCAGGTGCCCGCACCGTGAGAGCCGATGCGCTGGCCCAGCAGCACGAGGCCCCTTCTGAGGATGATGACGCCGATGCCGATGCTGGGGATTTTTGGCTTCATGAAGTACTTCCGCAACCTCATGCTAATCAATGGGCGGTTCGCTTTGATCCTGTTTCAGCGGGTTCAATATCTTCTTGCGCGGCGCGGCACGTGGCATGCAGCAAAAGGATGGGTGAGTGATGGTGGCCGGACATCGAGTGGTACAACGAACCGGTGCAAGCGACTTCGTGGCTCAGCTGGGATCGAAGCGCAGCATACGATGACGCGGCGTCCTCGCCGAAGACCAACTGGACGCGAGTCACTTTCGCGTCCGCGGGCTCCAAACCATCGTGGTCGATACCCTCAGTCATGCAAAAAGGACGGTGTGGCGAAACGAAGTAGTAGGTCGCCGCCGCATCGCCTCTTGCAATGCTTTCGTAATTGGGCTGCTCGGCATATGTGTGTTCCGAGAGGATGCCGCTCACGGTAACCTGTCCCGAATAGGAAAGGCAGTCAGCCTGTGCGCTGCTGGCGCGGCAAACGACCAAGGCTAAGAACAGTTTTCTCATAGGTCCAAAAGTTGAGCAATGTACCGTTGCGGCGACGCGACGAGTGAAGCAGCTGTGCGAAGCGGTTCGCCTGCGAAGCGTCAGGCGCCAGCCCACGCAGACTTGGCTTCGGGTCGAAGCAACAGTAACAACACGGCCGCCAACAGACCTGCAGCCGCTGCAACCTCGAATCCGATCGTCGCGTTCATCGCTAACGAATGGGCCGAGAAGGGCGCCACCCAATAGTGATCGCGGCCCGCGAAGCCGAGCGCCGCGTAGCCCGCCATCAGAAAAAGCCCGAGCCTGCGAAAGCGCAGCTTGAGGAGAGCCACGCCCAGCGCGCCCACAGCGGTGATGGCGAAGCACGCCGGCTACACCGCCGAACGGGTGAGCCAGGCAGGCGAGTGCGGGTAGTCGAAGACGAACTCTGCGTTGTGCGCAAAGTGAATGAGGCTCGCCACACCGTAGACCATCAGCAGAACGAGCAGGTACCCGGGAATGCGCGAGGAAGACGCGATCGTGGGCGCGACGTTCCCCGTCGAATGCCTCGTGTTCTTGCCGGCCGCCCGCCGCGGCTTCACGGCTCACCGTCCCAATAATCGAGGTTCTCGCCCGTACGCCGCGTGGCGCCGAACGCTCTCGCTCCATCGACCGAGACCATCGCTTGAAATTTCTTCGAATCCGGATACTCACAGATCTCCGGCGTCTCGCGCGTGCTGATGGAGAGGTACTTCAGCGGCGCGTCCGACGTGTTGATGATCTGATGCGGATACTCAGGGCCGGGCGGGATGAACACGACATCGCCGGCGCGCAGCGGCAGCAGCTCGCCCGCAACGCGCAGCGTCCCCGTGCCTTCGATCACGACGAAGATCTCCTCTTGCGCGTAGTGGAAATGGTAGGGACATGACCGCTTGCCCGGGGCGACGGTGTCGATCGAAGCACCCAACTTTCGAGCAACGGTGCCTGTCGCGAGGCGCGCCGCGACCGTCTCATACAGCGGCTCGCGCACTTCCCTCTCGACGTCGACGTCGTTGAAGTTGCGGATCAGACGCGAAGACAAGGAATCTGCGGGGTTGCTCATGGCGGAAGGCTCAGGCGCGGCGCCGCTTCCAAGCGCCCGACGCTCGCGTAAGTGACCACTGGCCACGTTGCGCCTGAAGATACTGCGCGCTGTCGCTACGGTCCACCGGATACGACGCACGACGTCGTCCCGGCCAGCGATCGGCAGGCTGCTTGCCTGTGCTCGTTGCGACGACGAGGGAACAAGCCCGAGGTCGAGCCGAGCCGGCTAGTGGCCGGCGGCGTCGACGAACACGGTCCGTGCGCCGATCTTTTCGCAGGTGATGTTGACCGTGCGCCCGATGGCGCGCGTGCGATGCACCACGCCTGCCGGAATGACGACGCTCTGCCATTCGGTCAGTTCCAGGCAACTCCCATCCGCAAGGTCGATCTGCAACGTTCCTGCGACGACCAGGAACAGCTCGTCGGAATCCGGATGCTGATGCCAGCGATACTCGCCCTCGAACACCGCCAGGCGCATGCAGTCGGCGTTGACGTCGAGCAGAACCTGGTTGCGATAAGACTCGGTGACCGCGGCTTGTTCCGCGCGAATGTCGACGACCGCCAGCCCCGGAAAGCGCGCGGTCTGCGCCGAATACTCGTGCGCGGAAGGGAATTGAGACTGCATGTTAATTCTCCAGGCGTACGGGCTCGACTCCCGCCAATCACAACTTCCGCTCGACCCATTGGGCGCGCCAGGCGGGAGCTTCGAAGGGATCGGCAAAGTATTGCGTCTCGCGCGCGACCTTGCTGTCCCGGAACTCCATGATGCTCACGGTGTACGCGCGCTTGTCGGCGTAGGCGATCACATACTCGGTCACCCAGACATTGCCCGCACCGGTGATCCTCCGGATGTCGAACCCTGACGGCCGGCCCGGATGATGGCTACGCAGCGCCTGCAGATTGCGCTGACCGTGGATGACCTCGCCCGACTGTGGATACTCGCAGATGGCGTCATCGTGATAGATCGCATGCTCGGCAACTTGATCGCCCGCAGCGGATGCCGTCCAATGTCGATCAAGCGCCATCCGGATCGTCTGCTCTTCCATCATCTCCACCCTCTGAGTGTGCGTGCTTGCTGCGCCAACGTCGTGTCGGCATGTCACTGATCCACCGCCGCGATCGGGTACGCGACGGAACGATTCCGATCGAGGATGACGACCGGCCGCCAGATTACTGCGGCCCATCGCAGCGGTCCATTGGACGCGCGCTAGTTCTGCGCGCGGCGTCCTGCAAGGGGCGCAACGAAACTGCAAAGAAGAAACGGCACCACCAACTGAGTGACTGCGCGAAGCAAACTGCCGAAGTGGTTGGTGTCGAGAGTGGATACCAGCTCCGCCGTAGAAGCGGACTGCGTGACCATCGACTGGATGAACGCGGAAAGGATCCCGCAGGCGAGCGCCACGAGCCAATGGCTGGAACGTTTGAATAGCCGGTTGCCGAGGATGTAAAAGAGCCCGCCGAGCACCACGAACAGGAAAAAGATCGAAAGGCGGGAAACCCGCATGCCGTCCTCCGTGTCGTGGATGAGGTATAGCACCTCGGTATACCCGAGCAGCCATGCGAACACGCCGGCGCCAAAGGCGAATGCACTGTTCATAGGAGGGGCTGGCTCCTGACTCAGGCCGATTCGACACCCAATGGTGGACCCGAACAGTGCCTGGACGCTAGCCAAGCCTGCGGGAGGACGCTCGTTCGATGGAAAGTTCGCGCATCACGCTGGTCAGCTATCGGGGTCGAACTGGAACTCGCGCAGTTCCTGCGAGCAGCGGCAGGATTGGGCGATCTTCGCGGCCCAGTAGACGGCCGCTTCGCGCGACGGCAGTTCCAGCACGCAGAAGCCGCCGTCGAACTCCCTGGTCTGCGGGTAGGTTTCGTTCGTGACGCTACCATCGGCGGCAACCATCAGCGGCGCGACGTCCTCGTTGATCCCACCACCGAACACGTAGACGCCGGCATCCTTCGCCTCGCGTATGACCGCGTGCGACGCTTCGCCAACGGCGGTCCAATCCTCTTGAGGAATATCCATTGCCGGTCCGGGGAAAGAGATCAGGTACTTCGTCATCGGCTGTCCTCCTGGGATACGTTCCGTTGTTGGGCGTGGGCCTGGCGCCCCTAAATCACCAATGGAAGCCCCGAAGCGCAGCGGGTCGGCCGGAGCGCCTAGTTGGCAAGCTAATGCTCATGACGCCCCGCCGAGAGTGCGAACCGCTGGAAGGAATGCTGCCAATCCACACGCGACGGCAAGAACAACGCCCTTGATGGCAAGCTCTGCCCAGGGAAAAGGAAGTGAGCCATCGGGATTGCTCCACCCGCCCGGAACATCATCGTCTACGGTGATCAGGTGGCCGACGAAAACCCATGCCGCGAAACCGATAATGGTGAAGATATAGGGCACTGCCCAGACAACTGAAAGAGCAATGGCCGTGATGACCACGACCGCCAGAAAGATGGCGAAGCGCTTGAAGATTTCAGCTCTCATGGCACCTGTTATCTCGGTTAACTCCCGCCCATGGAGAATGGGTCATTGCGAAGACTCACAACGGTCGCACTGAGCGCCTGGTGGGCCCGCACTCACTGCTGCTCCCATGTTGTGACCATACTAGCGATGATCTTCAAGGCTTCATTCTCCGTAACGCCATTTACTTCTATGGTTACCTGCGCGGAGGATATCTTGTCGGGGGAGGAAACACGCGAGAGATCTACCATGGCGCCGTAGTACATTTATTTACCCACGCACACACGGCGACGCATCTCGTTGTCGTCGAGCGAGCAGCAACAATCTCCCAGCATGAATTCGGTTAGGCCGCCGTTGCCGTAGACGAAATGCACGTGCCAGCTTGCGCCAGTCCACGTTGGGCGTGAGGCGGTCAAATCGTCCGAAGCGTACGACGGACCCTTGGCATCCGCTGGAAGGTCAAGTCGGGCGCCGCGGGAATTGCTATGCACAAGCAATCGGCTCGTGCTTGCGATTTCACATCGTGCCAATTCGGGGGGCTCCCCGAGCAGTCGTTGGCCCGCCGCAACTGGCGATCGAAAGCCAAGCGCCGATGATTGCTCCCAACCGAAGTACTTTCATGGGCGGGCACTTGAGCCAAGCGGCTGCTGCCGAGAAAAGTTGAAGTTTACTCCAGCTACCCGCAGCGGTCCGCTTGAGCGAAGTTAGGATCGTACGTAGGGGCGACAAATCGAAGCGATTGCGCCGCGACTGTCCGCTGGCGCGACAAGATGCCTGAGTGGTGCCGACTCGAACGCGGATTCGGTTCGGGGCAGGAGATGTCGGTGCCCGCCATCAGAACATCGTCCTAGAGTTGTCTGAGGCTTCGGGCACTTCCTGCAGCACATCCCAATGCTCGACAAGCTTGCCATCCGACACGCGGAAGATATCCACCACGGCAATGCCGCGATCGCCGGGTTGACGGATGAAATGACTGTGCAGTACGACGAGTTCGCCCTCTGCGACGAGACGCTTGAAGTGCACCCGCAGCTTCGGAAACGCGCTGACGAAGCCGGTCGCGAACTCGACAAACGGTGCGGCGCCGTCGGCAACGCCTGGGTGGTGCTGCAGATAGCTTTGCCCCAGATACTGATCAGCCGCGGCTGCCGGCCGTTGCTGATTGAAGGCAAGATCGTAGAACTTTCGAACAAGCGTCTTGTTCGCGTCGAGTTGATCGGTCACGTGACTCTCCTTGCTGGCTGGTTATCCGCTCGATGTCCCATTGCGCTGGCGCAGACAACGGGGACTGGGCGATGAGAGTGATTCGACGGGCTCATTGCACGCGCTCGAGGCCGATCGCTTTCTCCGGACACGCGCTCGCGCAGAGGCCGCAGGCTCCACACGCGTTCTCGTTCGCGAGCACAGCCTGTTGCCACCGATGCGCAAAGCCTTTGAGTTTTCCCTTGAGGCTGCGACCGACGCGCAGTTCCTTGGGCAACGGCGCGACCGCGAAGACATCGACCGGGCAGACGCGGACGCAATCCGCCTTTCCCTCGCACCGGTTTCTGTCGATGACCGGATGAAATGCGCCGGCTGCCTGCTCGCATTCGGTGAACTTCGACACTGCAACATCCCTGCTTTCGTTGGGCATGACGTCGGAGCCGCCGGGGTTTTCGTACGATCGTTCAGTCACAGGCAGATCACGTGTTGGAATTCCGAGCCTCGATCGCCCGCAGCCATCGCGCTCGCAGGAGCTGGGTCAATGCGCCGCCGCGGCGCGATTTCCCGGCCCGCGCTTGGCGTGGTCAGGGCGCACCTGCGCGCAGAATCGCCCGCTGCTGATCGTGCGATGAGCGTGTCGCATCGTACTCGGCGTCAGGTGGACGTGGATGGAGAATTGTCACGCGAGCGGACATACGCATCGTGTGTCGACATCGCTTTCGCAGGGCGGGAGCTCGCACCGCTACCATTTCGACGATGCGATTCTCAAGCGGGTCTTGAAGTGCGCGCGAGCGCGGAGCGGCAGCATCATGTGTAGACCGCGAAGCTGTCGAGTGCGCGCCGCTCGACGCACGGTTGCGCGGTGCGTCGGCGGGAGCCGGCGATCGCCTGCGCACGATGCAGTCATTGCGTGGCCGCAAGTACGCAGCAGCCACGCAGATCCAATGCCGGCATCGAGCCGCACTGACGGGGTGATCGGTCCGCTGGTTCGTAGAATCGGCGGACCGATCTTCGCCACACGGCCTCTACTTCAGGTTCGTCTCGAACAGCCTGTAAATCCGCTTGTACTCATCCAGCCACGAATCCGCATGCACGAAGCCATGCCGCTCCATCGGATACGTCGACATCTGGAAGTTGTCCTTGTGCAGCTCGATCAGCTTCTGGTACAGCCGCACCGAATCTTCGAACAGCACGTTGTTGTCGATCATGCCGTGGCAGATCAGCAGGGCGCCCTTGAGGCCATCGGCGAATTCGATTGGCGACGAGGCCTCGTAGGCGATCGGATCGAGCTGCGGGTCGTTGAGGATGTTCGAGGTGTATTCGTGGTTGTACTGCGTCCAGTCGGTGACCGGGCGCAGCGCGGCGCCGGCCTTGAACACGTCGGGTGCGCGGAACAGCGCCATCAGCGACATGAAGCCGCCATACGAGCCGCCGTACAAACCGACGCGCTGCGGATCGGCCGAGGCGTTCTTTTCCAGCCAATGCACGCCGTCGATGAGGTCTTCCAGTTCCGGATGGCCCATCTGCCGGTAGATCGCGTTGCGCCAGTCGCGGCCGTAGCCTTCGCTGGCGCGGTAATCCATGTCGAGCACGACATAGCCGTGTTCGGTCAGCAGATTGTTGAACATCTGCTCGCGGAAATACGGCGAGTAGCCGAGCGTGACGTTCTGCAGATAGCCGGCGCCGTGCACGAACAGCACGGCCGGGTATTTCTTCGATGCATCGAAGTCTTTCGGCTTGTACACCTTCGCGTAGATCGGCCGCTGGGCGTGCGACGACGGCACCTCGACGACCTGCAGATCCGGCCAAGCCAGCGCTTTGTATTCGTTGCTGCGTGTGTCGGTCAGTTCGCGTGGCGCCGCACCGCCTTCGGCCGCGGTCACGGCGAGCTGAACCGGCACATAAGGACCCGAATGCAGCACGATCAGCTGCTTGCCGTCGGGCGACAGCGCGAATGCACTCATGCCCTTGTAGTTGGTCACGCGTTCGAACCTGCCGCCCGCGGCGGCGACGCGATAGACGTCGTAGGCGTACGGCGCTTCCGCGTTCGCACGCACATAGAACCAACGCCCATCGGGCGACAGCGCCGGGCTGGATACTTCGAACTTGCCGCCGGTCAACGCGCTCGTCTTGCCGCCGGGCTTCTTCGTGTACAGCTGCGAGTAGCCGGTCTCTTCGGACAGGTACCACAGCGTCTGGTTGTCGTCTTCCCAGCCGAAATCGTTGAAGTTCCAGTTGATCCAGCCGGGGTCGCTCAGGCGGTGCTGCAGCAGCAGTGCCGACTTGTCGAAATCGACCGTCGCGATCCAGCGGTCCTTGTTGTCGATCGCCCGCAACTGGATCGCCAGCGCGCGGCCATCCTTGCTCCACGCGATGCCGCCGCCACCGCCGTCTTCGGCGTCGGCGACGATGCGCACGTCACGCGCTTTCGGCTTGTCTTCGGTCTTGCCGTCTTTCTTCTTGTCCGACTGTGCGGCCTTGTCGTCGGCGTGCTTGTCCTCCTTGGATTCGCTGCCGAGTTCACGCTTGCGCTTCTCGTTTTCCTCGCGCACCGCCTTCAGCGGATCGTCGTGCATGCCGGCGAGATCGTCGAATGCGAGCTTGTGCTGCTCGTGCCTGACCAGATCCAGCAGCAGCAGCGACTGCGGTGCCGGATCGTTGCGGCCGACGCGCGTGCGCTCGTCTTCCTGTTCCTCGTAGCCGGACTCGGTGACGAAATGCTGCAGCTTGCCGCGCTTGCCGCGGTCGTAGCCCTTCGGCGTGGTCACTATCAACAGATGTCGGCCATCGGGAGCGAGCGCGGTTTCCTCGATCTTGACGTCGTCGCCGATGAAGAACGGTTGCGGTGCGCGCGTCGGATCGCCCTTGGCGAACTCCTCGCCGTGATGTTTCTGTGCATCGCGGTCAGCCTTGATCTTGCGCAGCGTCGAGAAGTAGCGCAGCTGCATCTCGCCGAGGTCGTCGGGCTTCTTTGCGTCGGGGTCCTTCTCGGTGCGCACGATCGCCGCCGGTCCGCTGAAGCCGCCGCCGATGTCGTAGCTGTACCAGTCGCTGCCGCTGCGGTACTGCAGGCTGCGGCCGTCCGCCGAGAACTGCGGCGCCGATTCCGCATCGGGTGTGCGCGTGACCTGGATCAGGCGGCGGCTGGCGATGTCGCGGATGAACACGTCACCGTTGCGCACGAAGGCCGCGCGTGCGCGCGCCGCGTCGAACACCGCATCGGCGCCGTCCGCGTTCGCCATTGCTGCGGGATCGACCAGCGCGTCCTTGCCGTCGGAAAGATCCACGCGATGCAGATCGCGCACCGGCGAGCCCTTCTGCTTCAGCTGGTAGTACAGGCTGCGCCCGTCCACGCTCCAGTACGGCCGCTCCACTGGCGCGCCGATCCAATCCGGATCGGCCATCGCCTGTTCGATCGTGATCGCGCGCGCAGGCGCGGCGGCGAGCGTGAGCAGGGTGACGAAGCTGGCGACGAGCGCGCGCTGCATGGGGAATCTCCGGACGGTCGAGGCAAAGCGCGAAGCTTAACGCCAAGGCAGTGGCGCGAACCGGGCCAGAAGTCAGCGGCGGGGCGGCTTTGCAATCCTTTGTAAGGCCGCGTCCAGCTTCGCCCTGGGGGCGACATCGCAGCGGCGCGATCGGATAGGCCTCACAACCCCTCGAAGCCGTCGACGAAGATCGCCTCCCCACCCGCGCGGATCACGCGCAGCGCATCGATGCGTGCGCTGCCCGCGCTGCCATTGGTGAACACCACGTCGAGCACGCCGTCTTCGATGTCGACCTCGAAACGGCGTAGCGTGGCCACATTCGTTCCGACGCTGGCGATGATGTCGAAATCCTGCAGCACGGTGGTGCCCTCGATCGCGACATCGAAGATGCGTTGGCCGGGCGCAGTGTTGTAGGTGTCTGCGAACTGCAGTTCGACCGTGTACGGACCATTGACCAGCGGCAGGTGGTAGGCGAAGTTGCCCCAGCGCCAGTTGCTGTAGAGGGGATCGTCGTCGGTGCCGGCGACCGGGTTGCTCGACACCTGCATACTGCCGCCGTCGAACGCCGTATCGGCCGCATATGGTGTGCCGTCGACGGCCGTGTAGGCGTCGCCGCCGGCATTGATCGCGGCGACGATGCTGCCCGGCTCCGGCGGTGGACCTGCGTGCGTGACGCGCAGGCTGTCGTTGAAGGTGGTGTGGCCGCCGTAGTCCGGATATTCGCTCGGCGAGGTCGCCGTCACGCGGATCAGGTTCACGCCGTCGTTCAGCGCGATGCCGCCGGCACTCCAGTCTGTCGTGCCGGTGACCGTGCCGCTGGTGTCGGCAAGGATGTCCCAGGCGAGCGAGTCGATCGGATTGCCGTCGTTGCCGGCGCTGCCGGCAAGGTCGAGCGAACTGTCCGCGGTCTGCCACGAACCGTCGCTGGTCGGTGCCGTGATGCGCAGCAAGGGTGGCGTGGTGGTGCTCGGCGCCCCGCGCGTCTGCGAGACCAGCCATGGAAACAACAGAGGGTGCGTGTAGGCAGCCGGCCAGATGGAGTGGCCGCCGCTGTCATAGCGCGTGTAGATCGTGCTGGCGCCGGCGTTGCGCAGCGCCGCCACCAGATTGTCGGAGCCGGACACGCCGACGGTGCCGTCGTTGGCCGCATGGAAGAACCAGAACGGGATATCGGCGACCGCGCTGGCGGGCACCGGGCTGCCGTTGTCGTTGCCGGACATCGGCACGGCGGCGGCGAAGCGCTCCGGCTGCGACGTCACCGCGCTCCAGGTGCCCATGCCGCCCATCGACAGGCCTGTAACGTACACGCGGTTCGGATCGATGTGGTACTCGGCGGAAACCTGGTCGATGATCGCGATCGCGGTGTCGAGCGGTGCGCCGCCCCACCAGCCGTTGGTGAAGCATTGCGGCGCGATCATGAAAACCGGCTGCAGCGCCAGATTGTCGTCGTCGAGCAGGCGCATTGCGCCGTTCGCGTTGTTGTTGAGCTGCGCCTCGTTGTCGCTGCCGCGCTCGCCGGCACCGTGCAGGAACAGGATCAGCGGATAGGCTTGCGCGGCGTCGTAGCCGGGCGGCACGAAATAGCGGAACGGCAGCACGGTGCCGCCGGTGTTGCTGGTGCCGTAGAGGAACTGGTCGCGCGTCGCCGCCGCGGCGGGTGCGGTGGCGAACAGGCACGCGGCCAGCAGTGCCAGACGGTTGCAGGACGACATCACCGTTCTCCCCAGGAGTGTCCCAGGCGGCGACGCTAGCACGCGCCGATGACGCATTTCGCCAAGCAGTCGACGCCTCGGGGTTGGCAAATCGCCTTGCATCGGTCAGCCTCTCCCCATTCCCCATTCCCCATTCCCCATTCCCCATTCCCCATTCCCCATTCCCCATTCCCCATTCCCCATTCCCCATTCCCCATTCCC
>Ga0247776_10000063_pt1 | contig 30283 bp, 23 predicted proteins | sample UWRJL199509C5_FD_179912 | JGI IMG/M metagenome (GOLD analysis project Ga0247776, IMG submission 179912) | Plant litter microbial communities from Arlington Agricultural Research Station in Wisconsin, United States - UWRJ-L199-509C-5 | ecosystem: Environmental > Terrestrial > Plant litter >...
CTGAAAGACCGACTCCCTGAGCGATAGAAACAAACTATCACTCAGCGCATGAGGGTGGGCTTCTCAACAGCCTGCTAAAGGACATTGCGAAGCAAGTCGTCGAACAGATTATCGGCCAGTTCCTGAAGCTGCAGGTCATCAACCCGATCTTGAATCAGATATTCGGCGGCCAATCTGGCTTCTCCCTACTTGCCACTGGGGCCAATGCAATTGGCGGCAGTGGAGGTGGGTTGCTGGGCGGCCTTCTCGGAAGCGGAGGCGGCGCTGACTTCACCAGCACCGCTGCGGGCCAGACGCAGTTCTCAATCATGAACCCGTCGTCGTGGATTGCGGCCGGAAAGAATCTCTATAGCGGCTTCTCGAATGGCTTCTCGAATCTCTTCAGCACTGACGCCTACACGATGGGTCCGCCGACCGCGGCGGGTTCTACATCATCGTTTTCGCCGGGCTATTCGAATGGCTTCGGGCAGGCCCTTGGCGTCGCTGGCGGTATATACGCTGGGTACAACGAATTTCAAAACGCTGGAGGCGGCGTTGCTGGTCTTGCAGGCGCGGCTTCCTATGGCGTTGGCACCTATTTCGCCGGTGCAGCAGCAAGCGCGGCTCTCTCCGGCGGCCTAGCTGCTGGTTTCGCAGCGATTCCCGTCGTTGGCTGGATAGCACTCGCGGCCATGCTGGTCGACAAGTTCAGTGGTGGGAAGTTGTTCGGAACGGAAGGCACGCCGACGGGCGGCTGGAACTTCTTAGACGTCAATGCGACAGGCGCCTCGCAGAGCAATCGTCTTGACCTGAAAGGACAGAAGGCGCTGTTCGGCGGCGCCAAGTATTCTACCGAGGATCTCCCTGCCTCTCAGGCGCAGATCGACGCGGCTAATGCGTTCTTTGACGCCATAAAGAAAGGCTCGGATGACTTCGCCAAGCAGTTCGGACTGACCGCTGGCGTTGTCGCGGCGGGCGAGTTCTCGACGAAGTTCGATAAGAAGGGCAATCCGACCGGGGAAACCGTTTCCAACGTCGTTGGTCAGCGATACGACAACGAGACGCAGCAGCAGTTCGCCGAGCGCATCCAGGCCGAGAGCTTCACGCAAGACTTGGCTGCGGTCGGCATCGACATTACGAAGTACACGCAGCAGTACATCAAGGATGCCGACGCCTATTCGCAAGCCGTGCAGGACGCGGCTGGGGCAGCACAGCTCGCCTACCAGGACGCCAAGAAGGGGGTTTCATTTCTCGCCCTCACCGGCACGCAGACAGGTCAGACGCTGCTCGACTTCGCAGCCGCCCAGGAGAAGTCCGGCGAAACTTTGGCGCAGGCCTACCAGCGTCTTCAACAGGCGCAGGCGCAATACGATTCGTTCGTCGGACAGTTCGCGCCAGCGGCGACTTATGTAGACGACTTCGAAGCCGCGATGTCGAATCTTAAGGCGGTCTACGAGGCGAATGTCAAACAGGCAAACGACCTTGCCGTCGCCGCAGGAGCCTCAGGCGCCTCCGTCGAAGACCTCACCAACATTATGCAGGCCACCGCAAAGCAGCAGGCTGCGCTGGTGCAGCAGTTGGAAGGAAGCGCCCAGTCACTAGCGTTCAACCTCGGGCTGACGAACACCGGCTCTCTCGACGACATCAATTCGGAAATCCAGCGGCTGCAGCAACAGGCCGGTCAGGGCGCGCAGGCGGTTCAAAGTTTCGGCCATGCCATGCGAACAGCGGCCCAGGATGCGACAGCAGCAATCAACCTGCTGCTCGGCGACCTCAGCCCGCTGAACGACAACCAGAAGCTGGAAGTCGCTAAACAGGGACTGATGGCTGGCACGGTGACGGTCGACCAGTTCGACACCATCGCCCGCCAGCTCTACGCGTCATCGCAGCAGTACGCTGATCTCTTCAACTGGGCACAACAGTATGCAGGGCGTGGAACGGGGTCGACGGCCGGCGGAGGCGGTGGCGGTTCCGTTGGAACTGGCGCGCACGGCCTCAGCGCAGAAGATCAGCAGCGACTGAACGACTTGCTCAAGGAGCAGGCCACGTTACAGGCGGGGCAGACCCTTGCGCAGTACCAGACCCTTGCCCAACAGATTGCCGAGATCGCCTCGGCGAAGGGCGAGACCTACGAGCAAGTCATCAAGGACATGGGCATCGACAACGCCAACCTCATCAAGGGGCTCGGCATTCAGTCGCAGGCAGACGAGGACAAGTATTTCGCGGGCATCCAGGCGCAGGTAGATAGCGATGGTCAGAACACATCCTCAATCGTCAACGTCCTCAATCTGATTTTGCAGGCTATTCGCGACGGCGGCCCCATCGCCAATCCTCAGGGCGGCAGGCTGGGCCCTGCTCAGACGATTGCCGCGCAGCAGAGCCCGACTCCATCCCCGATTCGCCTAGGGCATTCACGCAATATCCGTTCGAACCTCGCTCCGACACGATGACGATCAAGACGCTGTGCGCATTGGATCCGAATAGCATGGGTCCAGACCTGGATCATCAGTGCTTGTCGATCGCTGTCGCAGGTTGTGAGATGCTGAGCCCCCAAAAGGGGAGGGTAGCGGCATGCACAAGGCGGAAAGAGACATCTTCTTCTACGACCTCAAGCCGATCAGCTGGCACCGCAAGTATCCGAGTTTGGCTCCATATCCCCACTACGACATGGCCAAGGCGCTGCGGACTGCTTTCCAGGCAGGGAGAGCGGAGTACATCAGGAAGACGAATGGTCAGTCGATCTACATTTCTGATTTGCTGTTGGCGGCCAACAGGTGCGAAATGTTGATCGGATTTTCCGATACGGTCGCGGCAGATCCAACGCTGAACAATCGGCCTACGCGGCAGCGACGCATCGTGAAGAAGGCCGTCGGCGAGGGTGTTGAGCACTCAGCCCATGTCCTTTGGGTTTTTGGAGATGCGGCAAACGCCGATCTCTGCCCGTTCTTCATAGAAAGAGCGAACGGATTGGGGTCTGCCGTAGTCGCAAGATTCTTAAACAGACTGTTGCGGCTTGAGGCTGCGACCACGGGGAATTTCACCCGACCTGATCCATCCGGAGCAGCAACTGGAAATACGTTCAAGACAGTTAAAGTGAGACCACAAGTCGGCTTGCTCGGCCACCCCTCCAAGGAACTCTTAAAAGACCTTAAGAATGGTTCTATGACTGAGCTGGAACTATATTCGGAGTCTTCGCGCGCGACGCCTTGGGACTCTAATTCGTACGCGATAGAAGAGCATAGAGGCGTCGTCATTAGGCCAAATAAGACTAAGTTGCTCCCAAAGGCTAAGGCGTGGCTTGATGGCGTGATAAATGGCAAGGTCAAATCAGAATACGAGTACGCACGGTTGAAATTCAAGACAGAGTCGGGTATTGCGAGGGCTGTTAATGTTTTGTCTGATGGCTACCGCTTGGTGACGGATAATGGATACGTGCGTAAAGAGAAGATCGAAGGTATTGGTCTGATGCTACCTAACGCGTTCGACAAATTTCATATGCCAATTATTAATAGAATGCGTACGCTCGCTAACCTTTATGCCTTTCCGATGTTGAGAATATTGCTTAGCCCATTGAACTATTTATGGGTAAGTCGAAAGGGAAAATTTATCGTCGACTGGCTGATTCCGATCGTGCTGGCGATGGCCTCGTGTGCTGTGTTGTTTCGGTTTGGAGGAAGTAGCTTCGTAGCAAGTAAGGACGGCTTAGTTGATAGGCTGCAACTTTTCTGTTCAGTACTCCCGGGCTTCTATATAGCGGCTTTGGCCGCTATAGCGACATTCGGCAATGCTGAAATTGATCAGATAATGCCGAACCCGACGACGACGCTGGTTGAATCGATACGCGGGTCGAAAGTTAAGATTGACCTTACTAGGAGGCGCTTCCTGGCATTGCTCTTCGCCTTCTTGTGCTGGGAGTGCATCGCCCTTTTCGCGCTCTGTATATTGATCGCTCTGGTGGGGCACAACATCGTTGTTGCGGCTTCTCCCTCACTTGCTACTTTCCTTACCTACGGCGGCACATTTGTTCTGTTGACCCTATTCTGGCAATTGATTTGTTGTACTTTTCTCGGGCTGTATTACCTCGGAATTCGTCTGCATCAACCGACCGTTTGATGTATGGCACTTGACACCGGCTCTCGGGTGGAGCAGGCTTTAGCTGTCGCTGCAAATCCAGCGATCGGGATTGGCGTCCCGAGAACAATAGGCGCGAAGGCGCCCATCGACCGATGACGGCGCTTTTTTCATGCCCGTGTTTTCGGCCGGGCGCGCACGACTGCTTCTATGGCGGGCGGCGCGGGAGAGCAGCAATGCTCACCGGACCTATTGCCGGTACGCCAATCCTGCGTCGTCCGCCACCTTCGGCGGACTCAACCCCGTGCAGGAGTCGAACATGTCCAAGCAGTCCCCGAAGTCTGCGGCCGTGGCCGCAGCTCAATCCTTGCCAGCAATGAGACATCTGACGCTAGACGAAGACCAGTTTGAAGACATTCGCGAGGCGCTGCTGCTCGGTCTGTCGTTGCTCGGCGAATTCCAGGAACGCAGCAACGTATGGGAGGTCCTGAGTAGTTCAGGCACCGAGTTGCCGAGTGGTCTACAGCCAGTCGATCCGACAAGCGGTGCGGATGACGTCACGCTCTTCGCGAACGCCCTTCGCTTCATACATCAGTTCGATCGAAACGGCGCAGCCGCCTGACAGCGAGAGACGCGGGCACAGGGACGTGCCGTACCTTGTCAATGGCGCCTAAGCAGCCTAAACGGACTTCAAGTTTGGCGCTCCGCCTGTCGCCTTCTGCACGTCACTGATCATTTCACGGATACGCGCGCGGAGGCCTTCGGCGATCGGATACACGGCGTCCTCTTGCGCGCACTGCAGGAGCGTTATGCGGAATTCTTGGTTGGAATGCGCCATTGCGCGAAGCGTAAGAAAGCTCAGATCCAGGCTTTCGGCGACGGTCTTGAGCACCGTTTCTTGCGCGGATGCAGATGTTCTGATTGCTGCAGCAATGTCCTGCAGCGTCGCGTTCAATGCTTGCGCATCTTGACTGTTCATCACGTGATCTCTGGCTTCGGGCCACGAGCGTAACAGTGTCCCACCACGTCCCGCTTTATCCCGGATTGTCCCGCTTCCCCGTGCACTTACTCAGCACTTACGAAAACGGCCGCACAAGGCGGCAGTCACGTAAGTACTTGATTTAATGGTGGAGCGGAGGGGGATCGAACCCCTGACCTTCGCATTGCGAACGCGACGCTCTCCCAGCTGAGCTACCGCCCCACGATACCGCTTCGCGGGCCGGAGCTCGCGAGGGCGCGCATGATACCGCCTGTGCGGCGAGCCGCCAAGCCCAACGCGGCAGGCACTCAGATACTCCGTGTGGTCAGGCGCTCGTGCAGCGCGGCATAGGCCGCCGCAAGCGGCTCGGCATGGCTCGGCCGCTGCAGCAAGGCGGCTAGCGCCGGCGGCACCTCGACACTGGCGCCGATCAACGGTTCGATGACCGCGTCGAACTTGGCCGGGTGCGCCGTCGCGACGACGGCGTAGTCGCGTGCATCGCCTGCCGCGCGCAGGTGCTCGAGCACCTGCAGCGCCGTCGCCGTGTGCGGGCAGACCACGCTGCCGTAGCGCGCCTGGCTGGCGCGCAAGGTTGCGCGTATCGCCTCGTCGTCGACGGACTCGGCACGAAACGCCATGCGCAGGGTGGCGGTATCCGGATGGAGCCAGCGCAGGCGTTCGAAGTTGCTCGGGTTGCCGACGTCCATCGCATTCGCCAGGGTCGCCATGCTCGCGCGCGGCGCGTAGTCGGCGCCGGCGAAGAAGTCCGGCAGCACGCGATTCGCATTCGTCGCCAGTGCGATGTCGCCGATCGGCAGGCCGAGCGCGCGTGCGAGCATGCAGCCGAGCGCGTTGCCGAGATTGCCGGTCGGGATCACGAAATTCAGCGCGCGGCCGTGCGAGCGCCAGTGCGCCAGTGAGGCGTGCGCGTAATAGCTCATCTGCGGCAGCAGGCGGCCGAGGCTGATGCTGTTGGCCGAGGTCAGCGGTGTCGCGGCTTTCAGTTCGGCATCGTTGAGCGCGCGCTTGACCAGTGCCTGGCAGTCGTCGAACGAACCGGCGACGCGCAGCGCGATCACGTTGTCGCCAAAACAGCCGAGCTGGTGCGCCTGGCGCGGCGAGACACGGCCGTCCGGATACAGGATCACCACGCGAAAACCGGCACGCCGATGGAACGCCGCGGCGACCGCGGCACCGGTATCGCCCGAGGTCGCCACCAGCACGGTCAACGTCGGCGCGCCGGAGGCGCGCAGGCGTGCAAGACACGCGGCGAGGAAACGCGCGCCGAAATCCTTGAATGCTGCGGTCGGGCCGTGGAAGAGTTCGAGCAATGCGGTGTTCGATGCGATCGCTCGCAGCGGCGCGGGCACGTCGAGCGCGTCGCGGCAGATCGCGTCGAGCTCGTGCGCGAGCGGATCGCCTTCGAAGAACGGTCGCAAAAGGCGCGCGCCGACATCCGCGAGTTTGTCACGGCCGTCGACATCCTCGATGCGCAGGGACGGCAGCGTTTGCGGCACGTACAGCCCGCCGTCCGGCGCCAGACCGGCGGCAAGCGCAGCGCCGAGCCCAAGCGCGGGTGCCTCGCCGCGCGTGCTGAGGTAGTTCATGCGAGAAGCTCCGCGGCAGGGCCACTGACCGGCGAGACCCAGGCGTCGCTGTCGAAGCCGGTGCCGGCAAACGCCGCGCGCATGTGTTCGGCGACACCGTTCGCGGCGCGTTCGTCCTCGCACCAGGCGAAGACGCTGGGGCCGGCGCCGGAGATGCTCGCGCCGAGCGCGCCGGCGTCGAGCGCGGCTCGTTTGACCTCGGCAAAACCCTGGATCAGCGGCGCGCGGCGCGGCTCGACCAGCAGGTCGCGCAGGCCGGCACGGATCAGTTCGATGTCGTTCGCATGGCAGCCCGCCAGCAGCAGCGCGAGGTTCGCACTCTGCGCCACGAACTCGGACAGCTTGTAGGTGCCGGCGAGCGCGGCGCGCGCCTCGCGTGTTTCCAGCACCGCATGCGGATGCACCAGCGCGCAATGCAGCTTCGGCGGCGTCGGAATCTTGACCAGACGATCGGCGGTCGCCAGCACCAGGCCGCCGAGCAGCATCGGCCCGACATTGTCGCCGTGGCGACCACCGCTGGCGGCGTATTCGCCGTCGAGCGCGAACGGGTAGAGCAGGGTGCGCGGCAGCGGCGTGTCCAGCGTCGCGTTCGCGGCCACCAGTGCGGCGACGGCGGACGCCGCCGAGCCGCCCATGCCTGAGCCGAACGGAATGCCCTTGTCGATTTCGACCTCGAAGCCGAACTGCAGCGCGAGTACCTTGCGCATCGCGACGAGCGCGGCGCCCGCGGTGTTGCGATCCGCTTCGAGCGGCAGCGGCGTCGCATTGCCGCGAATCGCGACGATGCGCACGCCGGGTTCGGCGACGCGGCGCACGCTCACGCGGTCGCCGGGGCCTGCAATCGTATGGCCGAGGATGTCGAATCCGACGCCGACATTGCCGATGCTGGCGGGTGCGAATGCGGTGGCTTGAGTGGTCAAAAGAGCAACTCCTTGCAGACGGTTTCGATTCGGCGCGTTTCGATTCCGCGCGTATGGCATTGCATCGCGCCGGTCTGTTTTTCTTTGGCGTCATCCCCGGAGGAACGGGAATCCATCAGTGGTTGATGCAGGCATTTGGATTCCCGCTTTCGGGGGAATGACGAGCGTGAGGGTGAAAAATTGCCGACGCACGCAGCGTGGCGCTCGCTTGCATCACAGCCGTGCGCCCAACGCGGCCGCGACGCGCAGCAGATCGGCGAATACGCCGGCGGCGGTCACTTCGGGCCCGGCGCCGGGTCCTTGCACGACAAGCGGATTGTCGCGGTAGCGCCGCGTCGTGAACTGCACGATGTTGTCGGTCAGGCGCAGGTGCGCGAACGCATGATCGCCGCCAAGTTCGGCGAGGCCGACGCTCGCTTTGCCACTGCTGTCGAGGCGCGCGACGTAGCGCAGCACGCTGGCGTTGCGCTGCGCCTGCGCATGGCGCGCGGCGATCGGTGCATCGAGTTCGGACAGGCGCTGCATGAAAGTCGCCGCATCGAGTCCGCGCAAACTGGCTGGCACCAGGCTTTCGACCGCGACGTCGGCGAGGTCGAGGCCGACACCGGCTTCGCGCGCGAGGATCACCAGCTTGCGCGCGACGTCCGTGCCGGACAGATCGTCGCGCGGATCGGGTTCGGTGTAGCCAAGGGCATGTGCTTCGCGCACGAGTTCGGAAAATGGCTGGCTGCCGCCGTAGCGGTTGAACAGCCATGCCAGCGTGCCGGAGAAAATTCCCTCGGCCGCGATCAGTTCGTCGCCGGTATCGAGCAGGTCGCGCAACGTCGAGATCACCGGCAGGCCCGCGCCGACGGTGGCTTCGTAGCGGAAGCGTGCGCCGCCGGCGGTTGCGGCGCGGATCGCACGCCAGCGTTCGGAAGGACCGGCGCCGGCGTGCTTGTTCGGCGTCACGATATGGATGCCGGCCGCGAGCCAGCCGGCGTAACGCGCGGCGACCGCGTCACTCGCACTGCAATCGATGATGACCGCATGCGGCAGGTGTTCGACGTGCACATGGCGCGCGAATGCATCGAGATCGCAGACCACCTGCGGTGCTTCCTTCCAATGGGCCGCGTCATCGGCTTCGCCGAGCCACATCGTGCGCGTGGTCGCGACAGCGCGCAGGCGCAGGTCGAGCTGGATATCACGCAACAGGCGCGGCGCCGCGGTTTCGATCTGGCGCAGCAGCGCCGCGCCGACTTTGCCGGGGCCGATCAGGCCGATCGACAGCGTCTGCGGCGACAGCCAGAACGCCGCGTGCACGGCACGCAGCGCGCGCGGCGTATCGCTGCTGGCGACCGCGACCGAGATGTTGCGTTCGGAGGCGCCCTGCGCGATCGCACGGATGTTGACGCCGGTGCGTGCGAGCGCACCAAACAGGCGCGCGGCGACGCCGGGCGTGCCGGCCATGCCGTCGCCGACGACCGCGAGCACGCTGATGTCGCCGGCGACGCTGACGCGATGGATTTCGCCGCGCGCGATTTCGGACGCGAACGCGCGCCGCAGCGCGGCTTCCGCGATCACCGCATCGGTGCTGCGCACGACGCAGCAGATCGAGTGTTCCGACGAGCCCTGCGAGATCATCACGACCGATACGCCGGCCTGATGCAGCGCGCCGAAGGTACGCTCGGCAGTACCCGGCACGCCGATCATGCCCGCGCCTTCGAGGGTCAGCACGGCGAGCCCTTGCACCGCGCTGATGCCTTTGACCGGCGGCAGGTCGCCGGCATCGGTCGCGGCGCTGCCGATCGCCGTGCCGGCGTGGTCGGGCCGGAAGGTGTTGCGGATGCGCACCGGCAGGCCGCGCGCGATCACCGGCGTCAGCGTCTGCGGATGGATCACCTTGGCGCCGAAGTAGGCGAGTTCGCACGCCTCGTCGTAGCTGAGGCAAGGCAAGGGCGTTGCATCCGGCACCAGGCGCGGATCGGCCGAGAGCACGCCGTCGGTATCGCCCCACAAGGTCAGTTCGCTCGCTTCGCAGAGCGTTGCGAAGATCGCTGCCGAATAGTCGCTGCCGTTGCGCCCGAGCACGGTCGGGCGGCCGTCGCGCGTGCGCGCGACGAAGCCGGTGACGACCAGCCAGGCCTGCGCGTGCCGGCTGCGCCATTGCGCGAGGCGTTGCGCGCTGGATTCCCAATCGACGATCGCGCCGAGTTCGCCATGACTGACGACCAGCACCTCGCGTGCATCGAGGCTGGCGCAGTCGACGCCCTCGGCGGCGAGGAAGCGCGCGAGCAGATGCGCGGACCAGACTTCGCCCAGACCCTGGATCGATTCGAATGCCTCGCGATTCGGCGTGCCGAGCACGGCCAGCGCGTGCAGCAGTTCGGCCAGCCGCGCGAAGCTCGCGTCGAGCCAGTCGATCGTCGCGGCGGCTTCGGAACCGAGCAGGTCGCGCGCAGCGATGAAATGGCGCTCGCGCAGGGATTGCCAGTGCGTCTCCCAGTCCGGCGCGGCCTGCACGGCCGCTTCGGCCAGCGCGATCAATGCATCGGTGGTGCCGCGCATGGCCGAGGCGACGACCAGCTGGCGCTGCCCGGGCTGTGCACGCAGGATCGCGGCAACGCGGCGGAAGCAGCGCGCGTCGGCGAGGCTGCTTCCGCCGAACTTGTGCGCGGCAAATGCATCGGCACGCACGAGCGTTGCCGCGAGCGGGTTCTCGGCGTCGGTAACTGCGGCATCGGACATGGAAGCGGCCTCCTGATCGGGAGGCCCCGCTGCGCGGGAAGCGGGCTTAAGCGACGTCGGCCCGGTTCCCTTGCGAGGACGGGGCCGTGGCTGGTTGGATCAAACGCGCGCCGGCACCCGTTCCACGATCGTCGTCGTGGTCATCGTCGTCGTGCGGGTGGAGCGCGTGGTCATGGCGCCGAGTGTGCCTGCGCAACCCGGGGGCTTGTCAACTGGCGGCTTTGCATCTGCGCGGGGATAGCAAAAGCCTGAAACGCGAAGGACACGCAGAACACGAAGAAAAGCGTTGAGAAATAAAGCGCCGAATCGGACTTTTTTCCCTACGTGTTCTGCGTGTCCTTTGTGTTTCAATCTGTCCGCTTTGCGCCGCATCGATTCAACGACGCCGACCAGCGGGGCGTTCGAATTCAGGACGGCAGCAGCGCGACGAGGGGATCGTGTAGCACGCCGCGCCGCCAGCCTTCGAGGGCGGCCGGCCAGTGCCGCGTCGCCAGCAGGGATTCCAGATGCCGACGTGCACACAGGAGTCCTTCGGGCAGATCGAGTTCCTGCGCCCGCGCGGCGACCACGTCCTTCATCGAGGCAATGAGGGTTTTCTCGCGTGGCGTCGGCGCATGCGCGATCGGCGCGAACCCCAGTTCCTCGGCAGCCAGCGGCGCCTGCAGCACGCCGAGCAGTTCCGCGCGCTGCGCGCCGCGCAGCGCGCGCTGCCCGCGCGTGCGCTCGGCCAGGTCATCGCCGTCGGCCGGCACGCGCGCGCTCAGGTCCAGCGCGTGGGCGTCGTCGAGCAGCCATGGCCGCGGGCGGTTGATCGAACGCGCCGTGGCGTCGCGCCAGAGCAGCACGCGGCGCAACAGCGCCTGCCGCTCGCGCGGCCAGTCGGCGGCGCCACGCAAGGCTTGCTGCGGCTGCGCATCGGGCTCGCGCAGGCGCGCACGTTCGAGCAGGCGCGCACAGTCCTCGGCGAACCAGGCGCGATAACCGCGCTGCCCGAGGCGTGCATTCAAGTGCCTGTGCAAGGCGGGCAGATGAATGACGTCTTGCGCGGCGTAGTCGAGCTGCTGCGGGCTGAGTGGCCGGCGCAGCCAGTCCGAGCGCGTTTCCGCCTTCGGCAGGTCGACGCCGAGCAGGCTGCTGACGAGCTTCTGATAGCCGAGTCCGGCACCGAGTCCGGTGAACGCGGCGGCGATCTGCGTGTCGAACAAGTGCGCGATGGTGCAGTGCCAGGTCGCTAATGCTTCCAGATCCTCGCCGGCGCTGTGCATCACGCACACGCGTGCGGGGTCGCCGAGCAGCGCAGCCAGCGGCGCCGGGTCGGCGTCGCTCGTCGGGTCGATCAGCGCGATGCGGCCGTCCAGTTCGATCTGCACGAGAGCAAGGCGCGGCAGGAAGGTATCGACGCGCATGAACTCGGTATCGAGTCCGACCGTCGACGGTGCCTCGTGCAGCAGGTCGCGCAGAGTGTCGCTGCGCTCGATCCAATCAGCCAATCGCGGTTCCTTTTCTAAACGCTGCATGTGCGGCGCTGCGCTTGTCGCTTCTATCTGTCGCGGCGAGCACCGATAATCCGGCCACGATGCCCGGTACCGAAGTCGCACGCAAGCAGCACAGCCTCGGCGGCGCCACCGGCATCGCGCTGCTCGCGTTCGCGCTGGTCTATCGTTTTTTCCCCGGCATCCTGCATATCCAGCCGCAGCTGACCCCGCCGGTCGCGACGACGTTGTCGGCGCAGCACGCGCCGGCGCTGCCGGCGACGACCTGGTCCGCAGTGCAGGCGCCGCCGGCGCAGACCGCGCCGGCGCTGGCCGTGCCGCCGTCACCGCCGGAGGCGGAATCGGGCACCTCGTTCGCCGACGCGGTACGCATGGGGCCGCCGGTGTTGACGACCAAGGCAATTGCGGCGCTGCTGAAACGCGCGCGCAGCGCCGAGGAGGAAGGCAGCCTGATCGACCCGAAGGACGGCGCGGTCGCTCTGTATCGCAGCGTGCTGGCGCAGGCCGACGGCAACGCGGACGCCGAAGCCGGCCTCGAGCGCATTGGTGGTGCGCTGCGCGACTGGACGCTTGCCGCGATCGATCGCGGTGACGAGAACGCCGCCCAGCGTTATCTGGCCGCGTATGCGGAACTGCCGCATGACGACGACGAATTGGCCGACGCACGCACGCGCCTGAAGAACTTGCACGACATCCTGCCGCTGCTGGCGCAAGCGGCGGATCTGGTCAAGAGCGGACATGTCACCGAGCCGGCCGACGGCAACGCGCTCGCGCTGTATCGCGAAGTGATGCAGCGCGACCCCGGCAATCATCTGGCCGACAACGGCCTCGCCGGCATCGAGCGCACGTACCTCGACCACGCGCTGGCGGAGGCTGCGCAGGACAACTTCAGCAATGCCGACGCCATGCTCGCGCTGGCTTCGTCGATCCGGCCCGGCTCGCAGCCGCTGCTGGAAACGCGCTCGCGCATCGACGGCATCCGCAGCCAGCGCGCGGAAACGGTGCTGGCGCAGGCGCGCTCGGCGCTCGACTCGGGCAATGCCGACCTCGGCGAGGACCTGGCCAAGAAAGCGCAGGCGATCAGCCCGGATCTCGCCGGCGTCGACGATTTCAACCAGCGCCTGCGCAACGCGCGCCTGTACGCAAGCTTCAAGCCGGGACAGGTGGTGCACGACCGCTTCCTCGACATCGCCGGTGCGGCTCCCGCCGTGGTGGTGATTCCGACCGGCGAGTTCGTGATGGGCTCGGCAGCCGACGAGCAAGGCCATGTCGACAACGAGGAACCGCAGCGGCGCGTGCGCGTGGAAATCGGATTCGCGCTCGGGCAGAGCGAAGTCACCGTCGGCCAGTTCCGCGAGTTCGTGCGCGCGACGAAATACGTCAGCGACGCCGAAAAGCTCGGCGGCAGCGCGGTGTACGAGGAAAGCACCGGCCGTATCAGCAACCGCAGTGGAATGACCTGGCAGAACGATTACCGCGGCGAGCGCGCCGGCGACGCGCTGCCGGTGATCAACGTGTCGTGGAACGACGCCAACGCGTATCTGCAATGGCTGTCCGCACGCACCGGCAAGAAGTACCGGCTGCCGAGCGAAACCGAGTTCGAGTACGCGTTGCGCGCGGGCTCGAGCACACGCTATCCGTGGGGCGATGGTGATCCGGACAAGAAGGTCGGGAATTTCACCGGCGAGGGTGACCGTTCTCCGTCCAAGCGCAGCTGGTCGAGTGCATTCCCGCGCTACGGCGACGATTTCTGGGGACCGGCGCCGGTGAAGACGTATGCGGCCGATGCGTTCGGTCTGTTCGACATGGAAGGCAACGTGTCCGAATGGGTCGAAGACTGCTGGCACGACAATTACGTGCGTGCGCCGCGCGACAGCACCGCATGGGTCAATCCCGGCTGTGAGCGCCACGTCGTTCGCGGCGGTTCCTGGGGCAGCGATCCCGACCAGGTGCGTTCGGCATTCCGCATCGCGGCGGGCAGCGATGCACGCAGCGCGCGCGTCGGATTCAGGGTGGCGCGCGATCTTTGAGGGTGCGCGCCTCGGCGTCGCGCTGCTGCGATCGACGGACGTGGGCCGCGCCGGAACACCCTGGATGGCGCTATTCAAGCGTACCGATTGATCACCGCCCGCACGCCGCTGCGATAGCCCGCGCCAAACACATTCACGTGATTGAGCAGGTGATACAGGTTGTACAAGGGCGCGCGCTCGCGCCATTCGCGTCCGATGCGTGCACTCGACTCGTACGCATCGTAGAAATCGCGCGGCGCTTCGCCGAACAGGATCAGCATCGAAAGATCCGTCTCGGCCCAGCCGTGATGCACGGCGCCGCCGTCGATCAACGCAAGTTCCCCGTTCGCGCACGCGTGCAGGTTGCCCAGCCAGAGATCGCCGTGCACCAGTACCGGCGGCATCGGCGGCAGCCAGTCGGAAAGGCGCTCAGCGATGCGTTCGACGCGACGCAGCTCGGTGTCGCCCAGCCGGCCGTTCGAGTGCGCACGCAGGGCTTGCGCAAGCAGCCGGCATTGCGCGAAGAACGCATAGCCATCGAGGTGCTGCCGGTTGTCCTGCGGGCTGTCGCCGCACCATCCGTCCGTCGCGAAACCGAACGACGGTGCAGCGGCGCGATGCAGTTGCGCAAGCCGCGTGCCGGCGCGCCGCCAATCCGCAGCGCCCGCATGACCCGCGCCGAGATCTTCGAGCACGATGGCATCGGCGCCGACATCGACTACGTGCGGGACACGCAAGGTGCGCGTCGCGCGCAACGCGTCGAGCCCGCGCGCTTCGGCGCCGAAGAAATCCGCCGGCGCAGCGCGGCGGACTTTTGCAATCGCCGCGCGCCCATCGGCCTGCCGCAAACGGTGCAGACCATTGCCGAGCGAGGCGGGCAGCGAGATGCGCATCAAGCGCGGCACTGTAGCCGATCGCCGCGATGGCCTGAAACCAAGCGGCCCGTGCATCCGGCGGTCCCGATCGAGCGAACGCATCGAGGCGCGCCTCGATGGCGATTATTCGATCTCACGCGGTGATGCACCCTAAGATGAATGTCCACCTTCAAAAGCCACGGGTTCAGCTGCTGCGCGGCTATCATGTTCGCCAGCGCGACCTTCCCGTTCGCGCACGGAGCACACTATGGAACTTGGCATGATCGGCCTCGGCCGCATGGGCGCGAACATGGCGGAACGCCTGCTGCGCGGTGGCCACCGCGTGGTCGGTTTCGACCCGAATGCGGACGCGCGTGCGCGTCTCGAAGCCAAAGGCGCCGCGTCGGCGAGCTCGCTCGAAGACCTCGTCGCCAAGCTGCCGGCACCGCGCACGCTGTGGCTGATGGTGCCGGCAGGCGCGATCACCGATCAGACCATCGAGAAACTGCTGCCGCTGCTCGGCGCCGGCGATGCGCTGATCGACGGCGGCAACTCCAACTACAAAGACACGCAGCGCCGCGCGGCGCTGGCAGCTGCGCGCAAGATCGACTACGTCGACAGCGGCACCAGCGGTGGCATCTGGGGGCTCGCCGAGGGCTACAGCCTGATGATCGGCGGCGACAAGGCCGCGGTCGAACGCCTGACGCCGCTCTTCCAAACTCTGGCACCGGCGCCCGACAGCGGCTGGGGCCATGTCGGCCCGGTCGGCTCCGGCCACTACACCAAGATGATCCACAACGGCATCGAGTACGGCTTGATGCAAGCGTATGCGGAAGGCTTTTCGATCCTCAGGCACAAGACCGAGTTCGGCCTCGATCTGCATCAGGTTGCCGAGATCTGGCGCAACGGCAGCGTGGTGCGCTCCTGGCTGCTCGATCTCACTGCCGATGCACTGTCGAAGAATCCTGAGATGAGCGGCATCGCGCCGCACGTCGACGATTCCGGCGAAGGCCGTTGGACCGTCGCCGAGGCGATCGACCTGAATGTGCCGGCGCCGGTCATCACCAGCTCGCTGCTCGAACGGCTGCGCTCGCGCGACGACGATTCTTATACCGACAAATTACTTGCCGCCCTGCGCAACGAATTCGGCGGTCATGCCGTCAAGAAGAGCTGAACGGTCGGCACGTGCCGCGCGCGCACGATGTAAAACTACGTCATGCTTGGAACTGCGAGCTTGGAATTGCGTCAAATCGACGCCAGATCGGTGCACACTGACCCGCACGTGCGGGAGAGGCAAGAGGAACGCGTCATGAAAGTCCTTATCGCTGCAAGTCTGGCCCTGTGCGCCAGCCTCGCTTTCGCGCAGACGCCGGCGCCAGCGTCCGCAGCGGCGCCTGCTGCGCCACTGGACCTGCAGGTGCCCGCGGAGGATGCGGCCCATTCGAACGCCGCCGGCGGTGCGGATTCTCCGGGCGCCTACTACGGCGACGTCAGCGGCAATGATGCCGACAAGGCCACCACGGTGCATGGCAGCTTCACGACCGGCATCGGCTATTCCAAAGGCTACGGCACCAGCACGATGAACGCGGCCGAGCTCGACATCAGCAGCCAGTACGGCGACGGAAAGACCTTCGACGTGCACATCAACGTCGAGCAAAGCCGCGGTTTGCCGGGCGGGTACTACGGCTACGGCTCGCGCTACCACGGCTACTGATCGCAAGCGCTTCATTCCGCCATGGCCGCGCGCACGTTGCGCCGGATCGCTTGGGGCGGCTGAGAAAAGGCGCGCAGGAAGGCCCGGCGCATGCGCTCGGGATCGGCGAAACCGGTTTCGCGCGCGACCACCTCGATCGGATGACCCGTCTGCTCCATCATCAGGCGCGCGGACTCCACGCGTAAGCGCTCGACCGCCTTCGCCGGAGATTGCCCGGTCTCGTTGCGGAACGTGCGGCTGAACTGGCGCGGACTGAGATTCGCCGCCCTCGCGAGTTCCTCGACCGACAGTTCCGCGCGCAGGTTGGCCTTGGCGTACGACAGCGCACTCTGGATGCGGTCGGACTTCGGCTCCAGTTCCAGCAGCACCGAAAACTGCGACTGGCCGCCGGCACGGCGGTGATAGAGCACCAGCTTGCGCGCGACCTGGCGTGCGACCTCCGCGCCCAGGTCCTTCTCGACCATGGCCAGCGCCAGGTCTACGCCGGCGCTCATACCGGCCGACGTCCACACGGAGTCGTCGACGATGAAGATGCGGTCTTGCTCGACGTTCACCGACGGATAGCGCTGCTGCAGTTCACGCGCGAACAGCCAGTGCGTCGTCGCGCGCCGGCCGTCCAGGATGCCGGCCTCGGCCAAAATGAAGGCGCCGGTGCAGATGGCCGCTACTCGTCGCGACGTGTCGCGTGCGCGGCGTGCAAATTCAATCACGGCTGGCGTCGGTTGCGGCAGGCTGCTGCCGCCGCTGAGGATCAGGGTATCGAAGGCGGGGTCGGTGAAGCGCTCCGTCTGCATCACGACGCCGATCGAGCTGCGTACCGGGCCGCCGTTCTCGGACAGCAGCTGGATGTCGTAGACCGTCTCCTCGACTTCCAGGTTGGCGAACTCGAAGACCGACACGGCCGCCAGGCTCATGACCTGGAAGTCCGGGAACACGACGAAGCCGATGCGTTGTCTGGGAGGCATGATTGACCTAAAAGGTTGGATACATGACATTTAAGCCTGGCTGGCTGACTATACCTCTTCTCCCAAGACGCCGGCATCCCGTCGGCCGCCAGGGAGAACCGCATGAATTCCAATGCCAACCAGGGCGCCGCCCTCATCACCGGCGCTTCGGCCGGCATCGGTGCGACCTATGCCGACCGCCTCGCCCGACGCGGCTATGACCTAATCCTCGTCGCGCGTAGTGGCGATCGTCTGCAGGAACTCGCCAGCCGGCTGAGGACGCAGACCGGCCGCGCGGTCCGCGTCATCGTGGCCGACCTCAACGACAAGGCCGACCTGGCCGAGGTCGAGACGGAATTGCGCCGCGATGCAAGCATCACCCTGCTGGTCAACAACGCGGGCGTCGGCGCACAGGCGCCGCTACTCGATGCGGACGTGGACGCCATGGACGCGATGATCGGCTTGAACGTGCTCGCGCTGACCCGCCTCACCTATGCGGCGGTGCCGGGGTTCGTCGCGCGCGGCCGCGGCACGGTCGTCAATATTTCCTCGATCGTCAGCGTCGCGCCGGAGCTGCTCAATGGCGTCTATGGCGGCAGCAAGGCATTCGTGCTCGCACTGACGCAGTCCTTGCACCATGAACTGGCTTCCAAGGGCGTGCGCGTGCAGGCCGTGCTGCCGGGCGCCACGGCGACGGATTTCTGGACCATCATCGGTGGCGTCGGGAATCTGCCCGAGCACTGGGTGATGTCGGCCGCGGACATGGTCGACGCGGCGCTGGCCGGACTCGACCAGGGCGAACTCGTCACGATTCCCTCGTTGCCCGATGCCGCCGACTGGGATGCGTTCGAGAGCGCGCGTCGCGCGTTGACGCCGAATCTCTCGCGCGTCGAGCCCGCCGCGCGCTACCTCGCCGCGCGCAGCGCGGCTGCCTGATGGTGTCTCAGCGTCTGCTTCTCGCTGCTGGGACGATTGAAGCGAAAGATTGAAACACGAAGGACACGGAGGACACGAAGGAGCAAGAAATTTGTGTCGAGCGTTTCTTTCGCATTCTTCGTGTTGAAGGCGTTCGCTTCTCGCTCACGCGACGCGCAATCGGAGGATTGAAACACGCAGGACACGAAGTACATGAAGCAGAGCTGCTCAACTCGAATTGCTCTCTTCGTGTTCTTCGTATTTTCGTGTTGAAGGCTTTTGCTCCTCGCCGAGAGGTACCACCGCACGAGCCGGCAGGGCGAGCGGTGATTGAAGCGCGAACCACGAGCAATCGGTTCGAACGTTAATCCTGCGAGTCCGGATGATCGCGCGACGGCTCGTCGCCGAAGCGTCCGGCCGCCTTCAGCGCGTCGACTTCGGCATCCTCGAACAGGCGCGAGCGCGTCAGGAAGCGCACGCCTTCGCCGTTCTCGAGCGAGAACATGCCGCCGCGGCCCGGCACCACGTCGATGATCAGCTGGGTGTGCTTCCAGTATTCGAACTGCGCCGGGCTGATGTAGAACGGTGCGCCGCCGACTTCCCCGAGCAGGACGTCGCGATCGCCGACGATGAAATCGTTTTGCGGGTAGCACATCGGCGAGGAGCCGTCGCAGCAGCCGCCGGACTGGTGGAACAGCACGGCGCCATGTTTCTCACGCAGCTGCGCGATTAGCGCGACGGCGGCGTCCTGCGCGACGACCTGGGCGGGCAACTCGGACATGCATGCGCTCCGTGCGGATTGGGCGACGACCGCTTCGCCGCAGCCGCGACGGAGCGGTCATCGTGGCGGCGTACTCAGAAGAAACCGAGTGCCTTGGGCGAATAGCTGACCAGCAGGTTCTTCGTCTGCTGATAATGGTCGAGCATCATCTTGTGCGTTTCGCGGCCGATGCCGGACTGCTTGTAGCCGCCGAACGCCGCGTGTGCGGGATAGGCGTGGTAGCAATTCGTCCACACGCGACCGGCCTGGATCTCGCGGCCGAAACGATACGCACGCGTGCCGTCGCGCGTCCACACGCCGGCGCCGAGGCCGTACAGCGTGTCGTTGGCGATCGAGAGCGCTTCCTCGTCGTCCTTGAACGTGGTGACCGAGACCACCGGTCCAAAAATCTCTTCCTGGAAAACGCGCATCTTGTTGTTGCCCTGGAACACGGTCGGCGTCATGTAGTAGCCGTCCTTCAGGTCGCCATCGAGGATCTTGCGCTCACCGCCGGTCAGCACCTTGGCGCCTTCCTGCTTGCCGATGTCGATGTAGGAGAGGATTTTTTCGAGCTGCTCGCTCGAGGCCTGCGCGCCGATCATCGTGCTCGGATCGAGCGGATTGCCCTGCTTGATCGCGGCGACGCGTTTCAAGGCGCGCTCCATGAAACGGTCGTAGATCGATTCCTGGATCAATGCGCGGCTCGGGCACGTGCAGACCTCGCCCTGGTTCAGGGCGAACATCACGAAGCCTTCGATCGCCTTGTCGAAGAAGTCGTCGTCCTTCGCGACGACATCGTCGAAGAAGATGTTCGGCGATTTGCCGCCGAGTTCGAGCGTGACCGGAATCAGGTTCTGCGAGGCGTACTGCATGATCAAGCGGCCGGTCGTCGTTTCGCCGGTGAAGGCGATCTTCGCGATGCGCGGGCTCGACGCGAGCGGCTTGCCGGCTTCCAGGCCGAAGCCGTTGACGATGTTGAGCACGCCCGGCGGCAGCAGGTCGCCGATCAGCTCGGCCCAGACCAGGATGCTGACCGGTGTCTGCTCGGCCGGTTTCAGCACGACGCAGTTGCCGGCGGCGAGGGCAGGGGCGAGCTTCCACGTCGCCATCAGGATCGGGAAGTTCCACGGGATGATCTGGCCGACCACGCCGAGCGGTTCATGGAACTGGTAGGCGACGGTGTCGTGGTCGATTTCGCCGATCGAGCCTTCCTGCGCGCGGATGCAGCCGGCGAAATAGCGGAAGTGATCGATCGCCAGCGGGATGTCGGCGGCGCGCGTCTCGCGCAACGGCTTGCCGTTGTCCCAGGTTTCGGCGTGCGCGAGCAGGTCGAGATTCTGTTCCATGCGATCGGCGATGCGGTTGAGGATGTTCGCGCGTTCGCCGGGCGAGGTGCGGCCCCATGCCTTCTTCGCCTTGTGCGCGGCATCGAGGGCGAGCTCGATGTCGTCCTTGTCCGAACGCGCGATCTCGCAGAACGGCTTGCCGGTGACCGGCGTCACGTTCTCGAAATACTTGCCGCCGGTAGGCGCAATCCACTTGCCTCCAATGAAGTTTTCGTAGCGGGTCTTGAAGGGCACCTGCACCGTGAGGTGCTGTTGTTCGAGTTTGGTCATCGCAAAACTCCTTGCTGGGATGGGTTCATAAGAGCACCGGTTGTGCCAACCGGCATCGATGTTGCGGTGAAGCAGCCGCGCGGAAGTCTTCGCAGCGGCGGAAATTCCAGTGGTTTGTCGCGTCGCAGCAAACGATGGAAGAAAATTTTCTTGCACCGCCGGGCTTTGGGTGTGTAGTAGCGCGACAGGTTCAAGTCAACCTGTCGCAAAGTGCGACACTCGGGAATGAAATCCATGTCACGTGCTTCTTCGAACGCCGGATTGCTCGCCGCCAGAGAACGCTTCTTCTCGAACGGCGAGCGTCCGACGGGTCTGGTGTCCAAGGTCATTCTCGAATCGTGGCAGCGCTGCGCGGCGCTCGGCTTGCCGGCGCGGCTGCGTCCGGAGGTGGAGCCGCTCGGCGCCTCCGCGTTGCACGAGCTGCACGATCGCCATGAATCACTGCGGCGGCTGTGCCGGCACGAATTGGAAGCCTTGCACGCGAGCGCGCGTGCGGCCGGCGCCATCGCGATCCTCACCGCGCCCGACGGGCTGGTGCTCGATGCCGTCGGCGATGCGGACTTCCTCGACAAGGCCGCCCGGGTTTCGCTGCGCCCTGGCGTGTTGTGGCGCGAAGACGCGACCGGCACCAATGCGATCGGCACGGCCCTGGTTGAAAGGCGCCCGGTCGAGGTGCGCGGCGGCGAACACTACTTTGAACCGTACCGCATCCTCAGCTGTTCCGCCGCGCCGATCATCGATCCGTTCGGGCGGCTCGCCGGTGTACTCGATCTTTCCGGCGAGGCCAGCGTGCATCACGTGCATGCGCTCGGGCTCGTGCAGCTGGCGGTCGATCAGATCGAACATCGACTGTTCGAGACGGTATGCGCGGATCGCGAACTGATCCGCCTGCACAGCGATCCGGGTCTGCTCGGAACACCGCGCGAGGGCGTGCTGATGTTCGAGGGCCATCGCCTGGTCGCCGCCAATCGCTATGCGCTCGCCCTGCTCGGACTCGACTGGAGCGAGCTCGGGCGTCGCCGCTACGACGAGTTGTTCAGTGGCGCGATGCCGAGGTCGAATGCGGTCGCGGGCTTGCGCGACCATTGCGGCAATGTGCTGCACGCGCGACGCCAAGCGCAACGGCTGCAGAGCGCGTCGAGTGCGCCGATCCGGCCGCGCGCGGTCAGGCCGGTGCTCGACGCGCTGCTGGAAGCGCAACTCGCACGCGCCGTGCGTCTGCTCGACGCCGACATCCCGGTCCTGCTGCAGGGCGAAACGGGCAGCGGCAAGGAAGTGTTCGCACGTACGCTGCATCAGCGCTGCGCGCGCGCGGCGGCCGCGTTCGTCGCGGTCAACTGCGCTGCGCTGCCGGAGAGCCTGATCGAGGCGGAGTTGTTCGGCTATGCGCCGGGTGCGTTCACCGGCGCGCGTCGCGAGGGATCGCCGGGGCTCGTGCGCGAGGCCGACGGCGGCGTTCTTTTTCTGGACGAGATCGGCGACATGCCGTTGTCGTTGCAAAGCCGTCTGTTGCGCGTGCTGCAGGAGCGCGAAGTCTCGGCGCTCGGCGGTGGCCGCGCCACGCCGGTCGATTTTGCCTTGATCGCCGCTTCGCATCGCGACTTGCGTGCGGCGGTTGCTGCGGGGGAGTTTCGCGCCGATCTTTACTATCGCATCGCGCAAAGCCAGGTCCGCCTGCCGCCTCTGCGTGAGCACGCCGATTTGCGGCGGTTGATCGCGCAGCTGTGGGAATCGCTCGGCGCGGCGGGCGCGGGCGTCCGCCTCGGCGATTCGGCGATGGACGCGCTTGCCGAGTTTGCGTGGCCGGGGAATTTCCGCCAGCTGGTCGCGGTATTGCGCGAGGTGATCGCGCTGTCGCCGCGCGATTGCACGATCGGCCGCGAATCGCTTCCGCCGCTGGAAGAATTTCCGTCCGTCGCGGCAGCGAAACCGACTGGAACAGTCGCGCGGCTCGATACTGTCGAACGCACGGCGATGCGCGACGCACTCGCCGCGACAGGCGGCAACACCTCCGAAGCGGCGCGCCGTCTCGGCATCAGCCGCAGCACTTTGTATCGCCGTCTGCGCGACAGCGATTGGGAACGCACACGGGCATCGTAGGCGGCGGCGGCAACCTTGAAAGGTCCCGCCAGTACGCGAACAGGGCGGCGCATCGGCTCAAAAAAGCCAGGGTTGGGCGGCTCGTTCAACGCAGCAACGGAACACGTCACGGCGAGAGTCCACGTCGAGTTTCCTGCAACCATCGATATGTTCATGCGAACATATCGCCCCGCCATTTTTCGGAGGCCGGCACGATGCGATTGAGCGGACGTTTGGATTCACGGCGGCATCGGTTGCTGCGACGCCTGGTCGCTGCATCGCTCCTGTTCGCTGCCGTCGTCGCATCTGCGGCGGAGACACCCCCCGTAGCGACGCTGCCCGGCGAGCGTGCATTCCCCGAGAGCATCACGTCGACCTCGGACGGAACGCTCTATGCGGGCAGTCTCGCCGGCGGCGGCGTTTTTCGTGTGCGGCCCGGTGCCGCGCAGGCGGAGATCTGGATCAAGCCCGGCGCGTTCGGCAGCCGCTCGATCTTCGGCGTGCTGGCGGACGAAAAGGCCGCAATGCTGTGGGCGTGCTCGAACGACCTCTCCGCACTCGGCGTCGTCATCGCGAGCGGCGAGAGCGGCAGTTGGCTGAAGGGCTTCGACTTGAAGACCGGCAAGGGCAAGGTCAGCGTCAAGCTGTCCGGCGAGCACACCTTGTGCAACGACATCGCGATTGCCGCGGACGGATCGGTCTTCGTCACCAACACGATGGCGCCGGAAATCCTCGCGCTGTCGGCCGACCGCAAGCGGCTCGACGTATGGGCAAGCGATCCGCTGTTTCCGGCGGCCGGGCAGGGCGCGGGCCTCGACGGCATCGCGTTCGGCGGCGACGGCAATCTCTATGTGGATACGTATACAAAGGCCGAGCTCTTCCGCGTCGACGTCGACCACGGCAAAGCCGGCAAGGTGGCCAAGCTCGCGCTGCCGCGCACGCTGGTGCTGGCCGATGCGCTGCGTCTCGTCGAGGGCACGACGTTCTTGCTGGTCGAAGGCGGCGGACGGCTGGACCGCGTCGTCGTCGACGGCGACGCCGCGACGGTCGAAACGTTGAAAGACGATTTCGCCTTGCCGACCGGCGTCACGCGTGTCGGCGGCAAGACGGCCTGGGTTTCCGAAGGCCAGCTTTCCTCGATCTTCGATCCTTCCAAAAAGGACCAGAAGCCCAACCTTCCGTTCCGGCTGTATGCCGTTCCGCTGATACCGCCATGACCGGCGCGGCCAGCTTGCGCGCCGGCCGCGTCAATCCTTTTCGTCCGCATCGCCAGGAGTTGCCAGCCATGACCGTCTCCTCATCGAACCGTTCCTTTCCTCCCATTCCCCTTGCAGCGGTTGCGCTCGGCACCGCGCTGTCGGCGCTGATGGGTGTTGCGCTGCCTGCGAGCGCGGCGAACAAGGCAAACGACACCGCTGCCGCAACGTCCTGCGCCGGCGACAACGGCGGCCTCGCGCTGTCGCCCGGTTTCTGCGCGAAGATCTTCGCCGACAACATCGGGCATGCGCGTCACATGGCTGTCGCGGCCGACGGTACCGTGTACGTCAATACCTGGAGCGGCCGCTACTACAGCAACGACAAGCCACCCGATGGCGGCTTCCTGGTTGCGCTGAAGGACAGCAGCGGCAGTGGCCATGCCGATCTCGTGCAACGCTTTGGCGACGGTGTCGCCGAAGGTTCGGCAGGCGGTACCGGCATCGCGTTGTACAAAGGCGCGGTCTACGCCGAACAGAACGACCGCATCATTCGCTATGCGCTGACGGCCGGCGAACCCGCACCGAAAGGGGCTGCGCAGACGGTCGTGTCCGGTCTGCCGCTGACCGGCGACCATCCGATGCATCCGTTCGTGATCGATGCGAAGGGTCAGCTGTTCGTCGACCTCGGCTCGGCGACGAACGATTGCGAGAAACAAAACCGCATGCCGAATTCGCCCGGCAACGTGCCCTGTACGGAGAAGGAAACACGCGGCGGCATCTGGCGCTACGACGCCAACAAGACCGAGCAGAAATTCTCGCCTGCCGAACGTTACGCGGCCGGTATCCGCAACGGCGAAGGCATGGCGTTCGACGCGCAGGGCCGCTTGTTCGTAACGCAGCACGGTCGCGACCAGCTGTCGCAGAACTGGTCGGCGCTGTACGAGCCGGAGCAGGGCCCGGAGCTGCCGGCCGAGGAAATCGTCGAACTCAAACAGGGCGCCGACTACGGCTGGCCGGAATGCTATTTCGACGCTGTGCAGAAGAAGCTGGTGCTCGGTCCGGAATACGGCGGCAACGGCGGCAGGAAGATCGGCGTCTGCGCCGAGCGCTCGGGTCCGGTCGCCTTTTTCCCGGCACACTGGGCGCCGAACGATCTGACGATCGTGCACGACGCGAAATTCCCGGCCGCATATCGCAATGGCGCTTTCGTCGCGTTCCACGGCTCGTGGAATCGCTCGCCGGCGCCACAGGGCGGCTACAACGTCGTGTTCCAGCCGATGACGAACGGCAAGGCATCCGCGCCGTACGTCGTATTCGCGGATGGTTTCGCCGGCGCGATCAAGGAACCCGGGCGCGCCGCGTTCCGTCCCACCGGCCTCGCTTCCGGGCCGAATGGTGCCTTGTACATCTCCGATGACATGCATGGTCGCATCTGGCGCGTGACCTACACAGGCACGGGCAACGCCACGGTGGCGGCTGCGCCGGCGGTCAAAGGGGCCGCGAGCGGCAACGCCGGCGCCGCGCCGCCGGAAGGCACGCATGCCGATGCCGGCCGGCAGGATCCAGGCTCGCTGCCGGTGCCGGCCGCTGCGACCAAGGAACAGGTCGCCCTCGGCGAACGCATCTTCCATGGCGAAGTCAGCGGCGGAACCTGCGGCGGCTGTCATGGTTCCGATGCGAAGGGCAGTCCGATCGGTCCCGATCTCACCAGCGGCAAGTGGTTGTGGGGCGACGGCAGCGTGACGGCGCTGGCCGATACGATCACCCATGGCGTGATGACGCCGAAGGAGCATCCTGGCGCAATGCCGCCGAAAGGTGGCGCGCCGCTGTCCGATTCCGACGTACAGGCGGTGGCGGCTTACGTCTGGGCGATCGGGCACGCCGGCAAGCATTGAACGATGCCCGGCGTATCGGCCACCGGCGCTTCGCAGCAGCGGGCGCGGCAGCACGAAGCGGTCCCGCGACGCCGTCGTTGGATCGCAGTCCACCCGTTCGCGCGATGGCGACGCGCGAGCTCCCGGTTCTCCAACCCACGGGTCGTGCATGTTCGTTCGTCAATTGAGTTATCTCGTCGCGCTCGCGCGTGAACGTCATTTCGGTCGCGCGGCAGAAACCTGCAGCGTCTCGCAGCCGGCGCTGTCGGCGGCCATCCGCAACATGGAAGACGAACTCGGCCTGCCGATCGTGCAGCGGCGTGGTCGTTCGTTCGAAGGTTTCACGCCCGAAGGCGAGCGCCTGCTCGGCTGGGCGCGTCAGATCCTCGCCGACTGGAGCCACCTGCGCCAGGAAGCGTCCGGCGCGCGCGAGGGCTTGTCCGGGCGCTTGCGCATGGGCGCGATCCCGACCGCGCTGCCGGTCGTCTGGCTGCTGACCGAGGCATGCCTGTCGGTGCATCCGCGCATCGATCACGTGGTGCATTCGCTCAGTACGACCGACATCTTCCGCCAGCTCGATGCGTTCGAACTCGACATCGCGCTGACCTATCTGGAAGACGAGCGCCTGGCGCGCTTCGACGTGCTGCCGCTCTACCGCGAGCGCTATGTGCTGCTCGCGCGCAAGGGCGCGTTGCGCGAGCAGCCGGCGACGATCGACTGGCAGCGCGCCGCCGAACTGCCGCTGTGTCTGCTGACCGACAACATGCAGAACCGGCGCATCATCGATGCTGCATTCCGCCGCGCCGGCGTGGTCGCGCGCCCGCGCGTGGAGACCGATTCGGTGATCGCGCTGTACTCGCATGTGCGGCACGCCGGACTTTTCAGCATCGTGCCGCACAGCTTGCTGAGTCTGTTCGAGATGCACGATGGCGTCGACACGATTCCGCTGCTGCCCGAACTCGGCCGCTCGATCGGCCTGGTCGCGCGCGATCGCGATCCGCCGTCGCCGCTGCTGACTGCGGCCTGGACGATTTTCCGCGGCTGCGACCTGCAGGAACGCTTCGATGCGCTGATAAGCGGCGCCTATTAGCTGTTCGCGCGAAACGATTGGAGCGCGCCGGCCTGGGCGCGAAGAATGCGCGCCGGCGACGACGTCGCCGCGCCGAATCGCGCGCAGGCAGGCATCCAACACCGCGCGCGCACCCATCACATTCAAAGGCGGCACACCGCCTTCTCCGGAGGGAATGACTCATGGCCAAAGTGCTATGCGTGCTGTATGACGATCCAATCGACGGCTATCCGAAAAGCTATGCGCGCGACGATCTGCCGAAGATCGAGCGCTATCCGGACGGGCAGACGCTGCCGACGCCGAAGGGCATCGATTTCACGCCCGGCGAGCTGCTCGGCAGCGTCTCCGGCGAGCTCGGATTGCGCAAGTATCTCGAAGCCGACGGCCACACGCTGGTCGTGACGTCGAGCAAGGACGGCGCCGACAGCGTGCTCGATCGCGAGCTGCACGACGCCGAGATCGTCATCTCGCAGCCGTTCTGGCCGGCCTACATGACCGCCGAGCGCATCGCCAAGGCGCCGAAGCTGAAGATGATCGTGACCGCCGGCATCGGCTCGGACCACACCGATCTGCAGGCGGCGATGGATCGGGGCATCACCGTCGCCGAAGTGACCTACTGCAACAGCAACAGCGTCGCCGAACACGTCGTGATGATGATCCTGTCGCTGGTGCGCAACTACATCCCGTCGTACAACTGGATCATCAAGGGCGGCTGGAACATCGCCGACTGCGTCGCGCGTTCGTACGACCTTGAAGGCATGCAGGTCGGCACCGTCGCCGCCGGCCGCATCGGCCTGCGCGTGCTGCGCCTCTTGAAGCCGTTCGACGTGAAGCTGCATTACATGGATCGCCACCGCCTGCCCGAAGCGGTCGAGAAGGAATTGAACCTGACGCATCACACGACGCTCGACAGCCTGGCCAAGGTTTGCGACGTCGTCACGCTGAACTGTCCGCTGCATCCGGAAACCGAGCACATGGTCAACGCGCAATCGCTGCGGAACTTCAAGCGCGGCGCTTATCTGATCAATACCGCGCGCGGCAAGCTGTGCGACACCAACGCCGTCGTCGCGGCGCTCGAAAGCGGTCAGCTCGCGGGCTACGCGGGCGATGTGTGGTTCCCACAGCCGCCGCCGCAGGACCATCCATGGCGCACGATGCCGCACCACGGCATGACGCCGCACATTTCCGGCACCAGCCTGTCGGCGCAGACGCGCTACGCAGCCGGCACGCGCGAGATCCTCGAGTGCTATTTCGAGAACCGGCCGATCCGCAACGAGTACCTGATCGTGCAGGGCGGCAAGCTGGCCGGCGTCGGCGCGCATTCCTACAGCGCGGGCAATGCCACCGGCGGTTCCGAGGAAGCGGCGAAGTTCAAGAAGTAACTCGTGGTTGATGCCGTTGCCCATCGCGACGAGGCGTCGCGATGGGTGTTCGCGTGCGCGCGATCGCCGCCACTCATCAGGAACACTCGCATGCTCGAATTTCTGGCCAAGTGCCGCGGTGCCGGCGCGGCGCGCCCGGCTCACGTCGGGGCCGCGACGATCACGCTTGCCGGACTCGGCGGCTTCGTCGCGATCGCCACGCTCGCGTTCGTTTCCGCGCGCTTGGACGTATTGCTGCTGCTCGGATCGTTCGGCGCATCCTGCGTGCTGTTGTTCGGCTATCCGGACGCGCCGTTCGCGCAGCCGGCGAACGTCGTCGGTGGCCATCTGATCAGCACACTGATCGGGCTCGCGCTGCTGCACGGTTGCGGCGTGCATCCGTGGTCGCTAGGACTCGCTGTCGGCGGCGCGATCATGGCGATGATGGCCACACGCACGGTGCATCCGCCGGCCGGATCCAACCCGGTCATCGTGTTTCTGTCGCAACCGGGCTGGAGTTTCGTATTCTTCCCGGTCCTGACCGGCGCGGTGATCCTCGTGCTGATCGCCCTGGTGTACAACAATGCCGCGCGCAAGCATCGATATCCCGCCTATTGGTAGCGCGCCTCGCGGCCGCCGCGTCTGCCCACGCAGGCGAACGTCGACATGATATTCGACGTCGCCATCGTCGGCGGCGGCGCAGCCGGGGTGCTCTGTGCGATTCATCTGCTGCGTACGCAGGGTGTGCCGCTGCGCATCGCCTTGGTCGAGAAGGTGGGCGGACCCGGCGCAGGCATCGCTTATTCGACCCGGCGCCCCGAGCATCTTTTGAACGTGACCGCCGGACGCATGAGCGCGATCGATGCCGATCCCGCTCATTTCGTGCGCTATCTCGCCACGCACACTCGGCAAGCGGTTTCTTCCGATGCGCTGTCAGCCACGTTCGCCGAACGCCGCACGTATGCCGCGTATCTGCGCGCGACATTGGCGCACGAGCGCGCACGTTCGGCGAGCGAGTTGCAGGTGATCCACGATGAAATCGTCGCGATCGGGGACGACGGCGATCTGCATCTCGCGATGCGTTCGGGCGCCAGGCTGGAAGCACGTTGCGCGATTCTTGCGCTCGGCAACTGGCCGCGCGCGTTACCGATGCCGCTCGCGGGTGACGTATCTCCCTCGTCCGTGTTGCAAGGCTGGGACTTCGAGGCAATCGCCGCTCTCGACGCCGCAGACGATGTGCTGATCGCCGGTTCCGGACTCAGCATGGTCGATGCGGTTCTGACGCTCGCGGCGAACCGGCGTCGCGGCAGAGTCCATGTCGTCTCGCGCCATGCGCTGTTTCCGCTGCCGCATGCGCAGCATGGTGGCGTCCCCATGGATGTCGATGCGTTGTCGCGCCTGCCGCTGTCGCAACGCATCGCGGCGTTGCGCAAGTCCGCGAGCGAAGCGGTCGCGCGCGGCGAGCCCTGGCAATGGGTGATGGATACACTGCGCCACGAGAATGCACGCCTATGGCAGACGCTGTCGTCGGGCGAACAAGCGCGCTTCCTGCGCCATGCATCGCGCTACTGGGACATACACCGGCATCGCATTCCGCCGGCGGCCGCGGCGGTCGTCGACTCGATGCTGCAGTCGGGTCGCCTGGTTCGCCACGCGGGCCGCATCGCGTCGATCGTGCCGTACGAGGGACGTTTGCGCGTCGGCATCGATCCTGCCGATTCGGCGGCCGCGTCCATCGTCGTGCACCGCATCGTCAACTGCATCGGCATGCAGAAGGACATCGAACGCGTGCCGGATGATCTGGTGAGCAGCCTGCTGCGCCGTGGCCTGGTGCGACGGGGTCCGCACGGCATCGGACTCGATACCGATGCGGACGGCGCTCTGGTCGACGCTCGCGGTCATGCCGATCTTCGTCTGTTCACGCTCGGCAGCGTGCGCATCGGTCGCTTGTGGGAGAGCGTGGCGATACCGGAATTGCGCGTCCAGGCAGCGCTCCTGGCCGAGCGCCTGCGCGGCGCTTGACGATCGACGTTCGAACCCGCATCTAAGCGCAGGCATCGCCAGTTCCGACTCCCTGAACGCCAAGCCGCTCTTTTCGACGGCACTGAAATGTTCG
>Ga0247776_10000064_pt1 | contig 30147 bp, 24 predicted proteins | sample UWRJL199509C5_FD_179912 | JGI IMG/M metagenome (GOLD analysis project Ga0247776, IMG submission 179912) | Plant litter microbial communities from Arlington Agricultural Research Station in Wisconsin, United States - UWRJ-L199-509C-5 | ecosystem: Environmental > Terrestrial > Plant litter >...
ATTGGAGAAGATCTGCGAATTGATGCCGACGACCTGTCCATCGAGGTTGAACAGCGGGCCGCCGGAGTTGCCTCGATTGATCGGCACGTCGGTCTGGATGAACGGCACGTATTGCTGATCGACGCCTCCGAATTGGCGGCCGACCGCGCTGACGATGCCCGCCGTCACCGAATGATCGAAACCGAACGGGGATCCGATCGCGACCATCCACTGGCCAGCCTTGACGTTCTTAGAATCGCCGAGACTGACTGCAGGCAGGCCGCTCGCATTGATCTTCAGTAACGCGATGTCGTACTGCGCATCGGTGCCGACGACCTTGGCGTCGAGTTCACGCCGGTCCGACAGTCGCACGGTGACATTGTCGGCGCCGTCGACGACGTGATTGTTGGTCAGTACGTAGCCATCCGCCGAAATGACGAAACCGGATCCCATCGATACGCGCTCACCGCCGCCACGGGGGTGTGGCATCGGGCCGAAGAAGCGCTTGAAGATCTCCGGCACATCCTGCTGATCGTTCGGATCCTGGTCCGGACCCTGCGACTGCGTTTCCGGATTGCCGGTCGCCTGTACATTGACGACCGCCGGACCGTATTTCTCGACCAAACCGGTGAAATCCGGCAGTTCGGCAGCGAATGCATTCGCGCCGATCGCAACCGCGAAAACCGGTGCCAGCAACCAGCGGGAGAGCATCCCGCTCCTCTCGTACGTCATGATCTTACCTCGTTTCCCGAAGAGTTGAGTGTATCGACGCGCAAGTCTGCTGGAGGCCCCGCGCTTCGGACAGGCGCTTTGATGGGAACGCCACGACAAAGTTCCGGATGTCTGCGCATCCTACTATCAGGCTTTCAGGTGACCTTCACACGCATCAGGGCGCGCGAACTGGCGCCGCGGCGGGCGCCGCCTGCAGCGACTGCACGATCCGCTGCACCGTCGCGCGCGGCACATCGCCGAGCGCGGTGATCGTCCAAGCACCGTTGCTGCGTGAATAAATGCTCAGTACACCGCGCGTCGAGACCCGATCCGACTGCGCCGGCAGTTTCGGATCACGCGGCTCGATGTAGACCGATACATTGGCTATGCCGTCGGTGTAGGTGTGATGCTCCGTTTGCGTCGGGCCCAGTGCCGGACGCAGCGCGCGCAGGAAGGCGAAACCTGGCGGCAGGTCGTTCGCGCGCCACTGTGGCGGTCCATCCAGGCCGATTTCGTCGGGCGCCGACAGCGTACCGAGCCCGCGACCGAGGGCGAGATCGCTTTCAGTTGGCTTGGCGCCGAGATCGAGCGCCACGAACATGAACTGTTCGAGTGTGCGGCCCGCACCATCAAGCACAGCCGATCGCAGCAGCATCGATGTGCCGTGGTCGAGCCACAGCCGGTAGCCGTAACGATAAGTGTCCCGTGGCACCACATCGACGATATGCGAGTCGTAACCGGCGACGCGATCCTCGCCGGCAGTGCGCAGTGCATAGAACGTCGAAAATCTGCTCCCACGCGTGTCCGGCACCAGCGGAAGCAGACGCGCATCGACCTGATTGGGAAATGCGACACCGAGCGCACCGGCGCGGTGAAAGGTTACCGAGTTTCCATCGCGCAACACTTCACTGCGCGGGCCGCTCATGCTGATGAGGCGCTCGCGTTCGCCCGCATCGCCGCCTTCGTGAAACAAGCGCAACGCATCGATCTGACCGTCATGATCGTAGACGAACGTACCCTGGTAGCTCAGCGAGCGGATCGCCGCGGACATGCGCCTCAGCAAGTCCTGCGCGTCGCCTTCCTGCGCCAGCGACGCATGCATCGGCAGCAGCAAGAGGGCACCGAACAGCCATTGCGACAGAACGACGCGGTGAGGATTCCACTGCGACTGTCGCCGCACGCATCCGCGATGTCGGCGTCCCCCGCGGATCATGTCGACAGGCGCAAACTCCGCTGCCGTGCTGTCGTCGCCGACGCTGGCTGCATGCATCGATCAGCGATTCTGCGGAACCGATTCGGCCGGCTGCGCTGCAGGAAGATCGCGTTGCGGAGTTGCGAGCAGCACGTACGGCACGAACGCGGATTGCCCCGTCGCCCCGGCCGCCTGGTAGTGGCGAATCAGGTAGGACTGCAGGTGCGGATCACTTGCCGGCGGCGGGCTGAAATCGCTGCCGAAGCTCACCGGGGCGGTCTCGATCGGCGTCGTCGGAACGAGCAATGGTGCGCGGATTTCGCCTGACAGCGACGTCGTCGCCGAAGCCGTCGCCGCATTGATCGGCGCAGACTGCTGCGCGGTCCGCAGCGGCTGCACCGTTCCTGCGGGCGTCAATGGATCGCCGGTCGGACGTGTCAGCACCAGCGCAGCGACCGCGACCGAAGCGGCAATCGCGCCTCCAGCGCCCCAGCGCAGCCATGCGCCGCGTGGCGTCTGCACGACCACTGCTTCCGCATCGAGACGGGCCATGACGCCGTCGGCGAAACTGGCCGGCAGCCTGTCCAGCGCTTGTCGGCGCAAGGTCTGGCGGACGAGGTGGTAGCGCGCCCAGCGCAGCGGCAGATCCTGTTCCGTCGCGAGACGCTTCAGCAGGAAGCGCGTTTCATCGCGCTCCAGCTCGCCGTCCATCAAGGCCGACAATTGTTCGTGGATGGTCTGGTTCATGGTGTCTTGTCCTGGTCCGACAACAGCGGGCGCAATTGTTCGTCGATCGCCTCGCGGGCGCGGAAAATCCGAGACCTGACCGTACCAATCGGGCAGTTCATCGATTCCGCAATTTCTTCGTAGCTGAGCCCGTCCACTTCACGCAAGGTGATCGCCGTCTTCAGTTCGTCTGGCAGGGCTTCGACCGTAGCGAAAACGGTTCGTTCAATTTCCTGGCGCATCAATTCACGTTCGGGTGTGGCAGATTCGTGCAGGCGCGAGGCGCCGTCGAACAGCACCGCGTCCTCGACTGCGACGTCCTCGGTTGGCGGCCTGCGTCCCTGCGATACCAGATGGTTTTTCGCGGTATTGATCGCGATCTTGTAGATCCATGTGTAGAACTGCGCGTCGCCGCGGAACGAACCGATCGCGCGATACGCGCGCACGAACGTCTCCTGGGCAACGTCCTGGCACTCGCTCCAGTCATTGACGTAGCGCGAGATGACGCTGACCAGCTTGTGTTGGTACTTCCTGACCAAGAGGTCGAACGCGCGTTTATCGCCGTTCTGGACACGCTCGACCAGCGCCTGATCCAAGTCGCTTTCGCCCATCCGGGCCGTTCTCCCTCATTGCCGACACGGTCAGGCATGTCGCCGATAGACCACGTCGCGCACCAATAGTTTCATCGAATCGCGGCCACTGAGTTGGGGTCAGGCCGCGGCTTGCTCAAGCGTGCGCTGGCGGCGAGTCCCGCCGCCCGCCGATCAGACGTTCCCGTTCCAGCAGCAGGTTTTCGAAGCTTGCCGGCGGCAGCGGCCGGCAAAAGAGGAAACCCTGCAGCACGTCGCAACCCTGCTCGCGCAAGAAATCCAGATGCTGTTCGATCTCCACGCCCTCCGCAACGACCACGCGGCTCAGATTGTGCGCCATCGATATCGTCGCCTGCACGATCGCTTCGTCGTCGGGGTCGACGCCGATATTGCGCACGAAGGCCTGGTCGATCTTGATACGGTCGGCGGGAAACCGCTTGATGTAGTCGAGCGAGGATTGCCCGGTGCCGAAATCGTCGATCGAAATGCTGCAGCCGAGTTCGCGCAGCGCGTGCAGGGTCTCGATCAGGTTGGGAATCGATTTCATGCTGATGCTCTCGGTCACCTCGAGCTCCAGCAAGTGCGCATCCATGCCGACCTCCTGCAGCACCGCTGCGACACGCTTAACCAGACTCGGCTGGCGCAACTGCAGCGGCGACAGATTGACGCCGATGCGCAAGGGCAGGCCGAAGCGTTCCTGCCAGCGCCGCGCATCGCGACATGCCGCGCGCAGCACCCACTCGCCGATCGGGATGATCAAGCCGGACTCCTCCGCCAGCGGGATAAAGAAGCCGGGGCTGATCATGCCGAGCTCGGGGTGTTCCCAACGAATCAGCGCTTCCATGCCGACGATGTCTTCGCTGTGCCCGTCGATCTGCGGCTGATAGAACACCCGCAGTTCGCCATTCTTCTCCGCCTGGCGCAGCTTCGCCTCCAGCGCCAGGCGCTGCTGGTGCGACTCTTCCGGCACCGCGACGTACGCCTGGAAGTTGTTGCGACCCATGCCTTTGGCCGAGTACATCGCGACGTCGGCATGCTTGAGCAGGCGTTCGGCATCGGTCGCGTCGTCGGGGTAAAAACTGAGTCCAAGCGAGGCGGTGATGCTCAACTCGAGACCGCCCGCCAGCGCCAGCGGCACTTCCATGGCGCGCACGACTTTCTCCGCGATCCGCACCACGTCCTCGCGCTGCACGATGTGACGAAGGATCAGCGTGAATTCGTCGCCGGCGTAGCGAGCCACGGTGTCAGAGGCGCGTACACTGCCGCGCAGCCGCTTGGCGACGGCCGCCAGCACCTGATCGCCAACCGCGTGGCCAAGCGAATCATTGATGTTCTTGAAGCGGTCGAGGTCGACGAACACGACGGCGAACATCTCGCTGGTGCGATGCGCTTCGTGGATCGCCGAATTCAGGCGGTCGTTGAACAACAGCCGGTTGGGCAGGCCGGTCAGCGGATCCTGCAGACCGATCGCGCGGCCCTGCTCGCGCGCGCGGCGCAGTTCGAGTTCCAGCGCCAGGGCGTGCGCGACCACGCGCAGGCCGTCGAGCGCGGCACGATCGTCGCCGAGCGCCTCGTGACGGGCGACCAGCAGCGCGCCGAGCTGGATCTGCCGTTCCCCGACGAGTGGGATGCCCACCAGGCATTCGAAATGACGGCTGCGCACAAACGCATCGTCGCCGGACTCGCGCCATGCAGCGGCCGGCTGCACGATCTCCTGCCCGGCCAGTACCCGCCTCAGGCTAGCCTCGTGCAACGGATCCGGCATGCCGTCGGTCGGTCCGAAACGGTGATAGACCAGCAACGGCTGTGCGTCGGCCGTCTGCTCCAGCGGAAGTTCGACCAGGGCGGCAAAATCCAGCGCAAGCCAGTCGATCAGCGTGCGCATTGCGCTGCCGACGCCCTCTTCGCCCGCGCCTGAGCGCGCGAAGCGACCGAGCGCGGCGAACGCCTGCTGGTAGCGGCCCAGTTCGCCCAGCTCGCGGAACACGTAGAAGTGCACGAGACGGCCATCCTGCACGGCGAGCCGTACGTGGATGTCGACCGCATACGTGGTTCCGTCCGCACGCGGCTTGCGGCCCCGCCACTGCGCACTGCCTTCGTGGGCGAGCTTGATGTTGACGTCGGCGCGCCGCTCGGGCGACAACGCCGCATCGAAATCCTCGATCTGCCCGGCCAACACCTGAGCGCGCGAATAACCCGAGTGCTGCACGAAGGTCGTGTTGACGTCGATGATGCGGCCGTCGGCGGGATCGACCACGATCAGCTCGTCGAGGCTGCCGTCGAAGGCAAACTGATAGCGATCGCCGCCGGGCGCGATCGTTGCCGCACGCTGCGGATGAGCGCGCGCTTCGAGCACCGGGCGCAGCAGTGCCGTTGCCGCGTCGGCGTCCGCCGGACGTGCGATCCATTCGATGACGCCGGCCGGTTTTCCGCCGCGATGCCAGCGCGATGCTGCGCGCGCGTCGGCGAGCACGCCGATGATCGGTATCGGCGAGCCTGGATGGTACTGGCGCAGTTCGCTGCACAGAGCCAGCGCATCGGCCGCCTCGTCATGGAATTCGAGCAGCACCAGATCGATCTGCGCATCCTGCTGCAGAAACGCGCGCGCCTGAGCCAGGTCGCGCGCCGAATAGATCGCATCGAAGCCCTGCACGTCGAGGGCATCGAACAGGATCCGCCGGTCATCGCGTCCGGCCGCCACGATCAGCACCGCGCCACGGTTTTCCGGGAGCGTGGTCACTTGATCCAGCGGCCGTCGCGCAAGCGCATCCGCGGTTGTTTTTCGCCGTCCACGGCGAGCCGTTCGAACATGCCGTCCAGCTCCTCGGGCAGCTCGAAGGCGCTGCTGACGAAGACGAGTTTGCGCTCATTCGCGCCTTGCATGCGCGATATGCGTCGCAGCAGTACGCTGTCTGCGGACTTCAAGTGCGCCGCGAAGTCGATGAACAGGTAGATGCCGAAATGCATGCTCTGCAGGACGTAGCGCAAGGCATCGGTGATGCGCTTCGAGCCGGGCACGTGCAACCCGCTTTCGCGCAGCGACGCGATGCCGACGTCCGGCCCCCAGGCGTACACGGCGGTGCCGCTGCGCAACGCGAGCATGCGCAGTTGCGCAAGCGTCTCGTCGACGTTCGAGGTCTCCAGCGCGATCAGATGCTGCGGCGACTGCATGATGCGATCGAGCAGTTTCTGCTTCAGCGACGACTCGGATTTGCTCTGTGCCACAGGCCCCCTTGCCCGCCGCATTGACCCGGCGCACGGCTTGCCGGGATTATAGCCGTCCTCTCGCCGCTTCCCGGAGCCGGTCATGTTCGAAGGCCTGCGTTTCCAGCACTGGCATCCCGCGCAAGGCGACGATGGCATCGTGGTGCTCGCGTTGAACCGCGCCGGCAGCTCGGTCAATGCGCTGTCGCGCACCGTATTGGACGAACTGGCCGAGATCGTCGAGCGCCTGTCGTTCGAACCACCCAAGGGCGTGGTGATCCGCTCGAGCAAAAGCGCCGGTTTCGTCGTCGGCGCCGACCTCAAGGAGTTCGCAGGTTACGAGAAAAGCGGCGGAGTGCTCGACGCGATCGAGCATGGCCAGCGCGTATTCCAGCAGTTGGCGCGCCTGCGCTGCCCGACGGTCGCCGCGATCCACGGCCACTGCATGGGCGGTGGTACCGAGATGGCGCTGGCCTGCCGCTTCCGCGTCGCTTCGCGCGATCCGTCGACGCGCATCGGCCTGCCCGAAGTCAAGCTCGGCATCTTTCCGGGCTGGGGCGGCACCGCGCGCTTGCCGCGCCTCATCGGGGCTCCGGCGGCACTGGAGTTGATGCTGACCGGTCGCACCGCTTCGGCCGAGAACGCGAAGGCGATCGGCCTGGTCGACGTGCTCACCTCGCCCGACCTGCTGGTCGAAACCGCCAAGGAACTGATCCGGCATCCGCGCAAGCGACCGCTGCTGCAACGTGCGACGGCGTGGGCGACCAACACCTGGGTCGCGCGGCAGGCGCTGACGCCGATGCTGGTCAAACAGACGGCGGCCAAAGCGCGCAAGGAACACTATCCCGCGCCGTTCGCGCTGATCGAAGTCTGGCGCCGCGGCGGCTCCAGCGTCACCCAGCGATTGAAACTCGAGGCCCGCGGGGTCGCCAAACTTGCGGCAACGCCGACCGCGCGCAACCTGATCCGCGTGTTCTTCCTGCAGGAGCGCCTGAAGTCGCTTGCCGGCGGTGCGGAACACGGCATCCAGCATGTGCACGTGGTCGGTGCCGGCGTCATGGGCGGCGACATCGCCGCCTGGTGCGCGCTGCGCGGCTTCGAGGTGACGCTGCAGGATCGCGAGATGAAATACGTGCAGCCGGCGCTGGACCGCGCCAAGGACATGTTCGCCAAGAAGCTGAAGACCCCCGAGCGCATCGAACCGGCGCTGGCGCGGCTGAAGGCGGATGTCGAAGGCCACGGCGTCGCCTCGGCCGACCTGCTGATCGAGGCGATTTTCGAAAACCTCGAGGCCAAGCAGGCGCTCTACCGGCAAGCCGAGCCGTCGCTGAAAGCGGATGCGCTGCTGGCGACCAACACATCGAGTATTCCGCTGGATGAGTTGCGTCCGGCGGTGACCACGCCCGGCCGCTTCCTCGGCCTGCACTACTTCAATCCGGTCGCGCTGATGCCGCTGATCGAGATCGTGCGCCACGACCAGCTCGACGCGGCCAACGAGAAACGTGCCCTGGCCTTCTGCAAGGCGATCGACAAGCTGCCCGTGCCGGTTGCCGGCACGCCGGGCTTCCTGGTCAATCGAATTCTGATGCCGTACATGCTCGAAGCGGCGCGTGCGTACAACGAGGGTATTCCCGGTCCGGTCATCGACAAGGCGGCGAAGAAGTTCGGCATGCCGATGGGGCCGATCGAACTGATCGATACGGTCGGCCTCGATGTCGCTGCCTCCGTCGGTAAGGAACTCGGGCCGTTTCTCGGCCTGGAGATTCCGCCTGGCCTCGCCGAACTGGTTGCCAGCGGCAAGCGCGGCAAGAAGGACGGACAAGGTTTCTACACGTGGGAGAACGGCAAGGCGAAGAAACCCGAGGTCGAGCCGAACTATGTCGCGCCGCCCGATCTCGAAGACCGCCTGATCCTGCCGCTGCTCAACGAAGCGGTCGCCTGCCTCGCCGCCAAGGTCGTCGACGATGCCGACCTGCTCGACGCCGGCGTGATTTTCGGCACCGGCTTCGCGCCGTTCCGCGGCGGTCCGATTCAATACGTGCGCGACACGGGCGCCGACGGGCTGAAGGCGAAACTCGATGCATTGGCGCAGAAGTACGGCGAACGGTTCAGGGCTCGAACGGGCTGGGACAACGCCCTGCTCAAGGCTTGAGCTCGCGCCAGCAGCTTCGGCGGGCAACACGGCGGTTCTCGACATCATTGCCGCGAAAGCGGGAATCCCACTTCCGACACCAACATGGATTTCCGCTTCGGCGGAATGGCGTAGCGTCCGTGGGATCGACGTGGCCGCGGCGATGACGCAGAGATTGCGGGTTGGCCGTCATTTCGCTCAGGTTTTCGCCCACAAATCCTTGGCTAGTCGTACCCCATCCTCGGCCGGTGCATACAGTTCATGCACGCGCTTTATCTCGCGATAGCCGAGCTTGCGGTAGAAGTTGCGCGCCATCGCATTGGTCGCGCGCGCTTCCAGGTAGACGAAACCGATGCCGGCCGTCAGCGCGCTCGTTTCCAGCCACTTGAGCAGGGCGGTGCCGATGCCTTTGCGCTGGCGTGCCGGATCGACGCCGAGCAGCAACAGGTGCGCCTCGTCGTCCTTGTACTGCATCAGGCCGAAGCCGCTGACGCCGCCGTGTTCGCGGGCGACGGCGACATTGATGCTCGGATCGCGAATGACTCTGAGGATGCGCGGCGGCGTCCAGCGCCAGCCGAGTCCGTGTTCGATCAAGTCGCGCGACAGCGTGGCGATGCGTGCGGCGTCCGCCGGGACGGCCAAGCCGATGTCGTGTTCGGAGATCATGCTGGCGCCATCATGCCGTCATCGCCGGCCGACGCAAGTGCAGCGCTCGCGCTCAGAGCGCCGGCGGCGCGTCGCTCTTGGCAAGACCGGAGTGGCGCACGTCCTTGCCGCGCACCAGGTACAGCACGAATTCGCACAGGTTCTTGCAGCGGTCACCGATGCGTTCAAGCGACCGCGCGCACCACAGACGATCGAGTTCGGTCGGAATCTGCTCCGGCGTCTGCTGCATGCGCGCGACGAGTACTGCGAACAAGCCGCGATAGGTCTCGTCGATGTGCCGATCGCGCCGCATGACCTCGAGTGCAAGCTGTTCGTCCAGCCGCGCGAACGCATCCAGCGCCCCGCGCAGCATGCCGCGCGCCAGACTGCCGAGTTCGGCCAGCGAGGCGGTCACGTCTGCGCCGCCCTCCTCGCCGACGAGCTTTTCGGCCATCTTCGCGATGCGCTTGGCTTCGTCGCCGATACGCTCGAGGTCGGACAGCATCTTCATCACGGCGAGCACCAGGCGCAGATCCGATGCGGCCGGCTGGCGGCGCGCCAGGATATAGGCGCACTGCTCGTCGATGGCGACTTCTGCGGCGTTGACGCGCCGCTCGCGCTCGCGAATGGCCGCGCTCGCTGCCGCGTCGCGGCCGACCAGCACATGCAGGGCCGCGGCGATCTGTTCCTCGACCAAGCCGCCCATCGCCAGCACCTGACGGCGTACGTCCTCGATCTCGCTGTTGAACTGGCGGGAAATGTGTTGCGAAAGATGCAGTCGATCCATGCTGTCAGTCTACGACGTCCATATGTCCGAAAAACAAAAGGTCGGCCGCCGGGGTCAACCGTAGCGGCCGGTGATGAAATCCTCGGTCTGACGTTCGCGCGGATTGGTGAACAGCGCGTCGGTATCGCCGAACTCGACCAGGCGGCCCTGATGCAGGAACGCAGTGAAGTCGGAGACGCGCGCAGCCTGCTGCATATTGTGCGTCACCAGCAGCAAAGTGTAGCGCTGCGCAAGTTCGTGCAATAGTTCTTCGAAACGCAGCGTCGCCGCCGGGTCGAGTGCCGATGCCGGTTCGTCCAGCATCAGGATCTCCGGCTCGACCGCGATCGCGCGCGCGATCACGAGGCGCTGCTGCTGGCCGAGCGAGAGCGTGAACGCGCTGTCGTCGAGCCGCGCAGCCACTTCGTCCCACAAGGCGGCCGCCTGCAGCGCCGCCTCGATGCGCTCGTCGAGCTCGCGCCGACGCCGGATGCCGAGCAGACGCAGCCCGTAGGCGACATTGTCGTGGATCGACAACGGAAACGGATTCGGCCGCTGAAACACCATGCCGACGCGCCGACGCAGATCGTGCAGCAGCGTGTCCTTCGCATAGGCGTCGGTATCGCCGACGAGGACGCGACCGTCGACGCGCGCATCGGCAATCTCGTCGTTGAGCCGGTTGAGACAGCGCAACAGGCTGGATTTGCCGCTGCCGCTCGGGCCGATCAGCGCGGTGATGCGCCGCTTCGGCACGGCGAGGTCTACCCCGCACAGCGCCTGCCGTGCGCCATAGTGCAGCGACAACACGAACGTCTGCAGCGCGACATCGGCATTGCCCATCGCATCCGCTTCGGCGGACCTGGTTGTGGACGCGGATACGGCACTCGACATCGGCGTCAGGTTTCCAGTGCGCGGTAGCGGTCGCGCAGACGATTGCGCAACAGGATCGCAGTGAGGTTCAACACGATCACGACGCCGACCAGCAATCCCGCGCAAGCATACGCGCGCGGCACGCCGCGGATCGCATCGGCGCTGGCGAGCGCCGCGTCGTAGATCGTGAATCCGAGGTGCATGAATTCGCGCGACGGATGCAGGTACGGGAACACGCCGTCGACCGGCAGCGCCGGCGCCAGCTTGACCACGCCGACCAGCATCAGCGGCGCCACCGCGCCCGCAGCGCGCGCCACCGCCAGGATCAGCCCGGTCAGCAAGGCTGGGCGCGCCGCCGGCAGCAGCAATGTCCACAACGCTTCATCCGGCGTCGCACCGAGCGCGAGCGAGCCTTCGCGCAGGCTGCCCGGGATGCGCGCGAGGCCTTCTTCGACGCTGACCACGACAACCGGCAGCGTCAGCAAGGCGAGCGTCAACGCTGCCCACAACAAGCCGCCGCCGCCGAAGGTCGGCACCGGCAGACGGTCGGCGTAGAACAGGCGGTCGATGCCGCCGCCGAGGCCGTGCACGAACAAGCCGAGCCCGATGACGCCATAGACGATCGACGGAACGCCGGCGAGCTGGTTGATCGCGATACGCACACAGCGCGCGGCGAAGCCGCGCCGGCGATGCAGATAGATCGCTGTGGCGGTGCCGAACGGCATCACGATCAGGCTCATCAGCAGCACCAGGGTCAAGGTGCCGAGCAGCGCGGGCAGCACGCCGCCGGTCAGGTTCGACGCGACCGGCGGCGTCGCCAGGAAATGCGCAAGGCGGTTGAAGAACACGCCGCAGCGCGCCAGCACGCCGAGCGCGTTCGGTTGCAGGACCTCGAGGGCATCCGCAGGCGACGCCGCGGCCGCGAGCAAGGCCGTCTCGTCTTGCGCATCGTGGCGTCCATACAGGCGACGGCCGTCGATCAAGGTGATCACGATCGCATCCGCCGGTTGCGAACGCGCGGCGATGTCGCGCACGCGGACGCGCTGATAGGCGCTGCCCACGCGCTCCCGCTCACTCGTCCGGATCGCCACCGCCTCGCTCATTCCGGCGGCGTGGGCAGCGACGATTTCGCCGAGCAGGATCCGTCCATCCTGCATCTGCAACTCGTCGATCGGTGCCGGCCAGAACGGCGCCAGGCCCGCACTCGCGAGGAAGCCGAGCAGCAGCACGAGCGCGCCGATACTGACGCCGCTGAGACCGGCCAGCAGCCAGGTGCCGGCGGCGCCGTAGCGTCGCGCGTTCACGCGGCGTGCGCCGCGGTGCGCAGACGTCGACGCAGACGCTCGCGCACGACATCCGCCAACGCACTGACACACAAGGTCAGCAACAGCAGCAGCAATGCAGCGAGCAGCAGGCCGCGCCAGACATCGCCTTGCGGCGCGGCTTCCGGCATGCCGAGCGCGAGTTCGGCACTGATCGAACGCAGCCCGTGCAGCGGATCGAAGCCGCCGATCGGCGTATTGCCGCTGGCCATCAGCACGATCATCGTTTCGCCGAGGCAGCGCGAAAATCCGAGCAGACCTGCCGCGACCAGACCGGACCCGGCCGCCGGCAGCAGCACCGTCGTCAGTGCCTGCCAGCGCGTCGCACCCAGCGCGAACGCCGCATCGGTGTGCGAGCGCGGCACCAGGAACAACGCATCTTCCGACAGCGAGAACACGATTGGAATGGTCGCGACCCCGAGCGCAAGTCCGACCAGGGCGGCATTCCACGGACTCGCCGCTACGATCATCGCCGCCGCCGGCTGTCGCGCGCCCACGCCGAGGACCAGCGCGATCAACGCGATCAGCAGCGGCAGCAGCCACAGCGGCAGCCAGCCCTCGTTGCGGACCTGCTCGCCGAACGCCATGCCGGCGGCCAGCAGCACCAGCGGGATGATCACAATCAGCGCCAGCACGCTGGCGACGTGCACCTTGAACCACGGCGCGACGGTGACCGCGGCGATCAGCCCGAGCACGACCGTCGGCACCGCTTCGAGGATCTCCAATGCGGGCTTGATCCAGGCGCGCAAACGCGGCGCACAGAAGTGCGCGCTGAACATCGCGGTGGCGATGCCGAGCGGCAACGCGACCAGCACGCCACACAGCCCGGCGCGCAGGGTTCCCGCCAGCAGCACCTCGAAACGTTGCCAGGTTTCGGCCGGCAATGGTGTCCCGGGATGCAGACCGAGCAGCAGGAACAGCGGGATCGCGAGCAGGCCGAACAGCACGATCGCCGTGCAGACACCGACCACGGCGCCGACGAGTCGCTCGCGACGGCGCCGCGCACGCGCGCAGGCGCGAATGAAGTCGGCGCTGAGGACGGACGTGTAAGTGGCTGGATTGCCGGGCATTCAGGCACGCTAGGTCGTCAATGTGACGATGTTGTTACAGCTGGCGGCGGCACTGTCATCGATCTGCCACGGCGACGCAATACGCGCTTCAACGAGAGCCGCCAGCCTGCGTGAAATCCTGAGTCCCTCTGCGTATGCGCGTCGCAATCGTCACCGAGACCTGGCCACCGGAGATCAACGGCGTCGCCCTGACCGTGCAGTCGCTCGCACGCGGATTGGCGGGGCTGGGTCACGCGGTCGAACTCGTGCGCCCGCGCCAGAACGGCGAAAGCGACGTCGGGCCGACTTCTGCGGAAGGTTACGACCAGGTCATCCTGCCCGGCGCCGCGCTGCCGCGGTATCCCGGCCTGCGCTTCGGCTTGCCGGCACATCGCGCCCTCCATCGACGCTGGTCGCAACGCCGCCCGGACGTGCTCTACATCGCCACCGAAGGCCCGCTTGGCCTGACGGCGCTCGGCGCAGCGCGCCGGCTCGGACTGCCTGCCTGCACCGGGTTTCACACACGCTTCGACGATTTCGCGCGGCATTACGGCCTCGGCTGGCTGACGCCGATCGTGTTCGCCTATCTGCGCCGTTTCCACAATCGAGCCGCTGCGACGCTGGTGCCGACGACCGAACTCGCCGACTTCCTAGGCGCTCATGGCTTTCGCGACGTGCGCCTGCTGCGCCGCGCGGTGGACACCGAACTGTTCGATCCGGCGCGGCGCGACGAAGCGCTGCGAGCCGAGTGGGGGCTTGCGCCGGAGGATCTTGCAGTAATCCACGTCGGCCGCATCGCGCCGGAGAAAAACCTCGAACTGGCCGTGCGTGCATTCCGCGCCGTCCAGCAGGAGCAGCCACGCGCCCGCCTCATCATCGTCGGCGACGGACCCGCGCGCGCCGGCCTCGCCGAGCGCCATCCGGACATCATCTTCCGCGGCCTGCGCCGCGACGAAGACCTGGCGCGCCATTACGCCAGCGGCGACCTCTTCGTGTTCCCGAGCCTGACCGAAACCTTCGGCAACGTCACGCTGGAGGCGCTCGCCTGCGGAGTGCCGGTGGTCGCCTACGACTACGGCGCCGCGCGCGAGCACATCCACGACAGCCGCGCCGGCACGTGCGTGCCGCTCGGCGACGCCGACGCGTTCGTCGCAGCGGCAATGGCGCTGGCCACGCAGATCGCCCGCGACACCAACACAAGCACATCGCCGCTGCGGCTGGCTGCGCGCGGCACGGTGGCCGCGCTGAGTCCGGCCAGCGTCTCGACCCATTTCGCCGATCTGCTCGGCACGCTGGCATTGCGGAGGGCGGCATGACGACCTGGCAGCGACTCGAGGTGGGCAGCGGCGAACGGCGCCTGTGCCTGGCGATGAATCGCTGGGGCGCCCGGCGCACCCTCACCCGCTTCTTCAGCATCATCAGCCGTCTCGGCGACGGCGTGTTCTGGTACACACTGATGGGTCTGCTCGCGGCATTCGGCGGCTTGCACGGCATCCACGCTGCACTGCACATGGCCTGCGTCGGCATCGTTGCGGCCACCTTGTACCGCACGCTCAAGCGCTGGACGCGGCGGCCGCGGCCGTTCCACGCGCATGCGGACATCACCGCGTATCTGGCGCCGCTGGACGAGTTCAGTTTTCCGTCCGGGCATACCTTGCACTCGGTCAGCTTCACGCTGATCGCGCTGGCCTACTTCCCGATCCTCGCGCCGCTGCTACTCGCGTTCACGCTGTTGGTGGCGATGTCTCGCGTGGTGCTCGGGCTGCACTATCCGAGCGACGTGCTGGCGGCCATGCTGATCGGCTGCGTGCTGGCGGGCTCATCGCTGTGGCTGGTTCCGACAAACTGGCTGGCATAAGAACAAAAATCGTTCACCGCGCAGGCCGGCTGGCGACGCCGATGCCCGCTCCAGCCGCAATCCACGCGTTTGCCGCCGGCATCAGTCCCGTTGCGGCCAATGCGTCCACTCGCCGCGGAACGCTGTCTCGCACGTGGGCGGAGCCCGCGGGCAAGTTTCTTGCTTGCACCAGCGTCTGTTTGCCAAACGACGATTCTCGGGAGTCACCTTCATGCGTTTCCTCGTGCGCGCGACGCTCAGCGTCGCTGCATCCGCTACCGTGTCCGCATCCGCACAATCCTTCGACTGGCTCGCCACGGTCGCCGGCGGTGGCTCCAACGCGGGCACCGGGGTTGTCACCGACAGCCATCGCAACGTCATCAGCACAGGCACCGTCATCAATGTCGCCACCTTGGGTCCGGGCGGCACCATCAGCTGGGTGCTGTCGGGAAATTCAAGCTACGCCTACAAACTGAGCGAAACGCGGGACTTCCTCTGGTATGCGCGCGTCGAGAATTCCGCAGGCGCTCCCGCCGTCTCCGTCGATCGCCACGATAATCTTGTGCTCGGCACGTCGGCGAACACCCCGCTGACGATCGTCACGCCGGCGCTAGGGCCGGCGTTGCCGATCTCCACGCCGAACGGCACGGCGCCAGCGCTGCTGTGGAAACTGGGTCCGGACGGCGCTACCCACTGGGTGCGTACCTTTGCGGCGTCCTCTGCCGCGACGGTGTCGGCCGTCACTACGCGCAGCGACGACAGCATCGTCGCCGCCGGGCGCTTCAGCGGCACGATCGAACTCGGCGCGACGCCAGGGTCGCACGCCCTGACCAGCGCCGGCGGCAACGACATCTTCGTCGTCGCGCTCGACGCGGACGGCAATTTCCTCTGGTGCCGCCAACTCGGCGGTAGTGCCGACCAACGCGTCCCCACGATCGCCACAACGCCGGACGACGACGTGGTGCTCGGCGGCACTTTCAGCGGCAGTGCCTCTTTTGACGACGCCGACAATCCCGTCACGCTGGTCAGCGCCGGCGGAATCGACGGCTTCATCGCGCGCCTGGGCGTGGACGGATCACTGCGTTGGGCCGGCAACATCGGCGGGACCGGCGACGACGCCGTGCGCGCGATTGCGGTCGATATCATCGGGACGATTGCGCTTGCCGGCAGCTTCTCCGCTAGCGCGGATCTCGATCCCTCGGGCGGCGACGGCTCCGCGAGCGCGCATGGCATGAGCGATCTCTTCGTCGAGCTGCTCGACGAGGCAGGCGAGCCGATATGGACACGCACCTACGGCGGCACCGGCAACGATACGGCGGCAGCCGTGGCGTTCGGTTCCGGCTCCGTCTATGTCGGCGGCGCCTTCAGCGCAAGCCTGAACTTCGACCCTGATGGGGCGGGTCATGTCGTCTCCGCCAGCGGGGCCGACGACGGTTACGTGATGCGCCTGGGTCGCGACGGCTCGTTCAAGCACGTCGTCACGTTCGGCGGGACTGGCCTTGTTCCCGGCAGCGACAATGTCGCCGGTCTGACCATCGATTCACTGGGCGCAGTGCTGGCCACCGGCGGTTATGCGCAACTCGTCGATTTCGACCCGGCGTCGGACACGAGCTACTACACCTCGAACGATTCCTCATTTCCCGACGGCTTCGTGTGGAAACTCGAAGACGCCGGCGCACTCATCGTGCAGCCGACGATCGAGACCTTCCCGCTCCCCTTCGGCGCAACCACGCTCGTCCAGCTCCATTTCACCAGTACGCTCGACAGCGACCTGTCGGACCTCGGCATCGAGCAGACGCTTCCCCCGCAGTTGCGCATCGCCGCCGATGCCGCCGCCGGCGACGATTGCGGCGGCCAGGTCACGGCGCTGCCGGGGGCGGCACAGTTTTCGCTGCGTGGCGCCGTGCTCGCCAGCGGCGCTTCGTGCACGATCAATGTGGCCGCCACGGCCACGACGGTTGGCAGCTCCGCAGTGGAGCTGCTGCCGCTCACGATCGAGAACGCCGAGGGCGTGTGGCCACTGCAGCCCGCGAGCACGGCAATCCAGGTCGTGCCGGCGGTCGCGGCACTGCAGCTGGACGCACACACGCCGAATCCTTCACTGCCCGGGCAGCCGGTCGAATTCGGCGTCAGCGTCATGCCGGCGGCGATCGATGCGGTGGCGGCCACCGGCCAGATCGTCGTCGGCGACGGCAGCGAGACGTGCACGATCGTTCTTCCGGCGGCTGCGTGCTCGATCGTCTTCGCCACAGCCGGTTCACGTGCCCTCGCAATCCACTATTCCGGCGACACCAACTACCTAGCGGCAGCCGCATCGACCTCTCAGGAAGTATTGCAGGCGACGCCGACACTGAACCTCGACGCGCAAGATCCGAACCCGTCGCTGCCGGGCCAGGCGGTGACCTTTGCCGTCAGCGTCATGCCGCCCGCGGGGGTTGTCGCTGCGGCGACCGGCCAGATCGTCATCGGCGACGGCATTCAGACCTGCACCATCCTTCTGCCGGCGACGGGCTGCAGCATCGCGTTCGCGACGGCTGGTGCGCGCACCCTCAACATCGATTATTCCGGTGACGCCAACTACCGGGCTGCAGCGACATCGACCTCGCAGGGTGTGTCGGCGATCTTGCCGACGCTGCAACTGGATACGCACGATCCGAATCCGTCGCTGCCCGGACAGGCGGTCATCTTCGGCGTTCGCGTCGTCCCGCCCGCGGGAGCCATTCCTGTCGTGACGGGTCAGATCGTTGTCGGTGGCGGCAGCGAGACGTGCACGATCGTGTTGCCCGCGACGAGCTGCATCATTGCGTTCACCACGCCCGGCCCGCGCGTAGTCGACGTCGCCTATTCCGGCGATGGCAATTACCTCGCCGCCACAACATCGACGGCGCACGAGGTCGATGCTCTGATGGATCTGTCAATCGATATCGTCGGAGTGCCGCCGACCTGGCCAGGAGGCAGCGTGGTCGATTTCGACATCGTCGTGGCCAATGCCGGACCGAACGATGCGATCGGCACGACGATGGCTTCATCCCTGCCCGACGGCGCGAGCTGGGCCTGCCTGTCCGGCTGCAATGGCAGCGGCAGCGGCAACGTCGCGCTTGCGTTGACGCTCGCATCCGGCGTCGCGGCCACGGTGCACGTCACCGCGACGATCCCTGCCTTGCCGGAAGTGCCGATTGCGATTGCGGCGAATGTAGAAGCCGGCGCCAACGAGGTCGACAGCAATGAGGCCAATAATCAGGTTGCTCGGTTGGTGACGGTCGTGCTGTTCCGCGACGGATTCGATTGATCGGAGGGGGACAGACTCGGATCGCGCGGCAGCGGCGGCTACAGCGACTCCACGCGCGCGCTGACCACCGGCGGCCGCAACTGCGCGAGCCAGTCGTTGGCATTGGCGACCTGCGCTTCACGCTTGAAGGCATCCAGAGCAGCCAGGTCGAGTTCGGCGATCGCCCAGTCCGACGACGTCTCGGCTCTCACCTGCACGCCATCAGACGGGAAACCACGATCGATCGGCGTATAAATCGCCGCGCGGCCGGTGTTGACGTCGAGCGCCGGGCTCCAGGCGGCCTCGCCGGCCGTCACCGCGCAGGCGACGAAGACCTGGTTCTCCAGCGCACGCGCCTGACAGCCGACACGCACGCGGTTTGCGCCGGCGTCGGTGTCGGTGCAGCTCGGCACCAAGATCACGCGGGCGCCGGCTTCGACCTGCCCACGCGCATACAGCGGAAATTCCACGTCGTAGCAGATGTCGATGCCGACACGTCCGAATGCAGTGTCGAACACCTTGAGTTCGTCGCCCGGCACGATCACGCCGGCCTGCCGTTCGAAACCGGTCAGGGTCAGTTTGTCCTGGAACGCGACCTGCCCGGTCGGCGACACGAAATAGGCGCGATTGCGATAACGACCACCGCCGATATCGAGCAGAAAGCTGCCGGCGACCAGATAGATCGCGTGCTTGCGCGCCAGCGCGACCGCGAGCGCGACGTACGCCTCGTGATGCGCCTGCAGACCTGCGAGCGAGCGGGCGAAGTCGCCCCGCTGCCCGTCGTCGAGAACCGCAGCGGCTTCCAGCGCAAGGTACTCGGGGAGCACGATCATCTGCGCGCCGGCATTCGCCGCTTCGGCGACGCGTGCGGACACGCGCTCGGCGAACACTGCGAAATCGCGCGGCTCGCCGATCGTGTATTGGGCAGTGGCGATCTTCAGTTTCACGTCGGGTCCAGAGGGCGCAGCCAGAAGCGCAGGCGATGGCAGCTCCCGATATCGTGGCCGATCTCCTGCCATTCAAGCTGACAGAACATGTCGTCCTGGCGCGCGTAGCCGCGCTTGGTCCAGAACACGTCGTTCGGGCGGAACGCCTCCGGTTTGCGCGGATCATCCGGGGTTCGTTCGACCGCGCAGAACGCCGTCAAGCGGAAGCGACCGAGCTTGCGCGCGTAGCCTTCGCGCTCGTCGAAGAAGCGATGGCCGAGGCCATGTCCGCGGTATTCCTTCAGCAAAACCGACTCGCCGAAATAGAAAACATCGGCGAGGTCGATGCCACGATCGAGGAACGGCTGCTGGAACGCCGCCGTCTCGTCGGTGAGCGGGATGCCCGTCGAGGCGCCGATCACGCGATCGCCATCGAATGCGAGCACGAACAGGCTCTGCGGCGACTGCGCGTAGGTCGCCAGATAGTTCTTCTCGTAGTCGCGATCGCCGGCGTACAGATACGGCCAGTCGCGAAACACGGCGATGCGCAATTCCGCCACGGCATCGAGATGCGGCGCGACGTCGGCGCCGGTGAACGTCTGTACGTTGATCATGCGGCAACCGTATCTCGTGGTTCGGGATGGGTAAAGATTTTCAGGTCCGTGGTTACTCGTCGTGCCTAGTTCCGAGCAGCTTCGAGCCAGCGCGCCGCCCCCGCGCCCGCGACACGTCCGCTGGCGAGACAGGCTGTCAGCAGATAGCCGCCGGTCGGCGCCTCCCAGTCGATCATTTCGCCGGCGACGAAAACGCCCGGTAATGATGTCAGCATCAGATGCTCGTCGAGCGCTTCGAAACGCACGCCGCCGGCACTGCTGATCGCTTCGTCGAGCGGGCGCGCGCGCAGCAGACGCAGCGGCAGCGACTTCAGCGTCGCCGCCACGCGTGCGGCGTCCTCGCGTTCGTGTTTCGGCAACATTTCGTACAGCAGGCCTGCCTTGACGCCGTCGACAGCAGCCCGGCGGCGCAGATGTTCGCTGAAGGACCGCCCATCGCGGGCTTGCGCAAGATCGCGCGCAAGCCGTTCGGCGTCGCGGCCGGGAACGAGGTCCAGACGAATCTCCACCGATCCGTGCGAGGCGATCGCATCGCGCAGGGACGCGCTCAACGCATAAATGAGGCTCCCTTCGACGCCGTTCGCCGTGACGACGAACTCGCCTTGGCGGCGCTCGACCTCGCCGCGCTCGTTACGCCACTCGATGACGACCGGCTTCACTGGCTGGCCGGCGAACCGTGCGGCGAAGTGCGGCGTCCATGCCACATCGAATCCGCAGTTGGACGGCGCCAGCGGCGCCAGATCGACACCCCGCTGTGCGAATGCCGGCACCCATGCGCCATCCGAGCCGAGCACCGGCCAGCTGCCGCCGCCGAGCGCGAATACGGCCGCCTGCGCGTGGACGCGGCGTTCGCCATCGGGACTGGCGAAGCGCAGCGCGCCATCGGTTTCCCAACCGGCCCAGTGGTGCTGCCGGTGAAAGCGCACGCCGCTCGCGCGCAGCCGCCGCAGCCAGCTGCGCAGCAGCGGCGCGGCTTTGAGATCGATCGGAAACACGCGCCCGGAACTGCCGACGAAGGTCTCGATGCCGAGACCCGCCGCCCAGTCGCGCAGCGCCTGCGCATCGAATGCTTGCAGCCAGCGTGCGACTTCGGCGCGGCGCGCGCCGTAACGCGTCACGAAGGTCGCGAACGGATCGGAGTGCGTGAGATTGAGGCCACCCTTGCCGGCGATCAGGAACTTGCGCCCGACCGAACCCATGCGGTCGTAGACATCGACCTCCAGGCCGGCCGCGCGCGCGATCTCGGCCGCCATCAGGCCGGCCGGGCCGCCGCCGATGACGGCCAGCGTGGGCGCGGCAGCGGATTCAGCCGCCAACCTGGGCGATCCAGTCCTGCAGGTTGTAGTAGTTCGTCACGCGCGCGATGCGGCCGTCCTTGATCTCGAAGAACGCGCCGCCCGGCAGCACGTACTTCTGGCCGCGCGCCGGCGGCAGGCCTTCGTCGCTGGCTTTGTAGGTTCCATGCACGACATATTCGGCGGCCGCGCGGCTGCCGTCCGGGGTCGCACTGACGACGATGTCGGCCAGCTGTTCGGAGTAGCTCGCATCCATGCGTGCCAGGAACGCGCGGAACGCCGGGCGGCCTTTCTCGCGTGCGCCCTGGTTGAGGTCGTGCAGGACGTCTTCGGTCAGGTGCGCGAGCATCGCCTCCCAGTCGCCGCGATTGAAGGCGGCGTAGTAGTTCTCGATCAGCGCGATCGTTTCCTGCAGGGACATGGGCTACCTCGGTAACGGGAAGACGGTCACGTATGTTAGCAATCGCGTCAAGCGGCCGCGCTGGCGCGCGCGCATCGCCCGTCGCACGTGCCGCGGCATGGCGTCGCAGCCGTTACCGGAGCGGGCGCCCCGGCGGCGCCCGGAAAAAGCCGGACGTCCGCCGGCAGAGGTCTGCGAGCTGCGTGCGGCGCGCCACGCGATCACGCCGGCCAGCAGCAACGCCAGATACCGTTCCAACGCGTCGTGCCGCTTCGCGAGGAATCATGCCGACGCTGGTCGCTGCTGCCCCCGCACCATCAGCGATGCGGGAAATCGTGTGCCTGCAAGCGCGTGCGCTCAGGTGATGCCGTCACGCACCCTGCTGCTGCTTGATCCAATCGTCGATCACGCGTTCGAGCAGCGCCAGCGGCAGCGCGCCGTGCGTCAGCACCTGGTCATGGAACTGGCTCAGCACGAACTTCGCACCCAGCGCCTGCTTCGCCTTATCGCGCAGCTCGAGGATTTTCAGCATGCCGGCCTTGTAGGCGAGTGCCTGGCCGGGATCGACGAAATAGCGCTCGATCTCCGCAGTCACGTCGGACTCGGCCATGCCGGTGTTGTCCATCATGTAGGCGATCGCCTGCTCGCGCGTCCAGTGCTTGTAGTGAATGCCGGAATCGACGACCAGACGCACGCCGCGCATCATTTCATCACGCAGGCGGCCGAGGTTGTCGAGCGGATCTTTTTCGAAGCCCAGCTCCCACGCGAGCCGCTCGGAATACAGCGCCCAACCCTCGGTGTACGCCGTGAACGGCAGCACGCGGCGGAAGAACGGCACGCCTTTGAGTTCCTGCGCGACCGATATCTGGAAATGGTGTCCTGGAATGCCTTCGTGATAGGCCAGGGTGCGCATGGCGAATTTCGGCGTCTCCGCGGGATCGCGCATGTTGGCGAAAAACGTACCCGGGCGCGTGCCGTCGAACGAGCCCGGCTCGTAATAAGCGCCCGGTGCCGTTTTCTCCGCGAACGCCGGCACCGCCTTGACCTGCACGCCGAGCTTGGGACGCACGTCGAACGCGCCGCCGAGGCCGGCGTTGACCTCGTCGAGGATCGCCTGATACTGCTTCAGCATCTCGGCCTTGCCTTCCGGCGTACTTGGGAACGTCGACTCGGGCGCGTGCGCGAGTTGCTGCACGCGCACGCCGATGCTGCCGTCGGCGAGCCCCTTGTCCTTCAGGATGGCGTCCATTTCGCCGCTGATGCGCGCGACCTCGGCGAGGCCGAGCGTATGCACCTGTTCCGGGGTCATCTCGGTGGTCGTATGCATGCGCACGCACCAGGCGTAGTAGGCATCGCCGTCGGGCAGGCTCCAGGCGCCTTCGTTGCGCTGCGCTTTCGGCTGCAGCGTAGTGAAATAGTCGATCAACGCGTGGTAGGCCGGATAGACGCTGTGCTGCAGCGAGCCCTCGACGCGGGCGAGCAATGCATCGCGGTCGCTCTGCGCGATCGTGTCCGGCGCGAGCTTGTCGAGCTTTTCCTTGAAACTGGTGTACAGCATGTTCTGCTGCGCCGGTACGCCGACGAAACCGGTCATCTGCTTCAGCACGCCATCGACGGTGAACTTCGGCGGCAACACGCCCTTCGTCTCGCGCAGCTTCAGCCCCTCGATTATCTGATCGAACTTCTGCGGAAACTTGTCCAGCCGCGCGACATACGCTTCGGCGTCGTGGCGGTTGTTCACCTGGTGCGTCTCGGTCATGAAGCTCGGCAGGCTCGACTGGATGCCGGCCATCTGGTTGACCGGGAAGTCGTGATCGCGGAAGCGGTCGCCTTCGACCTGGACCGACAGAAAATAGTCGAGCACGTCGTAGGAGAGCTGGCCGTCGCGGTCGAGCGCGCTGCGGTCGTAGCGATGCAGGATGTCGACATCCTGCTTGATCATCTCGGCCATCGCCGCCTCGTGCGCGGGCGATGCATCGTCGAGCTTGTCGCTGTAGAAATCCGCCCAGGCAGGAAGGATGCGCATGTTGCTCAGCAGTTCGGGGCTTTGCAGCGCGAACTGGCCGAATACGCGGCCGTAGAACCAGTCGATCTTGTACGGCTTGAAGTACCAGACATGCACGAAGAACGCCCCCGCCAGGACGACGGCCAGCACGAGCAGGCGCAGCAACCATTTCAACAGGACACGCATCGACGAACCTCCCCTGAAAAAACGCGAGCCTAGCGCGTCTGCCCGAGTCTGGCATCGGGCTGCGGCGTATCGCAGCGCGCGCCTTACGGATTGCTAACGCCGCTTCCTTCCTTTTTCCACACTCGCTGCACCATCCTTACGTGCCGCGCCACTAAGCTGCTCGACGTCGACTTCATCGACGCCCGCAGAGGAAACAGCATGCTCTGAAGCCCCGCCGCCGTCCGGAAATCGACTTCGGACCGGCACCGCGTCACGCCCGTTGCGCCGTGCCCACTCCCTCGCGCGCAACGCACAAGGCAACGACGTCCCTGGCCGATGCATCGTTCAAGATGCCCTCTCCCCAACGTCATCCTGCTGCCGCCCTCCCAAGCCCCCCGGCAGTCGCGATGCATCGGCCGTTTTTTTGATCTTCTTTGTCTATCGGCGCATGGGCTCGGCCCGCCGCCAGGATGTATCTGCGGCGCCGGTCAGTCCAAACTATGCGCCATGGGCCGAAGCTCTCCAGGCCATCAGCAAGGACTCCAGATGAAAATCGCATTGTTCGGCGCCAACGGCCATCTCGGCAGCGCCATCCTGCAGGAATCCCTGCAACGCGGCCACGCGGTCATCGCGGTTGCGCGCGATCCGCAGCGCCTCACCGTCGATCACCCCAAGTTGAGCGTCGTGACCGGCAACGCCGGCGACAGCGCCAGTTTCATCGGCGCCGTCGCCGGCTGCGATGTCGTGATCGCCAGTCTTTCGGGTCGTCGCGATGCGGACGCATCTTCCGTCCCACGCTACGCGCGCGTGCTGCTCGACGCCTTGCCGCGAGCCGGCGTCGGACGGCTGATCTGGGTCGGCGGCGCCGGCAGTCTCGAAACCTCGTCGGGCGTGAGGATCATCGATGACGCGGCCTTTCCGGCGGCGTGGAAACCTGCGGCACTCGCGCAGGCGGACGCGCTACAGGTCTTTCGCACAACGGACGCCGCGATCGACTGGACCTACGTCAGCCCCGCCCCCGTGATCGAGGCCGGAGCGCGCAGCGGCCGCTACCGAATCGGCGGCGACCAGGTGCTGGTGGACGCGGATGGCGTCAGCCGCATCACGATTGCGGACTATGCGGCCGCCGTGATCGATCGCGTCGAACAGGACGACGCCAAGTGCACGCGCATCACCGTCGCCTATTGAGGCGCTTTTCGCGAACGATCTAATCGTGATCGTGCGCGGCCTCGTCCTCGGCATGCGCGTGGTCGGCGTCGTGCGCATTGCTGCCGGCGTGCGCTTCCCCATGGGTATCATCGTGATCGTGATCGTGATCGCCATCGTGATGGTCGTCGTGATGATCTTCACCGCCGCCATGATGATGACCGCCGCTGGCGACGACTGCGTCGTGATACTGCTCCGGCGTCAGCTGCGGCAGCTTGCGCGCGAAGGCGACCAGCGCCCAGATGTAAGGGTCCTCCATGCTGCGCCCCCAGGCCGGCATCGCACTCATCTTGATGCCGTGCTTGATCACCCAGAATGCCTGCGCCGGATCGCCGATGCCACGCTGTGCGAGATCTGGCGGCGCCGGGTAGAGGCCTCGATGCAGTTCGCTGTCCGGCTTGCCCGGCTTCAGGTGGCAGGTGGCGCACATCGCATCGTAGTTGCCAGCCGCCGAGCGGATCAGTGCGGCATCGTCGAGGTCGGACACGCCGATGCCATCGGCGTGTGCGGCGACCGAGCGCAGGCGCAGCATCTTCAGGAACTGCTCGGTGATGGCCCAGTGCGGCGCGTCGGCCGCGATGTTGTAGAGGCCGGACCACGCCGCAGCGCTGGCGATCAGGAAAAGTACGAGCAGCAGCAGGAAGAGTCTGGACACGAGTTTCATGGGAGCTCCGCTCAGAACCACAGGCGCAGGCCGGCAACGATCTGCGTGTCGAAGACGCGCTCGTCGTCGCTATCGATCGAATTCAGGCGTACGAGATCGGCGCTCGATCCGAAGCGGCGGTGCCACTCGACGCCGACGTACGGCGCAAACTCGCGCCGGATCTCATAGCGCAGGCGCACGCCGAACTCCGCATCGGACACGCCGGAGCCGATGCCGAGCGCGGGATCGGACTTCCCGTACGCATTCAATTCGAAGCGCGATTGCACGATCAGGCGTTGCGTCAGCAAGACCTCGTAGCTGCTCTCGACGCGCAAGGCGGTACGATTCTGCTGGCCGACATACGCCGTCACGGCGAGTTCGAACCAGTACGGTGCGAGCCCCTGCACGCCGAATGCCGCCCAGGTCCGGTCCGGTCCGCGGCCAACGTCTCGGCGCAGCCCGAGCTGCGTATCCCAATGCGGCGCGACTGCGTGACTCCAGAGCGACTGCACATCCGCATCGTCGAGCGCCCCTTGCGTGTAACGGCCTTCGCTCTTGAACCACAGCTTGTCGACATCGTATCCAAGCCAGCCCTCGGCGCTCCACGCGGTCGCATAACGGTCTTGGGTTTTGACACGCTCGAAACGGTCGAGCGTGAACAGGCCGAAGCGCGCGTTGTCGTCCATGCCCATCACGTCGACCATCTGCGCAGCCGACATCGCGCCCATCGCATGCTGCGGAGGCGGCGGCGCAAGATGATCCGAAGCGGCTCGGTCGGTCATCGCCGCCGCGTGGTCTTCGTGCATCGCCGAATGATCCATCGCCGGCATCGTAGTGTCCGCTGGCGGCGACGGCTCGGGCTGCTCGTTGCGTGGTTCGTCTTCGTGTTCCAGCGCGGCGTGCAATTGCGCCTGCGCATAGGGTGCCGCGAGCAGCAGCACAATGCAGCAAGTCACGGCACCGACGCGCCTCTTTCCGCGCACCTGCCGGCTCACGCGACCGTCACTTCGCGGAACATGCCCGCTTCCATGTGATACAGCAGATGGCAGTGATACGCCCAGCGGCCGAGCGCATCGGCGCTGACACGATAACTGATCTTCTGCGCCGGCTGCACGACGATCGTGTGCTTGCGCACCTGGAAGCTGCCGTCCGCCGCTTCCAGCTCGCTCCACATGCCATGCAGATGGATCGGGTGCGTCATCATCGTGTCGTTGATCAGCACGAAGCGCACGCGTTCGCCGTGACGCAAGCGCAGCGGTTCGGCGTCGGAGAATTTCCGCCCGTTGAACGACCAGATGTAGCGCTCCATGTGGCCGGTCAGATGCAGTTCGATCGTGCGCTGCGTGTCCGCACTGATCGGCACGGTGATGCTGTGCAGGTCCGCATATGTCAGCACGCGGCGGCCGTTGTCGCGCAGGCCGACGCCGGGATCGTCGAGATTGCTGCGCGGCGTGTCGACGCGCATGTCGACGCCGGGACCGAATTCGGCGCGTGCATGCGTCGGCGCGACGGTCGCCCCCTGCATTGCGCCGGCATGTGCCATGCCTGCCATCGCGCCGTGGTCCACGCCGCCCATCGAAGCGTGATCCATGCCGGCCATCGCATCCGTCGATCCCATCATGTCGCGCATCGACAGCAGCGCGCGCGGTTCGAGCGCAGGCACGTCGGCCACCAGACCGGCGCGCGGCGTCAGCGTGCCGCAGGCGTAGCCGGAACGGTCCATCGCCTGCGCGAAGATCGCGTACGCGCGGTCCGCATCCGGCTCGACGATCACGTCGCAGGTTTCCGCGGTGCCGAGGCGGAATTCGTCGACGCTGACCGGCTCGATGTCCTGCCCATCGTGTGCGACCACGCGCAATTTCAGTCCAGGAACGCGCACGTCGAAGAAACTCATCGACGATCCGTTGATGAAGCGCAGGCGCACCTTGTCGCCGCGCGCGAAACTGCCGCTCCAGTTTGCCGCCGGCGGATGGCCGTTCATCAAGTAGGTGTAGACAAGCCCGGAGACGTCGGAAAGATCGCTCGGGTTCATGCGCATCCGGTTCCACATGCGCCGTTCGGCAAGCGCAGCGTGCACACCGGAGGCGCTCGCATCGCGCAGGAAATCGAGCGCGGTCGGCTTGGCGAGGTTGTAGTAGTCGCTGTGCTTCTTCAGCGTCGCGTAGATGTGCTCCGGGTCGGTGTCGGTCCAGTCCGACAGCAGCACGACGTAGTCGCGTTCGGCGCGGAAGCGCTCGCCCCCCCGCGGCTCGATCACGATAGGACCGTACAGTCCGACCTGTTCCTGGAAACGCGAATGGCTGTGGTACCAGTAGGTGCCGGCCTGATTCACCGTGAAGCGATAGGTATAGCTGTCGCCGGGCGCGATGCCCATGAAGCTCAGCCCTGGTACGCCGTCCATGTCGGCCGGCAGCACGATGCCGTGCCAGTGGATCGAACTGCGCTCGCGCAAGGCATTGCGCACGCGCAGCGTCACCGTATCGCCCTGGCGCCAGCGCAGCAGCGGTGCCGGCAGCTGGCCGTTGACGACGGTGGCCGCGCGCGGCGTGCCGGTGAAGTTCACCGTGGCGGCGCCGATGTCCAGATCGAACTGGGTGCCGTCGAGGACGGCACGGCGCAGCGGCGTTTGCGCGATCGCATGACCGCGCCAGCCAAGACCTGCCGCCATGCCGCCGATGGCCAGGCCTTGCACGAAGCGGCGACGCGTGACGCCCGCCGGCGCGCCGGCTAAAAAAGCATTCATTGGCAAAACTCCGAGGGCGACGCGTCGAGCACGCGTCACACGCTCCCACGCCACGCATGCAGCCGGCGTGCGAGAACATTACATCGCGGCAGTCAGGCGATCGGAGGCCGCAGCGGCCGCGGCGAAACGGTGGCGTACGCGCGTGGCAACGACGACGCCGCGATGGCGCCTTGCGCCGGCGTCATTCCCATCTGCAGCGCGATGAAACTCGCTGCACCGCACAGGGGTCCGCACGCGCATAGTTTGCCGAAGCAGCACAGGCAGTCATCGGCGTGCTGGTGCCGATGCGAGGCTTCAGCCATCTTCATGCCAGCACGGTCAGCCACGGTGTGCTGTGCGCACGCTTCGTGAGCGGGAGTCGCCGACGCTGTACGCATCTGCGCGGAAGCGATCGCCGGAACCGCGACGACCACGAGTGCATTCGTCACCAGTGCAAACGCCAGCAGGCCGGCGAGCACACGCGCTCCGCGGCCGCGAGCGAGGCGGCGCAGGCGCAACAGCAAGCTGGCGGAAAACGGCATCACGTCCGAGAATGGTACGCATCGAGCGCAGACGCGCAAGTGCGACGCGCCGGCGTCGCTGCCCTCTCCTGCCGCAGGTCGCATGAACTATCGCCACGCTTTCCATGCCGGCAACTTTGCCGATGTGTTCAAGCACACGATGCTGCTCGAGCTGATCGATGCGCTCGAAGCCAAGCCGTCCGCGTTCTGCTACGTCGACACGCATGCCGGCCGCGGCCGCTACGACCTGCGCAGCGACGAGGCCAGCAAGACGGGCGAAGCCGCCGCCGGCGTGCAGCGACTGCTCGCCGCGGTCGACCTGCCCGATGCGCTGCAGCGCTATGTCGCGCAGGTGCGCGCATTCGACGCAGGCGACGGCGACCCTTTGCGGCACTATCCAGGATCGCCGTTGCTCGCACGTGCCGTCATGCGCGAACAGGATCGCGCGATCCTGTGCGAATTGCAGGCCGAAGAAGCCGCCGCCCTGAAATCCACGCTGCGCGGCGATGCGCGCTTCGCGATCCATCAGCGCGACGGCTATGCGGCACTGAAGGCTTTGCTGCCGCCGCCGCAGAAACGCGGGCTGATCCTGATCGACCCGCCGTTCGAAGCGCAGGCGGCCGAATTCGACATGATCGCCGCCGCGCTCGGCGATGCCTTGCTGCGTTGGCCGAACGCGATCTATGCGATCTGGTATCCGATCAAGCTGCGCGAAACGCTGCTGCCGTTTCATCGCTGGCTGCATGCGCACGCCGGCAAGGCCGATGTGCTGGCAGCCGAGTTGCTGCTGCAGCCGGCCAACTCGCCGTTGCGCCTCAGCGGCTGCGGTATCGCCCTGATCAATCCGCCGTACCAGTTCGATCGCCGTCTGCAGACATGGCTGCCGGTCGCGCAGGACCTGCTCGCGCCGGATCATCAAGGCAGCCATCGCATCGAATGGTTGAAGACGGCTTGAGGCCTCAGCCGGCCGTGCGCGCGTACTCGGCAAGCGCGGTCGCGCGCGACGCCGCCAGATCGACGATCGGCTCGGGATAGCCGCAGTCGCGCAATCGCGCCGGATCCTGCCAGGGCCGATGAATCAGCTTGGCCGGCAGCGCGCGCAGCTCCGGCACCCAGCGTCGCACATAGTCCGCGTTGACGTCGAACTTCTCACCCTGCGTGACCGGATTGAAGATGCGGAAGTACGGCGCGGCGTCGGCGCCGCTGCCCGCGGTCCACTGCCAGCCTTGCGTGTTGTTCGCGAGGTCGGCGTCGACCAGGGTGTCCCAGAACCAGCGCGCGCCGTGCAGCCAATGCTGGCGGAGGTTCTTGGCCAGGAACGAGGCGGTCAGCATGCGCACGCGATTGTGCATCCAGCCGG
>Ga0247776_10000065_pt1 | contig 29852 bp, 26 predicted proteins | sample UWRJL199509C5_FD_179912 | JGI IMG/M metagenome (GOLD analysis project Ga0247776, IMG submission 179912) | Plant litter microbial communities from Arlington Agricultural Research Station in Wisconsin, United States - UWRJ-L199-509C-5 | ecosystem: Environmental > Terrestrial > Plant litter >...
CCGACCGTTCGGCCGCCTTCGCGAATCGCGAAGCGCAGACCTTCGTCCATCGCGATCGGGGCGATCAGCGTCACCACCATCTTCACGTTGTCGCCCGGCATCACCATCTCGACGCCTTCCGGCAACTCGCACGCGCCCGTCACGTCCGTCGTACGGAAGTAGAACTGCGGGCGGTAGCCCTTGAAGAACGGCGTATGACGACCGCCCTCTTCCTTCGACAGCACGTACACCTCCGCCTCGAACTTCGTGTGCGGTGTGATCGAACCCGGCTTGCACAGCACCTGACCGCGCTCCACGTCGTCGCGCTTCGTGCCGCGCAGCAGCAGTCCTGCGTTGTCGCCCGCCTGGCCCTGGTCCAGCAGCTTCCTGAACATCTCAACGCCCGTCACCGTCGTCTTCACCGTCGGACGGATGCCCACGATCTCGATTTCTTCGCCGACCTTGATCACGCCGCGCTCGATGCGCCCCGTCACCACCGTACCGCGGCCCGAGATCGAGAACACGTCCTCGACCGGCATCAGGAACGGCTTGTCGATGTCGCGCTGCGGCTCCGGAATCCAGCTGTCCAGCGCGTCCACCAGCTTGATGATCGACGGCACGCCGATCTCCGACTGGTCGCCTTCCAGCGCCTTCAGCGCCGATCCCTTGATGATCGGCGTGTCGTCGCCCGGGAACTGGTACTTGGAGAGCAGCTCGCGGATTTCCATCTCCACCAGCTCCAGCAGCTCCGCGTCGTCGACCATGTCCGCCTTGTTCATGTACACCACCACGTACGGCACGCCGACCTGGCGCGCCAGCAGGATGTGCTCGCGCGTCTGCGGCATCGGACCGTCCGCCGCCGAACACACCAGGATCGCGCCGTCCATCTGCGCCGCTCCCGTGATCATGTTCTTCACGTAATCGGCATGGCCCGGGCAGTCCACGTGCGCGTAGTGACGCAGCGGCGATTCGTATTCCACGTGCGCCGTCGAAATCGTGATGCCGCGCGCCTTCTCTTCCGGCGCCGCGTCGATCTGGTCGTACGCCTTGAACTCGCCGCCGAATCGTTCCGCGCCGATCTTCGTCAGCGCCGCCGTCAGCGTCGTCTTGCCGTGATCCACGTGGCCGATCGTGCCCACGTTCACATGCGGCTTCTTGCGCTCGAATTTTTCCTTGGACATGCCGAAACCCCGATCTGATGGAAACGTACTTAGGTGGTGGCGAACTCGAAAAAAACCAGACTTGCGATCTTGCAGCCCTGCGGCTGCAGGATGGTGCTCACGAATGGAATCGAACCATCGACCTCCTCCTTACCAAGGAGGTGCTCTACCGACTGAGCTACGTGAGCAGTTACTCGAGCCATTCTCCATGACGGCGAAGAACAGACCGGCGTCCTGCCGGACTTTTACGAACCTCATGCGGTCCTCCTGACCGCTAAGAACAGACCGGCGTCCTGCCGGACTTTTCAATGAAAGCAAAACAAAACTTTGCGCGGCCCGATCTTATGGAGCGGGAGACGGGAATCGAACCCGCACAATCAGCTTGGAAGGCTGAAGTTCTACCATTGAACTACTCCCGCTTGAACGAGCGACTGGTGGAGGGAGGTGGATTCGAACCACCGAAGGCGTAAGCCAGCAGATTTACAGTCTGCCCCCGTTGGCCGCTTGGGTATCCCTCCGGAACTCTCGATTCAGCGTGCCTTGTTCATTCCCGCTTCCGAAGGTTGCTCGGGCACGGAGCCGCGCATTGTCGTGGCCGAGCGTAGGCACTGTCAAGGTGTTCGATCGGAGAAAATCATCGCCGGCGCGCGTCGTCAGCCCCCCTGCCCCGACACCGCCTGGGTCGCGGGCACGGGGCGGAAGCGTGCGACCTCGGCCTCCATCGTCTTCGACAGCTCGATCAGCCTTCGCGCGTAGTCGGCCAGGCGACGGTCTTCCTCGCTGAGCGGCTGCCACGGCGGCACCGGCGTCGGCTTGCCGTCGGCGCGATCGAGCGCGACGAACGAGATCACGCAGCTGGTCGCGACGCGCTCGTCCATCGTCTTCAGGTCGTGCGCGGCCACATCGACAGCGAAATGCATGCTCGAGGTACCCGTGTGGATCAGCTTGGCGCGCACGCTCACCAGATCGCCGATCAGGATCGGTGCGACGAACTGGATGCCGCCGACCGCCGCCGTGACGCAATACTTGCCGCTCCAGCCGACGGCTCCGGCGTAACCGGCCTGGTCGATCCACTTCATGACCATGCCGCCATGCACCTTGCCGCCGAAATTGACGTCGGACGGCTCGGCGAGGAAGCGGAACTCGACGTCGCGTTGCTGGCCGGGCATCGGGCGGACCTCGAAAATCGCGGTCGCGTAGTCTAGGGGCTCGGAACGCCCTTGTGTGATTGCGGTCGCGTTGCGCGGCCGCAAGCGCACGTAAGCTCGGGGCATCCGCGCGGGGGCGCGGCAGGGGAACACGATCATGGCAGCGCTACGATGGCTCGGGCTTGGCCTTGCCCTGGCAGGCCTCGCCGATGCGAACGAAGTGACCGTCAAGAACGACTCGCTCAGCGACAACAGCAGCGGCGTCATCGTCACCGGTTTCGCCGCCGGCGAGGGCGCCGCGTCATGGCTGACCTCGCCGTGCGACGGCAGCGTCATCGCGGCCCAGGTGTTCTGGCGCTCGCAAGACGGCACTGCGGGGCAGGTCATTGCCGACGCGATCGACATCTATCGGGCCGGCACGTTTCCGAACCCGGGCGATCTCGCGGTCGAGATCGGCGGCCCGGTCCTGAACGACGGCGTCATCAACGAATACCGCTATCTGGACGAAAACAACACGATCCCGCTCGACGTCCCCGTCGTGCAGGACGAGGCCTTCGTGCTTTCCTTCGTCTTCGCCGACGCGCCGCCGGCGCCGGTCGGCCCGAGCGTGGTACGCGACACGGACGGTATCACGCCCGGCCACGACGCGCTGTACGGCGATATCGGCGCCGGCCTGCAGTGGTACGACGCCGCCACCGTCGGCATCAGCGGCGACTGGGTGCTGCGTGCGGTGGTGAACTGCCAGGCAGCCTCGACGGTCGCCGATGTCGGCGTCAGCCTGACAGCCGATCCGCCCGCGTACACGGCCGGCGCAGGTCTGACCTACACGATCACGGTCGCCAATGCGGGGCCTGCCAATGCACCAAACGTCACCGTCGTCGATGCGCTCCCGCAAGCCTACCTCGGCGCGACCTGGACCTGCGCCGCCAGCGGCAGTGCGAGCTGCGCGGCGAGCGGCAGTGGCACGATCGCCCAGACCGTCAACCTTCCAGTCGCCTCGCAGGTCGTTTTCACGGTCGCGGGGACGGTTGCCGCCGGCACCACCGGCATCCTCGGCAATTCAGCGACGGCGGTCGTCGCGCCGCCGCTGTCCGATCCGGCGACGACGAACAATACCGCAGTGCTGAACCTCGCGCCCGCGGCCATCGACCTGATCTTCGCCGACGGCTTCGAAGCGCCCGCACGCGCGGCCTGGCTCAGCGAGCACTGGGGTCGTTCGGAACGCTGAAGACCATCGGTATCGCGACGATGTCGTCCTTGCGGACAGCGGCGCCGACTTCGACGAAGCCGAGCCGGCGATAGACCGGCACCGCATACACCGACGCGTTCACGCCGATCTGCGTGGCGGATTGGCACTCGCACGGCACGCCGCGAGCGCGACATCCCAGAGCTGCCGGGCGATGGCCCGGCGCTGAAAACGTTCATCGACGAACAACAGATGCACATGGCAGTCGTCGCGCGTAGCGATCGACGACACCGACGATCGCCGCGCCGATTTCGGCGACATAATGCCGGTGCCCGGCCTGGATGCGCGCGCCGATCGCCTCGGACCCATCCATCCCAGCAGGTGCGCGACCGCGGCTGGCGACTGCTCGGGGAACACGAAGTGGCGCGCCGATTCGATGACCAGCGCGCTGATCGCACCGGCGTCTGCCGCGGTGGCCAGACGTATCCGCACTTGGCCGATCGCTAGACGTTGAAGCGGAAATGCAGCACGTCGCCTTCCTTGACGATGTATTCCTTGCCTTCCAGGCGCAGGCGGCCGGCATCCTTCGCGCCCGCCTCACCCTTGTACTTGACGTAGTCGTCGTAGGCGATCGTCTCGGCGCGGATGAAGCCGCGCTCGAAATCGGTATGGATCACAGCGGCCGCCTGCGGCGCGGTCGAGCCGCGCTTGACCGTCCACGCGCGGACTTCCTTCTCGCCCGCGGTGAAATAGGTCTGCAGGCCGAGCAGCTTGTAGCCGGCGCGGATCACGCGATTGAGGCCGGGTTCGTCGAGGCCGAGATCCTTCAGGAACTCGTCGCGATCGGCGTCTTCGAGCTGGGCCATCTCCTCTTCGATCGCCGCGCACACGGGCACCACCTCGGCACCTTCGAGCGCGGCGCGCTGGCGCACCTTGTCGAGGAACGGGTTGTTCTCGAAGCCGTCTTCCTTGACGTTCGCGATGTACATCAGCGGCTTCAGCGTGAGCAGAAAGAGATCGCGCAGCAGCGTCTTTTCCTCTTCATCGAGACCGGCCGAACGCGCGGCCCGGCCCTCGTTCAGCACGGCCTGCACCTTCTGCAGCACCGGCCGGCGCGCCAGCGCTTCCTTGTCGTTCGCCTTGGCGGCGCGCTCGACGCGGCTCAGCGCTTTGTCGACCGATTCCAGATCGGCCAGCGCCAGCTCGGTGTCGATCGTCTCGATGTCCGAGATCGGATCGATTCTGCCGGCCACGTGCACGATGTCGGTGTTCTCGAAGCAACGCACGACATGCGCGATCGCATCGACCTCGCGGATGTGCGCGAGGAACTTGTTGCCGAGCCCCTCGCCTTTCGAAGCACCCGCGACCAGGCCGGCGATGTCGACGAACTCGATCGAGGTCGGGATGATCTTCAAAGGCTTGGCGATCGCCGACAGCGCCTGCAGGCGCGGGTCCGGCACCGGCACGACGCCGACGTTCGGATCGATCGTGCAGAACGGAAAGTTCGCCGCCGCGATACCGGCCTTGGTCAGCGCATTGAAGAGGGTCGACTTGCCCACGTTCGGCAGACCGACGATGCCGCATTTGATGCCCATGATGTTCCGTAAAGGTTGAAGAGGAAAGGGTAAAGGGTGAGGTAGCGGTGCCGCCACACCCTTTACCCTTTCCACTTTACAGGCCGCAAAGCGGCCGACTCACGTCGTTGCAGTATGCAGTCGCTTGGTCGCCTCGTTGAACTCGCCCGCGACTGCCAGCGGCAGCACATCGAGCGAACGCGCGATCGCATCGAGCATCGCCGCTTCGTCGGCCGCCGAGGGCCGTCCGAGCACCCAGCCGAGCACGCGGTCCTTGTGGCCGGGATGGCCGATGCCCAGACGCAGGCGATGGAACTTGCCGTGACCGATGTGCGCGAACAGGTCGCGCAGGCCGTTCTGGCCGCCGTGACCGCCGTCGAACTTGAGGCGTGCCGCACCGGCCGGAAGATCGAGATCGTCGTGCACGACCAGCATCTCATCCGGCTCGATCTTCCAGTAGCGCAGCGCCGCTCCGACCGAGGCGCCGCTCGCATTCATGAAAGTGATCGGCTTCAGCAGCCAGAGCGAATGTCCGTCCAGCGAAATCTTCGCGGTTTCGCCGCGCAGCTTCGAGTCGATGCCGAAACGCGCGCCTTCGCGCTGTGCCAGCGCATCAACCAGCCAGAACCCCGCGTTGTGCCGGGTTCGCAGGTGTTCGGCGCCCGGATTGCCGAGCCCGACGATAAGGCGCAAGCCCGCCATGGTGCGCACGCGCGTTCCGTACGCCGCCCGCGCCTGTGCACGGGCGGCGCCGGAAACAAGCGCTTACTTCTTTTCGTCTTTCTTGGCCGGAGCCGCCGCAGCCTTCGCCGCCGGTGCTGCCGGTGCGGCTTCCGCCGCAGCCGCTTCGGTCGGTTCCGGCTCGGCTTCCTCGCGCACTTCCTTGGCGACGACGACCGCATGGTCGTGTTCCTTGCCCAGGCGCAGCTCTGGAATCTCGACGCCTTCCGGCAGCTTGATCTCCGACAGATGGATGATGTCGTCGATGGCCAGCTCGGACAGGTCGATCTCGATGTATTCCGGCAGATTGCGCGGCAGACAGGAGATTTCGACCTCGTTGATCTCGTGCGTGATGACGATGCCCGAGGTCTTGCCGGCCGGCGAGACTTCCTGGTTCAGGAAGTGCAGCGGTACGCGCACGCGGATCGCTTCGTTCTCGTTGACGCGCTGGAAATCGAGGTGCAGCACGAGCTGCTTGAACGGATGGCGCTGCATGTCACGCAGCAGCACCTTCTGCACGTCGCCGCCGAGGCTGAGATCGAGGATCGACGAGTAGAACCATTCGCTCTGGCTGGCGTGCCAGACGTCCTTGTGCTGCAGCTGGATGCTGACCGGCTTCAATTCGCCGCCGTAAACGATCGCCGGAACCACGCCTGCACGACGCAGGCGGCGGCTCGCACCCTTGCCCTCGTCGTTGCGCTTCTCGACGTTGATGAGATGAGACTTTGCCATTTTCGTGATGCCTTTGTTGCAGTTGTACCGCCTCGCGGCGGCTTGGAAACTCCCCCGCGACCAGGGGAGTGGGGGTTGGAGCCGGGATTCGGGATTGGGGAATTGGCGAAGGCGCAGCTCTTGCCCTACCGAATCCAATCCCCAATCCCAGCCTCAATCTACATACAACGAACTCACCGATTCGCCATAGGCGATGCGCCGGATCGTCTCCGCGAGCAGCTCGGCGACCGAGAGCTGGCGGATCTTGTTGCAGCCTTTCGCCGCCGCGGACAGCGGAATGGTGTCGGTGACGACGAGTTCGTCGAGCGCCGAACCATTGATGTTCTGGATCGCCGGCCCCGACAGCACCGGGTGCGTGCAGTACGCGACGACCTTACGCGCGCCGTTCTTCTTCAGCGCCGCAGCGGCCGCGCACAAGGTGCCGGCGGTATCGACGATGTCGTCGACGAGGATGCAGACCTTGTCCTTGACCTCGCCGATGATGTTCATCACGGTGGCTTCGTTCGCCCGCGGGCGGCGTTTGTCGATGATCGCGAGGTCCGCGTCGTCGAGGCGCTTGGCGATCGCGCGCGCTCGCACCACGCCGCCGACGTCGGGCGAGACGACGATCAGGTCGTCCTTCGCGTAGTAGCGCCAGATGTCGGCCAGCAGCACTGGCGAGGCGTACACATTGTCCAGCGGAATATCGAAAAAGCCCTGAATCTGGTCGGCATGCAGGTCGACCGTCAGCACGCGATCGGTACCGACCACCCCGATCATCTCGGCGGCGACCTTGGCGGTGATCGGCACGCGCGCCGAACGCGGGCGGCGATCCTGCCGCGCGTAGCCGAGATACGGAATGACCGCAGTCACGCTCGCTGCCGAGGCGCGCTTCAGCGCGTCGATCAGGGCGAGCAGATCCATGAAATTATCCGCCGTCGGCGCGCAGGTCGGCTGCACCACGAAGACCTCCTGCCGGCGCACGTTCTCCTCGATCTCGACCTGCACCTCGCCATCGCTGAAGCGGCCGACCAGGGCTTTGCCGAGCGGCACGTTCAACTCGGTGCAGATCGCCGAAGCCAGTTCGCGATTCGCATTGCCGGTGAAGACCAGAATGCCGGAGTTGCCTACGTTGGTGTCCAAGCTCTACTCCGTTACGCCAACTGTCCGACACGCCGCGCCGAAGCGCGAAAGTTTGTGAACCCCGGGATCAGGGGATGCCGGCCACGCAGGGCCGACCGATGTCTTCGCCGAAACGCACTGCAGTCAACCCAAGCGCTCGCCATGCGAGCGCTTGGGTTGACTGGGGCGGCAGGATTCGAACCTGCGAATGCCGGGATCAAAACCCGGTGCCTTACCACTTGGCGACGCCCCAACAAATCACGCTTTCCTTCGCGCCACACGCTCGGCGAGAGGACGCATCCCTCTGCGGCGCCGCCGCGCTCACGCAAACTCGTTCACGCCGCCACACCACGCCATTCCTGCAGCCGCGCCAGCAACGGCGACTGCGCGACACCGCACGCCACGAAAGCGCGCATGCCGGGCGGGCATTTTTCCACAACATCCATTGCGGTTTGGCGAGAATCGACCGCTGCGAACACGCAGCCGCCGGAACCGCTGAGCCGCGCCGCCCCGTAGCTTTTCAACCAGTCCAGCGCCTGCGCCACCGCGGAAAAGCGCTCACGCACGACCGGCTCGAACACATTGCCCGTCGCGACGCCCGAAAGGAAGAGCGGAATTGTCAGATGCGCCGCGTTGCGTGTCAATTCCGCTGCAGCGAACAGCGCCGCCGTCGGCACGCTAGCGCCGGGGTCGACGACCACATACCAGCGCTGCGGCAGGGGCAGCGGCGTCAGCCGTTCGCCGATGCCCTCGGCCCAGGCACTGCAACCGCGAACGAATACCGGCACGTCGGCGCCGAGTTGCGTGCCGAGCGCGGCCAACTGGTCGGTGTCGAGGCCGGTCTCCCACAGCGCGTTCAGCGCCACCAGGGTCGTCGCGGCATCGGAACTGCCGCCACCGAGGCCGCCGCCGAGCGGAACGCGCTTGTCGATCGCGATATCGGCGCCCCGGCGCGTGCCGCTGGCCGCCTGCAGCGCCCGCGCGGCGCGCACGGCAAGATCGTCGGCCACGGACACCCCTGGCAACGGATCGATACGAACGACCGCGCCGTCGGCGCGCACGCGCAGTTTGACCTCGTCGCCCCAGTCGAGCAGCTGGAACACGGTCTGCAGCAGGTGATAGCCGTCGGCTCGGCGGCCGACGATATGCAGGAACAGGTTCAGCTTGGCCGGCGCAGGCCACGCGCTCCAGGCGTCGGCCGTTCCCGCGCCCAGCGCCGTTGTCACGGACGCGCCCAGTCGCGGATTGCCAGACGCACCTTGTAGTCGCCCTTGCTGGCGAACACCTTGTTCGGCAACGGCGGATCGGACGCGCTGTCGTAACCCTGGTACTGCACGTGCCAGCCGTCCTCGTCGATCGCGGCCGGCAGGCCGTCCGTGCCGAAGGTGATGCCTGCCCGCAGCGAGGCGCGCAGGCCGCGCACCCAGCGCGTCAATTCGGCAACCGGTACCTGCCAGCCGAGTTCACGCGCGAGCAGATCGGCTGCATTGCCTTCGAGCGGCTGTTCGCGCAGGCCCTGCAGCACCGCGCGCTGCGGCGTACCGGACAAGGTCCAGGTCTTGCCGGTCACCGGCGCATGCACAATGAACTGGAATTCGTCGCCACGCTGCGTCCATTCGAGCGAACCGCTGCCGCTGTCGTGACCATCGGAAACTCCGAGCCGCCCACCCAGGCGCCAATTCTTCTGCGCGGACAGGGCTTGCTCACGCGCGTCCTGGCGAGCCAGCAGATCGCTGGTCGGCGCAACCGGTCTCAGCGGCCGGCCGGCACAGGCGGCGAGCAGCACCGCGATCGCACACGCGCCGACGCGCAGCACAAGCCGGCGCATCAGGTCGCCAGCCGCTGGATCGCTTCGAGCAAGGCCTTGTTCTTCGGATCCTTCTTGCGGCCTTCGTCCCATACCTTGCGCGCCTCGTCCCGATCGCCCTTGACCCATAGCACCTCGCCGAGGTGAGCGGCGATGTCGGCGTCCGGTTGTTTCGCATAGGCGCGCCGCAGCTGCGCCAGCGCCGCATCGAGATCGCCGAGGCGGTAGTGGATCCAGCCGAGGCTGTCGATGATCGCCGGCTCGTTCGGCTTCAGTTCGATCGCACGGCGCACCAGATCGCGCGCTTCGCCGAGCTTCGCATCGCCCTTGTGGCTGCTGTCGGCGAGCGTATAGCCGAGCGCATTCATCGCTTCGGCGTCGTCCGGCTTCAACTCGATCACGCGGCGCAGATCACGCTCGGCGCCGGAAACATCGCCCTGGTCGACCGCCAACAGCGCGCGCGCGTACAGCAGGCGTGGATCGTCCGGCAGGGTGACGAGCCCGCGCGTATAGACGGCGACTGCATCGCGCACACGCTGTCGCCGTGCCAGGACCTCGGCTTCCAGCAGGTAGGCATTGCCGAGCTGATCGCTGTCCTCGGCCGTCTGCGCCTGCAGCTGGTGCAGGAAATCGAGCGATTGATCGCTGCGCCCGAGCTGGTCGAGCAGCACCGCCTCGCGCATCTGCGCGTCGAACCAATGCTCGTCGTCGTCGCCGATGCCTCGGTACCACTCCAGCGCATCGTCGCGCTTGTCGACCAGCTCGGCGACCTGCCCCATCAGGTACAGGCGTTTGCTCGAGCGCGCGGATTTGTCGGCGACCAGTTCGCGGTACAGCGCGGCGAGGGCGTTCTTGTCGTCGGCGCGCGCCGCGTAGGCCGCGCGTGCGCCGTACGTGGCGTCGTCCTGAGGGCCATTCGCCAATGCACGCGCAGCGCCGGCGTTGTCGCCACTGTCGGCCAGCAACGCCGCATAGCCGCCGCGCAGGCGCAAACTCTTGGGGTCGCGCTTGAGTGCTTCGGAATATTTTTCACGCGCGCCGGCCTTGTCGCCGCGGTCGAGCGCCAGACGCGCGCTCCAGGCGTAGCCTTCGCCGCCGTGGAAGCGCGCGACGGCCGCATCGGCCAGGCGTTCGGCAAGCCCCTTGTCGCCGAGCTTGAAGGCAAGCTGGCTGACGGCCACCCAGTTGGTTTCCTTCGCTCCCAGATGCTGCGGCGTCGCCAGGCGATCGAGCAGATGAGCGGCAGCCGGCTTGTCCTCAGCGCTCAACAAGGTCTGCGCGATCAGGCGCCAGCTTTGCTGGTCGCCGCGCGCCGCCAGCGCGTCAAGGTCGGTATAGGCATCGTCGCTGCGTTTCTCGCCGAGGGCGATCCACGCGCGTACCTGCGCGATACCGGCATCCTTCGGCGCAAGCTGCTGCCAGCGCGCCAACGCGCGCGATGCCAGCGCCCATTGCTTGACCGACAGCGCCAGCCGTGCCGCCTCCTCGCTGACCGCCGGATCCGGCGACAGCGCGGCCGCATCGACGTAGCCCTGCGCGCCGGCCTGAAGATCGTTGTTCTGCAGCGCGAACTGCGCGGCGAGCAGTTTCGCCAGCAGGTCGTGTTCGGGCGCGACCGGCGTCGCAGCCGGCGCCACCTGGAAGCCGCCGACGTTCGCCTTGCGCGGCACCGGGGAGCAGGCGGCAAGCAGCGCCGCCGCGAGCAGTGCCGACGCGACCGCGGCTTTATGCCGCGGCGGTAAATGTCGATCGCGTGAGGCGATTCGGAAAGCCATGCAAAGCCTTGTCTTGCTTGATATCAAGGGATAGCGCCCGCACAATCCGCCGCGGTGGCGCGGCCTTGGCAGCGTCCCGACGACAGGCCGGCTAGCTTAGCCGATCCTGCCGTAGCCGTTCGGCGGCAGGCGTGCGGGGTCGGTCTTGCTGCGATGGTCATTGCGAGTTCTTCCGATCGGCGAATCGTCCGGTCGCGCTGCCGAGGTTTGCCGCGATACTTTTCATATGGCCCTAGTCGCCCTCGGACTCAACCACCTGACCGCACCGGTTGCGCTGCGCGAACGGGTCGCCTTCCCACCGGGAGCGACCACGCCGGCACTGGCCGAGCTGTCCGCGCAGCCCGGCGTGCGCGAGGCCGCGATTCTGTCGACCTGCAACCGCACCGAGCTGTATTGCACGGTGGAACCCGGCGCCGAAGGCGTACCCGCGGCGTGGCTGCACCATCATCAGGAGCTGACCCGCGCGCGCGTCGACGAGTTCCTCTATCTGCATCACGACGCCGATGCAGTGCGCCATCTGTTCCGCGTCGCCACCGGGCTCGAATCGATGGTCCTCGGCGAGCCGCAGATTCTCGGCCAGGTCAAGGACGCCTACGCCTATGCACGCGAAGCGCATACGTTGAAGGCCCCGCTCGAGCGTCTGTTCCAGAACACCTTCGCGGTCGCCAAGCGCGTACGCTCGGACACGCGCATCGGCGCGAACACGGTCTCGGTCGCCTTCACCGCGGTGCGCCTGGCCGAACGCGTGTTCGCCGACCTGCGCGAGGCCTGTGTGCTGCTGATCGGCGCCGGTGAGACAATTGAGCTCGCGGCACGCCACCTGACCGAAGCCAAGGTCAGGCGCCTGATCGTCGCCAACCGCACGCTCGACAACGCACAGACGCTGGCGACGCGTTTCGGCGGCTACGCGATCGCGCTGGCCGACCTCGGCAAGCATCTGGCCGAAGCCGACATCGTGATCGCTTCGACCGCCAGTCGCGATCCCGTTCTGAGCCATGCCCAGGTCGCCGCCGCGATCGCCGCGCGTCGGCGCCGTCCGATGTTCCTGGTCGACATCGCGGTGCCGCGCGATATCGAACCGGCCGTCGCAGAGCTCGAAGACGTCTATCTCTACACGATCGACGACCTGCGCCAGGTCATCGACGAAAACCTGCGTTCGCGCCGCGAAGCCGCACGCGAAGCCGAGGCGATGATCGAACTCTCGGTCGAGCATTTCATGGGCTGGTGGCGCGCGCTCGATGCGCACAATCCGGTGATCGACCTGCGCCGCGTCGCCGAGGCGAACCGCGACGAAACACTGGCCAAGGCACAGGCATTGCTCGCCCGCGGAAAATCGCCGGAGGAAGCGCTCGCCTTCCTGGCCAACACGCTGACCAACAAATTACTGCATGCGCCCAGCGCGAACCTGCGTGCCGCCGCGCTGCGCGGCGACGAGGAATTGCTGCGCGCAGCCGAGCGGTTGTTCGATACGAACGCGGAGATTCGGGATTAGGGATTGGGGACTCGGCAAAGCGGGTGTGCGGTCTCACCGCTCATTCGCATCCTCCGCCAAACGAAACCGCCCTCGCTCTTCCGAATCCCGAATCTCCACTCTCCAGTCCCGGCTCCAAATGCAACCCAGCATCCGCCGCAAACTCGAACAACTCGCCGAGCGCCATGAGGAGCTCGAGCACATGCTCGCCAGCGCCGAGGTACTGGCCGACGCGAAGCGCCTGCGCGATGTGTCACGCGAGCATTCGCAGCTGACGCCGCTGACCGAAGCACTGCGCGCCTACGATGAAACCGGCAGTGCATTGGAATCCGCGCAGGCGATGCTGCGCGACCCGGAGTTGAAGGAACTCGCACAGGAGGAAATCGCCACGCTGCAAAGCGAACGCGAGGCGCTGGAGAGCGATCTCAACCGCCTGCTGATCCCGAAGGACCCGCGCGATGAAGGCAATCTGTTCCTCGAGATCCGTGCCGGCACGGGCGGCGACGAGGCGGCGCTCTTCGCCGGCGACCTCATGCGCATGTACCTGCGCTATGCCGAACGGCGCCGCTGGAACGTGGAGATTCTTTCCGCCAGCGACGGCGAGCATGGCGGCTACAAGGAAGTCATCGCGCGCGTGGAAGGCAATGCGGCGTTCTCGCGGCTGAAGTACGAATCAGGTACGCACCGCGTGCAGCGCGTGCCGGCCACCGAGGCGCAGGGACGTATCCATACCTCCGCGGCCACCGTCGCGATCCTGCCCGAGCTTGATGAAGTCGACGAGATCGAGATCAAGGACGCGGACCTGAAGACCGATACGTTCCGCGCGTCCGGCGCCGGCGGCCAGCACGTCAACAAGACCGACTCGGCGATCCGCATCACGCATCTGCCGAGCGGCATCGTCGTCGAATGCCAGGACGAACGCAGCCAGCACAAGAATCGTGCACGCGCACTGTCGCTGCTGAAGGCGAAACTGCTCGACGCCGAGCGCAGCAAGCAGGCCGCCGAGCAAGCCGAATCGCGCAAGCTGCAGGTCGGGTCCGGCGATCGCAGCCAGCGCATCCGCACCTACAATTTCCCGCAGGGCCGCGTCACCGACCATCGCATCAACCTGACCCTGTACCGATTGCCCGAGATCGTTGCCGGCGACCTCGACGAACTGATCGATGCGCTGACGCACGAGGACCAGGCCGATCAGCTGCAGCAGCTGACCGGGAATCTGTAAAAAAAGACTCAAAGCGCGCGCCCGATGACGTCCGACTCGAGCTTGGCGGCGGGATCGAGCGCGACCATGCGTTCACTCGTGCCGCTTGCGCCGGGCGGCGTCCAGTGGCAGTCGATGTGCGGCACGCCGGGCGCATCCATCCGGAAGCACACCGGCACCAGCGCCGCGCTGCTGCGTGGATGCCCGCCGACGACTTCCGGTTCGAACGTCCACTGCTTCACCGCGTTGGTCGCCGACCGGACAAACGCGGTGTCGGCCTGCGGCGCTCCCGCGTAGGGCTCGACGTCCTTGACCCTGCCCGCTTCGTCATAGTCGACTTTCAGCACGACCAGACCCTGACGCCTGCCGGCCGCGGCGTTTTCCGGATACTTCGGCGCGGTCTGACGGCCGTAGCCGCCGCCGGTCGAGGCGCCGGCGAGGTTCACGCGATAGTTGCCATCCGCCTGCGCATCGAGCCTGAGCAGGAGTTGCAGCTTCGACTCGGTCGCTGCGGGCACGCCATCGACTTTGCCGGGGCTGATCTTCCAGCTGCGGATGTCCTTTTCCAGTTTCTCGTGCAAGGTCGGCAGTTGCTTGTCGTCGGTGCTGAGCCGCGTAATCCGGCCGCCGGCGTCGACGCCGAGGCTCCAGGTCATGTTGACGAAGACCGGTGCCGACTCTGCCGGCGCGGCTGCCGCGCCGGCAGCTGCGAGCGCGCCGGCGAGAACCATTGCGGAGATCATGGTGCTTGCGCTGCGATGACGCATGAAAATCCTCCTCACTGCCCTGCGCAGTATCGGCTGACCGCCCGGTCGCAAACAACGCCCGGCGCCCGCTGTAGCAGATTTTTACGTCGTCGGTTAGCGTCTTGCCATGAACGATACCAACGCACGCATGTTCGATGCAGGATTGGCGCAGATCGCGAACCTGCTCGACGACGGGCGCTACGGCGACGCGGCAGTGCAAGCGCTCGACCTGCGCCGACAGTTTCCGGCGCAGGCCGAAGCCGCACGCCTGCATGCGATCGCGCTGCTGCAGCTCGGCCGCATCGGCGAGGCGCGTGAAGCGCTCGAGCAGGCGCGTCGGCTTGCGCCGCACTCGATCCAAGTGCTGTGCAACCTCGGCAGCGTGTTGCTGGCGGCGGGCGACGCGGGCGCCGCCGTGGAGACCCTGCAGGGCGCCTTCGCGCTCGCCCCGATGCATCCGTCCGTGCTCAATGGACTCGGCAATGCGCGCCGCGCCGCGGGTGATCTTGCCGGTGCGCGCGATGCTTATCTCGCCGCCACCCGAGCGGCGCCGGATCACGTCGGCGCCTGGTTCAATCTTGCTGCCGCGCGTCTCGCACTCGGCGAGTACGCACAGGCCGAACGCGACGCGCGGCACGCCTCGACGCTGGCGCCGGCGCATCCGGAGGGCCTGCTGCTGCTCGGTCATGTGCTGGCCGCGCAGCATCGCTTCGCGCAGGCGCAGAACGCCTATGTCGCCGGCGCGCGCAGTGCGCCGCGCGATGCCCGCTTTCCGTATCAGATCGGACTGATGGCCGAAGAGCAGAAACAATTCGCCGTCGCAGCCGAGGCGCATGCGCGCGCATTGGCGCTCGATCCGAATCTGCATCACGCGCTCGGCCAACTGGTGTTCCTGCGCCGCCAGTTGTGCGACTGGCGCGACCTCGATGCCTTGTCCGCCGACTTGCGCGCGCGCGTCGCGGCAAAAGCGCCGGGCATCGCGCCGTTCGCTTTCTTGTCCGAACCGGCAAGTGCCGCCGAGCAGTTGCGCTGCGCGCAGACTGCGGCTGCGGCGATCGATGCGAATGCAGCGCCGCTGCGCACGCATCTTTTTCATCGGCAGTCACACATCGATGCCGGCGCCACGCTGCGCGTCGGTTTCATCTCGAACGGCTTCGGCAACCATCCAACCGGCCTCTTGATCGTTGCGATGATCGAGGCGCTGCGCGAGCAGGCGATCGAGGTGCACCTGTTCGCAACAAGCATCGATGACGGCAGCACGATCCGCCGGCGCCTGCGCGACGCCGTGCATCATCTGCACGATGTTGCCGAGCTCGGCCCGTTGCCGCTCGCCGAACGCATCCATGCGAGCGCGATCGAGATCCTGGTCGATCTGCGCGGCTACGGCGGCGGCAGCGTCGCCGCTACGCTGGCGCTGCGAGCGGCGCCGCTGCAGGTCGGCTGGCTCGCCTATCCGGGCACGTCCGGCTCGGCCTGGCTCGACTACGTGATTGCCGATCGGATCGTGCTGCCGCCGGCGCTGCGCGCGCAATTTTCCGAACAGGTGGCCTGGCTGCCACGCTGTTTCCAGCCCTCCGATTCGACGCGCATCGTCGGCGAGCCACCGAGCCGAGCGGCCTGCGGCCTGCCGCCGGAAGGCGTCGTGTACGCCTGTTTCAACAACAGCTACAAGATCAATCCAAGCAGTTTCGAACGCCTGCTCGCGGTGCTGCGCTCGGTGCCCGAGTCCGTGCTGTGGCTGCTGTCCGGTCCGGATGGCGCCGATCAGCGCCTGCGTGCCGAGGCGCAGCGGCGCGGCGTCGACGCGGCCCGTCTGCTGTTCATGTCGAAGCTGCCGCACGCGGACTATCTGACCCGCTACCAGCATGCCGATCTGTTCCTCGATACGGTGCCGTACAACGCGCACACGACGGCGTCGGATGCGATCTGGGCCGGCTGCCCCGTACTCACCGTCGCCGGCGAAGCGTTTGCCGCACGCGTCGCGGCAAGCCTCAATCATCATCTCGGCCTGCCGCAGATGAACGCGCCCGACGATGCCGCTTTCATCGAGATCGCGATTCGCCTGGGCCGCGATGCGCAGGCGCGCGCGGCGCTGCGGCGCGAACTCGCCGAACGGCGCCGCGACAGTCCGCTGTTCGATATGCCGGGTTTCGCGCGCGATTTCGCGGCCGTACTGCACGAGATGTCGCGCCGCCATCGCGCCGGGCTCGCGCCGGCTGCGTTCGGTTGAGCTTCCCGCGGCGATCGGGCCGCGCTACGCTGGCGGAATGACCGCCCAACCCGATTTCATTCCGCTCAACATCTGCGTGCTGACCGTTTCGGACACGCGCACCGCCGACAACGATACCTCCGGCGATTTTCTCGTGCTGTCGCTCGGCCAGGCCGGACATCGCCTGCACGAACGTCGCATCGTGAAGGACAACCGCTATCTGATGCGCGCAATCGTCGCCGGCTGGATCGCCGACGAAAGCGTGCACGGCGTCCTCGTGACCGGCGGTACCGGCTTCACAGGGCGCGATTCGACGCCCGAGGCGATCCTGCCGCTGCTCGACAAGGAAATGCCCGGTTTCGGCGAGACGTTCCGCGCCGTCAGCTTCGAGGAGATCGGCACCGCGACGATGCAGTCACGCGCCTTCGCCGGGTTGTCGAACAATACCTTCGTGTTCTGCCTGCCCGGCTCCACCTCGGCCTGCCGCACGGCCTGGGACAAGCTGATCCGCCAGCAACTGGATGCGACCACGAAGCCGTGCAACCTCGCCACATTGATGCCGCGCCTGCGCGAGATCTGAGGGCCGGCGCTGTCGGCGCCGATCCCTCTGCGCGAGCCATTCCCGGAGACGACGACATGAAAGCGCTGAAGAAGAAAAAATACGAACACATGCTGGAGGATCTCTACAAGGACCTCGTCGATCTGCAGCGCTGGATCATCGCGACCGGCAAGCGCGTCGTGATCATCCTCGAAGGCCGCGATGCTGCGGGCAAGGGCGGCATCATCAAGGCGATCAGCGAGCCGCTCAATTCACGCTATGCGCGCATCGTTGCGCTGCCGAAGCCGAGCGAGCGCGAGAGCACGCAGTGGTATTTCCAGCGCTACGTCGAGCATCTGCCGGCGGCCGGCGAACTCGTGTTGTTCGACCGCAGCTGGTACAACCGCGCCGGCGTCGAACACGTGATGGGATTCTGCAGCGAAGTGCAGTACCGCCGCTTCATGCAAGACTGCCCGACGTTCGAGAAGCTGATCACCGACGACGGCCTGATCCTGCTGAAGTACTGGCTCGCGGTCGACCAGGAAAACCAGGACCAGCGCTTCATCGAGCGTGCGACCGATCCGCTCAAGCGCTGGAAGATCTCACCGGTCGATCTAAAGGCGCGCGAACAGTATGCCGCCTATGGCAAGGCGCGCGACACGATGCTGAAAGCGACGCATGCCGAATGGGCGCCCTGGTTCGTTGCCGACTTCAACGACCAGAAACGTGGACGGCTGAACCTGCTGTCGCATCTGCTCGCACGTCTGCCCGAGCGCGCGCCGCCGGACAAGCCGCTCAAGCTCGCGAAGCTCAAGGGCAAGCCGGGCCGCGAGCATCTCGCCGACCGCAGCCTGTGGATTCCCGAGCGGGTCTGAGAGGCTGCCTGCGCGGCGAAATTTTCCACGGTGTGCCGATAGCCTGCGTATATCCACGCCGTCAGACATGAACGAAACACGGCGCCGATTTCACATCGCGTATACCTGACGCGCCCGATTCTCCACCCGTTCCGACCGACGACATCATGTTCGCCGAGGCAGGCATCCCTTGAAGGCAAGGGATGCACTCGACACGCCTCGCTGTTGGAAAAGCGCTTCGTGGGGATGGCGCACAGAGAGTGAGGATGCGCGCTGCGCCCTCGAATGTGTACTTTTATATTAATTAACTATTTAGCAAGCCGCCTGTACATCCGCGTTCGCCGGCGACGAAGCGCGCACCCACCGGGTGGCCGCACGAAATGAATCCGCTCCCTCTGCTCCATGTGTTCGCCGCCAGTCTCGCGCTGCTGCTCGCCGGCTGGCTCGTGCAGCGGCGCACGCACAATGCCGGGCTCGCCGACTTGCTGTGGGCGGCCTGCATCGCGGGCAGCGCGCTCTACTACGGCATCGTCGCCGGCGGCTCGCTGATCTCGCTGATGCTGGTGACGGTGATGGGCAGCGTCTGGGGATTTCGCCTGATCATGTACTTGCTGCGGCGCATGCTGAACGAGCGCGAGGATCCGCGCTATCGCCAGCTGCGGCAGCACTGGGAGGGCGATCAGCGTCGCATCTTGCTGCTGTTCGCAGGACGCGCGTTTTCCGCGACGCTGTTTTCGCTGCCCCTGTATGTCGCGGCCGGCAACCCGCTCGCGCGGGTGGGAGCCTGGACGATTCTCGCCGCGGTGATCTACCTGATCGGCTTTGCCGGCGAAGCCTATGCCGACATGCAGCTTGCCCGGTTCCGCTCGAAACCCAAGCACCTCGGGCACACCTGCCGCGAGGGCCTGTGGCGTTTTTGCCGGCATCCGAATTATCTGTTCGGCTGGCTGCACTGGTTCAGCTACGTGTTTCTGGCCGTTGGCATGCCGTGGCCCTTGTGGGCGCTGACGCTGCTCGGCCCCGTGCTGACCATGCTCGGCTGGATCAAGGCGATCCCGGCGGCGGAAGCGCAGGCGGTTCGCACGCGCGGCGACGACTATCGCGCCTACCAGCGCACGACCCACCTGCTGCTGCCGTGGTTTCCGCGCGGCTGGCCGAACGATAGGCCCGACCCGTCGAACTGGCATACGCCGCTCGCGGTAATGCGCGTGACGACCCCGGTGACGCCGCGCCGCACGCCGGCGCCGGCGTATCGCCTGTCCGCCGACATGCTGTCGACGCCCAAACCCGGCGAGGCCGGCGGTTCCGGGCCAGGGCTCTGATAACTCAGCCGCTCAGGGACGCCGCGTGAGTTCCGAATTTTCCTTGCTCACCGGCATCAGGTCGCTCTTGGAAACGCCGAGCCAGTAGAGAATCGGATTGGCGAAGAAGATCGATGACAGCGTGCCAATCACGATACCGACCAGCATCGTCAGGCCGAACCCGTGCACGGCCGGACCGCCGACGAAGTAGAGCGCGAACATCGACAGCGACGTCGTCAGCGAGGTCATGATCGTGCGCGACAAGGTCTGGTTGATCGCCTTGTTGAGGATCGAGTACGGCTCGGCCTTGCGCGTCAGGCGGAACAGCTCGCGCACGCGGTCGAACACGACGACCTTGTCGTTGATCGAGTAGCCGATCACCGCCAGCACGGCGGCCAGCACGGTCAGGTCGAATTCCATCTGCATCAGCGCGAAGAAGCCGAGCGTGAGAATGGTGTCGTGGATTTCGCTGGCGATCGCCGCGATCGCGAAGCGTTTCTCGAAGCGGATGCCGATGTAGATCATGATGCCGAGCATCACGAACACCGCCGCGACGATACCGTCGCTCTTCAACTCGGCGCCGACCTGCGGGCCGACGAAGTCATGCCGTTTGGAGGTCACGTCGGGGCGCTTGGCTTTCAGTGCGTTGATCACGTCGGCCGAAATCTTGTCGCCGTTTTTTTGGTCGGGCGGCGTCTGCAGGCGGATCGATACGTTGCGCGTGCCGCCGAGGCTCTGCACCTGCGCGTTGTGGAAGCCGCCGGCTTCGAGCGCGTCGCGTACCTGGTCGACTTCGACCGGCTGCTCGTAGGCCGCCTCGACCAGCACGCCGCCGGTGAAATCGAGCGCGTAGTTGAGACCCCGCGTCAGGATCAGCCCGAGCGACAGGACCATCAGCACGACCGAGATCGCGACGCTGACCTTGCGCCAGCCGAGGAAATCGATGTTGCTGTTCGGATTGAAGAGTTCCATGGATGGATTCCGTCAGGCGGCCAAGCCGCGCGTGTAACCGCTGCCGATCGACAAGCCCTTCAGCTTGCGGCGGCCGTGCACGAGGTTGGTGATCGCATGCGTGACCGTCACCGAGGTGAACATCGAGGTCAGGATGCCGATGAACAGGGTCACGCCGAAACCGCGGATCGCACCGGAGCCGAGCGTCATCAGTGCCAGCGCAGCCAGCAGGTGGGTCACGTTGGCGTCGAGAATCGTCGCGAACGCCTTGTCGTAGCCGGCGCGGATCGAGGCCAGCGGCGTCGAGCCGTTGCGCAGTTCTTCACGGATGCGCTCGCAGATCAGCACGTTCGCATCGATCGCCATGCCGAGCGTCAGCACGATACCGGCGATACCAGGCATGGTCAGGGTCACGCCGATCGCCGACATCACCGCGAGCAGCAAGACCAGGTTGAAGAACAGCGCGACGTCGGCGATCAGGCCGAACACCCAGTAATAGAACGCCATGAACACGAGCACCGCGGCGAGGCCGAGTGCGACCGCCCTGACGCCCTTGAGGATGTTGTCATTGCCGAGGCTCGGGCCGATCACGCGCTCCTCGACGATGTCGGTCGGCGCGGCGAGGGAACCGGAACGCAGCAACAGGGCAAGATCGGAGGCTTCCTTGTTGCTGGCAAGGCCGGTGGTTGAGAAGCGGTTCGAGAATACGCCGCGGATATTGGCGAGATTGATGACTTCCTCGGTGATCTTCGAGCTGCGCACTTCCTTGCCGTCGACGACCTTCACTTCCGGCGTGCGCTCGACGTAGAGCACGGCCATCGGCTTGCCGACGTTCTGCGAAGTGAAGTCGAGCATCTTCTTGCCGCCAGCCGAATTCAGCGTCACGGACACCGCCGGCGTGCCGCTCTGCGGATCCGGCGCGCTCGAGGCATCGATCATTTCGTCGCCGCTGACGATCACTTTCTTTTTCAGCAGGATCGGCTGCTGCTTGCCGTCGGGGCCGCGCCCGCGGTGGTAGTACAGCTTGTCGTCCGGCGGCACGACGCCGCCCTTGGCCGCTTCGAGCGCGTTCGCGTTCTCGTCGACCGCGTGATACTCCAGCGTCGCCTGCACGCCGAGGATCTTCTTCGCCTCGGCCGTGTCCTGCACGCCCGGCAGTTCGACCGCGATGCGCGAATCGCCCTGCTGCTGGATCAACGGTTCGGCGACGCCGAGCGCATTGATGCGGTTGCTCAGCGTGGCCTGGTTCTGGCGGATCGTGTTCAGCGCGATCTCGCGGATCTTCTCCGGCTTGACGCTCGCGTTCAACGTGTACGCCTCGCCCACCTGTGCGCCATTGGCGATCGTGATGTCCGGCACCTTGGCCTGAATCGCGGCGAGCGCCGCGTCGCGGTCCTCGGCACTGCGCAGCTGCACCACGATGCCCTGCGGCCCGCGGCCGACCGACTGGTAGCGGATGCTCTTGTCGCGCAGCGCGACGCGGATGTCGTCGCTGTAGCGCGTCAGCTGCTTCTCCAGCACGTCCTTGTCGTCGACCTCCATCAGGAAGTGCACGCCGCCCTGCAGATCGAGGCCCTTCGGCATTTCACGCGCGCCGATCGCACGCATCCAGCCCGGCACGGTCGAGGCGAGGTTCTGCGCCACCGTGAACTGATCGCCGAGCGCCGTCTTCAGCGATTCGGCCGCCTTCGCCTGCTGCTCGTTCTCGCCGATCGGCAACCTGACCAGGACATGGCCGTTGCTGAGATCGATGCTCTGGAAACCGATCTTGTCCTTCTCCAGCACGCCCTGGACCTGCTCTTTCAAGGCCTGGTCCACGGTCGCGCCGCGATTGGCGACGATCTGCACGGCCGGCTGCTGCACGAACAGGTTCGGCAAGCCGTAGAGCACGCCGAGCAGCAGCACGACGACAACGATCGCGTATTTCCAGCGGGGAAAATCGTTCATCTTGTAATCCGGGTCGACGCCGCAGACCCCTCGTCCGCAGCGGAAGAAACGCAGGAGACGATCAGGCGGCTTTGAGCGTGCCCTTCGGCAACACGGCGGAGATCGCCTGCTTCTGCAGCTTGACGCTGACGTTCGGCGCGATTTCGAGCACGACGAACTGGTCGGCGATCTCTTCGATGCGGCCGAGCAGGCCGCCGTTGGTCAGCACCTCGTCGCCCTTGGCCAGCGCCGAGATCATCGTGCGCTGTTCCTTCGCACGCTTCATCTGCGGGCGGATCAGCATGAAATAGAAGATGCCGAACAGCACGATCAGCGGCAGGAACGAGATCAGCGGATTCGCCGCCGCGCCGGGGGCAGCCGTCTGCGCATGAGCATTGGCGATGAAAAAATCCATGGTGTCTCCAGCGGATACTGCGGCCGGCGGGACTACCGGACCGGTCGAAAAGGTCGCGGATTATGCCATACGCCCGCCCGCATCGCCCTCCCCGTCGTTTTCGGCGGCCGGCGAGCCGGCACGCTGCGCATGGAAATCTGCCACGAACGCGTCCAGCCGCGCGCCGGCGATCGCCTCGCGCAGGCCATGCATCAATTCCTGGTAGTAGTGCAGATTGTGGATCGTCGCCAGTTGCGGCCCGAGCATCTCGCCGCAGCGGTCCAGGTGGCGCAGATAGGCACGGCTGAAACCGGAGCGGCAGGTGTAGCAGGTGCAGGACTCGTCCAGCGGACGCGTATCGCGCTCGTACTTCGCGTTGCGGATGCGCAAGGTGCCGTGGCGCGTGAACAGGTGCGCGTTGCGCGCGTTGCGCGTCGGCATCACGCAGTCGAACATGTCGACGCCGCGGCGCACCGCCTCGACGATGTCCTCAGGCCGTCCGACCCCCATCAGATAGCGCGGACGCTCGCGCGGCAGCAGCGGCAAGGACGATTCCAGTGTCGCGTTGCGCTCGTGTTCCGGTTCACCGACCGCGAGGCCGCCGATCGCATAGCCGTCGAAACCGATACCGATCAAGGCATCGGCGGAACGTTTGCGCAAATCCGAGTAGACGCCGCCCTGCACGATGCCGAACAGCGCATTCGGATTGGCGAGCTGGTCGAACGCACGGCGCGAACGCGCGGCCCAGCGCAGCGACAATTCCATCGAGTCGCGCGCCTGCTGCACGGTCGCGGGGTACGGGGTGCATTCGTCGAAGATCATCGCGATGTCGGAATCGAGCACATGCTGGATGCGCATCGACTCTTCCGGACTCAGGAACACTTTCGATCCATCCACGGGCGAGGCGAACGTGACGCCCTCCTCGGTGATCTTGCGCTTGTGCGCCAGGCTGAATACCTGGAAGCCGCCGGAATCGGTGAGGATCGGTTTGTTCCAGCCGATGAAGCGATGCAGTCCGCCGAATTCGCCGATCACCTCGAGGCCCGGACGCAGGAACAGATGAAAGGTGTTGCCTAAGATGATCTGGGCGCCGATGCCTTCGAGATCGCGCGGCGTCATCGCCTTGACCGAACCGTAGGTGCCGACCGGCATGAACGCCGGCGTCTCGATCGTGCCGCGCGGAAGGTTGAGACGGCCGCGGCGCGCGGCGCCATCGCTGGTCAGTAGTTCGAATTGCATGCTTGGATCGGATCCCGCAGTCGGTAGAACCTTGCCCTTCATGATCTCGCACAAAACGCGACGACGAAGGGACGAACATCACATCGATGGGTGCGCGGACGGCCAGATCAACATCGCGTCCCCGTACGAGAAAAACCGGTAACGCTGCTCGACGGCGTGCCGGTACGCAGCGAGGATCAAATCGCGCCCGACGAACGCGGACACCAGCATCAGCAAGGTCGATTCAGGCAGGTGGAAGTTCGTGATCAGCGCATCGACACTGCGGATGCGGTAGCCGGGAAAGATGAAGATCTGCGTCTCGCCAGCGAACGGCCGCAGCTCGCCATCGCGCAGCGAGGATTCGAGCGCGCGCACGACGGTCGTGCCGACCGCGATCACGCGCCCGCCGTTCGCGCGCGTGCGGCGGATCTTCTCGACCAGCTCGGCACCGACATTGAGCCACTCCCGATGCATCACGTGATCTTCCAGCTGCTCCGCGCGCATCGGCTGGAACGTACCGGCGCCGACGTGCAGCGTCACGTAGCCGCAATCGACGCCGCGTTCTCGCAGCGCCGCCAGCAGCGCCTCGTCGAAATGCAGCCCGGCCGTCGGCGCTGCCACCGCGCCGGACTCGCGCGCATAGACCGTCTGGTAGCGTTCGTCGTCGGCGTCATCCACGTCGCGCGTGATGTAGGGCGGCAGAGGCATGCGACCGAGCCGCAACAGCAGCTTTTCCAGCGGCTCGGCCGTTTCGAAGCGCAGCAGGAAGAATTCGCCGTCGCGGCCGAGCACGCTGACCACGCTGCCGTCCTGCAGGACGATGCGGCCACCCGCTTTCGGCTTCTTGCTGACGCCGAGCTGGGCGCGCGCCTCGTGCGTGCCGGTCACGCGTTCGATCAGGATTTCGACCGCACCGCCGCTGTCCTTGCGCCCGAACAGGCGAGCCGGCAGCACCCGGGTATCGTTGAACACGAGCAGGTCGCCGGCACGCAGCAGGGTGGCCAGTTCGTCGAAACGGCGATCCTCGAAGCGGCAGGCCGCCGCATCGACCAGCAGCAGGCGGCTGGCCGAACGCCGCGCCAGCGGCGCCTGCGCGATCAGTTCCGGTGGCAGATCGAAATGGAAATCGGACTTCTTCACGCGGCAACGGCACTGCGAACGGGGCGCGCATTGTAGGCCAATGCGCCGCGTATCCCTGGGCTTCAGCGCGTCGGGCCGGGGCCGCTCGCCGCCGGTCTCCGCGCAGCGCCTTGCGTCGCGCAGAGCGACCCGCGTTGCCAGGTCCGCGTCAAAGCCAGCCCTTCTGCCGCGCCAGCCGATACGCCTCGATGCGGTTGCCGACGCCGAGTTTTCCGATCGCCTCGGAAAGATAATTGCGCACGGTGCCTTGCGAGAGATTCAGGCGTCCGGCGATATCGCCAGCGGACAGGCCTTCGCCGGCCAGGCGCAGCACCTGGCGTTCGCGATCGTTCAACGGATCGGCTTCCGACCACGCCTCGACCGCCAGTTGCGGATCGATCGCGCGACCGCCGCGATGGACCTTGCGCAACGCTTCGGCGAGTTGCTCGGCCGGCGCGTCCTTGAGCAGGTAGCCGCCGACGCCGGCATCGAGCGCGCGGCGCAGAAAACCGGGCCGCGCGAAGGTCGTCACGATGACGACCTTGCACGGCAATTCGTGGCGCTGCACGCGTTGTGCGAGTTCGAGCCCGGTCAACCCCGGCATCTCGATGTCGGTCACGAGCAGGTCGGGCTTCAGCTGCTGCAGCAGGCGCCAGGCCTCTTCGCCATCGGCAGCGCTGCCGGCGACCTCGATATCGGTTTCCAGACCGAGCAGCGCCGACAATGCGCCGCGCACCATCGCCTGGTCTTCGGCAAGCAGGACACGTATCACGTTGGCTCGGACTCCCGGAGCGGCTACGGCACGCACCGCTGCCGCGCACTCTAGCAAGGAGATGCATCATCGAGTCAGGACTGCGGCGCGACCCGCGCTCGGCCTCAGGGCCACACGACCCTGTGCGGTGCGTCCAGCGCGGAACGTGCCGCGAGCGGCAGCGGAATGCGCGCCAACAGGCGCGTGCCGCCCGCGCGTACGGTGCTGATCTCCAGGCGTCCCTGCAACAGATGCAGGCGTTCACGCATGCCGGTCAGTCCGTTGCCGGGTTCGATCGCGCCGCCACGCCCGTCGTCTTCGACCACCAGGCACACGTTGGCGTCGGTGACCGTCAGCTCGACGCGCGCGTGCGCCGCCTGTGCGTGGCGCTGGATGTTCGTCACCGCCTCGCGCAGGATGAGCGCGAGCACGGTCTCGATATCGGCGGGCAACGCGACGTCGTCCTTTCGATACTCGAACCGCACATCGCTCGATTCGAGCAGCAGCCGCGCCGAAGCGAGTTCCGCGGCGAGGCCGGCCGCGCGGATGCCGCTGACCGCACGCCGCACCTGGCCGAGCGCATCGCGCGCCACCCGTTCGACCTCGGCAATCTCGCGCCGTGCCGCCGCCGCATCGCGATCGAACAGCCTGACTGCGAGCTCGGATTTCAGGGTGATCAGCGACAAGGTGTGGCCGAGCAGATCGTGCAGGTCGCGGCCGATACGTTCGCGTTCGGCCAGTTCAGCGAGGCGCCGCACCTCTTCGTGACTGAGCTTCAGTTCGGCCTGGCGCAGGCGCTTCTCGCGGTGAAAATGATTCGCCGCCGCGATCGCGATCGAGACGACCGCGGTGATCGCGATCGTCAGCGCGACGTAGCGCAGCGGCAGCCCGAGCGCGGCCAGTTCGACGGCGTAGAGAGCAAGCCCGCCGGCAATCAGCAGGATCGAGGTGCGCAGCGCGATGCCGCCGAACGGCAGGAACACCGCGGCATAGATCAGGTACGTGTTGGCGCCGGTGTTGAACGGCGCCAGCGCGAAGCCGATCGCGGCAATCGCCGCCACGTGCACGAGCAGTGTGCGACCGCTCTGGCGATAGGTGCGGAAGAACAGCGGCAGGAACAGGGCGATGCTGAGTGCGGTCGCCGGCAGCCATACGTGCAGCGGCTCGTCGGCCCAGTTCATGAACAGGAACAGCAGATACAAAAGGCTCCACAACGGCGTCCATCCGAGCTCGTCGGACCAGGGCGAGAAGCTTGCGCGCAGCCGCGTCAGGCGGGACGGCAGATCGGTCACGGCGTGCTCGCTCGCGGAGTGGAAGCGTGGCGAAAATCATACGCCCGCGCCGGCGTCGCATGCAGGGCAGCAAAGGCCGGCAGCGCGAGCCACGCGGCCAGCAGGATCGAACGCCAGTACACGGTGCGCATCGGGTCTCTCCTCCTCAGGCGTTGCGCGCCAGCGCGCGGCGCGCGATGGCGAAACACAGCACGGTGAAGGCAACCAGGACGCCGACATGCAACGCGATGCTGCCCTCATAGTCGCGGCCGCCGGCTGCGAGCGCCAGCTGGGCGAGATGATGCGGCGGCCACAATGGCGCCAGCCGCTGCACGAACGCCGGCAACATCGACAACGGCATCCACAGTCCGGAAAGAAACGCCATCGGCAGATAGACGACGTTGACGATCGCCGGCGCCGCCGATGCGCCGGCGCGGCTGCCGATCAGCAGGCCGAGTGCGCAGAACGGCAGCACGCCGAGGACCGCGATCACGCCGAGCAGCGGCCACGCCGACGGCGCGAGGCGCACGCCGCCGAGTGTGCTCGCCAGCGCCGCCAGCAGCAGGTAGATGATCGCGGCGAACACCATTGCCATCGCCATCTTCGCAACCAGGTAGGCGCCCGGCGGCATCGGCAACGCGCGCCGCATCGTCAGCCAGCCGCGCTCGCGATCCGTCGCCACCGAAACACCGAAGCCGAACAAGCCCGGCGCCATCACGCCGAAGATGCTGTAGCTGGCGAACAGGTACGCGGCGGCGCCGGCGTTACCGCGGTTGAGCAGCACGGCGAACAGCACGTAAAACAATGGCGGGAACAGCAGCGTCGGCAATGCGAACGAGGGCGATCGCAGCAGACGCAGGAACTCATGCCTGGCTTCGAGCAGATAACAGCGCAGCAGCGATACGCGCGGCACGTCCAGCATCAGCGTGTTCATCACGCAGCCTCCCGAGTGATTTCGACGAACGCTTCGGCGAGCCCGGCGCGTTGTACCTCGAGTTCGCTCAGTGCGACGTCCTCGAGCAGCAACTGGCGCACGACGCTCTCGGCGGCATCGGTGACGATTTCCACGCGCTCGCCGTCGCGGCATACGCTGCGCACCTCGGACCACGCGCCGATCGTTTCGGCGGCCAGCGCGGTGACGCAGCGGATGCGCCGCTGTGCGACACGCGCACGGATCTGGCGCACGCTGCCCTCGGCGACGATGCGGCCCTGCGCGAGCACCGCGACCCGATCGGCGAGCGCCTCGGCTTCCTCCAGAGAGTGCGTGGTCAGCACCACCGCGCAGCCGTCGGCGACGAGGCTGCGGATCGTCTGCCAGAGCGCTGCACGCGCTTCGATGTCGAGGCCGACGCTCGGCTCGTCGAGGAACAGCAGCTGTGGCCGTCCGCAAATCGCCAGCGCGAACTGCACGCGCCGCTGCTGGCCGCCGGAAAGTGCGCCGTAACGGCGATCGGGCAGACCCGCGAGGCCGGCCAGCTGAACACACTCCTCGGCGCTGCGCGGCTCGGGATACGCGCTGCGCGTCTGCGCGAGCAGCTCGCAGACCTTCAGCGTGTCGGGAATGCCGGCGCTCTGCAGCATCACGCCGATGCGGCGCCGTACCGCCAGGGCATGCGGCGATTGACCGAACAGGCGCGCGTCGCCCTGGTCAGGCTCTTCGAGACCAAGGCATAGGCCAATCGCCGTGCTCTTGCCGGCGCCGTTCGGCCCGAGCAGGGCGAGCACCTCGCCGCGCTGCACGACGAGATCGACCTGATCGAGCGCGAGGACCGGACCATAACGTTTGCAGACATCTGTAAGCACGAGCGGATGCGGCGATGCGGGCGACGACATGGAACCCCTCCAGCGGCAGTCGGATCACTCTAGGTCCGCGCCACAGGCCGCTACAGGGCATGACGTCAGGCATCGCGGATGACGGCTGTCATCCGGCGCGGCAACTCGCCACGGGGTACCGCCACCCGGACCGCTGTGATAAAGTCCGCACTTGGCATTTTTTCCATTTCAATCAAGGATTAAAGCGGACGTGCCCGCCCCCTCCATGGGGCGGGCACGTGTCGTTTCCCGGGAGGCTCCGATGAATCCGATGCTGGCCAAACTGAAAGAGATGCGCGAGTTCGGTGGCGAACTGCGCACGCGCGGCCTGGCCGACGAGGTGATCGAGCGCTTCACTGCGGATGACAAGGCGCTCGTCGAAGCGATCGATGAAGCCTATGCGGCGCATCTCGCCTTGCGCTCGTGCATGCCGGACTTCCTGCATTTGAACGAAGCCGAGCAGATCGCGCAGGCGCAGGCCGACTTCATCAATTTCTATCCCGAGGACGGCATCAACCCGTATGTGGCGCTCGCCGCACACGGTCCCTGGCTGGTCACGCTGAAAGGCGCCGTGATCTACGACGCCGGCGGCTACGGCATGCTCGGCTTCGGGCATGCACCGAAGAACCTGCTGAAGATCATGGCGCGCCCGCAGGTGATGGCGAACGTGATGACGCCGAACCTGTCGCAGCTGAAGTTCGGCAAGCTGCTCAAGCGCGAGATCGGCCAGACCCGCGGCGGCTGCCCGTATGCGAAGTTCATGTGCCTCAACTCCGGTTCGGAATCGGTCTCGCTGGCCGCGCGCATCGTCGACGTCAATGCGAAGCTGATGACCGATCCGGGCGCACGCCATGCCGGCCGCGCGATCAAGCGCGTGGCGGTCAAGGGCGCGTTCCACGGCCGCACCG
>Ga0247776_10000066_pt1 | contig 29688 bp, 19 predicted proteins | sample UWRJL199509C5_FD_179912 | JGI IMG/M metagenome (GOLD analysis project Ga0247776, IMG submission 179912) | Plant litter microbial communities from Arlington Agricultural Research Station in Wisconsin, United States - UWRJ-L199-509C-5 | ecosystem: Environmental > Terrestrial > Plant litter >...
GCAGCGCGAACAAGGCGAGGTCGACGCGTTCGTGCGCACGCTGGCGCCGCACGCGGAACTGCGCAGCAGCGGTGCCGGCACCGGCGATGTCTTCGTCGACGTCGATGCCGATCGCGGGCCGGGCTACCTGCCCGAGGAACGCGTGGACGAGCAGCGCGACGTGCTCGCACTGCAGGTCGGCGCGGTGATCGCCTTCATCGAAGGGCAGGTCGCGCATCTTCCGCCCGGCGCACGCAGCGCCAGTTTTCGCCTGCGCGGCGGGGTGTCGGTGGCGGTCGACGCGGAACTCGCGCGCCGCATCGCAGCCGGTCTCGCCGCGCGCAGCGCGCGCGGGCACGAGCGCCTCGCCGGCGGTTACGAACTCGATTCGGTGATCGGCCTGCACGATCTGCACTACGTACTGGCCGGCGAAGAGGACTTCGACGATTTCATGCGGCGCGTGCGCGGCCAGTCGATCAGCCTTAGCGAGTCCGATCGCCGCGCCGCCTGGCGCATGGGTAGCGGCGATGCCGTACGCGGCAGCCGGCAGCGCGCACGCGTGGTCGATCAGGGCCTTGGCGGCTACCGCCTGCTGTGGGAACGCGGCAGCAGCGGCGAAAGCGTGCGCGTGCGCGTGGCGGAACTGGTCGGTCTGGCGCTGCCAGGGGCCAACGCGGACGTGGCGCCGGACTGGATGGTCGGCGTGGTGCGCTGGATCCGCATCGACGACCAGGGCCGCGTCGATGCCGGCGTCGAGCTGCTCGCGCTGCGTGCACTCGCGGTCGGCGCGCGCGCGGTCGGCGGCGACTTGCGCGCGGTGGCGCTGCGCGGCGTCCTGCTCGCGCCGTTGTCGCTCGATCCACGCGACGGCTACAGCGCCTTGCTGACCTCGACCGAGATCGATCGCGCGACCACCCTGATCGAACTCAGCCTGCCGGCCGACACGCTTGGCGTGCCTGCACCGGCGCGCGTAGAGCTGGTCGAGGGCATCGCGCTGATCGAGGCGACCGGCGTCTATCAGCAATTCGCACGCGCGCCCGCCGGCGGCGCGGCCGAAACGACGGCGGCCGCCGACGCGGAAGACCCGCCGGTCGACGTCTGAGGCGCTCCAGTGCGCGTTCGCTGTGCGGGTTGTCACGCCGGGGATCGTATAATCGGCGTTTGGTTGCGTGGCGCGCCCCGGCGCGATCCGAGAGGCAATGACGAATCCTGATTCGAACGGTCCGCTGACGCGGCGCGCGAGCGTCGCGGTGCACATCGGCAAGGTGGCTGTCGGCGGCGCTGCGGCGGTGGTCGTGCAGTCGATGACGAATACCGACACCGCCGACATCGCCGGAACGGCCAAGCAGGTGGCCGAACTGGCGCGCGCCGGTTCCGAACTCGTGCGCATCACGGTCGACAAGCCGGAGGCGGCCGCGGCCGTGCCGCATATCCGCGAGCGCCTCGACATGATGGGCGTCGGCGTGCCGCTGATCGGCGATTTCCACTACAACGGCCATCAGCTGCTCGAACGGGAACCGGCCTGTGCCGAAGCGCTGGCGAAATACCGTATCAATCCGGGCAATGTCGGTTTCGGCAAGAAGAAGGACGCCCAGTTCGCCGCGATCATCGACACCGCACTGAAGTACGCCAAACCGGTGCGCATCGGCGCGAACTGGGGTTCGCTCGACCAGACGATGGTGGCGACCCTGATGGACGAGAACGCTGCGCGGGCGGTGCCGTGGGATGCCGCGCGCGTCGGACGCGAGGCGCTGATCCGTTCGGCGCTGGATTCGGCCGCGCGCGCCGAGGAACTCGGTCTCGCACGCGAGCGCATCATCCTGTCGTGCAAGGTATCCGGTGTGCAGGAGCTGATTGCGGTGTATCGCGACCTGGCCGCGCGCTGCGACTATGCGCTGCACCTGGGCCTCACCGAAGCGGGCATGGGCTCGAAGGGCATCGTCGCCTCGACCGCGGCGCTCGGCGTGCTGCTGCAGGAAGGCATCGGCGACACCGTCCGCATTTCGCTGACGCCGGAGCCGGGCGAATCGCGCACGCGCGAAGTGATCGTCGCGCAGGAACTGCTGCAGACGATGGGCCTGCGCGCGTTCACGCCGCTGGTGACCGCGTGTCCCGGCTGCGGGCGCACGACCAGTACCTTGTTCCAGGAACTGGCGAAGACCGTGCAGGATCACGTGCGCGCGAAGATGCCGGAGTGGCGTCTGCGCTACGACGGCGTCGAGAACCTGACGCTGGCGGTGATGGGCTGCGTGGTCAATGGTCCGGGCGAATCCAAGCATGCCGACATCGGCATCTCGCTGCCCGGTACCGGCGAAGCACCGGCGGCGCCGGTCTTCATCGATGGCCAGAAGGCGATGACGTTGCGCGGCGACAACATCGCGCACGAGTTCGTCGGCGTGGTCGAGGACTACGTGGCGCGGCGGTACACCGCACGCGCTTGAGCGAGCGGGCAGTACCGGATACAGCCTCAGTTACGCTCGGCGTGTTGCACGTGGTCGCAGTATCGATACTTCACGCACGCGTCGACGAGGCCGGGCGACACGTGAATCGCAGGTTCCGTTACGCCGGTGGTTCGGCGACTGCGTGCGTGGGGCTTGCGCGATGTTCGCGCACCAGCCGCGCCTCGCGCCGCGCGATGTACAGGCTGGCGCCGATCACGATCGCCGCACCGAGCGCGGTGTAGCCGTCGATGGCTTCGCCGAAGACCAGCCAGGCCAGCACGGCGACGATGACCAGCTGCAGGTAGCTGAAGGGTGCCAGCGTCGAGGCGTCGGCGACCTTCAAGGCATGCGTCCAGCAATATTGCCCGGTCGTGCCGAGCGCGCCGCAGAGGATCAGCCACGGCCACAGATCCGCGGCGGGCCATTGCCAGACCAGCGCGGCGGCCGGCAGCGACAGCGGTACCCACAGCAGCGTGGTCAGCAGCACGATCGTGTCGGCCGGGTCGCTGCGCGAGAGGTGCTTGATGCTGATCGTGACGGTGCCGGTCATCGCCGCCGAGAACAACGCGACGAGGCTCGCGGCGCTGAAGCCGTCCGTGCCGGGGCGCACGATCACCAGCACGCCGACAAAGCCGGCGATGACGGCGCTCCAGCGGCGCAGGCGGACGACCTCGCCGAGGAACAGCGCCGCGCCGATCGTGACGAACAGCGGCGAGGCATACGACAGCGCGATGGCCTGTGCCAGCGGCAGGTGCGCGATCGCCCAGAACGCGGCGAGCATCGACGCCGTGCCGATCGCGCAGCGCAGCACGTAGAAGCCGAGCCGGCTCGTGCGCAAAGCCTGCCAGCCGCGCCCACGCAGCAGGAACGCGGCGAACAGCGCGCCGAAGGCGCTGCGGAAGAATGCAATCTCGAACGGATGCAGCTGCGCCGAGACCCGCCGTACAGCGACCGCCATCGCGCCGAAGCAGCAAGCGCTGCCGATCATCATCAGGATCGCGCGCAGCGGCAGCGATTCCGGTACGGCCGCGGAATCGGAAGAACTCACGGAGAAAGAATGGCGAGGCGAGGGCGCAAGGCGGGCGTCATCTTAGCATCGGCCTCCGACCGCAGCCGGTCTGCTCGCTGTAGCCGGAGGGAATTCTTGTCGCCGTCACGACCCGTCCGCTACGCTGCGGCCACCGCTGCGCTTCGTGAAGTCGATGTCTCCCTCACCGCCACCGTTCATCGTCGCGATTCCCGCACGCTACGGCTCCACGCGGCTGCCCGGCAAGCCGTTGCTGGCGCTGGCCGGCGAACCGATGATCGTGCATGTCGCGCGACGTGCGCGCGCGGCCGGGGCGAGCGACGTGGTGGTCGCCACCGACGATGCGCGGATCGAGGCGGCGCTTTCCGGCAGTAACGTGCAGGTGGTGCTGACCGGCACCGGGCATGCCTCCGGCAGCGACCGTCTGGCCGAAGTGGCCGCACGGCTCGGCTGGCCGGACGACGCGATTGTGGTGAACCTGCAGGGCGATGAACCGTTCGCGCCGGCCAGCGGTATCCGCGCGGTCGCATTCGCGCTGGCCGAGGACACCGCGCCGATGGCGACCCTGGCGACGCCCCTGCAGTCCGCCGGGGAATTGTTCGATCCGAACTGCGTGAAGCTGGTGCGCGACCTCGCCGGGCGCGCGCTGTATTTCAGCCGCGCGCCGCTGCCGTGGCCGCGCGATGCGTTTCAGCACGATCGCGGACAGCTGCCGGCTGCGCAACCGTTCCTGCGCCACATCGGCATCTACGCGTATCGCGCCGGTTTCCTGCGCCGCTACACGACACTGCCGCGCACACCCTTGGAACAGCTGGAGTCGCTCGAGCAGTTGCGCGCGCTCGAACATGGCCACGCCATCGCAGTGCGTATCGCGCCGGAGCCGTTTCCGGCCGGCGTGGATACCGCGGAGGACCTGGCGCGCGCGGAAAAAATGCTCGCTGGAGCCTCGTCATGACGCGAATCCTGTTCGTCTGCATGGGCAACATCTGCAGATCTCCCATTGTGGAAAGTGTCGCGCGGCTCGAATTCGCGCGCGCCGGCATCGACGCCGAGATCGCCTCGGCCGGCACCGAGAATTACCACGTCGGCCAGCGCGCCGACGAGCGCGCGATCGCGATCGCCGAGGCGCATGGATATCCGCTCGCCGCGCACCGCGCGCGCCAGCTGCAGCGCGCCGATTTCGAACGCTACGACCATGTGCTGGTGATGGATCGCGTCAACCTGCGCGCCGCGCAACGCGTGCGGCCGGCGCAGGGCGGCGTCGCTGCCGAATTGTTTCTCGGTCACGCCGGCCTCGGCGCCGACGACGTGCCCGATCCGTACTACGGCACGCACGCCGACTTCGAACACGTCGTTGAACTCGCGCGCGACGGCGTCGCTGCGATGATCCGCTGCCTCGCTCCGCCTGCGGGCATGGGAGATCGCCGATGAATGCGCGTGCGCCAGCCCCTGAGTTTCCGGCCGATCTCGGCTGGGTCAATGCGAGCACGCCGCCGCGCATCGCCGACCAGCGCGGCCGCGTCGTGCTGCTGTGGTTCTGGACCTACGATGGCGTCAACTGCTGGAACGTGGTGCCGGATCTGCGCCAGCTCGAAGACCGCTATCACGATGGTCTTGCGGTGATCGGCCTGCATTGCCCGAAATATCCGCAGCAACGCAACGACGAGCCGCTGCTGCGCGCGGTCAATCGCCTGCGCCTGCGCCACGCGGTGGCGAACGATATCGGTTTTCGCGTGTGGCAGGCGTACGGCATCGAAGCGTGGCCGAGCATCGCCCTGGTCGATGCCGAAGGGCGCCTCGCCGGGGTGTACGCCGGCGAAGGGCGCCGTGAGGAAATCGACAGCGCGATCGCGCGCCTGCTCGATGAGGCCGCCGCGCGCGATCTGCGCGTGTACGAGCCGACGCCGCCGGCGCTGCGGCCGGAGCCGCGCCATGCGCTGGCTTTTCCGGGCAAGGTGCTGGCGGAAGACAAGTTGCTCTACGTCGCCGACAGCGGCCATCACCGCGTGCTCGAATGCACGCACGAAGGGCGCGTGCTGCGCCGGTTCGGCAGCGGCAACGCCGGCTACAGCGACGGCACCGCGCCGCAGGCCTGTTTCAACGACCCACAAGGCCTGGCGCGCTGGGGCGATGCGTTGTACGTCGCCGATGCCGGCAACCACGCGATCAGGCGCATCAAGCTGAGCGATGGCACGATCGACACCGTGCTCGGCACCGGCCGTCCGGGACGCCCGCGCCCGCATGGCGAGGAGTCGGAACGCACGGCACTGAACACGCCGCTCGATCTGGCCGTGCTCGGCGACGATCTGTACATCGCAGTGGCCGGCCAGCACCAGATCTGGAAGCTCGACCTCGTCGTGCATGAAGTCTGCGTGCTCGCCGGCAGCGGCGAGCTTGGCCTCGTCGACGGCGCCGCCGCGCAAGCTTCTTTCGCGCAACCGAGCGCGCTCGCGATCGCAGGGCGCCAGCTCGTCGTCGCCGATGCTGCGGCGTCCGCGCTGCGCTTCGTCGGTGTCGACGACGGTCAGGTCGAGACCGCGCTCGGCAGCGGCCTGTACGAGTTCGGCGACGTCGGCGGGGTGCGTGCCGACGTGCGGCTGCAGAATCCGCTCGGCGTCGCCACCGACATGCGCGGCACGATCTACATCGCCGACAGCTACAACCATTCGATCAAGTTGATGAACCGCAAGAGCGGCTCGACGCGGCCGCTGCGCCTGGACTACCGCCTGCACGAGCCGCGCGGACTGTCGCTGCACGGCAACCTGCTCTGGCTCGCCAATACGAACCTGCACGAGATCGCCTGTATCGATCTGATGAGCGGTCTGGCGCGGCGCGTGCCGGTGGCCGAGTCCTGAACACGCGGCGTCCCGTACTATTGCGGTATGTCGGAAAACGTACTCTCGGCCGCCGCATTCGACGGCAAGGTCTTTGTCAGCACCCTCAGCGGCGCCCCCGGTGTCTATCGCATGCTCGGTGCCGGCGGCGAACTGCTGTACGTCGGCAAGGCGGCGAACCTGAAGAAGCGCGTCGGCAGCTATTTCCTGAAGCCGAAGATGGATCCGCGCATCGCCGCGATGATCGCGCAGATCGCCAGTGTCGAGACGACCATCACGCGTACCGAGGGCGAGGCGCTGCTGCTGGAAGCGCAGCTGATCAAGTCGCTGAAGCCGCGCTACAACATCGTGCTGCGCGACGACAAGAGCTACCCGTACATCCATCTGACCGCCGGCGACTTCCCGCGCCTTGCGTTCCATCGCGGCACGCGCAGCGGGGCAGGGCGTTATTTCGGCCCGTTCCCGAGCGCCGGTGCCGTGCGCGGCAGCCTCGATCTGATCCAGAAGCTGTTCAAGATCCGCAACTGCGAGGACAGCTATTTCAAGAACCGCTCGCGTCCGTGTCTGCAATACCAGATTGCGCGCTGCACGGCGCCCTGCGTCGGCCTGATCGCAGCGGACGACTACGCCGAGAACGTGCGCCACGCCGAAATGTTCCTCGACGGCCGCGGCGGCGCGATGATGGATGAGCTGCTCGCCTCGATGGAGCGCGCCAGCGCCATGCTGGCCTTCGAACGCGCCGGGCAGATCCGCGACCAGATCGCCGCGCTGAAACGCGTGCAGGCGAACCACTACGTGCAGGGCGCGAGCGCGGACATGGACGTGATCGCCTGTGCGATCCGTGCCGGCATCGCCTGCGTCAGCGTCTTGTTCTTCCGCAACGGCGTCAGTCTCGGCTCGCGGGATTTCTTCCCGCGGCTGCCGATCGACGCCGACGAAGCGACCATCCTGGTGTCGTTCGTCGCGCAGTACTACCTGGAGCGGCCGGTGCCGTCCGAGGTCATCGTCAGCCATGCGGTCGAGGATGCGGCGCCGCTGGCCGAGGCGCTCGGCGAGCGCGCCGGGCACGGCGTCGAGATCAAGGCCAACGTGCGCGCCGAACGCGCGCGTTTCCGCGACTTGGCAATGCGCAACGCCGAGGCCGCGCTCGCCTCGCGCCTGGCCAGTCGGCAGACCCTGCTGGCGCGCTTCGAGGCGCTGCGCGACCTGCTCGGGCTGGAAGAGACGCCGCAGCGCATCGAATGCTTCGACATCAGCCACACGATGGGCGAGGCGACGGTGGCGTCGTGCGTGGTGTTCGGGCCGGAAGGGCCGGAAAAATCGCAGTACCGGCGCTTCAACATCACCGACATCACCGGCGGCGACGACTACGCCGCGATGCGTCAGGCGCTGCTGCGGCGCTTCCGCCGCGCCGTGGCGGCGACCGAGGCGGCCGCGGTCGAATCCGATGCCTTGGTCGCCGCGAGCGTACGCACGCAGAAGGTCGACGAATCGATGGCGCGCCTGCCGGACCTGCTGCTCATCGACGGCGGCAAGGGCCAGGTACAGCAGGCCGTCGACGTGCTCAACGAGCTGGGCCTGGAAGGCGTGCCGGTGGTCGGCGTCGCCAAGGGCGAGGCACGCCGCGCCGGCGATGAAACCTTGATCCTGGGCCGTTCCGGCCGCACCCTGTGGCCTGGGCCGGAGTCGCTGGCCTCGCATCTGATCCAGAGCGTGCGCGACGAAGCGCACCGTTTCGCGATAACCGGCCATCGCGGCCGCCGCGAAAAGGCGCGCGAGACGAGTACGCTGGAGGAGATCGCCGGAGTCGGCGCGCGGCGGCGTTCGATGCTGCTGCGCCATTTCGGCGGACTCGGTGGATTGTCAAAAGCCGGTATCGAGGAACTCATGCAGGTAAAAGGAATCAGTCGGGAACTGGCCGAACGGATTTATGCGAGCTTCCATGGATGACGCGGCGAACGCATCGATGCGGATCACCATCCCGACCGCACTGACCCTGTTCCGCATCGCGCTGCTGCCGGTGATGGTGGTGGTGTTCTATGCGGGCTTCCGCGGCGCCAACATCGCCGCGGCCGCGATCTTCGTCGCCGCCGCGCTGACCGACTGGCTCGACGGCTGGGTCGCGCGCCGCTACGACATGGGCTCGGCCTTCGGCGCGTTCCTCGACCCGGTCGCCGACAAGCTGATGGTGGCGGTGACGCTGTTCTTGCTGGTGCAGGAAAACCCGACGCCGCTGATGGCGGTGACCAGTGCGGTGATCGTCGGCCGCGAGATCAGCATTTCGGCGCTGCGCGAGTGGATGGCCGAGATCGGCCAGCGCGCCACGGTCGGCGTCGCCACCGTCGGCAAGGTGAAGACGGTGATGCAGATCATCGCGATCGTGGTGCTGCTCTACCAGCACGATCTGGAGAGCCTGCGTCCGTTCTACATCGGCGAGACCCTGCTCGTGCTGGCCGCCATCCTGACGATCTGGTCGGGCATCCAGTACGTGCGTGCGGCGTGGCCGATCCTGCGTCAGCAGCGATAATTGCAGCGGCGGGGTTGACACCTGTCGGCCAAACCGTAATATGCGCGTCCCACGCGGGAATAGCTCAGTTGGTAGAGCACGACCTTGCCAAGGTCGGGGTCGCGAGTTCGAGTCTCGTTTCCCGCTCCAGATTGCAGACGAAACCTCGGTCCGCCGAGGTTTCGTTGTTTCAAGGGTTTGCATCCGCGAAACCGGCGGAGCGGACGGCGCCTCCGGTGACGGACGCGCAGTACGCGCAGCAACAAGTCACCGGCCTGGTGGCAGAGTGGTCATGCAGCGGCCTGCAAAGCCGTGTACGCCGGTTCGATTCCGACCCAGGCCTCCATATACGAATCTCATCTCGTCGCACCTCGTCTCGGAAATCCCCGTTCTCGCCCGATTTCAGGCCAAAACGGGTCGACTGACTGTCGCATCCCGTAGCATCTGTACGCGTTGAATCTCACGAGAATGTGAGTAGATTGCGAGTAGGAACGGCTCACAGTGTAGCCTTCCCGACGCTCTACTCACGGCGCGAGGCAGCCGCGATGCTGACTGATCGGGCAATCCGCAAGCTAAAACCGCGCGAGAAGCTCTATCGCATCGCCGGCAGTGGGGGCCTCTGCATCGAGGTGACACCGACAGGCAGCAAGTTGTGGCGCTATCGCTACCGCGCAAACGGAGCTGCGAAGATGATCGCGCTCGGCGATTCCTATCCGAACACAAGCCTCTCTCAAGCGCGCGAGTTGCGTGATGAGCAACGCAAGCTCGTGCGTGCCGGCGTCGATCCGTCGTTGAAGAGAAAGCGTTACAGGGCGCTTGGTGATGTTGCGAGCGCGAACACCTTCGAGGCATGCGCGCGCGAGTGGTTGTCAATCAAGCCGCCGGTGTGGGTGCCGGAGCATGTGGAGAAGGTCAAGAACTGGCTCGAGCAGCATGTGTTCCCGACCATCGGCCCTCTCCTCATTGCCGATCTTGATGCGCCGGAGCTGCTCGTGATGCTCAACAAGCTCAAGGCACGCGGCACATTGAACTCCGCGGAACGCGTACGGCAAACCTGCAGCGCAATCCTCCGCTACGCGATTGTCACAGGCCGCGCCAAGCGCGATGCCGCTGCGGACTTGCGAGGGGGCCTGCCGACCGCGGACAAGACGAACTTCGCATCTATCACAGAACCCAAGGCTGTTGGCGAACTGCTCCGAGCGATTGATGGCTTCCAGGGCACGCCGATCACGCTTGCAGCGCTTCGACTGGCCCCGCTGGTCTTCTGCCGACCTGGCGAGCTGCGCGCCGCCAAGTGGACGGAGTTCGATCTTGATGCCGCGGAATGGTGCATAGAACCCGGCTCGTGCTGGAGAGTACGCGGTACGCAATCGAACGCGGGGCCGATCGGATCGAGCTGAAATAGGATCGGAAACGGCGGGCTCTGCCTTCAGCTTCTGCGGCACGTGTTTCGTACCGAGGATGCGGGCAGGATGACTGATGTGATGAGCTGGCCGATGCTAGGCTTCGAAGAAACTGGGGAGAATTACCATGAGTGCACGCAGCGTCGTATTCGTGATAGCCGCTGCGATAGCTCTAGCTGCTCCCGCGCAAACGCCGTCGGGTCACGAGTTGGATGCTGTCCTTTGTTTCCAGGCGGCAGGGGCTATCGTGCTTCGAGCGCGGGCTGATGGTCGAACCAGGCTCCAGCGCGCAGGAAGTGAAACTCGCGCTGTCCCTCGTTGATTTCCAGTCCGAAACTGAGCAAACCCCAACGCACCAGCAAATCGCCGGTCGGCGCTTGCCCCGCAAATCGCATCCTGGCCTTGACGTCGACGCGGTCGTTTTTCGCGGCCACCGGATCGAAGACGACGGTCTTGCCGTCGATGCGCATCGACGCGCTGGCGCGCAGCACGCCGGCGTCGGCGATCTTGAGTGCCCATTTGGGGTAGTCGCGGTGTTGCGCGAAGAGCCCCAGCAGCAGGGAGATATTTTGGAATTCGACGTCGACATTCGATTCGACGCCGAGGGGTTTGCTGGCCTCCACTCTCCCACGTTTGATGACGAGGTTCGCCCACGCATCCTCGGATCCGGCCTGTGGACTGGGGCCGATGAAGTGGACATGGCGAGTCTGAAGTACGGAGCCATCGAGATCGTAGAAGCGTCGGCGCGGATCGCTGCCTGCCAGATGCGCGTCCAAGTCGAAATCCCCACCTATGTGCAGATTACCCAGAACGATCTGAGCGTCATGGCCCGATAGTCCGATGCGGCCCCCCAGCACGCGTCCCTCGGCGTCGAGCCGAAGATTGCTGCTGAGATCGGCCGCGCCGCCGGTTGCGCCGAACGTCCCTTCGGGCAGATACGCGTTGAGCACGCGCAGATCCGGAACGGTTGCCTTGTCGAACCGGAGCTGTCCGATCAATGAGTCGCGAACGCCTTCGATCGTCGGCGCCGAATCAAGATCGATGCGCAAGGCGTTGCCGGACACCAGCGGCTTCATTCCGGCCTTCGCGCCAGCAACATCGAAGTGAGGGACACCGAGTCGCACGTGCGCGCGGCTGCTGCCCTTCGATCGCACAAGCCGACCTTCGGCGAGAACGCGGCCTTTGAACTGGAAGCCCGCGATCAGAGCGACCAGGTCGAGGTCCGCCATGTCGATGCGACTACCGGGTTGCAACGCGCCTTTGACGAGCGCGATCACCGCATTGACGTGCCCTGCACCCTGCAGCGCCAGCCAGGGCTTGTCGATCAGCAGGGCGGCCAACCCGTTGATGGAGGTGAATCCCCAATCGAGCGACGCGGTGCCGGAGACGCGCTGCCATCCCCCGGGCGCTTCCATCAGCGACTCCACCGTGTTGTCATCGACTCGAAAGTCGGCATCGATGCCGCCTTCGTCTCCGGCCGGTGCAGGGACACGCAGCACGATGTGCGTCCCTTCTGCCTCGACGTGCGCCCGAAGGGCCGCATCATTGCCTCCCGCGGCTGCGGACATTGGAACGCGCAAGTCGAGCTGCCCGCCTTCCTGCAGCACACCGCGCCTGAGTGCGAGGTTTGCCTGGAGCGAGCCATTCGGCACGCCGCTGGCCGCCACGTCGTCCCAATGCCCGGACGGATCCAGAGCGAGCAGCTCCCGCGGCATCGACCCCGTGATGTTGAGATGTGCGTCCGTGAGGGCGAGCTTACGCACGCCGCTGACTTCGCTCGGCAGGTGTGAAGCAATCGAAAAGCCGCCTGTGAGTTTTGCGTCCCGCAGCACCTCGTGCCCTCGGAACACGATACGAACACGAGCCAGGTCAAAGGTGGAGGGCAGGATTTCGAGCGCGCCACCGTGGAGCTGCTTGATGAATCCGACGTCCGCGCTGCCTTCGACGTCGAGATCCAGGGCGCCTGCGCGCAGGTGCCGCAGTGAACGCGTGGCGATCCGATCGAAGCGCAGCGTCCACGCACCGGGCTGCTGTGCGGGCGGAGCAATCTCCTCATCTGTGCGGTCGGCCTCCGCAACGACATCCGCTGCGTCGATCGACGTCAGCCGCAACTCGCGATACAACAATGCGCTGAGCGCGAGATGACCTCTTGCGTAGGGCGCCTGCGCCGTCCACAGAACGCGGCGGACGTGTCCCTTCGCTTTCACATCCCGCAGAACCAAGTAGCCCGGAAACCACGTAAAGCCGTTCGACCAGAGCAACTGGAAGCGTTCGGGCCTTCGGTTGACCGCATCACGGGCCCAGGGCGAATTGAGGAAGACGTTTCCGGCAACGAGGTAGAGCGCCCACAGCGCACCGAGCACCATGGCGAAGCGGCGAAGCGGAGTGCGCATGTGCAATTCGTGAGCCGAAGGAGCAGGCTCGAAGTCTGCAGCGTCTGCGCGTTTTCGCAAGACCCGCAGAGCGCCGGTCGTGTGGACCGTTCAGGACATCATGATTGGTTTCCCTTGGCTCCAGTCAAAGCCTGAAGCGCCATGTTCGACTCGCCTGCTCGAGGAGAAGCCTCTCAGGGCCGCTCGAACTGCTCCCGCTGCGAAACGCGCCCACGTCTCCCAGTTGGCGCGCGCCGATGAGCGCGACGCAGCTCTCGCCGTTCTGGGTGACGATTTTTTCGGCGCCCGCTTACACTTACCGGGCCATTCAAAAAGATTCGCCCTGGCTTGCGGCAGCGGGATAGCGTCAACGCAAGAGGGCCAGGGGTGTGCTCCAACAGAGCCTTGTGTAGAAAACCACCTACCGCGTAACAACTCATCGGTGGCGTTCGGTAGCGTGTCGGCACCGTTCGCGCGCCATAGGCAGGCAGGGGAGACGACTGGATCGGCGGCGGCGCGTCGATGCCGATTGGCGGACGCTTCATTCGCGTCGCGCGAACACGTCTTCGATGGCATCCGACAATTGTTGCTGCCGAAATGGCTTGGCAAGGCGTCGCAAGTCGGTCGGAGCGCCAGGCGGCAACTCAGCGAATCCCGTCGCCAGGATGACGGGTAGCGACGGGCGAGTGCTGGCGATGAATTGCACGAGTTGAAGGCCGGTCATTCCAGGCATCGCTTGATCGGAAACGACCAGATCGATCGACGGGGTCGCTGCGATGAGCTTGACGGCTTCTTCACCGCTGCTGGCTTGCAGGACAACATGCCCGAGATCTTCGAGAAGGGCGACGGTATTGTTGAGGACGAGGTCATCGTCGTCGACAGCGAGGATGGTGCGCTGCCGGATGGCCGGCGAGATGCCCGGACGATCGTTTGCCATGAGCGGATCGGCGCCACGCGCGCGAGCGACGGGCAGCCACATTTCGACCGTGGTGCCGCGCTTCGCCTCGCTTCGCAGAAGCAGTCCGCCGCCGGACTGCTCGGCCAGGCCATGAGCCATCGACAATCCCAAGCCGGTTCCTTTGCCGACGCCCTTCGTCGTGAAAAAGGGCTCGAGCGCATGCGAGAGCGTATGCTCATCCATCCCGTGCCCGGTGTCGGCCACGGCGAGCACCACGTAGCGGCCGGTTGGGAGGGTCGCATGGGACGCATGGGATACCCATTCCTCCCGGCCACTGAGCGTGATCTCGCCACCCGACGGCATCGCGTCGCGTGCGTTGAGCATCAGATTGAGGAGCGCGGATTCGAGCTGCGCTGCGTCGCAGGTCACGGCAGGCAGCCGAAGCGCGAGTTGAATCCTCACGTTGATGCTTGGACCAATCGATCGCTCAACGAGTTCCTTCAGCCCATCGACCAGAGCGTCGATCTCGACGGGGCCGAGAGTCAGCTCTTGACGGCGCGCAAACGCGAGCATCCGTTGCGTCAGTGTTGTGCCACGGTCTGCCGCCTTCATGGCATTGGTGAGGAGGCGGACGGTATTGGCATCGTGGCTGACACGGCGCAAGGCGATCTCCAAGCTTCCCACGATCGCCGTCAGGAGATTGTTGAAATCGTGAGCCACGCCGCCCGTGAGCTGGCCGATGGATTCGAGTTTCTGGGCATGGAAGAGCGCAGTCTGCGCCTGCGCAAGGGCAGCCTGCGTGTTGGCGCGCTCGGTGACGTCACGCGTCACCTTCGCAAATCCGATGATACGTCCGCTCGCGTCGGGAATGGCATCGATCACGACGTGAGCGATGAAGCCCGTGCCGTCGGCCCTCACCCGCAGCCCCTCACTTTCGTAGCGGCCGTTCTGCCGCGCCACTTCAAGGTTGTGCTGAGGAACGCCTGCGACCCGATCCTCCTTCGTATAAAACTCGGAAAAGTGTTTGCCGATGATTTGCTCGGGTGTGTAGCCCTTGATGCGCTGCGCGCCGCCATTCCAGCTGGTCACCAGGCCGTTCGGATCGAGCATGTAGATCGCATAGTCCGTCACCCCCTGAACGAGGAGTCGAAATTGCTCTTCACTTTGCCAAAGCGCGTCGGACGCCGACCTTCGCTCAGACAGATCGCGGGTGACCTTGGCATACCCGATCGTTTGTCCCGTCGCGGGCTCTCGGATGGTGTCGATGACCACATGCGCCCAGAATCGGCTGCCATCTTTGCGAACGCGCCATCCCTCGACCTCAAAACGGCCCTCGGCAGACGCGGTGGCAAGGGCCTTGGCCGGGGCACCGGTCGCGCGCTCCTCCGGCGTGTAGAAGCACGCAAAATCGTGTCCGAGAATTTCGCCGGGCTCGTAACCTTTCAGGCGCCTGGCGCCGGAGTTCCAGCTCGCCACGTGTCCATCCGCGTCGAGCATGTAGATGGCGTAGTCCGAGATGGCTTCGACGAGCTGCCGATAGCGCGCATCGGCCGCTTCTATCCCAAGCTGTTCCATGAATTTCTTGCGCCTCAGTAATAGGGTGTTGGCGCCTCAGCGCCCACGGAAAAACGGCGCATGGAAGCGTCCGGCAGGCGGGCTTGGGCGCGGCACCATCGCGCAGCATAAGCACCCGCTCACTGAACCCTGGCTTTGCCAGCGGGTGATAAGCCGGCGCTTGCTCCCTCTGCGGGGCGTTGGTGCGCCAGGCTGGCGACGTCTTTCGCCCACCTCGGCCTCCGTTGCGTAGCGGTGGCTGCGATTCCGATGACGCACCGTCAACATGTGCACGTGACGTCGCGGGTACGTCTGGCAGTGGGATCAGTATGGGTGGTAGCGCCTGGCCACGCTCAAGGGGATGTCGTGCCGATCGGGCAAAATCCCTCGCGCTTGATCACCTCAACAACGATCGACGCGGCGGGTAGCGCACAAGCCATCAACGGCGAGCATAAAAAAAGTAGGGAAGCTGCAGGATCTTAACGGCTTAGCGAGGCGCGTCGGCGGTCCGATTCTCCAGACGTCTCGTCGCTGCGTGATGCCGTCCGATTTCCCCGGACTACTTCGTCGTCTTCGCTGATCGGTGTCGCCTCGGATGTGCGATATCCAGAGCGCGCGACCGCTTGGCCGTCTTCCGCGCTGATCGCATCAGGCCGATCGCGCTGTTGATCAGGGCGACATGCGAAAACGCCTGCGGAAAGTTGCCCAACATGATCTTCTCCATGGGATCGTATTCTTCCGACAGCAGCCCGACCTCGTTGGCGAGGTTAGCGAGCCTGTCGAATAGTCGCCGCGCGGCGGCCTTGCGTCCCATCTGTGCGTACGCATCGACCAGCCAAAAGCTGCAGGCGAGAAAGGCACCTTCACCCGGCGGCAGCGCATCGATGCCGCTCTGTGTTTCGTATCGCCGGACCAGGCCGTCCTTGAGCAGGGTGCGCTCGATTTCCCGCACGGTTGTCTTGATGCGCCTGTCGTTGGCCGGAAGAAAGCCCACCAGGGGCAGCATCAGAAGGCTCGCATCCAGGCGATCCGAACCGTAAGCCTGCACGAAACAACCGCGCTTCTTGTCGATGCCATGGGCACAGACGTCGCGATGGATCTCGCCGGCCAGCCGTGCATAGCGCGTGCGTTCAGCGGCGGTAACCGTCGGGGAGCGCGATACGCGATCGAACGCGACCCAAGCCATGACTTTGGAGTGCACGAAATGCTGGCGCGGTCCACGAATCTCCCAGATGCCTTCGTCGGGCTTGCGCCAGATCGACTGCAGGTGGCGCATCAGGATGCGACGTATGGCGACGCTTTCGGGTGGTGCCGTGAGGCCGGCTTCGCGCGCCACGGTCATCGTGCTCGCCAGTTCACCGTACACATCAAGCTGTAGCTGCTGCGCGGCAGCGTTGCCGATACGCACGGGCTTGGATCCGGCAAAGCCCGGAAGGTGTGTCAGCTCGGTTTCGACCAGCCGGCGTTCCCCGAGCACGCTGTACATGATCTGCAGCTGCTCCGGTGCGCCGGCGACCGCGCGCGAAAGCCAGTGCTGCCAGACATCGGCTTCCTCGGTGTACCCCGCATTCAAGAAGGCGAGCAGCGTGAAGGTGGCATCGCGCAGCCAGCAGTAACGGTAATCCCAGTTGCGCGGGCCGCCGAGGGTCTCGGGCAGCGAGGTGGTCGGCGCCGCAACGATGCCGCCGGTCGGCTGGTAGCTGAGGCCTTTCAGGGTCAGCAAGGAACGCATGATGCACGCGCGCCAGGGTTGTTCGATGTTGCAGCGGGCGGCCCAGGACGCCCAGTACCGCGTGACGCGTTCCAACTCGATGTCGGCGTCGTACACGGGTGGGCACTCGAGGTGCGAGCTTCCGTAACTCAACACGAACGGAACACGCTCGCCCTTGGAGACGGTGAAGCTCGCCTGCGTGCGCAAATTGGCCCCGGCCAACGCGATGGGAGTCCGCAGCACGACCATGTGTGGGCCGGCAATGGCGGTGGTTGTCTTGCTGTCCATCTTGCGAACCCAGGGCACCGATTCGCCGTAGTCGAATCGGATGACCAAGTCCATCGCCATGGCGACGCGACCGGACAGACCTTCGACGAGGCGCACGACCGTGCGGTTCTCGCTTCCGGGCACCATGAAATCGGTCACGCGAACACGCCCGCCTTTGCAGCTGAAGATGGTGTCTAGGATCAGGCTGTCTCCGCGATAGCGTCGCGTGATGCGCGCGCGATGGCGGGGCGCGAGCAGCCAGCGCCCGTGTTCCGGAGTGCCAAGAAGAGCGGCAAAGCAGGCGCCGCCGTCGAACCGCGGCAGGCACAGCCAATCGATGGAACCCGATCGGCTGACGAGCGCGGCGGTCTCGCAGTCGCCAATCATCCCGTAGTCGGCGATCGGGGTCATTTCATCCGCCAGACGGACGCCGCGCCGCGCAGGCCGTCTTCGTTCGGAATCAGTGTGACCTTGGGCGGAAGATCGAACGCGATCTTTGCCGCGTTGCCGCCGCCCAGGTACAAGTGATCGAAGTTCATCACCCGCGCGAAGAGGTTCACGACCGCCTCGACGCGGTGATTCCACTTTTTCTTACCCACTTTCTTCAGCGCGTGGTCGCCGATGTAGCGATCGAAGTCACGCTTGCCATTGGCTGGCATGTGGGCCAATTCCAAGTGAGGCAGCAGCGCTCCGTCCTTGAACCACGCGGTACCGAAGCCGGTTCCGAGGGTACACACGACCTCGAAGCCTCTGCCAGACACTGCTCCAAGGCCTTGGACGTCTGCGTCGTTGAGCACACGAATGGGTTTGGCCAGCGCCGTGTGCAAGACCCCGCCGAGGTCGAACCCTTGCCAGTCGTTGCTGCCGAAGTTGGGTGCGCTATGTACCGTGCCGTCGATGACGACGCCGGGAAACCCGACCGACACGCAGTCATAGCGTTGCAGCGGCGCGATCAGCTCGAGGATGAGGGCCGTGATCGTTTCCGGCTCCCGATGTTTGGGCGTCGCGATACGATGACGTTCGGTCAACAGCGTCCCGTCCGGACCCACCACGGCCGCCTTGAGCCCGCTGCCACCGATGTCGATCGCGAGGATCCGTTTTGCCGAGCGTGGAGGGGTCATCGAGGGGTTGGCAGGCTGGGCGCGATACGTTCCACGCGAACTATAAGCGACGGCGCAGCCGATGGACCGCGATTCAGCTTGTGATCCCTCACACGATATCGAAGCCGCGGGATACGTCGATTTCGTTTTTGTGCACACGCCGGGCGAGCGCTCTGACGGCCTTGGGCATGTCGGGCAGGAGTCGGCAACGGTCGTGAACTCGAAGTCGCGCTGATAGCGCGGGTTCAGTCCGAGCGGGCCAAGGTGTCTCAGCATCGCCGCTGAGTGAGCCACTTTGCAGAGTTTCGCATGACCAGCCCCTCACCCTGCAAAGGACTTGCCGTCGTAAGGGGCGCTTGCTCCGGCATCGGCTTGAACCTTGCTCCCTCGCCGCGGAGGACGGATTCGATCTCGTCATCGGCGCCGATACCGATCTGCGCGGTCCAGCCCAAGAGTTGCGAGTGCTCGGCGCGCGACGTGCAGATCGTGCAAACGGATTTGGCCAAGAAGGAGGGCGTCGACCTGGTGCTTGCCGCTGTCGGCGATCGGATTCCGGACGCCTTGTTTCCAACGCCAGCCATGGGCTCGGCGGTGGCCTCCTCGATCAGTGTCTGCCGATGTCCAACACGTCATCGACACCAATATCACCGGCACGGCAGCAGGTCGCCAAAGAAATGAAGGTCCGCGGCCGTGGTCGCATTCTGGTCACCGGGTCGATCGCCGGTTCGTGCCGGGCGGCTTTCAGGGCGGTCTACAACGGGACCAAAGCCTTCATCGACAACTGTGCAATGGCCTTGCGCGATGAACTCACAGACACGGGCGTCACTGTCAGTTGGCTGATGCCAGGCGTCACCTATACACACTTCTACGAACGCGCCGGAATGGAGGACACCAAGGCCGGCGCGTCAGACGACAAGATGGACTCCGGCCGAGGGGCCAAGATCGGTTTCGAGGCGATGATGGACGGCAAAGCGGATTGGTTGCAGGCTGGAAGAACACGCCGCAGGTCGCGATGGCGAATTTGCGCCGGGCGAACGCCTTGCGGCGCAGCATCGTAAGACGTCCGCGCCGGGCTCGGCGCATTCAGTGAGTCGTCTCTCGTTGCACGGCACAGCGCGATCGTTGCCGGCGTGCGCGGGTTCGGATCAAGAAAAAATATTGGAGGAGGCGATGAAACCGGTGGAATCGAATGGCAGAAAAGCTCCGCGGCATCTCGCAGGACATCGCGATGATAATCGCGATCCTGGGGGTCTGGGCAAAAATCCGTCGCCGCAGCCCATGCCCGGGAAGGGCCGGCCAGGGCATCGGGCTGGCGACGATCAGCCCAACGATCCGGCGAAGACGCCCCCCGACATGGGTAATGACGACAAGGCACGCTAGGGGCCTGGTCAAGCGGCGGGCGCCCGCCGCTCTGTGAGCTAAGAGCACGTTGGTTCGGCACAGACGCACCGACGCGGTGCATCCGTCACTTTGAACTCGGGCTCGACGAATGGAAGAAGCAGAGGTCGTCGGCATCAGACTCCCAGCGACCCGCGCCAAACGTTTCCAGAACCTCCCAGCTACACCATCGGCCGGCGCGCAGTCTGACGCATGCAGGGAGGCCATACGTTTCCCAGCGACATCGGGCTGCCGCACACGCCGCGCTGATGGCAGCCTCTTTGCTCGGGTATTCTTCGGCGGGTACGCGCGGACAAATGGTCACGCGCCAAAGGTTATCGACGGGCGCGACGTCGTAACACGCTTGCTTCGGCACGAAGATGCTCGCATCTCGCTTTGGCGGCGGCCAAGCGCGACGATGTACGAGGGAAGCTGTACGAAGCGTTAAAGGCTGGCGCGGCGAGCGTCCAGTGTTTTCTGCCCAGCCACGCTGGAGCCCGCTCCAGTCGACACTCCGGGAAAGCTGGCGACCCATCCGCCACGCGCAGAGCAAGTCCGACTATCACTCTATGCGTCGATACGTCACGCAACCGCCATAAGAGGCGCCACGTCGTTTCCGGTAGGACGCTCCCGCGAGGCTCGCCGAACGCCGAGTGCCGCGGTGGGTCGAGGCGAACGCATTAGCATCCCTATGGCGCCGCTGCCGCACGAACGCTCGGCGGCGGCGGTTTGGCCGCGAACGACGCGTCAGGCGCACACCTTCCTAAGCCTGAGCGTCCTTCGTTTTGGCGGCCACGGCCGCGGCTCCGAACAACGCGTGCGCGACACCTTCGTATTCGCGACATTCCATGGGTACACGCGCCTTCTTGGACCTCCGTTGCGTGCGACGCCGTCCACCGATCGACACGCGCACGACGCTGACTTAAGAAGTAAACAGTGGACGCGTTTACCCACTTGGCGTGATCACGCAGCACGTCCCCTTGACAGTATTTTTGGTAGCCCATACACAACGCGGCTGCAGAAATTCCGTCAGAGGGAATCCATGACGTTCGCCGCGTACATTGGGACCATTCACGAAGAAATCTATGCGCTTGCGTGGCGCATTCACCGCCTGCCGACCGACGTCTGCGTCGTCGCGTGGATCGATGACGACGCGCAGGTGCACGCGGCAGCGGTGGAGAGCGCACCGGACGTACCGCCGGACAAGCTGATCGGCACGTACGGACCGGGGCGCACGGTGCCGATCATCGAGGAAGACCTGCGCGCTGTTCTGAGAGAACATCGACGTCGCATGGGGGGCGCTGACACGAGCAGCGGCTAGCCTGCGCGGCCCCGCGATTCGAGTAACGTTGCGCGCAGATCGAGGCCCGGGGTCTCAGAGGAGTTGTCGAGGGTGCCAGACTTCTGAGCGATGCGGATAGCGGGCGACGTCAGCGCGGCAAAGCGTGCAGCTTCGGACGCACTCGGCGCCTCCCGCCATCACGACGGGCGATTGAAGAAGGCCGCGTTCCCCAGTCCGGTGCCGATCGTCAAAACTGCCCAGGTTTTAACATCACGCATGCGACTGAATTCGCTGAGGCCCTGCACGACGGCGTCGTTGTGCATCAGTACGACCGGTCGTTCGCGGCCGACCGCGCTTAAACGCCTGCCGATCTCGGTCGGCAAGTGAAAGCCGAGCGCGGTCCAGTCACCCGGGAGATTCTGTGTGCCGCGATCGATGCGCCCGTCGGCGTCGATGCGTCCCGGACATCCGACGCCGACGAAGGGTGCCAGAGCGACGCCCTCTCGCTTTGCTTGATGGGCGAGCCGATCGATCATCAGCGCGAGCTCGTCCACGACGGCCGTCCGGCTGGCGGCATCGTCGCGATGTTCCCACTCGAGCGATTCGGTGACCGCCACCTTGCGCAGGCGCGTGCGCGAAGCGCCGCGATAGCGCACGATGCCGCACCGAATGCTGCCACCGCCGATATCGACGCCCAGCGCCGCATCGAAACCGTTCAACAGCCAGGCGGGAACGAGGCGGATGGCGCCGGCGATCCCTGCCTCGTCCGGATGGTGCCGAATCGGATGCAGGCGAATCGACGAGCCGGACTCGGCCAGCAAGGCCTGCGCGCGCGCAATGGCGAGCTCGCCGATCCGACCGTGGCGGAAGCCACCGCCGACGACGACCCGGTCCATGCGCGGCCAGGCCTTCTCTTGAAACGTCCCAATCACGCCCACCAGGGCCCGCGCGAATTCATCGATTGCCGCGTGGACGATCACCGTAGCTGCGGAGGACCCGCGGCGGAGAACCCGCTCGAGCATCGCTTTGCGAAGATCAGCCGGCGCGACATCACCGAACGGATCGGACCCGCGCCGCCGTGCCTGCACACGAGCCGCTTCGATGATGCGATAGAAGCTCGCGCTGCTGGCGCGGTCGCCGACGAAGCCGCCGCGCCTCTTCAATTCCACGTTGTAGGAGAGCAGCGTCGTCTCGGGGAGGTACGTCGCCGCGTGGCGCGGAAACGCGACTGCGGCCATCAATGCCTCACGGGCGTCGGGCACGAGCTTGGAACGGTCTCTCATCGGCGGTATCTCCTTACTGCATTGCGGTCGTGGCGCTCTCGACGGCGCGGTGGTCGACGTCAGGCGCGGCGGCCAACAGCACGCCGACGGGCCACACCGCCAGCGCGTCCTTCAAGCGAAGAAACGACGTCGGGTCTACGCGCCCGCCATCGAGTACGTCGATCGCCCCGTGTGGCAACGCGACCTCGACGACAGAGCCTTCGAGCGCCGAGAGGTCCAGGCGAAGGCCGACGCCGAGCATCGCAGCTGCCCGAACCGGAACGACGACGATCAAGCGCTGCCGCGTGTCGCAGCGCTGGAACGCAATAAACGCGTCGGCTGCCGGTCCCGAGAGAGCGACGGGCTGGTAGGTTCCCTCGAACAGGGCAGGGTGCTTGGTCCGGCAGGCGAGCAGTCGTGCAATCAGACGCTGTTTGACGCGTCCATCCTTCCAATCCTGCAGCAATGCGTCATCGGTGTCCGTCCCCGCGAGCGCGCCGATACGCGCGGGATAATCGACCGCGCGCCGATTGTCCGGATCCACCAGCGACAGATCCCAAAATTCCGTTCCCTGATACAGGTCCGGCACGCCAGGCGTCGTGTAGCGCAGCGTGACCTGCGCAAGACCACGGAGCGCCGCGCGCGGCGCCGCAGTCACTAGGAACCGATCCAGATCCCCGGCAAATCCGCTCGACGGGTCGAGCACGCGGTCGAGGTAGCGGAGCGCGGCCGCTTCATAGGCCTGGTCGGGGGCTGCCCAGCTTCCGTGCTGCTTGCGCTCGCGCATGGCCTTGATCCACCACGTCGCGATCCGTTCGCGCAGTGCGTCGAGCGAGGTCCGCCGCATTGGCCACGTGGCGAGCAAGGTCTGATAGAGCGCCGTTCGATCAGTGAAATCGGGCTGCTGCCCGGTGCGGAACGCGGCATGAGCATCCAGCCAGCGCGATTGCAGCGCGGTCCAGTCGCGCGGCATATCGGTGAGAGTGGCCAAGCGCAGCCGCGCATCTTCGCCGCGCTTATGGTCATGCGTGGCGGTTGCGAGCAAGCTGCGTGGCCACCGGTGTCCGCGGTCGCGAGCGGCCGCGTGGAACGCCGTGAGCGCGCAGGAGAAGTGTGCCGGATCGGCACCGACTTCATTGCGGGACAGCAGCCGGTTGTAGCGATAAAACGCGGTGTCTTCGAGCGCGCGCGCAGCCAATGGTGCGGTCAGCTGTTGAAACGCGAGCAGCGCGCGTGCGCAGCCCGGCGTGTCGAGCACTCCGGAGAAAAGCGCCTGCAGGCGCTGCAGCACGGCCGCCTCGATGCCGCGGGCGGCCGCCGTGCGAACGGCCTCGTCGAGGGCAGCGGTGTCCTCCGGGTCGGCGTGACCGGGACGTGCGTACCCGCGGTAGCGCGAGTAGGCGATCAGGAGTTCCTGCAACGCGGCCGAAAGCGCGGCGCGGTCGAACCCGGGACACGCGTCCTCCACCGCGCGCACCAGGCGTGCGAACTCCGGCGCGAATGCCAGCGTCAAACGTTCAGCGCGCGCATCGCGTGCGATCGCACCGAACGCGCGACCGCCGCCGGCAAACCACGCCTCGTCAATCGGACCGACCGCCGCAGGGTCGTGCAACAGGGCGCCGACCTGATCCATGAAATCGTAGCCGGTGCTCCCATCGATCGGCCACTCGGTGCGCAACGACTCGCCGGGGGCGAGGATCTTTTCGGCGACGATCCACGCCGGATCCTGGCGAAGCGCTTCCGGTCTTTCGTGCTGCAGCGCCTCGAAGCGCGCACGCAAGCGCGCGCAGTACTGTTGCGGGTTGGCCAGTCCGTCGATGTGATCGATGCGCACGCCGTCGATCAGGCCCTCGCCGTAGAGGTCGAACACCAGCGCATGCACCGCCTCGAACACGTCGTCACGCTCGCTCTGCAGCGCGACGAGCTCGGCAATATCGAAGAAGCGGCGCCAATTGAGCGAGCGCGACGCTTCACGCCAGTCGCACAAGCGATAGGCTTGCGCGTCGAGCCACGGCGACAGCAACGTCCAGTCGTCGCTGAGAGATGCCAGCCGCGCGTCGGCAATATGTCGAAGGTCGGCGTCCGTGAGTGCTTGTGCAAGCCGCAGCCGTGCCTCGTCATAGGCGACGGGAGTGTCGGCGCCGGCCATGGCGTCCGAAAGTGCGGGATGGATCGTTGCGAGCAGCGAGGCGTACGTCGTGGCGCCGAACGGATAGCACACGCCGTCGGCGTCGACCACGAGGCGGGCGTCTTCGGCGCGCCAGCGCAGCGCCAACGCGTCGCGCTGCTGCATCGCGTGCGGGGCGTCGCCAAGGAACGGCAGGACGACCCGATCGCTCGCCGCCCAGTCGATCGCGAAGAAGTCCGCATACGAACTTTGGCGCCCGTGTTCGAGCACGTCATACCACCAGCGATTCTCCAGACTCGTGCTGAGATGGTTGGGCACGATGTCGAGGAGAATCCCCATCGACCGGCGGCGCAGCGCCGCGACGAGACGTTCGAATCCCGCGCGTCCGCCGCGCTCGCTGTCGATGCGCGTCGGGTCGGTGCCGTCATAGCCGTGCGTCGATCCGCGGCGTGACTGCTGGATCGGCGAGGCATAGACGTGGCTGACCCCGAGGTCGGCGTAGTACGGCACGCGTTCGGCCGCGTCGTCGAAGGTGAAGCCAGCGTGGAATTGCAGGCGGAGCGTGCCGACCGGCGCTGTCATGGCGCGTCGTCCGGCATCCGCGGCCGAAGCGTCGACAGGCTCGCCATCCGCCGCGCGACGTCGATGCGATCGAGCAGGCGATCGACGTCGCAATCAGCGCGCCGCTGCCAGTTGGGATGGCCTTCGGTGGTACCGGGCAAGTTCGGCTGTTCGACCTCCGCGGCGAGGTCCTCGAGCGGGATCAGGACGAGCGGCGCCGGCGTGCTCGCGACATGGTCGATGGCTCGATCGACGATCAACTCGGTCGTCAACGCCGAAGCCGTCTCGGCGCCGAGTCGCGCGTGCAGTGCCGCGTGGTCGGCATCGCGCTCTGCCCACGCAGCCTCGAGCTGTGCGCCATCGAGATGGGCGAGTTGATAGCGCCATTGCAGATCTCGATGCTGCGACCATCCGGCGAGCGTCGGCAGGTCGTGCGTGGTGGTGAGACCGGCCGCATCGGCGCGCCAGGACGGCGCGGGCAGGAAACCCGCGGCGTCGCGCTCGAACAGCAGGACGCTCATGCCGAGGATTCCATGCGATGCCAGCGCATCGCGAAAACCCTCCGGCACGGTGCCGAGATCCTCACCGATCACCACGCGCGAGCCAAGCCAGCTTTCCAGCGCGAGTATGCCCAGCAGGTCGTCGCGCGGATAGCTCACGTAGGCGCCGTCGCTGGCCGGCGCGCCGTCGGGCACCAGCCACAGACGCTGCACGCCGAGCACGTGGTCGACCCGCATGCCGCCGACCGGAGCGAGCACGCGACGCACCAGCTCCCGATAAGGCGCATAGCCCTGCGTGCGCAGCGCGTGCGGGGCGTAGGTGGTCAGTCCCCAGTTCTGCCCGAGCGGTGCCAGGAGATCGGGCGGCGCGCCAATCGTCGCGCCACGCAGCATCCAATCGGACAATTGCCAGGCGTCACTGCCGGCCGGGTCGACGCCGATCGCGAGATCCGCGATGAGACCGATCTGCATCCCCGCTGCGCGCGCGCGCGCTTGCGCATGCGTGGCGCCTTGCTCGGCCAGCCACTGGACGAACGCGTGGAAGCTCACCTCGTGCGCGTGCTCCGCTGCGAAGGCGGCGACCGGGGCGGCGTGTGCGTCCCGAAGCTGTGCCGGCCAAGGCCGGCCGGCATGCGTCGCGTCGAGGGCTTCGAAGCACGCATGCCGCTCGAGCGTTGCGCCGGCTTGCGCACGCCAGTGCGTGAACGTCGACCACGTATCGACCTGCGACGCTGCGCGTTCGAACAGAGAACGCAGCAGGCGCCAGCGCAACGTCCCGGCGGCGCGCCAGTCGACGCGGTCGGCACGTTCCAGCGCATGCGCGCGCTCGGCCGCGCCGAGATCGGCGAGCAGGGAAGCGGCGACGGTCGGGCCAAGCAGCGCGCCCGGATCGATGTGCAGCGCGTTGTGAAACAGGCGACTCGACGGTGCATACGGACTCGCGCGCTCCGGCGCGCGTGCAAAGCCCGCATGATCCGGACTGATCGCGATAGCCTCGGCACCACGGCGGCCCGCGTGCTCGGCGAGTCGTGCCAGGGCTTCGTAGTCGCCGAGGCCGCTGTCGCCGGGTCGGCGCAGGCCGTACAGCTGCGCGATCAGGCCAAAGACCCGGCGCAACCGCCGCGTCGCGATCTGCTGGGTGTTCGGCGCGAGCGCGACCTGGCGTTCGACCGCGCCATACAGCAGGCGGTAATAGCCCGGAGCTGCGTCGAGCCGCACGCTGCCGTGCTCGTCGAGCCGGCCCGCTTGGGCGATCCCGCCCGCATCGTGCAGCGCGTAAGATTGGTGGGGAACTCCCAGGGCCAGACGTTCGCCGCTACGCGCGACGCTGAGGGCCGGCACGGCCGCATCGCGCTGCGCGAGACGCTGCGCCGACTCCGCGCGCTCGGCCGCGTCGCCGCTCGGATAGCCGAGCACGCCGAGCAGGTGCTCCAGGGTGGCGGGCGCGACCGTGTGCTCCGTGCCGTGCACATCCGACCAGCGCAGGTGGATGCCTGCTCGTGCGGCGAGGGCAGTCAACTCGCTCATGCCGGCGCGTCCACGAGCCACGTCGTGCACGACCAGGGCGGCGCCTGCGCCTGATCGCCCGATGCCGACGTCGCGTGCAACGGGGGAGTCGCCTCCGAAGATTCGCAGCGCACCGCGTTCTCCGTGAGATTGGCGACGATGCGCAGGATGCGTCCATCGCCCAGGCGCCATCGCGCATCGACCGCTCCGGCGCCGAGCGCGTGCGCGCCGAGCGAACGCGCACCTGGAATGCCCGGCACGATGTGGCGTTGGCGCAGCGCGATCAACGCGTGTATGTGCGAGCGGAACGGTCGCTCGTGTTCACCGAAGTCCGGGCGCGAGCGGTCGAACGACGAGGGCGCATTCGGATCCGGTACGCCCTCGCCGGCAAACGTGGCGAAGTGCGCGAATTCGCGCCGGCGACCCTCCCGCACCGCGTCCGCCAGCTCGCCGGCGTAGTCGGTGAAATACAAGAACGGCACCGTAGACGCCCAATCCTCGCCCATGAACAGCATCGGGATCTGGGGATTCAGCAGCAACAGGGCGTAGGCCGCAAGCAGGCGGGCGTGCGGCACGCTCGCGGCCAGGCGATCGCCCTGCGCGCGATTGCCCACCTGGTCGTGGTTCTGCAGCGCGTTGACGAACGCGGTCGGGCGCAGCATTCCGCTCGGGGTGCCGCGCGCGCGACCGCCCCAGTGGCGCATCGGCTCGCCCTGGTAGATGAACCCTTCGGACAGCCAGCGCGCCAGGAGATCGCCGCTGCGTTCGACGTAGTCGGCGTAGTAGCTCTCGTGCTCTCCCGTCAGGAGCACATGCAGGACGTGATGCGCATCGTCGTTCCATTGCGAGGCGCATGCGCTGTCGAGGAGCTCGGCGGCGTTGTTTTCGTTTTCGAAGATCACCTGCCGGCGGCAGCCGTCGTCGCGCGGCTCGCCGACGCGGCGCGCGAGTTCGTGCAGGAACGCGGTGTCGCCGATCGCGTGGGCGGCATCGATGCGCAGCCCGTCGAAGCGGTATTCGTGCAGCCAGTACAGCGCGTTCTCGAGAAAGTAGGCTTGCACCTCGGGCCGCGCAAACGCGATCCCTGCGCCCCACGGCGTGTGCTTGCTCGGATCGAAGAACGCGCTGGCATAGCGTGGCAGGTGATTTCCCTGCGGGCCGAAATGGTTGTAGACGACGTCGAGGATCATCATCAGGCCAAGCTCGTGGGCGCGATCGACCAGCGCTTTCAGCGCATCGGGCGAGCCGTAACATTCCGCGGGTGCGAATGGCAGCACGCCGTCATAGCCCCAATTGCGTGTTCCCGGGAACTGACCGATCGGCATCAGCTCGACGGCCGTGATGCCGAGCGCGGCGAGATCCTCCAGCTGTTCGCGTACACCGTCGAAGCCGCCGTACAACCCGGCGTGGACCTCATACGCCACCGCTTCGTGCCAAGCACGGCCCCGCCAGGGCAGCTGCCGCCACGCGTAACGGGTCGGGTCGACGACGATCGACCAGCCCTCGACGCCGCCCTGCATCGCGCGGGCGGCAGGGTCCGGCACGTCGAACGCGTCATCGATGCGGTACCGATAGCGCGTGCCGGCACCGACCTCGACGCGGACGTCGAACCACCCTTCAGACCGTGAATCCATCGGCCAGCTGCGCGCGCCATCGACGACGACGTCGACGCTGCGGGCATCGGGTGCCCATAACCGAAAGCGCGTGTGCGTCGGATCGACGAGCTCGGCGCCAAACGGAAGGCTGCGGCGCGCCGAGTTCATGCGGCCGCGCCCGTCGCACTCTCCGGCAGCGTTGCACTCAGCAGCACGACGCTCGCGGCGCACACGCGCACACCCTCGGCGACCGCCGCGACCGCGCGCGTCGGATCGGCGCTGTCGAGTTCGCAGCGCCACCCCAGCGCGGGAGCGGGCAGCACGAAATCGCGGTCCTCGTGACTTCCGTTGAACAGCAGCAGCGTCGCCTCGTGAGCGCCGCGGACCGACGGGCCGCTGCGCCGGAGCGCGAGCAGGCGCCCTTCCGCGTAAGCCCAGTCCTCGTCGACCAGCACCTTGCCGGTCTCGTCGAACCAGTCCACTTCGTGGATATCGCCGACGACCGCCGCGAGACCATGCTGGAAGCGTGCGCAGCGCAAGGTGGCGAAGCGCTGGCGCAGCGACGCCAGACGCGCGACAAAGTCGATTTGCTCGCGGCCTTCGTCAGACTCCGCCAGCGACCAATCAACCCACGATATATCGTTGTCCTGGCAATAGGCGTTGTTGTTGCCGCGTTGGGTGCGCAGCATCTCATCACCGCCGAGCAGCATCGGCGTGCCGTGCGAAAACATCAGCGTGGCGAGCAGCGCGCGGCGGATGCGACCGCGCTGCGCGCGAATCCCCGCATCGTCGGTGTCGCCTTCGACGCCCCAGTTCCAGCTCGCGTTGTCGCCATGCCCGTCCTTGTTGTCCTCGCCATTCGCTTCGTTGTGTTTGTCGCTGTAGGACACCAGGTCCTGCAGGGTGAAGCCATCGTGTGCGGTGAGGAAATTGACCGACGCCCACGGCCGTCGTCCGCGTCGATCGAACAAGTCGGCCGAGCCTTGCACGCCGCGGGCGAGCGCGCCGCGCAGGCCCGCATCGCCTTTCCAAAACCGGCGCATGTCGTCGCGATAGCGACCGTTCCATTCGGCAAGCCCGGGTGGATGCGCGCCGAGCTGATAGCCATCCGGCCCAATGTCCCACGGCTCGGAAATGAGCTTCACCTGGGACAGCACCGGGTCCTGGCGGAGCACATCGAAAAATCCAGCGCCCTCGTCGAACCCGTGCGCCTCGCGCCCGAGCGACACGCCGAGATCAAAGCGGAAGCCATCGATATCGAAGGCGCTGACCCAGTAGCGCAACGAGTCGGCGATCAGTTGCAGCACGCGCGGGTGCGCGCTGTTGACCGTATTGCCGGTGCCGGTGTCGTTGACGCAGTAGCGCGGATCGCCGGCGACCAGGCG